>JACZCU010076052.1_pt1 | contig 19520 bp, 19 predicted proteins | sample 8641851 | NCBI WGS metagenome assembly JACZCU01 (sample SAMN15324605, study PRJNA640507) | soil metagenome | isolation source: monocropping sugarcane control | place: China: Luxin town, Laibin City, Guangxi Province | collected 2019-07-25 | depth 10cm m | reverse complement strand
TCCGATCGGAGAAGAGGAAGATTCGCATCTGGGAGATTTCATCGAGGATCGCGGCGTGATCTCGCCGATCGAGCACGTGATCGTCGCGAATCTCAAGGAGCAGACCTCGAAGGTGCTGCGCACCCTCACCCCGCGCGAAGAGCAGGTGCTCAAGATGCGCTTCGGCGTCGGCGACGGTGCCGAGCACACGCTCGAAGAAGTCGGACGCTCGTTCAACGTCACCCGTGAACGCATCCGCCAGATCGAATCGAAAGCACTCCGCAAGCTGCGACACCCAAGCAGAAGCAAGAAACTACGGCCGTTCCTGGACGCGACGTTCTAGGAAAAACGGCGGCCGAAAGGCCGCCGTTTTCGTTTACACTCCCGCCGCCACACACGCGCACTCGCGACGCGCTTCCCCTCGCCTCTCTTCAGCGCCCAATGTCGCCATGAGTGATTATCGAAATCTCGCAGTGTGGGCCAACGCACGCAAACTCGCGGTCGCGGTGTACAAACAGACAGCCGCGTTCCCTCTCATCGAGCGCACCGGTCTCGGCGATCAAATGCGCCGAGCCATCATCAGCGCCGCGGTGAACATCGCCGACGCGCATAGTCGCAGCTCCAGGCGCGAACGCCGCGCATTGCTACTGGATGCCCGCGGCGCGATGTACCGCCTGCAAACCCACATCCTCATCAGCTCCGACCTCGGCTACCTGCCGCAGCAGCACGCCGATGCAATGGTCAAAGCGTCAGTGGTGATTGGGCGACAGGTGACAAGGTTGATTCAGGAGGTCACTTCCGCCAGTAGCTCCCCGTCCAGTCAATCTCTTCGATCGGTGCCGTGATGCCGTTTGCGGCGCGGTAATCCGAGATCGCTTTTCTGCACTCCGGCAGCGAATAGTCATCGACGATACAGAAGCCACCCGGCGAAAGTTTCGGGTACAGCGCGGAAAGCGCATCCATCGTCGACTCGTACATATCGCCATCGAGTCGCAGCACCGCGAGCTGCTCGATCGGCGCGTGAGGCAGCGTGTCTTTGAACCAGCCCTTCAGAAAGACGACCTGTTCGTCGAGCAGTCCGTAACGCCGAAAATTGTTCGCGACCTGCTCCTGCGACACGGCCAGTTCGTCGTGCGTGTGCCACTGACCTCCGCGATCCGCCGGATATTTTTCAGGATCAGGCTCGGGCAGCCCCTCGAAAGAATCGGCCACGAACACCCGGCGGTCGTGAACACGATGCGCGGCGAGGATGCCGCGCATGAAGATGCATGCGCCTCCGCACCACACGCCCGTTTCGATCAAATCCCCGGCAACACCATCGCGCAGCACAGTCTCGACGCAGTACTGCAGATTATTGAGACGCTTCATGCCGATCATCGTGTCGGCGTAACCAGGCCAAAGACGTCCAACCTGTCGATCCGATTCGCTGATCTCGATGTCGCGAACGATGCTGAGTTTCCGTTTGCGCAGAAACTGCAACACGCGGTCGACCGCGATTCTACGAAGACCGGCGCGCTGCCGATTCGTTCGCGTGATCGACACCGGAGGTTCGGGCCACAACGAAAACGACAGCGTTTTTTTGAGGAGATCGAGATACAGCTCTTCCGGCGTGGCGCTCACCATCACGTTCTCACTCCCCGCGAAGCTCGTCGCGCAGCGTTTCGAGATATCCGCGCCCAAACTCGCGATCCGGCTCCATGTAATTTCCTTCGGCCCATTCGTTCCATGACTTCAAAACCGCGATGCGATGTTCGGGCTGAACTTCGTTGCGATCGAAGACCGCGAGCAGCGTTCGCACCTGCACACGAAACAACTCCGGCGTCGAACCCTGCAACACCACTCCCCGTTTTTCAGATCGCGGAGTGTTGTCCCAGTTCGGCATCAGACAGCCGTACTCCCATCCGTGCGTGTGCTTGCCGATCGTGTTCGAGATCGCGTTTCGTGTGTACCAGTCGTACGAGTAAATCGTCGGCAAATGCAGTCGCTCGCGCAATGGCGGAACGAGCTTCGCTAACGCGCCACGCCAGCGCGCCCAACGCTTCCGCTCCGGCACCCAGTTCGAAACGATGCCATCGAGGCCAAGCGATGCCGCGTCCGTGTCGGGAGCGGCAATGCCGATGATGTGCAGATCGCCGAGTCCATGCTTTACCGCAAGCTCACGCCATTGCTCCCAATACGAGCGTGGATCGGGGATGTCGAATGGTCGAAAGATGTACAGCAGCGGTGCGCCGTCGACGCGCACGTAACGATGATCTTCGAACGCCGGCAGCAGCATCCGGAAATGCGCGTCGATGTCTTCGCGTCCCGGGTACACCTGCTCCACGAGCTTGCGATCCTCAGCGCCGATCCACACGCCGGTCCATGAGTGATTCGCCCACCCGATCGCGAATGGGAAATCCGGCGAGCCGCTCGTCAGCACTTCGCGAAACGGACGATCGAGCAGACGACGTCCGCCGAACCAGTAATGCCAGTAGATGAATCCTTCGACGCCGTGTGTGCGCGCGAGTTCCGCCTGCGCTTCACGCGTTTCGGGCAAACGCAAATCGTAGAATCCCAACTCACCCGGAAGATGCGGTTGCTTGTGCGCGGCAAACAAGGGACGCGCGCGTGCGACATTCGTCCATTCGGTGAAGCCGGAACCCCACCACTGATCGTTCTCCGGTGTCGGGTAGTACTGCGGCAGATACAGCGCGAGAACACGCGCTTTCCACTGCGGCGACAACGTCACGCCGCATCCCTGCCGGCGAAGATGTTGAGCTGCACATCGAACCGCTTCCAGCGCCAGTTGAAATCGAGTGGACGTCGCTCGTCGACCGCTTCTTTGATGTAGTAGCGGAAGCCACTCGCGGATAGCATCGCGAGAATGTCCTGCAGATTCTGCGAGTGCTGCGGATCGCCGTGGAACTCGATGAACATCTTGTCGATGTTGCCGAGGAGATCGCGACAGTCTTCGAGTACCGCCGTTTCCGCGCCCTCGATATCGAGTTTCAGGAAGTCGACGGGCTGCTGCAGATAGTCACGTAAGCGCGTCGCCGGAACACTCGTGACGCCGCCATCGCTCCACGAAACCAGTCGCCCGCCGACACCGCCATCGGCGACGAAATTCAGTGTGGAGTCATCGATCCACACCGCTTTGTTGATCTCGTTCACGTCGCGAATGTCGAAGCGCTCGAGATTTCGGTGCATGACCTCGAAGATCTTCCGGTCAGCTTCGAATGCGGTGACGCGACTCTGCGGATACAGCAGCTTGAAGTACAGAACACTCAGCCCGATGTTCGCGCCGCAATCGAGAATCACGGGATCGGGTCGGTTCGCTTCGAAGTGATAGATCTGACGCCAGAAGATCTCGAGGAAATCACCGACGACCCAGAACGGATCGACGATCTCGATGCTCCTGCCCATCAATCGAAGCTGCTTCGGATTCGATTGACGAAGCATCTCGAGATACGGCACGTCCATGCCGCGGAGTCCAAACTCGTTGCGACGCCATGCCCATCGGATACCGCGCGCTGCGAAACGAGGAATTCGTCCAATCATGCGAGAGGCGTCGCAGTATAGCGCTCACACCACATGATCGAGATCTGCCAGCAACGCGCCTGCGTCCGCGTATCGCGCTGTTGGATTCTTTTCGAGACAGCGCATCACGATGCTGTTGATGGCGCGGCCGATATCGGGGCGCAGTTCGATCGCGGGTTTCGCCGCTTCGGTGATGTGCGCGGTGAGGATGCCGGTGAGTGACGACGACTCGAACGGACGCCGTCCAACGAGGAGCTCGTACACCAGCACGCCCATCGCGTACACGTCGGTGCGCGCGTCGAGCTGTTTGCCCTGCACCTGCTCGGGACTCATGTAGTGCGGCGTGCCGACGATGAGACCGGCCTGCGTCATCGCTTCGGTCGTTTCAGCGACGCGTGCGATGCCGAAGTCCATCAGCTTCACCTCGCCTTTCGCATCGATGAGCACGTTCTGCGGCTTGATGTCGCGATGAATGATTCCCTGCTCGTGCGCCGCCTGCAGACCGCGGCAAATCTGGCGCGCGATACCGATCGCGGCGCGCGTCGGCATCTGGCGATTCGGCGCTTCGTCGAGCAATTCATTCAACGTGTAGCCGCGCACGTACTCCATCGAGATGAAGTACACGCCTTCCGCTTCGCCGTAGTCGTACGTGCGTAGCACGTTGCGATGCGTGATCTTGCGCGCGAGGCGAATCTCGCGCTTAAAGCGTTCGAGATCCTCCGGCGACTTCTGCATCACGTCGCCCGGCAATGTCTTGATCGCAACCGTTTCGTCGAGTTGCGTATCGGTCGCTTTGTAGACGACGCCCATGCCGCCGCGGCCGAGGATCTGTTCGATGCGATAGCGGCCGGAGAAGAGATGACCAAACGCGAGATCGATCGACGTCGCGCCGGGCGCGGTGTCGCCGGGCTGCGTGCCGTCCATCTTCACCGTGGCCATGCTCGACGTACCCATCGCGCGCATCATCCCGGTCGTCGCGCTGAGCAGCGGCAGCGACGCCACCGGCAATGCATTTGGCAGCCACTTCAATCGCACTTCTTCGCGCGTGGATGACGACAGCACATCGTGTCCTGCGGCCTGCGCGGTTTCATACGAAACGTATGCGAAACCATTCGGCGCGTGCCACGCGAACAACAACGCGAGCAGCGGCGCGTTGCCGACGATCGCGAGACCGCTGTCGGCTTCCAGCGAAACGGAACCGGTGACGAACTCGCCGGTCGCGACACCGACGCCGATCGACATCGATGTGCCGTTGCCCATCTGCGATGCGAGTTCTTCGTTGATTGCGCGCGCGGCACGAATGGCGTGAATGATTCCGCGCTCGCCGCGAAACACCGAGACAAGACGATGTCCGTTGATCTCGCGGACTTCGCCTTCCTGACGCTCGACTTCGTGCTCCTGCAATCGCATCGCACGTTCGACGCTCGCGATGACGCTCATCGCATCGCCATCGCCCACGGTCGCGGGCAACCCGCGCAAATCGGTCACGAGCACTGTGCCTTCGTCGAGCTTCGCCGCTTCGGTAGGACGCGAAGCCGCGGACATTTCGGCCGAGCGATCGGCCATGTCGGCGTAGAGCGCCTCGAGCTCCGCTTTGTCGCGGAGCGAGTTGATCATCTTGCCGAACGAGCGCCCGAGGATTCCGACTTCGTCGTTGCGGAGGACGTCGGGCTTGACGCTGTAATCGCCCGCGGTCACCGCTTGCGCGAATCCGGCGAGTTGTTCGATCGGCCGCGTGACGCGCTTCGCGACGAGCCACGAGGAGAGCAATGCGAGCAAGAGCGCGATGCCGCCGCCGGCCATCATCGCCTGTTCGATTTCACGGAAGGGTGCAAGCTCGCGATCGAGTGAACGAAGAAAGATCGCGGTGCCGACAACGTTCTTGCCGGACTGCAGACGTTCGGTCGTGAAGATGTAGCGGCTTTGATCGACGGTGACTTCGCCGGTGTTCGTATTCGGATTCGTCATCGCACTGGGCGCGTTCGCGGAACGCACGGGCGTGTTCGATCCGTTCATCGCGAACACCACGCCTGCGTTGGTGGACTGCGCGATCGAGTTCGCGAATTTCTCGTCAATTGCGTATGCATTGATGAGATAGCCGACGACGACGCGATTCGCACCGGCTCCAACCGGCGCAACGGCGGCGTGATAGAGCTTCCCATCGAGCGCGAGCACGCCGCTGGTGTGCTTCACGCGTTGATCGTCGACGATCGCGCGGACGAGCGGAGTCTTTTCGTAGAAGTCATCTTTCGACGCGCCCGAAACCATGATGCGATCGGTGCGCGCGACGAGGATGCCCTGGTCATCAAGAAGCATCGAGACGTCGACGCCGAGGCGATCTTTGCTTTGCAAAAGGAGGTCGTTGATGCTGTTGATGTCGACCTCGCGCGCGGGTGGCGGCGCATTCGGATCAACGGGTGTGCTGGCCGGCGCTGGAATCGGCTGTGTGCCGAGACTTGCCTGGATGTAGCCGGAGAAGTTCGGATCGCTGCCGAGCAACTCAGTCGCGCTGGCGAGTCGGCCTAACCGCTGCGCTTCGAAATCGCGAAACAATTTCGCGGCGCTCGCGATCGAGGTCTTCACCGTCTCGTCCGCGATCGCGTTCGCGCGTTGAATGGTGATGCCGATCGCGACGCCGACGACGATGAGAATGAGGAGTGCGGTGAGTCCGAAGAGTTTGAGAACGAGCGGGAAGCGCGGGCGCTCCACCGTGTACGCTTTTTTCTCGGGCATGGAGCCGGAGTTTGTGGTCACGGTATCGAGCGTTTGCGCTGTCACGTCAGTAATCCCTCGGCTCCCGATAATCCTGTCCGAATTTGTTCTTGTGTTGCGACGCGCGGAACGTGCGTCCGTCGATCGTCAGCAGATTCAATCCCGTGACTTTGCCATCGCCGGTGACTTCAATGTCCTGCGTCGCCGATCCGCCCTGTTCGTTCCACGCGGTGACACGATACTTCCCCGCCGGCACATCGAACGAGTAATTTCCCTGCGCGTCGGTGAAGCCATAGTACGGCGTCGTCATGACGTGCACGACCGCGGACATGTTCGGGTGCACGTTGCAGTAGACGTTCACCACGCCCGCGGTCTCGAACTTATGCGCTTTTCCCGCGCCCTTGCGATACAGGCCCAGGTCGAACGTGTTGCCCGGTGTGAGTGAGAAGAGATTGTGCGCGATCGGATCTTCGTTAGGGAAATTGACGGTCGAGCCCGCGGGTATCGCGACGACGTGCGGCAGGAACGTCTTGCTCCGCGTGGTCATCGTGAACGTCTGCGCGGGCCGCTTAGGTGCGCGGCCAACCGGGTCGAGCCATACCAGAGTCTCGTTGACGACGGGCTGCTGACCGCGGCGCGTAATGAAGTGGACTTTGCCGGTGACGACGGTCGCGCCGACGTTGGTCGCGAGCGCGAGAATGCTCGCGAACAGAAGGGATCGTTTCATCAGGAAATGTGCTCCGGGGGGCAAAAAGTGTAGCACACGGTTTTGTGCTTCCGGCACGGCGATTGAAGAAGAAATGACATGAGAATTTTTCATTGCGATTAGGAGCAAAAAACGTATCATTTTAACCATGCACGAAACGGAAACCTCGAACGGCCGATGCAATAATCGCCGGTAGGTGCTGTTTCCCTAGACGTACGAAATCGATGTGGCTTTTAGCTGCATCGCGTCATTGAAAAACGAGCGAACGCAAAGTTCTCGAGTTCCCGCTCCTCCCCTCCACCCGGGGTGTGTGAGCGGTCGATCCGGTCCGTATACAGGGCGCGGTGGGTCACGGCACGTGACGTGACGCCAGTTGCGGGTCCGCCGGAAATTCATGGGGAGGAGGTATGACGTTTCGCATGGATTGTTCTAATAAACCTGAGGGGGTTACGTCGTAACGCACAACGTTACGGAGTAACGCCTACCCCGGAAGGGCGCTCGTGAAAGCGAGTGCCCTTTTTGTTTATGGGGCGATTTTTGCGTTAACGCTTCAGCGCGCTTCGAATCGCGTGCACGAACGCTTCGCCTGTCGCACGTTGCGCGACACTGAGTCGCTCTAGCCCCGCAGCCTCATCCGCAACATCGGGTCCCGGATTAGCGGTCGATGTGATCGAGCTCATCGCATCCGCCCACGCGTCTCGATCATTCGGACTCGCGTAATAGCGATGTTCGGCGCCTAACTGCTCCCGATTCACGGCGATGTCACTGGCGACGATCCTCTTTCCGAGTGTCTTGCCGTCTTCGATCACAGTCGACCATCCCTCAAATCTTGAGGGTTGCAGAATGGCCAGCGAGCGCCGCACCAATGCGATGTATTCAGCGCGTGGAATCAACCCGAGTGCGGTGAACCGATCCTCCACGCCGAGCGCTTGCGCACGCTCGCACACGAGCTCGTAGTAAGGCCGCCGATCACCGCTTCGAAAATCGTACGTGCTTCCTGTCGAAACAACGTGCGCGTGAACACCACGATCGCGAAGAATCGCCAGCGCTTCAACAGCCATCATTTGATTTTTGTGCGCGGTGAACTGGTTTGGAAGAATGAAGAATCGTTCCGGCAATCGATGCTTCGCCGCCGTTTGTACCGGATCTTCCCTCCACCACTCTTCCGACGGCACGCTGCAGAAGCGAACGATATCGATCTTCTCCGCGACTTCGGGATAGAAATGCGCGATATCGCTCGCCGCCGTTTGACTGCTGGCGACGATTCGCGCTGCTGCAGCCGAGTGCCGCTGAACGTCATACTCCATTCGCGCGAGCACATCCTGAGGGTAGAGCTCGGGCATGATCCGAAATTGCAGATCAGCGAGCCAGTAGACGAGCGGCGTTCCCTGATTCTCGATAAGCGGCAGCGGATAGGTGACGTCGATCGCCGCGTCTTCAAACAGATCCGCGGCCGTATGGTCACGACGCAATACGCGTCGCAGTTTTCGTTGAAAACGTCCGGACGTTGTTTGGGGCAGCGATAAAACTTGCGACGCATTCATCAACGATCGAACTTCGAGATACGGATCGCTGTCCGGAGCTTTGCCCCAGTAAATGTCGGTCATCGACACCGGTTTGTGCGGCAGCGACGCAACGCAACGAATCAGGTGGTGTAAGTAATAGCGACCACCGATCCACGTGCCGTCTGCGTCAACGGTAACGAGTCCAACGCGAATCGCGTTCATTCGCGCTCACCGATTTTTCGCGCGGGCGAACCGCCCCAGATTTCAAATGGCGGCACATCGCGATTCACGACCGAGTTGGCCGCGATGACGGCGCCATCGGCAATCTGCACTTCGGGAAGCACGGTGACTCCGGCTGCAAGCCAGACATCCGAGCCTATCGTGACCCCACGAGCCGGTTTTGGTGGCGGCGTATCGATCATGCGAGCACCACGTTTTGTCTCGTGGTTCGTACTGACGATCGTGCAGAACTGGGCGATGAGACATCCGCTGCCGATGATGATCGGCGCGCCTGCGGCAGCGCGGAAGTTGTTGTATTCGCCGATCCACGTGCTTTCGCCAATCTCGATGGATGCGTATCCATTGAGAGCATCACCGACCGCGAGGATCGTGCCGTGGCTGATCGTGGAGCCTTCGCCAAGCGTAAGCGAACCGCGATCTAATCCGATCAACAGCGCGCTCGCCGCGATTTTCGTTTTCGGAAAGCGCGAGCGCAGCGCATTCAGCGCGATCTCCTCGTCACGAAGATCACCGAGGCGCCGGCGCAATTCCGGGTGCCTCAGCATCCACAGGCCACGCAAGAGATCTACGATCACGCGCTTCGTATCCAATCGACAGTTCTTCGCAACAGCACGTCCTGATCGACAGCAGCCGCGAATCCAAGAGAAGTCAGCTTCGAAATGTCGGCGATCCACGCGGTCGGATTTCCACGATCCATGGAGCCGGTGAACCTGGGCGGTACGGAGATCCCAAGAGCCTCGTAGATCTGGCTGGCCAACTCACGAATCGTCGTGCCTTGGCCCGACGCTACATTGATCGCCTCCCCGGCAAACGACGCTCGTTGTGTGATGGCCAACAACGCCTCGGCAATTCCATCCGCGTGCAGATAGTCGCGCACTTCATCGCCCGTACCGCGCACGACGTATTCCTCGCGCAGCGCGCGCTTCGCGATCTCCCACACCGCGAGTTTCCGCAGCCCTTCGCCGAAGGTTGAGAACAATCGCGCCTTGATCGCGGGAACGCCGAAGACCGAGTGATACTCGTCCACCAGCATCTCCTGCATCAGCTTGTGAAAGCCGTACGGCGAGACCGGTCGCGCTGGTGCGGATTCCGCGACAGGAAGAACTTCAGGATTGCCATACACCGCCGCGGAAGACACCAGCAGGAAGCGTGCACCACGATTCGCGAGACGCATGCCTTCGAGCGCGGTTGCGATCGGACCGATGTGATCGCGGAGATCTGCCTGGGGCCGGGACACGGATGCGGCAACACTCGACGGACCCGCAAGGTGAATGACGATCGACGGCTCATACCGTTCGATCAGTTCCGCGAAACGATCGCTGTTGTCGAGTTCCGCGAGATAGAAGGTCGAATACAACGCCGCTTGTGCATTCGGATCCGAGCGGCCGATCCCTACGCACTGCCAGCCCGCGGCGCGAAACGCACGCGCGACGGCTCCAGCCAGAAATCCTCCGCCCCCGGTGATCAAGGCTCCGGGCATCAGTCGACCTCCGGTCGTGGGAGTTCTTTGATCACGCGAGCGGGGTTTCCTGCAACGAGCGTGAACGACGGGACATCACGCGTGACCACCGCACCAGCGGCAACAATCGCGCCGCGCCCGATGTGTACACCTTTCAGAATGATGCTCTTCGCGCCGATCCACACGTCATCCTCGATGACGATCGGCGCGGCCGGCACTCTCGTAACGTCCAGAGCCACGCCGCGCTCGAAGACGTCGCGCGCGTCTTCGCGGCGATCGCGCCAGTCCAGCGAGTGTGAATTGCTGTCGATGATGTCGACGCGATGCGCGATGAGCACATAGTTGCCGATGCGGATACTCAGCTGCGACCAAATCTTCGTATCGATGCCGATGCTGCAGTAATCGCCGATCGATACATTCGCATCACGCGACAGCACAAGAATCTCTCCGCCGACGTAGCACCGTTCGCCGATGCGGAGCTGCTCTCGTTCGAATGCGTTCTGGAGTCGCGCGGTATCGAGTAGTTTCGTCGTCGAACCGACGACCGCACGCGATCGTGACTCGAGATCCTGCGACTGAGATGGCGACATCCGCGCGAGATGCTCGAGACGGCTGCGCATCTTCAACAGCAACCGGTCGCCAATCCGCCAGAACAAACTCATGCGACCGGCTCCGAGGTCCAGTGCAGCATCGGTGCGATGACACCTTCTCTTCCGTCGCGGGCGACGAGACTCCCCTGCTCGCTGATTGTTACGGCAAGAGCGCCTTCATGGATCCGATGACTCGCCGTGAGCGGCTCGGAGATCGAAACGAAGTACCGGCCGGGCGCGAGGAGATGTCCGGGGATGCGACAGCGAACACGATGCCGGCCGATCGGCCACTGCTCGTTCAAGCTGCCGTCGCCATCGGTGTTCGAGCTCGTCAGGATGACGCGACCATCTTCCGCGTTGAGGCGAAACGCCAGGCGGCCCGGCGGCAGCGTCATGCGAACCGTAAAATCAAACTCGAGCTCGAATCCGAGATCCGCCGGAAACGCGTCATCTGCATCAACGTCATCGGGCCTGCGCGCAATGACGGAGTGGTACACGAACGCAGGATTCGTATCCGATTCCGGTTGCCACATGGTCGCATTGACCGTTCCTGCGCTCAGGTAGCGACGCACGACGTGTGACGTCGGACCGATTTCCACCACTTGTCCGTTCTGCAGCCACACGGTTGTGTCACACAGTCGGCTCACTGTGTCCATATTGTGGCTGACGATGATCACGGTGCGACCGCTCTCGGTGAGACTCTCCACCTTGCCGAGACATTTCTTTTGAAACGCGGCATCGCCGACCGAGAGGACTTCGTCGACGAGAAGAATCTCGGGATCGACGTGCGCGGCGATCGCGAAAGCGAGCCTCACGAACATGCCCGACGAATAGCGTTTGACGGGTGTGTCGAGCAACGGACCGATGTCCGCAAACGCCACGATCGCGTCGAAATTACGCGTGATTTCCTTTCGAGACATGCCAAGGATCGAGCCGTTGAGATAGATGTTCTCGCGGCCGGTCAGTTCCGGATGAAACCCGGTTCCGACTTCGAGCAAACTCGCGACGCGACCATGGATTCGAATCTCCCCTTCCGTCGGATCCGTGATGCGGCTCAGGATCTTGAGGAGCGTGCTCTTGCCTGCGCCATTGCGGCCAATGAGTCCGACGACTGAGCCACGGGGAATGTCGAACGAGACATGGCGCAGAGCCCAAATGGTTCTCGGCTCGCGACGCCGCTGAAAAAACGCCCGCGGATTCGCAAGCTTTTCGCGAATCGCCGTCGCGCGCCATTCTTCGCCGACCCGGTACTGTTTGCCGATATCTTTGATCGTGATGGCGCTGGCGGACGGCGAGGTCGAGTCTTCGCGGCTCATATGACGTCGGCGAAGAGCCGCTCCATACGACGGAAGTAAAAGCTTCCGGTGATGAACGCCACCGTGGCGGCGACGAGCGAGATCGCGAGAGGAACCGTGGGCAACGGTGTTTGAAACAGCGCTGCGCGAGTGCCTTCAATGATTCCGGTCATCGGATTGAACAGAGCGACCAATCGATATTTCGGCGGTAGAGCGCTAAGCGGATAAACGACCGGCGTAGCAAACATCGCGACCTGCAACACGAACGGAAGCAGGATGCGGAAGTCGCGATACTCGACGTTCAATGCCGCGGACCACAATCCGAGTCCGGTCGATAAAAGCCACAGCAAGATCAGCACAAACGGCAGCAGCAGCACCTCGGGACCTGGCACCACCCGGTACCAAATCATGAATCCAGCCAAAAGAACACTCGATACGCCGAGGTCGACGAGATCGACGATCGTTCCGGCAAGCGGTACCGCGAGACGCGGAAAGTACACCTTCGAAATGAGGTACGACGCGCCGATGAGGCTGTTGCCAGCGCGGTTCACCGCGGTCGAGAAGAAGTTCCACAACAGCACGCCCGAGAGAACGAACACGCTGTATGGGACACCCGTGTAGCCGCTGATCCCCGCGATGCGGTTGAACACGAGCGAGAACAGGATCACCGAAACCAACGGCTGCGCCATCGCCCACGCCACGCCGAGAAACGTCTGCCGGTATCGAACTTTCAGGTCGCGCCACGCGAAGATCCAGATGAGCTCACGGTAGGTCCATAACTCGCGCAAATCGAGCGACCTCCACCCGCGCATCGGGCGAATGACGGTCGTGGAACTGAACGATTCGGAGACTGCCGTGGGAGGCGCCGAGCTCACGTCGCGCAAAGTAGCAGATCTCGCGCTCAGTCGAGTCGTGAGATCGCGGGTCGTCCGTCAACGACAGGGATTGGCGGCATCTCCGGCGCAACGATCGATCGCAATTGTTCGCGCAGTGCGTCGACGCTTGGAAATTCGGTGTGCAGCAGAGTCTGCAACGCCACGACATCGGCGGCGCGGAGTCGTGGTTTCTTGTCGAGACACGCGTTGGTTTTGCAACGATTCGTGCAGTACTTGCGCGTTTTGCGCGTGCGCGGAAATGCGGCGCCGCAATGCAGGCAGGTTCCCATCACGCTCCTCCCCTTCGACTGAACCCGTTGATCAACGCTATCGGCGCGCATCGCATGTGTGCGCGTGGGGACCACGCTGCATTCGAAATCACAATGGCGATGCGTTGACAAACACTGTAACGGGATTTGTGCATACGGTCAATGTGTTGACGAACGGCGCGGCGAGGATGGCGTATCATCCGCGCGGTCCGAGCCCTCGTGGCGGAATGGCAGACGCTGCGGACTTAAAATCCGCTTCCGCGTGAGCGGAGTGCCGGTTCGAGTCCGGCCGGGGGCACCACTCGGATATCATGCGTCGTCGCTCAAAAACCCGCCGGAGGTTCCAATGTCCACAACCGTCGAAATCAACCCGGGCGCACCGCTCACGGTGCTCTCCGAAGAAGAACAGATGTTTCAGCAGAGCGTGCGCGACTTCGCGATCGAAAAGATTCGCCCGCTCGTGCACGAGATGGATCGTGACGCGAAGATGTCGAAGGATCTGATCCAGAGCTTCTTCGAGCTCGGGATCATGGGCATCGAAGTTCCGGACCAGTTCGGCGGCGCCGGCTCCACATTCTTCAACGCCGTTCTCGTCGTCGAAGAGCTCTCGCACGTCGATGCCTCGTGTGGCGTGCTTGTCGATGTGCAGAACACACTGGTCAACAACGCCATCATTCGCTGGGGCAGCGAGGATCAAAAATCGAAATACCTCTCGATGCTCGCCTCCGATACGGTCGGCGCATACGCGCTCTCCGAAGCCGGTTCGGGCTCCGACGCGTTTGCGCTCGCGACGAAAGCCGAAGACAAAGGCGATCACTGGGTGCTCAACGGTCGCAAGCTGTGGATTACGAACGCGGCCGAGGCCGGCATCTTCATCGTCTTCGCGAATGCGAATCCCGATGCCGGCTACAAAGGCATCACCGCGTTCCTCATCGAACGCGATTTCCCAGGCTTCTCCGTCGGCAAGAAAGAAGACAAGACCGGAATTCGCGCGTCCTCGACTTGCGAGCTGATCCTCGAAGATTGTGTCGTGCCGAAAGAAAACGTCGTCGGCGAAGTCGGCAAGGGCTACAAGATCGCGATCGAAACGCTGAACGAAGGCCGTATCGGAATTGGCGCGCAGATGCTCGGTGTCGCACGCGGCGCGCTCGAACACGCGATTGCGTATACGAAAGAACGCAAGCAGTTCAACACCCGCATCTCCGATTTTCAGGGAGTCCAGTTCCAAATCGCCCAGGCCGCAACCGAGCTCGAAGCCGCACGCCTCATGGTTTACAACGCCGCGCGCCTCAAAGACGCCGGCAAGCCATTCCTCCGCGAAGCCGCGATGGCCAAACTGTTCTCGTCACAGGTCGCCGAGAAGGTCACATCCCTCTCGGTACAGCTCTACGGCGGCAACGGCTACACGAAGGAGTACCCGGTCGAGAAGTACTGGCGCGATTCGAAGGTTGGCCAGATTTACGAGGGTACGAGCAACATGCAGTTGGCGACGATTGCAAAGACGATTTTGACGGATCGGTTGTAAACCCCAGCTCGGATGGGGCTTCCCGGCAAGGCGGCGAGCAATCTCGCCGCCTTCGTTTTTTACAGCCGGCACGATAACGGCGGGCTAAGAGCCCACCGCTCCACTTACTTCACGAAGCCGCGCTCTCTCACCTTCTCCACGATCGCACGCGCGTTGTTCTCCGCGCTCACGGTTGCGGCATCGATGGCGAGTTCGGGAGTTTCTGGCGCTTCATATGGATCGTCGATGCCGGTGAAGTTTTTGACTTTGCCGGCGCGCGCTTGTGCGTACATGCCTTTGACGTCGCGTGACTCGCAGACGTCCAGAGGTGCGTCGACATGAATTTCGAAGAAGCGATCGGCGCCGACCATCTGTCGTACTGCATCGCGAGTGGCGCGATATGGACTCACCGCGGCGCACACAACGGCGCCGCCGTGTCGCACGACTTCAGCGGCGACGAAGCCGATGCGCAGGATGTTGGTGTCGCGATCTTCTTTCGAAAAGCCGAGGCCTTTCGAGAGATGCGTACGCACGATGTCGCCGTCGAGCACCGTGACGTTGCGGCCGCGCTCCATCAACAATCGCACGACGGACTCGCCGGTCGTCGACTTCCCCGCGCCGCTCAGGCCGGTAAACCAGATGCAGAAGCCCTGACGATCGCGCGGCGGGTAACTCTCCGCGAGAATCGCCGCGACTTCGCGTCGCGTAAACCATTCGGGAAGCGGAACCCCTTTGCCGAGGTATTCGTCGCGCACCTGCGTGCCCGAGATCGAGCGTGTGATCGCGCCCTGCGGCACTTTCGAGCCTTCCTCGTATCGATCCTCGGCCGCGAGATACACCAGCTCATGAAACGGCAGCGGGTTCACGCCGATCTCTCCGCTGTGCGTGGTGACGAGCTCCTGGGCGTCATACGGACCATAAAACCCGCCGCCAGGACTCGCGTGATCGCGACCCACGATCAAATGATTCGCGCCGTAGTTGCGACGAATGATCGCGTGCCACAGCGCTTCGCGCGGACCAGCCATGCGCATCGCGAGCGGCAACAGCGAAAGCACGACGCGATCGGCATCGAAGTAGTTTTCAGTCAGCGCCTTGTACGTGCGGACGCGTGTGTAGTGATCGACGTCGCCGGGCTTGGTCATGCCGACGACCGGATGCAACAGCAGAACGCCGTCGACCGACTCGCTCGCGCGACGCGTGAGCTCTTCGTGCGCGCGATGCATCGGGTTGCGCGTCTGGAACGCGACGACATTCGTGCGTCCGCGATCTTCGAGCAAACGCCGCACTTCCGCGGGCGTGCGACGCAACTCCGCAAAATCAGGAGCGCTCGGCAGACGCAAAACGCGCAAGCGTCCCGATGCGTTGAGATCGCCCCAGCGATCCATCTCGGCGACCAGCGGATGCGTGCGGCTCGTCGTGCGAAACACATTCGCCGCGACCGCCTCGCGATCCCACTCGTACAACTCCTCGATCGTCATCACCGCGAGAATCTCGTTGCGTGAGTTGCGCAGCGCGACGTCGGTGCCGATGGTCAGATTCGCGCCGCGATCGACGGGCAGCGTGATGGGAATCGGGAACAGCGTGCCGTTCGCGAGACGCATCTCCTGCACGACGCGCTCGAAATCGGCGCGTGCCATGAAGCGATCGAGCGGTGAGAACGCGCCGGTCGCAAGCAATTCGAGATCATGCTGCGCGCGATCCGAAATCTGGATCGACGGCAGCGTTGCGGCGTAACGGAAGAGCTCGGGCGAGGAATCCAGCAGATCGACGAGCGATCCGCCGTACGGAGTGATCAATTGGGCCATGCGGCGCGCATGGTATCCGCCAACTACTTTTTCCGCTCCCCCAATCTCGCGTACAACGTCGACGGACTAATGTTGAGCGCACGTGCGGCTTTGCGCATGTTGCCGCCCGTTGCATCGACCGCGGCTTTGACGTAGCTCGCGATCATTTCGTCGAGCGGGCGAATCTCCCATTCTTCCGTCGGCATTCCGCTCGATGACGTGGCGACCGTGGCTTGCGGCTCGAGCACGAGATCCTGGCTGCGAATCTCATCGCCGCTCAGCGTGATGAGTGCACGCTCGAGCACGTTTCGCAGCTCGCGCACGTTGCCCGGCCACGCGTACGCCTCGAGTTTCTTCATCGCGTTCGTGCTGATCTTCGGCATCTGCCGTCCGGTCTCTTTCGCGAGCGGACGCAGAATCTCCTGCACGAGAATGGGCAGATCGACCATGCGCTCGCGAAGCGGCGGCATGCGCAGGCGCACGACATTCAATCGATAGTAGAGATCAGCGCGGAATCGTCCGGCCTGTACCTCCGCGCCGAGGTCGCGATTCGTGGCGGCGAGGAGACGGAAGTCGGCGCGCAGATCGCGAATGCCGCCGACTCTGCGGAATCGTTTCTCTTCGAGCGCCTTGAGCAGTCGCGCCTGAATCGCGATCTCCATCTCGCCGATCTCATCGAGAAACAGCGTGCCGTCGCCGGCGATCTCGAACAGTCCGGGCTTCGTGTTCGTCGCGTTCGTGAATGCACCGCGTTCGTGACCGAAGAGCTCGGACTCGAGCAGTTCCTTCGACAAGCCTGCGCAGTTGAGATCGACGAACGGCGAGCGCGAGCGCGGCGAGCGATTGTGGATGAGCCGCGCCATCACGCCTTTGCCGGTGCCGGACTCACCTTCGATCAATACGGGCGACGGCGCACGCGCGATCTGCAAAAGGATGTCATTGAGATGTTCGATCGACGGTGAGATGCCCGGCAGGCGTTCCGGCCCCGCGGCGTCGGATCGCCGCAGGGCGATCAGCTCTCTCTGCGTCGCGAGCATGCGCGCGACCTGCTCCAGCGTCGCGACGAGTGTCTCGAAATCAAACGGCTTCTGTAGAAACGTCTCCGCGCCGAGCTTCATCGACTCGATGACGCCGTCGTGATTTCCCGCGCCGGACATCATGATTACGGCGGTGGTCTCGGAGTACATCTTCAATTGATGCAACAGTTCGATGCCTGAGGCGTCGGGCAGAACGACGTCCAGAAGCACGACGTCCGGCGAGAAGTCGGTGAAGGTCGTGATGGCCTCACGCGCGGTGCTCGCGGTACGCACTTCCCAGTGTTCTTCGAGGAGCGCGGCGAGTCCGGAGGAGATCGCGGGGTCGTCGTCAACGATGAGAACGCGATTCTGCAGTGCTGTCATGGACGCACATCATACACGTGTTCGTATTTCGAACACTCACCTTTTGGCTCGTGTTCGGTGATTGCTTATTGTTTTCAATTACTTAGCGTGTTTTGGACAGTTGGTCTAGCTCTTGGACTATAGGAGGACAAGCAAACGCTGAAACGGAGAAAAGCAAATGTTCGTACTCGCCGCCGCCCTCACCCTCGGAATCAACATCGAACTCGACCTCGGCTCCCTCGTGCGTCATCACGATCGTCCCGCGCCGCAGGTCACCTGTGGGATCAAGACGGTTGGCTATCGCTTCAGCGGTCGCCCCGGCCAGCAGTTCCGTTACGCCGGTGAAACGTTCACCGTTCCGAACGAAGGCTGGATCGAACTCATTGCCGATGCTCGCCGCACAACCTATAGCTATGAAGGGCGCACGCTGCCCCTCGAAGTGTGGCCGCTTGATCAGTTCAGCTTCCGCCGCGTTCCGCTTCCGACCGAAGCCGAACCGAATCAGAACTAAGGAGAGACTCCCATGACCGCATTCATCGATCGCACTCTCTACGACATCCGCGGTGGCCGTCAGACCTGGCGCGTATTTGCGCTGCTCTGTGCGCCCGCCTTCGCCGCCGGCATCGTGGCCGGAATCATTCGCCTGGGGTGATCTCATGCATCGAACGAATCGAATCACGCTGATTGCACGCGAAGCGACGAAGCCCGACATCGACTGGAATTACTCGTCATGTGCCCGGATGCGCGTTGCCTTCGTTGACTCCGTCGCAGCACTCCGTTACGCGCTCGAGAGCGCCGTGTGTGACATCGGCCTCGATGTCGGACGCGTCGTCGTCGATCGCTCCGGCGGCTCCGACGACTTTCTCTCGCTCCTCACCGCGCTGCCGGCGGAGTTCACCGGCGACGTGCTGTACGTCCGCGACGACGGCACCGGCATTCTCAGCGCGACCGCGCGCGGCGGAGATCGCGTGCTCTACGCGCTCACGCCGTACGACGTTCGCTTCTATCTCGAGGCGCACGATCTCGTCACCGGCCGCACGGCTCTGAAGGTGTCGGCATGACGAACGCGCGCCGCGAATGCATTCTCCTGATCGACGACGATCGTGATGTCACGGACGCGCTGTCGATTTTGCTCGAGCGTGAAGGACGCACGACGATCATCTGCGCCGATCTCGAATCGGCCGAGCTTGCGCTGACGCACTACGCGGTCACGCATATCGTCACAGACGTGCAGTTCTCCGGGGCGTTCGGCTTCGAGGGATTGCACTCGCTGGCGCGCCTGCGCACGATTCGTCCGGAGTGCCGCACGATTCTCATGACCGGCTATGCGTCCGATGCACTCCGCGCCGCGGCGATGCAGCAAGGTGCCGCCGGCGTGCTGGCGAAGCCGTTCGAAATTCAGGAGCTCGAAGCGATTCTCGGCGAGCATCCGCACGATGAGAGTGAGTACGACATCGTGTCGGTTCCGCCGATCGACGAGATCCTGCGCGATGGGTTTCTCGAATCCGCGTTTCAGCCGATCGTGCAACTGACGCCGGGCACCCCGACGTTCGCGTTCGAAGCACTCACGCGCACGCAAGGCGCGTGGCGCCTCGGCGGGCCCCCCGCGGTGTTCGGTTTCGCCGCGCAGCGGGGGCGTCTCCCCGCTCTCCCCGTCGCCCCGCTGCGGCGGGCGGGGTCCCTCAGTCCCGCACTTTCCCCCGGCGC
>JACZCU010065113.1_pt1 | contig 19537 bp, 18 predicted proteins | sample 8641851 | NCBI WGS metagenome assembly JACZCU01 (sample SAMN15324605, study PRJNA640507) | soil metagenome | isolation source: monocropping sugarcane control | place: China: Luxin town, Laibin City, Guangxi Province | collected 2019-07-25 | depth 10cm m | reverse complement strand
GGTTGTCGGGAGTCGGTAGTCGGGGGGCCGCCGTCCGTCCCGGTACCCGCGGGTCTCGCACGTTCTTCGTCATGGGTGGGGGGGGGCTTCCCGGCTACCGACTACCGACTACCGACTACCGCGCCGAGCGGCAGCGAGGCGCGCGATGAGCCGCAAACTCACCTACGACTCCTGGCTCTTCTCCACCGCGACGATCATCGTCGTGATGGGGATGGTCATGATCTACAGCGCGTCCGCGATGATTGCGTCGCAGCGCTGGGGACATGGCTCGTACTACTTCTTCACGCGCCAGGCGATCTTCCTCGCGGTCGGTTCCGCGGCGATGTTGTTCCTCATGCACATCAATCCCGCGCTGCTGCAGAACCGGCGCGTGATTTACGGCTCGCTCATCGGCGTCGCGCTCGCGTTGATCGTGGCGTTGTTTCAATCGCCGATCAACGGCACGCATCGCTGGGTTCACTTTCCCGGCTTTCAATTGCAGCCGAGCGAATTCGCGAAGCCGGTCGTGATTCTCTTCATCGCGATGTTCCTCGCGAAACGCGAGGAGCGCATCAATGACCTGACGACGACACTGTTGCCGTTAGGCTTCATCCTGTCGCTCATCGCCGGACTCGTCTTGTTAGGCCGCGATTTCGGCACCGCAACCACGTTGATGGCCATCGCCGCCGGCATGATCTTCTGCGCCGGCGTTGCGTGGCGCATGATCGCCGTCGCCGCACTGACCTTGATTCCGTTGATCGGTTTCTTTGCCGTCAGCGCCGCGTATCGGCGCGAGCGACTGCTCACGTTTCTCAATCCCGAAAGCGATCCGTTAGGTGCGGGCTTTCAGGCGATGCAGTCGTTGATCGCGTTAGGCACCGGCGGATTTCAGGGGCTCGGCATCGGCAATGGACGACAGAAACTCTTCTTCCTTCCCGAGCCGCACACCGATTTCATTTTCTCGATCATCGGCGAAGAGCTCGGCTTCATCGGCGCGCTCGCGCTCATCGGCGCATTCGGCGTGCTTGCGTGGCGCGGCTTCCGAATCGCGCGTTACAGCCAGGACCGTTTCGCCTTTTACGCGGCCCTCGGCTGCACGCTCATGTTCGCCATTCAGGCGCTGATCAACGTCAGCGTCACCGTGTGTTTGTTGCCGACCAAAGGCATTCCTCTTCCGCTCGTCAGTTACGGCGGTTCCTCTTTGATCGCGAGCCTCATGGCCGTGGGGTTGTTGCTCAACTTTTCACAGCAGTCAGGCTAGGACGAAAGGTGTCGTGATGGGCGAGCAGGGCGTGAAGACACTGATGATTGCGGGTGGCGGCACTGGTGGCCACATCTATCCCGCCATCGCCATTGCGCGCGAATACACGGCGCGCGATGCGAATCGCCGCGCCGTGTTTGTCGGCACTGAATACGGCCTCGAAAAAAACATCGTTCCGAAAGCCGGCTTTCCACTCGAGTTCATTCAGGTCGGCGGACTCAAAGGCAAAGGCGGGCTCGATCTCGTTCGCAATCTCGCAAGACTGCCGCTCGGTTTCATTCAAGCCTTTCGTCTGATCGGCAAACACAAACCCGATGTCGTGTTAGGCGTAGGCGGCTACTCGAGCGGACCGGTGCTCATCGCTGCAGTGCTGCGACGTGTGCCGAGCATCATTCACGAAGCGAACGCATTTCCCGGCCTCGCGAATCGCGGCGTCTCGCGATTCGTAACTGCAGTGGCAGTCGCATTCGAAGAAGCATTGCCGCGACTCGGACGTAAAGACGGAGCAGTCACCGGCAATCCGATTCGCAAAGAGTTTTTCGAAGCGTCCTCCCAACAACCGACAACCAACAACCGGCAACCACGTCTGCTCATCTTCGGCGGCTCGCAAGGCTCGCGCGTGATCAACAACGCGATCCTGAGCGCGCTCCCATTACTCGAACCGAACTTCGAGATCGTCCATCAAACGGGTCCGACCGATCACGACAAAGTTCTCGCGGCGTACAAAGAAACGAAATTCGCGAATGCGCGCGTCGTGCCGTATCTCGATCCGATGGTCGACGAGCTTGCGGCCGCGGATCTCGTCGTTTGTCGCGCTGGTGCCATGACATTGGGCGAGCTCGCGGCCGTCGGCAAAGCCGCGATTCTCATTCCATTCGCGGCCGCAACGAACAATCACCAGGAAGTGAATGCGCGTGTCGTCGAGAAAGCCGGCGGCGCCATCGTCATCACCGAAAAAGAACTGAGCGCGGAGCGATTGGCGAACGCCATTCGCGACGTGATGAGCGATCCGCAACGCGCCGCGCGCATGAGCGATGCGGCAAAGACGCTCGCCGTTCCCGATGCAACGAAAAAGATTGTCGATTTGATCGAGAAAATTCAGAGAAATTAATTGCCTTGGTCCTCTTGCAAACTTAAAATTTATTAATTAAGACGCCACTACCGTAATGAATTTTGGTGACATAAAAAACATCCATTTCGTCGGCATCGGCGGAATTGGAATGAGTGGCCTCGCGGAAGTGCTCGCGGCGGGCGGCGCTTCCGTCTCCGGTTGCGACGCGAAATCCTCCGCCGTGACCGACCTGCTGGCCAGCCGCGGCATTCGTGTCGCGATCGGTCACGACGCGTCGCACGTCGACGACGCCGGCCTGCTCGTCATCACCTCGGCCGTGCGCGGCGAACATCCCGAGCTCGAAGCCGCGCGCGTGAAAGGCATTCGCGTGATGAAGCGCGCCGAGGTTCTCGGCGCGATCGTGAATGCGAAACGCTCCATCGGCGTCAGCGGCACGCACGGCAAAACGACGACCAGCGCGATGGTCTCGATCGTTCTCGAAGAAGCGGGGCTCGATCCTACGGTGCTCGTCGGCGGCATGGTTCGCAATCTTCAAACGAATGCGAAGAGCGGCAAGAGCGACTTCCTTGTCGTCGAAGCAGACGAGTACGACCGCACGTTCCATCAACTCAAACCCGAAATCGCGGTCGTCACGAACATCGAAGCCGATCATCTCGAGTACTACGGCTCACTCGATGCGATTCGCGAGGCATTCCGAATTTTTCTTCGCGGCGTGAGCGGTCCGATCGTCGCGTGTGTCGATGATCCCGAAGTCGTGCAGGCCGTGAGCGGATTCGCGAACGTCATTCGCTACGGACTCGGCGACAACGCCGAACTGCGTGCGACAAACGTCACGTTCAACGAACGCGGCTCGTCGTTCGATGTCGCAGGCGTTGGCTTCTTCAAACTCTTCGTGCCGGGCGAGCACAACGTACGCAACGCGCTCGCCGCGATCGGTGTCGGCCGCGCGCTGAACATCGATCCGCATGTGATCGCGACGGCGCTCGCGAAGTTCCTCGGCGTCGATCGTCGCTTTCAAATCCTCGGCGATTACCTCGGCGCAGTCGTCGTCGACGACTACGCGCATCACCCAACTGAGATTCGCGCAACGCTGCAAGCGGCGCGTAGCGGTTATCCCGAGCGTCGCATCGTTGCGCTCTTTCAGCCGCATCTCTACTCGCGCACTGCCGATTTCGCGCGCGAGTTTGGTGAAGCGTTGAAAGGCGCGGATGTGCCGATCGTTTCGCCGATTTACGCCGCGCGCGAAAAACCGGTGCAGGGCATGTCGTCGAAGATCATCGCCGACGCCGTTCCAGGCATCGAGTTCCTCGATCGCAGCAATTCGCAAATCGTGAACGAGATGCGCCGGCGACTCACGCCGCGCGACATCTTCATCACCATGGGCGCGGGAGACGTGCACGAAATCGCCGAGCAACTCGTGCGCGGGGAGGAGGCGTGATGAACTTCGACACCACTGCTTCGCGGTTCCTCCGCCCAACCGACATCACGCGTCTGCGCCGCAATCAGCGACGCATTCAGGTGCAGCGTCTGCTCGTCATTCTGCGCACCGCGGGATTGCTCGCGACTCTCGTCCTCGGCGGCATGTGGATCTGGCGTCACACGCAAACCGATCCGCAGTTCGCGGTGCGCACGATCGAGATCGACGGCGCGGTACACACGCCGCGTGCGGCGCTCGATCACGTGACGCAGCAATACGTCGGCGCGAATCTCTTCGAGCTCGACATCGCTCGCGTGCAACGCGACCTCGGCGGACTCGGATGGGTGCGCCGCATCGACATCGAAAAGAAATTGCCCGACACGATGCGCATCAAGATCACCGAGCGCAATCCGGTCGCACTCGTGCGTTTGTCCGACAAGATTCTCTACGTCGATGAAGAAGGCTCCGGCTTTGCGGAGCTTTCGCCGACCGTCGGCGATCGTGATCTTCCGGTCATCGGCGAAGCGCAGGGACCGGAGCTCGCGCGCACCGTGCGACTGCTCGAAGAGCTGCGCCGCGCTGATCCCGCGATGTACGCGCGCATCAGCGAAGTGTGGCCGATCCCGCCGCGCGGCTTCGCGATCTATGACCGCGAGCTCGCGGCCGTCGTCTACGTCAACGCCGAAGACGCGTCGCCGAAGTACCGCGATTTGCGCGCGGTGCTGCAAACAGAAAACAACCCGCACATCGAATACGCGGACCTCCGGTTCGCAGACAGAGTCATCGTGAAGAAGCTGGGGAATCCCCTGGAGAAGAACAATGTCCAGAACTGAAGATCGCTACATCGTCGCCCTCGACATCGGCACCTCGAAAGCCTGCGCGCTGGTCGGCGAAGTGACCGATCGCGGACAGCTCGAGATCATCGGCAAAGGCACGTCGCCGATGAAAGGCACGCGCCGCGGCAACATCATCAACCTCGATCAGGCCATCGATGCGGTGAAAAAAGCGGTGGATGAGGCCGAGGTGATGGCTGGGTTGCAGATTGAAAGCGTGTATGTCGGCGTGGCCGGAGATCACATCCGTTCCGTCAACTCGCGCGGCGTCGTCTCGGTGATGGGCAAACACAAAGAGATCGCGCGCGAAGACATCGACCGCGTGATCGAAGCCTCGAAGTCCATCAACATTCCGGCCGAGCTCGAACTGCTGCACGTCATTCCGCGCGAATTCGTCGTCGATGGCCAGGACGGCATTCACGATCCGCTCGGCATGACCGCGACGCGACTCGAAGCGAACGTGCACATCGTCACCGGCGCGCGCACGCACGATCAGAACATTCTCACGTGCGTGAACAAAGCGGGCATCGCCGTGCAGGAGCTCGTGCTCGAGCAACTCGCCGCGGCCGAAGCCGTGCTCACGCAGGACGAGCGTGAGATGGGCGTGCTGCTGATGGACATCGGCGGCGGCACCACCGATTACGCCGTGTTCCTCGAAGGCAACGTCGTACACACCAACGTGCTGCCGGTTGGCGCGGGACACTTCACCAGCGACATCTCCGTCGTGCTGCGCACGCCGATGGAAGACGCGGAGCGCATCAAAAAGCGTTACGGCTGCGCGTTGTCGTCGCTCGTTACGGCCGACGACCCGATCGAAGTGCCGACCGTTGGTGGTCGCGCTCCGAAGATTCTGTCGCGTCAGGAATTGACCGGCATTCTCGAACCGCGTGCGGCGGAGATCGCGAAGCTCGTGTATCGCGATCTCGAAAAGGTCGGCCTCGAAAAAGAGATTCGCAGCGGCGTCGTGCTCGTTGGCGGCGGCGCGGAGATGGACGGCATGGTGGAGATGGTCGAGCAGGTGTTCGATCAGTCCGCGCGCAAAGGTGTGCCGCGCCAGCTCGGCGGACTCGCGGACACGGTCAATGGTCCGGAGTGGGCTGCCGCGACGGGTCTTTTGCTGTGGGGACTCAAGGATCAGAGCAAGGTGCGCAAGCGCCCGCGTAAAGGACTCGGCAAAGTTGCGGACTCCTTCCGCCAGTGGTTCGCGTGGTCATGATTTCTGGCACGCGAAATAAGATTGAAAGTCATCATAAAAATCCTTACTATCCGGAGACGGTTAAATGATCACGTTTGACGAGAGGTCTGGCGACGGAACGCTCGCGGTAACACTCGACGAAGAGCTGCAGGTTCCGGCGAAGATCAAGGTCATCGGCGTTGGTGGTGGTGGTGGGAATGCCGTCAACCGGATGATTCAGGCCGGCATCAAAGGCGTCGAGTTTCTCTGCGCCAACACCGACCTGCAGGCGATGCGGCATTCGCTTGCGCCTGTGAAGTTGCAGATCGGCGGCAAGCTCACCAAAGGCCTCGGCGCCGGCGCGAATCCCGAGATCGGGAAGCAGGCCGCGCTCGAAGATACCGATCGCATTCTCGAGGCGCTGTCCGGCGCCGACATGATTTTCATCACGACGGGCATGGGCGGCGGCACCGGTACCGGTGCCGCGCCGATCATCGCATCGCTCGCCGCGGAGTTAGGCGCGCTGACGGTTGCGGTCGTGACGAAGCCATTCGGCTTCGAAGGCAAGCGTCGTCGCGTGCAGGCGGAGCACGGCATTCGTGCACTGCGCGACACGGTCGACACGCTCATCACGATTCCGAACGAGCGTCTGCTGAACTTTGTGGAGCGTGGTACGTCGCTGAGCGAAGCATTCAAGATCGCCGACGACATTTTGCGTCAGGCAGTGCAGGGCATCTCGGATCTCATCACCGTTCCGGGCGAGATCAATCTCGACTTCGCGGACGTGAAGACGATCATGCACGGCATGGGCATGGCGCTCATGGGCACGGGCGTGTCGAGTGGTGAGCATCGCGCGGTCGAAGCCGCACAGCGCGCGATCTCCTCGCCGCTGCTCGAGGAAGCATCGATCGAGGGTGCGAAGGGTGTGCTGATCAACGTCACCGGCGGTTCGGACATGACGCTGTTCGAAGTGCACGAAGCGGCGTCGATCATTCAGGAAGCGGCGGACGAGGAAGCGAACATCATCTTCGGCACGGTCATCGATCCGCGGATGAAGGACGAAGTGAAGGTGACGGTCATCGCCACCGGATTCGACGCGGCGACGAAGGGATTGCTCAATTCGCGCGGCGAATCGCTTTCGCAAACGTCGTCGCGCGCGAGCCATGCGCATGCGCAGCCCGCGCCGCAGCCAGTTGCGGCAGGGGCGGCGCCGTATCGTCCTTTCGCGCCGAAGGACATCGCAGCACAGCACGAAGAGCCGCCCGCACAGCAGCTCGGAGCGGAGGGCGAGATCTACGATCCGCCATTTTTTCGAAGAGGCTTCAGCCGCGCCGACGGCTCCGGAGGATTCGGACCGATGGCGTCGAGTGATTTCGGCAGCGATCTCGATATTCCGACGGTGATTCGAAACCTGAGCGACTGATTCGACGAACATTTGCACGGACCCACGAGTCCGCGCAGCGCACCCCTCCTGTGCGCGTGCGATCCCGGGGAGAGGGCCCCAGGATCACCTGCTCCTGATGGGGCGTGGTTCTTCCGGCCACGCCCCGTCGCTTTTGTTTGGGCCTATGAATTTTGCGCGACGCGTGCTGGCCAGCAATCTTGCGGTGTTTGGGATCGCGCTCATCGTTTGCGCCGTTGGGACCCGCGGCCGCCCGGTGCCGATGCCCGATACCGGAATCTATGTCGCCATCACCGACGATCTGCTTGCCGGCAATTTCGCGTCGCTCCTTTCACTGCAGGCGATGCGTTGGACGAAGCTCACGTTTTTGACCGTGATGCTCGGGGCGCGCGTCATCGCGCCCGAGCACTGGATGTTTCTCATCCTCATCGTCAACGTGTTTGCGTGCGCGACGGCGACGATGTTGCTCGTCGATCTCGTGCGCCGCGCGACACATTCGTCGATCGCGTGCGCGGTGGCGCTGGCGTTGTATCTCACATCCTTCGACGTGCAGGTGTGGGTCGGCCGAATTCTCACCGACACGCTCTACACGCTCATTGCGTTCATCCCGTTCTATCTGCTCTGCCGTGCGTTTCTCGATCAGCCCGCGCGTGGAACGAAATCATGGTTGCCGATCTCGATTCTGGGTGCGGCGTTGTCGCGACCGCCGGGCGTTTTGCTCGTGCCGCTCATCGCGATCGCGAAGAGCGTGTTGTCGCCTGATGCGACGAATGTCAGACGCCGGCGCGCGATCGTGCTCGTGTTTGTCGGATGCGCTGTGGTCGCGCTGTTGTGGCGAACGTGGATTGTGCAGGACCCGACGCGCTGGCCGTTCCGCTTTCTCGATCAGCGCATCGCGGAGTTTGCGGAACGCGAGAAAAGCGGTGAAGTGATCTACGACCGACGGGAGGCGAATGTCGCGCCGCCCCTGACGTGTATCGATCATCTCGAGATTCAGAGCATTCGATTCGCGCGCTTTTTTCAGGTGACGTCGTCAGGGTTTTCGCGCCTGCACAATCTCGTGAGTCTTGCGAGTTTCGGCGCGATGTATCTGCTCGCTGTGATCGCGTTGATCTCCGCGTTGCGTGATGGTGATCGACGGCGACGCTCCGTTGTTCTTGCTGCGATCCTCTGGATTTTTGCGCTTGCGTTCTTTCACGCCATCACGATTCTCGATTTCGATTGGCGTTTTCGTGCACCGCTGATTCCGCACTTTGTTTTTCTCGCCGGGTGCGGCGCCAGCGTGATTCTGAGCCGTCTCGATGTTCGCGATCACGCGATTTCATCGAGATGACGAAGCACGATCTCGCAAACGCGTCGCGCGCGTTCCGCATCGAAATACCGATCGTTGAAGAGATTCACGATCTCGCTGTGCAATCGCGTTGCGTTTGGCGACGGATCGAGTGATGCGTAGTGCCGGCTGGCGAAGAGTCCCGCCGCGAAAATCTTCGTGATCAGCCCATCGGGATCAGGAACGCGAATGTTGAAACGCCAGCGTTGCAGCTTCGCGGGTAGTTGGATCTCGCGTGGCAGCATGGTCTCGTAGACCGAATTCAAGGTGAATTTCTGGTCATCCGAGGCTGCAGCGGCGATCTCTGTCGCGTCGCGATACTCACTCCACGATTCGTCGGAAGACGCGAAGTCGAGCCAGTCCGGAGCTCCCGCGTGATGCTCGTAGCGGATGTCATCGCGCACGTGAGCAAAGCCGCCTGCTCCGCGATCGACGTACTTCGCATATCCAGTGCTGAAGAGCGTGACGTCTGCGAGCGCGCTGCTCGACGTCCCGTCGCAATCAGGGCGACACAGGCAGCGATCATCGATGATGATCAGATCCGATTGCGCAGCACGAAGCGTCGAGAAGAGCGGCGTTGGATCCTCGTCCGATCCATAGGTTCGCACGAAGAGTACTCCTGCGAATGCGTCATCGTTCTGGCGAAGCAACCGCAGTGTCTGTGCCGAATCCATCGTCAACGAAGACATGGCGATGTCGACGAGCTCAAAGTCGCGTCCTGCTGCGCGAAAGGTTTCAGGAACGATGGGACAGACATTCGCCGGAAGAAGAAACGGACGCGAGTCACGAAGAGACCGAAGCAGGTGATAGAGGACGACGGACGCGCGGCGTTCAAAAAGGATCATCCGCGAAATGCTCCCGCGAGTGCCGCGTGTGTTTGCGGGGAGAGGAACCACTGCGAAGAGCCGGCGTCCGGTTTGGAGCTGATGCGATCGAGTCGCTCCACCTCGACCTTCGCATTCTCTTCGTTGGTCAAATCGCGTTCCATCCCGCTTCGAGTGCTCGTGTACGGATCGCGCATGTGTTCGAGCACACGTCGCGCTTCGGCGAATGACAACGTTGTCTCGTATCCGAGGAGCTGAAGCTCGGGGAGGCATGCGGCTTCGATCAACATCGCCGCGGAGTCGGGAAGCAGCTCACGCCACGATCCGATGGAAGACAACACGATGCCGTCGTGCTCGCGATGCGAGGAGTTGCCGCGCCACGTCCCGCCATTCGCGTCGCGTATGCCGATGTCTTCTGAATCGATGTCTACGTTCAGCGCGCGTGCGAATCGTTCGAGCGCTTCGTGTGGGTTGCGCACGACATCCTCGTAGCGGCACCAGTGAAATCGCGAGTGGTCTTGCATCGCGATCGCAATGGCCACGCTCTTTCTCCATGCGCGAATGTTGAACAACGTTGGCTTCAACTCGCCGCCGAACTCGCGTCCGCGACCGTGATTCAACGAAGCCACCACGTCGCGCGGATCGCGCAAGATGATCGCGCAACGCAAGCCGCGATTTACGAATGCGGGAACGTACTCCTCGCACATCGTTTCTTTGCTGCCGAACCACAATGCATCGCGCTTCGACGCGAGCGAATGCTCGAGCGAGGCGACAACGTCGGCGAAACCAGCATCGCCGTCGATGCGTGCGATAGCGTCGTCGATCTTCGTTCGCGTGAATCGCGTGTACTGCCCCGAATAGGTTTCCATGCGTGCGAACACGGATCGCAGCGATTCGCGATCGACGCGCCAGCTCTCGAGAAAGGTCGCGAAATCATCAGCGGAGTAGCGCGTCTCTTGAAAAAGGTGGCCGAGGGGATAGCGCTCGCCGGTACGAAGAAACGACCCTTTCACTTCACTGAAAAGCAGAGGAAACGGCTGCGACAACATCGAAATCCGTTGCTGCGTACCGATGAGCTTTTCGAAAAGCGTCGTACCCGAACGCTGCGCGCCCGTGATGAACAGCGTCGAGTCGATCAACGCCGCCTCCGCGCGGGCGCGTCGTGGATAATGGATCTCCTCCATGAGACTGGATCGTTCGCGAGTATATGTCTGATCCGACGGTCACTCCGCCGCGGTTGTCTGTCGTCGTGCCGGTGTACAACAGCCCGGCGCTGGAACCGCTGACCGATCGCATCGAATCGATTCTGCGCGCATCGCAGATCGACTACGAAATCATCTTCGTCGACGATGCCTCACCGGATACGCGAATCTGGCTCAAGCTTCAGCAACTCGCGTCGACACGTCCTCGTGTGAAGGCAATCCAGCTCACGCGAAACTTCGGACAGCAGGCGGCGACGTTGTGCGGGTTGCGCGAGTCACGCGGAGAGCTCGTCATGACACTGGACGATGATCTTCAGCACGATCCCGAAGACATCCCCGCGTTTCTCGCGCATTCGGAGCATGACATTGTCATCGGACAGTTCGCCACGAAAGAGCACAGCATCGCGCGACGCATCAGCAGTCGTATCAAGGGTCTATTCGATCGAGTCGTCCTCGGCATTCCGAAACATCTGCGACTGAGCTCGTTTCGTCTGCTGAGCCGCACCGTGGTCGATGGCGTACTCGCGATGCGCACGCCGCATCCGTTTCTGCCGGCGTTGATGCTGCAGGTGAGTCGGGATGCGGTGGGTGTGCCGGTGCACCACAGCCGGCGTGCCGCTGGAACGAGCGGGTACACGCTGCGAAAGCTGTTTCGGTTGTTCAGCAATCTCGTGATCAACAATTCGTCGATCCTGTTGCGCGCGGCCGCGTATGCGGGATTGGGAATGGCAGTCGTGAGTTTCACGCTGGCCGCACTCGTTGTGTATCGCAAGCTCGTGCACGGAATCGCCGTGGGTGGTTGGGCATCGCTGTTCGCCGCGCTGATGCTCATCGGCGGCTTGCTGCTGATGAGCGTCGGCATCATCGGCGAGTATCTGATTCGCATCATCGATGCGACCGAAGAACGACCGACCTACTTCGTGCGTCGCCGCGCGGACTAAGCGCGCCAGCCCCAGATGTAGCGCGATGCTTCTTCACCGGTGTGGAACAGCAGATCGAGAATCGTGACGTCGTGCGCGAACGGAGGATGAAACTGCGGATACTCCGGATATCCCGCATAGTTTTTCCACCGAAGCGTGACGCCTGCCTGATCGAAGCGTGAAGGCTCGATGTACGCGCGGGCCGCGGGGCCGGAGACATACTCGGTCGCATTGATCTTCGAAAGGATCTCGAGCACTCGCTCCTGTTTGCGTTCACGAAGATCGAATTCGCGGGAGTCTCGAAAGCGTGTTGAGATGCCGAGCTCGCGCGCGATCATGCGGATCAGGTGTTGATTCAGTGCAGACAGTTGCTGCCAGTGCGTTTCGAGATAGATTGATTCGAATAAGCGTCTATATCGATCGAAATGCGGCGCTTGCCGATACGCATCTTTGATGCGGCGCCAGTGATCGCGTTGCCATCTCGCATCCGGCAATTCGACGTCACAGATGAGTCGATCTTCGCGGCTACCGACCGGGATCGTGATCCACGTGAGGCCGGCCGCGGTTTTGATCTTGTTGCGATTGCGCCAGTCCTGTTTTGTGAATTGCAGGTCGTCGTGAAAGACGAATTCATCGACATCGTGAATGATGTCGAAGTATCCCTTCCACGGGATGTAATTCGATTGCAGGATTGCGACGCGTTTGCTCACATCAAAAAGAGCACACCGCGTCGATGACGCGTTGCTGCTCGCCCTCGCTCAGCGATGCAAACAGCGGGAGACGTACCAGTCGATCGCTGACGTTCTCAGTCACCGGACATTCGCCCGGCCGCCCTCCGAGCTCGCGGCCTTTCTCGGATAAGTGCAACGGCAGATAGTGAAAGATCGCGTGCACGCCGCGCGCGCGTAGATGGGCGATGAACGCATCGCGTTCTTCGAGATTCGGCAGAAGGAGATGAAAGAGGTGATGCGCGGATGTGCAGTGAGGTGGAATGTAGGGAAGCTGCACGCCACGCGATGAGGCCCACGCGGCGAACGCCTCGTGATATCGATTCCACAGTCGTGCACGCGTGACCTGGATCTGCTCGCGGGCTTCGAGTTGCCCGAAGAGAAACGCTGCAAGCATGTCGGAAGCGACGTAGCTCGAGCCGAAGTCCTGCCACGTGTATTTATCGACCTCGCCGCGAAAGAAGCGTCGCCGGTCTGTACCTTTTTCGCGCACGATCTCGGCGCGCGCGACGAGCGACTCGTCGTTCAGCACCAGCGCGCCGCCTTCACCGCAATACACGTTCTTTGTCTCGTGAAAGCTGAGCGTGCTCATCGTGCCGAATGTTCCCAGTGGTTTGTCACCAAACGCACCGAAGAGTCCGTGGGCGTTATCTTCGATGACCGCGATGTTGCGCGGCTTCGCGATCTCGTTAATTGCGTTCATTTCCGCGCCGATCCCGGCGTAATGCACCGGGACGATGGCGCGCGTACGCGATGTGATTTTTTCAGCGAGGAGACGCTCGTCGAGATTCAGCGTGTCCGGACGAATGTCGATGAATACCGGCCGCGCGCCGCGCAGTGCAAACGCGTTGGCGGTCGACACGAACGTGAATGAAGGGACGATCACTTCATCGCCGGGGTGCAGATCGAGGAGCAATGCCGCCATCTCGAGTGCATGAGTGCACGACGTCGTGAGAAGCACTCGCGCGCCGCCAAGAATGTCGCCGAGAACCCGTTCGCATTCGCGTGTGTACACGCCATCGCCGGAAATGTGGCCGCGTGCGACAGCGTCACGGACATATTCGATTTCGTTGCCTGCGATCGATGGTCGGTTGAATGGAATGCGCGGCTCGAGCTCGAACCCGGTGGTGGAATTCTTCGTCACGGCGAGTGGTGACAGAATACTCGACCGATGTCGCACCGTACTACCGGCCTGTACCGGATGTTCGAGTGGCCCGCAGTCTATGAACGGTTCCAGAAGCTTCTCGGCGCAAAACGGGCGCGCTCTCGTTTCGTCGACGAATTTCTGCGACCGTTTCCCGGTGCGCGTTTGCTCGATGCCGGCTGCGGCACCGGTTCCTTGCTCGAGCTTCTCCCTCGCGACGTCGAATACGTGGGATTCGATCTGAATTCGCGATACATCGAATCAGCGCGCGCGAAGTACAACGCGCGGGGGCGGTTTCACTGCGCACGTGTTGGTGGAGAGAGTGTCGAAGACGCGGGCAGGTTCGACTTCGTCGTCGCGAAGGGATTGCTACATCACCTAACCGATGACGACGCGCATGCGCTGCTCGATGCCGGCTGCCGATACCTGCGGCCTGGCGGCGTATTCGTTTCGATGGACAACGTGCTATTTCCAAATCAGCGCTTCGTTGCACGCACGTTGATCGGTATGGACCGTGGTGCATGTGTGCGCACGCCGGACGCCTATCGCAGTCTTGCTGAACGTCACTTTCGTTCGGTCGAGACGTGGCTCCTTCATGACATGGTGCGCTTTCCCTACGATCACTTCATCATGCGCGCGGCGGTGTGAATTCGGATCGATGCAAACCACACGAGCACCGAAGCGGCATCTTGCGTCAGAGGAGCTGATCGATTTCACGCGAGCATGTCCGATCTGTCTGAGCTCCGCGGAACGGCAAGCCGTTTTTCGCGTGCAGCGTGATCCGGACGTGAACCTGCTTTTGTGCTCGCACTGCCACGGTGCGTCCGCGTCGCACTTTCCGCGCGCCGAAGTGCTGCAGAGTTTCTACTCGTCGTACTACGACGGTGGCGATTGTCACGTTACGTTTTCCCAGCCGCGCCGATTTGCACGACATCTCGCGAAGTCGCTGCCTCGACGTGCGTACGATGCGCTCACGATTCTCGATTACGGCGGTGGCGATGGCAGTCTCGCCGCGGAGCTGGCGACGAATTTCATCGAGTGTGGTCGCGCGCGAAGTGCGTCGATCGTTGTTGTCGATTTCGAGACCAACGCTGTTTCGACTCGCGACGAAATTCAAATCCGGCATCAGTTACCTGAGACGCGGATTCAGGGCCCGTATGAGATCGTGCTCGCAAGTGCGATTCTCGAACATCTTCCCGATCTTCATGACGTTCTGGCAAGGCTTTATGACGTGATTGCGCCACGGGGTTTGTTCTACGCGCGCACGCCGTATGCGTTGCCGCTCACGCATCTGTTTCCTCGCCTCGATCTCACCTATCCCGCGCATCTTCACGACCTCGGCGCGGAGTTCTGGAATCGCTTCAGTCGAACATTTTCGTGGAACGCGGAAACGATCGTCTCGCGGCCATCGATTGTCGCTGGCGATCTTACGAAGGATCCGTTGCGAACGATTCTCGCCGCTGTGCTGAAAGCGCCGGCTCGGGTGGAGACTTGGCTTTCGCCGCGCGGTCGCATGAATCGCACGTGGCAATTGGTCGGAGGGTGGGAAGTGCTGCTGCAAAAACAATGAGGCCCGGCATGCGCCGGGCCTCGTGAGAATCGATGGAGTCGAGTTACTTCTTCACGACCGGGAACGCACCGGTGCGTTCGACTTCGTAGTCGAGGTAGCCCTTGCGAACGCCCTGCACGAGATAGTCGAACTCGAGATCGGAAGCGCCTTCGGCGACCTTCACGATGATTTTCTCCGGCGACTTCTGCGCGACATAGAGCTGACCCGGCGCGCCAACCGGCGTGATCTGCACGGTCATACGCTCCTGCTCCGTCAGGCGTGAGAAATAGCCGGGAAGCGTGATCTCGACGACGCCATTGACCGTCTTCGCCGTACCGCGGAAGTACGTGCCCGCTTCCGGACCTTCGAGGGCCGTGTAATACAGCGCCTTGGAGTCATCGCTCGGATCGACCACGGCGAAGTTCTTCACGCCGGTAACGGTGAAGTTGCCCGGAACCGTGATGGCGCCGGTGGAACCGTTGATCGTGAGGCGCGCAGCGGAGTTCGTGCCGAGAATGAGATCGTTCGCGCCGAGCGTGCCGAGGATGAGACCGTTGCCGGTCGTGGCGAGCATTTCGTTCCAGCTCGCGAGCGTCTTTCCGAAGCGGCTGATCGTACGGCCTGAACCATGCGACTGGAAGCTGACGCTTGCGGAATCCGATTCGGTGCGGAAGAACGCATTCGCGCTCACACCGGTGTTCACGTTGCCGACTTCCACGCCCATATTCGCATCTGTCGAAAGGACGACGTCGAGCTGCTCGTCGGGCGACGCGGTGCCGATACCGACCTGACCCGATGCCGAAATATCAATCGACGAAGTCGGCGCTCCCGGACGGATGCGGAACGGGAGGCGGGAGCCGCTGGTCACGTCGCGGACGAAGAAGTTGGCTTCGTTGGCGCCGATGTCCCAGGTCTGGGCGGTGAAGCCGCCGCTGTTGTTCTGCTCGAGGCGGATGGCCGGGGTGTTGCTCGTGGCGACGTGGAGGTCGAGGACGGGCGTCGAGGTGCGGAAGCCGACGCGGCCGGTGCTGTCCACGAAGATCGAGTTCGTCGTTGCGCCGCCCGTGATGGTGAACGGAACCTTCGAACTCGTGATGTCTTCGATCGAGAACTTGTTCGCGCCGCCGCTCGCGGAGTCGTTTGCGGTGAGCTGCCAGTCGCTGGCGGCGAAGCCGGCCGAGGTCGACGTGTCGTCGAATTTGATGCGCGTGTTGTTCTCTTTCAGTCGGATCGTGTCGAAGCCGAAGCTCTCGTTGTTCACGCAATCGAGACCGATGCACGCGCTGCCCTGAACGATGAGGTCATCAGGGATCACCTGATCATCGGTCTGCACGTTGCCCGGACGCACGGCATTCGTCGTCACGCCGAAGTTCCGCGTCGCGACCGCGTTGTCGTTCGCATCCGCTTCCTGTGCGTTCGGATCGACGATCGAGCCGTTCCTCACGGTGAACGCGCCGGACTGCGAGATCGGCTCGAGGCCCGCGGCCTTCATGATCTTCTTCGCGGCGGCGTCATCGCCGGCCGCGCGCGCGGCTTTCAGCTTGCTCTGCACGTCCTTCGGCACGTTCGGCTCGACGACGAGCTCGTACTGATAGACGCCGTCCTGCAGATCGCTGCCGAGCTTCGAAAGATTGAACGACGGATTCAGCCCGTTCTTCACCGTCGTGACGTAATCCGTGCCGTCCGGCGCGATGATCGTCACGCGGACCGAGCTGTGTCCGCGAATATCGAGCTGCCACTCGATCGAATTGCCACTGCTATAGGCCTTGCCCACATTCGCGGCGAATGCGGCGAATGGCATGGCCGCGATTGCCAGTACAACGATGGATCTGAAAACAAGGGACCGGTTCACCATTGTTTGCCTCCTCCTGAACGTTGACCGAAAAGAGCGCACCCCCTGACGGGGTACGCCGACCTGCACGTAAGCCTGCGAGCGTTACGAAGCGTTCTTCGGGTTAGACGCGGATACGTAACTATACCCCGACTCAAACTGGGAGATGCCGGATTTGACGCGGGAAGGAAATGATCGTTTACGCACTTCTGGAAAGTTTCTTCCGAAGTTGGCGGGTAACGACTACTCCCATTCGATCGTGCTGGGCGGCTTCGATGAGATGTCGTAGACGACGCGATTGATGCCGCGCACCTCATTCACGATGCGACGCGACATGCGATCGAGCACGTCGTGCGGCATGCGATACCAGTCCGCGGTCATGAAATCCGTCGTCGAGACGGCGCGTACCGCGCACACGTTTTCGTACGTGCGCTCGTCGCCCATCACGCCGACGCTCTTCACCGGCAGCAGCACGGCGAAAGCCTGTGAAATCTCGCGATAAAGGCCCGCTTTTCGAATTTCGTCGATCACGATCTCGTCGGCGTTCTGCAGGATCTCGACGCGCTCCGCGGTCACTTCGCCGAGGATGCGAACCGCGAGGCCGGGACCGGGGAACGGATGACGCCAGACGAATTCTTCTTCGAGTCCAAGCTCGATTCCGAGCTGACGCACTTCATCTTTGAAGAGCTCGCGCACCGGCTCGATGAGCTTCAATCCCATCTTCTCCGGAAGGCCGCCGACGTTGTGGTGCGTCTTGATGACCGCGGATGGTCCTTTGATCGAAACGGATTCGATGACGTCGGGATAAAGCGTGCCTTGCACGAGAAACTCTACGTCAGGAAGACGCTTCGCTTCTTCTTCGAAGACGGCGATGAACTCATTGCCGATGCGTTTGCGCTTCGTCTCCGGGTCCTCGATCGTCGCGAGTTTGTCGTAGAAGCGCTGCCGCGCATCGACTTGAATGAAGTGCAGGCCGAGGCGATCGGAGAGACGTGATGCGACCTGCGTGGTTTCGTTCTTTCGCAAAACGCCGTTGTCGACGAAGATCGCGGTGAGCTGATCGCCAATGGCTTCGGCGACGAGCAATGCCGCGACGGTCGAATCGACGCCGCCACTCACCGCCGCGATGGCTTTGCGATCGCCGACCTGCTGTCGAATCTCTTCGACTTTGCGACGGCGATAGTCGCCAAGGTCCCAGGTCGGTTTGCAGCCGGCGATGTCGAAGAGGAAGTTCTTTAAAATCTGGCCACCCGCCTCCGTGTGCGTCACCTCGGGATGGAACTGAATTCCGTAGCACGCGCGCTCGCGATTCTCGAACGCGGTGATCGGCGCGCTCGGCGATGACGCGGTGACGACGAATCCCGGAGGTCCGGCGAGGATGCGATCGCCGTGGCTTGCCCACACGCGCTGATGATTCGGCGTGTTGGCGAAGAGCGGCGAGTCGGTGGAGGTGACGTCGATTTCCGCGCGACCGTATTCGCGTTCGGGCGATGCTTCGACTCGTCCTTCGAGCAGAAACGCGGTGAGCTGCATGCCGTAGCAGACGCCGAGGACCGGGACTCCGAGCTCGAAGATTTCGCGCGAGCAGATCGGCGCGGACTCGCCGTATACCGATTGCGGTCCGCCCGAAAGGATGATCGCTTTCGGCGCGATCTCGCGAATCTTGTCGATCGAATAGTCGAAAGGATGGACGACGGAGTAGACGCGATTGTCGCGAATCCGCCGGGCGATCAGTTGTGTGTATTGCGATCCGAAGTCGAGGACGAGGACGGTCTGCTCTGGCTGCACGGCGCGCATTCTATTCGCTGACGTCTCGTGGGTCGCGAGGATGTTTGCGCGCGTCGGCCGCTGGTGCGCAGCCTGTTGCACCAGCGGCCCGGTAGGACGTTTCGCGCCGCTTGCGGTGCGAATAGAGAGCTGACTGGCGCGCTCGATCTTCGTGCGGAGGAGGGTCGGCCGCTGGTGCGCAGCCTGTTGCACCAGCGGCCCGGTAGGACGTTGAGGCGGGCTCTCGCATCACGGGGTGGTGTGATGCGGTGTCGTTGCTTTGACCTGTATGTTGAGACGTCCGCGGATTCGAGTAGTTGCGTGCGGTTTCGTTACGAAAAAGCAAAACGCCGGACGCGATGTCCGGCGTTTCGAGTTTCGGTGTGCTGATGGTCAGAGGAGATTGCGGAGCTCTTTGCCCGGCTTGAAACGAATCGTGTTGCCGGGTGGGATCTTCACTTCGACTCCGGTTTTCGGGTTGCGTCCGATGCCCTTCTTCCGCTGCTTGACCTGAAATACGCCGAAGCCGCGGAGCTCGATTCGCTGCCCGCGCGCGAGCGCGTTGCGCAGCCCCTCGATCACGGTATCGACCGCCTGAGCCGCTTTGACTCGGGAAATTTCCGATACCTCCGCGACTTTGTTGACGATGTCCGCCTTGATCATCGATATCCTCCGAAGGCGCTGAGTATACGACAGTTGCGCGTCGAGGCCGGAACACCATCACGATGGAACGACACCGAATTGACACTTGGCTCAAGCTCGTTTGTCTCTTCAAGCACAGAGCAGACGCGACGGAAGCATGCAAAGGCGGGAAGGTCAAAGTGAATGACCTTCGCGTGAAGCCGTCGTCGGCCGTGAAGGAAGGCGACGTCGTCGAGTTCTACGACGGTGGCGATCACTATCGCCGCGTCGTGGTCTCCGCGCTGCCCGGGACGAATGTGTCGAAGGAAGTCGCGCGCACGATGTACGTCGACGAAACGCCGGCGCGCGAGAAGGTCGATGTCGTGGCGACGATTCTTCGCGAGCGCGGCACCGGCCGGCCGACGAAAAAGGATCGCCGCGAGATCGAAAAGATCAGGCGCTGAGAAAGTGGAGCGGAGGGGT
>JACZCU010201079.1_pt1 | contig 19550 bp, 18 predicted proteins | sample 8641851 | NCBI WGS metagenome assembly JACZCU01 (sample SAMN15324605, study PRJNA640507) | soil metagenome | isolation source: monocropping sugarcane control | place: China: Luxin town, Laibin City, Guangxi Province | collected 2019-07-25 | depth 10cm m | reverse complement strand
GCGCACCGGCGATGCGTATGCAGCGATCAATGCCGCGTCGCGATCCTGGCGCGCGATCAAAGATCGCACCGCCGCCGCGCGTTTGCAGAGCGATCTCGCGATCGCGCGCAGTTCGATGATGCTCGCGCGGAGACCTGATGATGCGGTCGCGCAACTCAATGCCGCGATCGCGGATCTCGAGGCGAGCGGCAATCGACGGCGCATCGCGCGAGCACGCATGCTTCAGGCGAAGGCGCACATGCTTCGTCACGATCGCGCGGCGGCGGAGCGCAGCCTCGATGCCGCACTGGCCGAGATCGAATCGCAGCGCACGTTGATCTCGACGGATGAAGAGCGCTTGTCACTCATCGACACGACACGCGACGCGACAGAGCTTCGCGTGTCGTTGTCGTTTGATGCGGGTGATGCGAATGCTGCGCTTGCGGCAGTGGAGCGATCGAAGGCGCGGCTGCTGCTCGACGCAATCGATCCGAACGCCGATGCGCCGCAGAACGAGATCGCTACGCCGAACATCGACGAAGCGTTCGTCGAGTATTTCGTGCTGCCGGATCGCGTTCTCGTTTGGACGATCACCGCGAATCGCATACATGCCTACGCGGTGAAAATCGAACATGGCGTGGTCGAGAAACTCGTCGACGAATTTCAGTCGGCGCTGATGTCGGACGAAGACTCGCGCGTTCGCGATCTCGGCCGGCAGTTGTTCGATGTCCTGTTGCGCGATGCGTGGCCGGATGTGAAGCGGTGTAAGCGACTCGTCGTTGCACCCGATGCCGCGTTGCATCGTGTGCCGTTCGCCGCATTGAGGATCGATGGCGCGTTCGTCGTCGATGCCATTGAGGTTGCGAACGTGCCGAGTTTCACCTGGCTCGCCGCGCAGCGTCGCGTTCCCGATGCGAGTGGATTTTCGCGAGTGCTGGCCGCGGTGCCACGAACGGGCGGCGGTTCGTTCACGAGACTCGCGGCGGCGGAACAGGACGCGTTGCGGATTGCCTCGCGATTCCCTGGTGCAGAGGTTTTGACGGGCGAGGATGTGACGGAGACGCGGGTCGCGGCGGCCATTGTGGACGCGGATCTGTTTCATTTTTCCGGACACGCGATCATGGATGAGCGTCGCGCGGGCCGATCGGCACTCGTTCTTAGCCACAACCAGCCGCTCCGCGCCTCGGCGATCGCGCAATGGCCATTGCACACGCGGGTGGTGGTGCTTGCGGCATGTTCGACGGGCGCGGGTCGCGTGACGAACGACGGTACTGCCAGTCTTGCGCGCGCATTTCTGCTGGCCGGCGCCCGCTCCGCGGTTGCGACGCTCTGGCCTGTCGCGGACAAACAGTCGAGCGCCGTCACGTCGCACTTCTATGCGGTGCTCGCGTCCGGACGCAATGCACGCGAAGCGCTGCGTGCCGCACAGAAGGCGGCACTTAATGATCCGAGACAAAGGGCCCACTACGACTGGGCGGCATTTCAGTTCATTGGCTCATAGAGAGAGGAGAAATGATGCGCGGATTACGACGGATGCTCATTGGATTAATCCTGACAGGAACACCCTTATTCGCACAGACAGTCACCAAAGTCACTGTGCACGTCACCGGGCTGGTGACATTTGCCGATACGACGGCAGGCGGAACACCGCCGCCGAAGACGATCTATCTGATGGACCAGAGCGGCGCCGCGTCGGTGCATCACATCGTGCCGCACATCGCCGTCATTCTGGCGCATGACGACTATAAACCAACAGTGTTAGACGGAAGAACGTTGCACGATATCGGCGACGCTGGCAGCGGGACTCTGCATCATTGGGTGCAATTGACAGGCGCAGAAAAGGTGAGCGTCTCCGGCGGATCCTCTACAGCGCTCAGCTACAGTGAAGCGGCACCCGCGAGCGTCTGTCCGGCCGACACGAAATCTCTTTATTTCCTGCCGCGGCTCAGCCGCGTCAGTCGTAAGAACGACGGCACCCGCATCGTCAAAGCAGACCTGGATTCGACTTACCTGAACCCGAAGAAAGCCGATCACAGAATCGCCGCGTTCGTCGATGTGACGTTCGGCAAATTGGAGGCGGCTGTCGTGGTTCCGGTTGTTTGGGATTTTAAAAGCTCGCCGTCCAGCGTCGGCTCACTGCATCAGCAACAGATCGCGGATGGTGTGGATTGGACGTTCGACATCACAGGCGACACCTTGATTCTCCAAACATCCACGGATGGAGGCGCCGCGGCGAATTTCATTCAATTTACCGCGGATGGCGACGGTGAGATCGAGCTTACGCTCGCGAATGCACCGGATGAGCCGGCCGACGTCGGTGTCAAGGCGCTGGCGAAGCTGCAGATGTCCACGATTAGTGCGCCTTATGACCATCATTTTCCTTTGTATTACGAGTTTCTCGCGAAAAACGTAAAGCATGACGGGACTCGAGCCTATGTGCGCTATCTGCCGGTTGCTGCCGGTGTCTGTCATCTCGATAGCTCGAATGTGATGTTCTTCGATCCGGATCCGTGTGTATTGAAGAAATTCATCGACATGCCGGATCCTGGGAATTGTCCTGTGATTTCAATGATGCCACCACCCTTCGTCGATGGAATCAACTGCGGTCCGGATAACGTGCCATGAGAAAAACACGACTGTTTGCGATTGCCTTCATTGTGATCCTCTGTGCCGGAAGTTCAGTAGGGGCGGCGGATGGGCCGCCACTGGATTACCGCGCGGATTTCGTCGGTGCGCACCGGGAAGTATTCAGCTATCAGCCGTTCCTGCAATGGGATCAACCTGCCCAATTTCAGCGGTGGGGCGAAAGCTCCGCGGGCGACGGGGATTTCAGAATCGTTTATGCACAGAAGGCCGGTCCGATCACGTCCGCAGAAATCTTCGCGATGCGCGTAACCCAGCCGGAAGAAGGCGAGGCGACCGTGCTCGATCATCGACTGTTTTCACAAGCTGATGTGCTCAACAGCTACAACGCCGCGAAAGCGAGTCTGTTCAACGTGATGGGTTTCACAGGCGAAGGAATCGGTGTTGCGACGCCGGTGCCGGGAATGAGTGGAGCAACAATTACGCTGCGCTGGCGTCTGAGCACTCGTGGCGTTGAGTCGAGAACGTTTCTGGTCGATCCCAATGGACCATTGCTGGAAGTGCCAACGGTTGTGCCGCCGCACGCCTGCACTCCGGGGATCGAAGATGCGGAATCGACGAACGATTTGCATCACCCTCACGATGCCGCTGTGGTCGCGTTCGCGGACGTCAATGCTACCGGAACCCACGAGATCGTCTATCGCCTCTTCCGTCGCGTATTCAAGAGAATTGATTACGACATGACGAATCACAACGACGTCTTTACGGACTCGGACAACCTGATCTTGAGACGCCGGTCGGGTATGTGCGACGAAAAGGCGGTCGTTCTAATCAGCGCGCTGCGAGCGAACGGGATTCCCGCGAGACTGAAGATGGTTTTATGGACGCGCAAAGGCGTCACCCAGGCCCATGCGTGTGTCGAATATTTTCACAAACAGCAGAACCAGTGGTTTCACGTCGATCCGACATGGAGCGTTTTTCAGAACCCGAGCGTTTATCGCAATATCGTCATCGATGGCGAGCATGTGACCAATGTTCGCGTCGTCGATGCCGATTGGCCTGACGATGCCCGATCCACCTCGGTGATCATTCCCGGTGTTGTCGACATTACCGGCGATGGCCGCCTCGACCCGTGGGGCGATTTTTGTTACTTCCCGTCGAAGCTTGGAGAGGAACGCCCCGGTTATTCGAACTGATCCGAGCCGCCGGAACCCCCGGCGGCTCGTCTCCTTCCATATTTCCACACATTTTGCGAGAATGACGTCAGGCGATCTTTCCCGCAATAAGGAGGAGACGATGAAACTCAGAATCGTCCTGATCTGTACGCTGCTGCTCATGGCTGCCGCTCCGTCCTTCGCCGCGCCTCAATGCGAGGCCTGCGATTACTACTGGAACGAGTGCTACAACGAACCGTACAGCGGATTCCGCTGCCGCTACACCGAAACGGGTTGCGAGGAGTATTACGGCTATTGCATCGGCCGCGCTCCGCAGGCATCCGTCATGGCCGAGTGGAAGGTCGCGTCGATCGAAGTGACGCGCCCCACGCTCGACTCCACGAGCGTGACTACGACGGCGCAGGTCGCCGAAGTCCGCACGCCGCAAACGGTCGCGCAGAAGTAACCAAACTCGAAATCGTGAATGCGGGAAAGATCGCCTTTCCGGAGATCACGATCATGCACAGATTCTTCGCTTCTGTCATCGCATTGTGCGTGGGCCTCACAGCCTCCGCGGCAACATTGAAGATTACGATCGATCGAAACGGATTTACCGGTCCGATCGACCTGGCGATTGCGACGCGCGTCGATGGTCGTCCGCCCGAATGGTCGTCGACGAAAACACTCGGCGCGCGCGAATCAAACGTGACGTTTAGGGATTTGCACGAGGGTCTGTACACGGTGCTCGCGAGCGGGCCACAACCGTTGCAACGTCTCAGTGCAAAAGCAAACGTCGGCGCGAATGACCTGGCGCTCACGTTGAGCATTCCAAAGTCGCGAGCAGTGCTGCGCACAATGCTCGCGGGCGCGCCCATACCGGCCGCGCACATTGCACTTACGCACGAGGAATTACGCTGGAGCACGCAAGTCGAAACGGGCGTCGACGGATTCTTCGCTGGCGATCTGTGGGAGCCGGGGTTGTATATCGCAAGCGTAAGCCGTGATCGCACGTCAGCGCCGCATCGCATTGATCTCTACATCGATTCGAAACCGAAGACGATCGATGTGCCGGATCGACACATTCGCGGTCATGTCGTCGATGCGGATGGCGCTCCGATTGCGGATGCATTGATTACGTTGCGTTCCGAGGGAGGCGAGTCGACGTTATCGATGCGAACGCGATCGTCGAGCGATGGTCAGTTCGAATTCTTCGGAGTTCGCGAAGGTGCGCACACCATCGCGGCGCGTGCGACGTCGTTTCTCGACAGCGATGCCGCGCGATTCGAGCTTCGTGGCAATCAGACGCACACGGTCGATCTCGAACTGACGCATGGCGATCCGCGCACGGTGCGCGTGCTCGACAAGCGCGATCGTCCGCTCAGTAACGCGACGCTCATTACGTCGTGCAATGGCGATGTGAAATCGACGGCGATGACAAACGAGGAAGGAATCGCCGAGGTCGCACAGCCGCGCGCCGGTTCTTGTGCGATTTATGCGCTGCCGATCGATGGCTCGATTGGCGTCGGGCGTTTCAATGGAAACGAATCAATCGTCATTCGTGTACCGGAAGGAACGTCGTCATTGAATCTGGTATTGAAATCCGAGGCTGGCGATGCGTTTTCGAATCTCAAGCTGCTGATGCGCATCGACGGCACGGTCGTCCCGCCGGAGATCGCGCGATTGCTCAGTACACGCGGATTTCCATTGACGACGAATGACGAAGGAAACGTTTCGCTGCGGCGCATTCCGCCGGGCACGTACGAGTTCTGGCCGTATCGCAGTAATGCCGAGGGGCAGATGCTTTATGAGATCGCGTCGGAGTTTGCGGCGCCGATTTCGGTCAATGTGTTGACCGGTGAGAACAACGCCACAATCAAGTTCGCGGCGCGATAATTCGGCTACACTCGCCGCGTGACTTCGGAAACGCACGTGCAACTCGGCCGCGTTCGCGTCGGGCCAGACGGCGCCGGCGAGGTCGACGGACCACGTCATCTCGTCTTCGTCCCGCGCGAGCAGATCGTGCAGATCGAAAGCATTCGTGCCGTAGGCGGGGAGCGCCCCATCATCACGCTGATCCTCGGCATCGCACTAATCGCGTTCTCGGTACTGCCGTTGATTGCGCTGGTCAACGTGTTCCAGCGCGGTGGCATGTACCACGCGAGTTGGATTGCCGGAATCGCCTGCGTGGTCCCGGGCATCTGGCTCGTCGAATTGAGCGTGCGGAAGCGCTGGGTGTTGCTCGTGACTACGCATCGCGGAACGCGCAAGCTGTTGTTTCCGCGTGGCACGACCGAATCGGAAGCCGGGATGTTTACGGCGAGCGCGCGCAGCGTCCTGAGTTAGCATCGTTCGCATGAGTCTTGTGAACGAAATCGGTGCCGGTCTCGACGGCCTCTCGCAACTCCGCGCGTTATTGAGCGCCGGCCGCAAGCCGGGCATCGCGGAGTCGCTGCAATTCGATCTTGTCGAAGTCGACAAGGGCCGGGCGATTTTCACCGGCACGCCCGGCGATCACGCTTACAACCCGATCGGCATGGTGCACGGCGGGTATGCGGCGACACTGCTCGATTCCGCGTGCGGCTGCGCGGTGCATACACTGCTCAGTGCGACGCAGATGTACACGACGCTGGAATTGAAGGTCGCGTATCACAAGACCATTACGCGCGACACTGGTCTGCTGCGCGCCGAGGGAAGTGTGTTGTCGTTCGGACGCCGTGCGGCGTTTGCAGAAGGCAAATTGCTCGATCGCGAAGGGCGGCTTTATGCCTCCGCGACGTCAACGCTGTTGATCATGGATCGGCCGTGAATTGCTACTGCAGCCGATTCCACAGCGATACCGTCAAATCCTCATTGACCCACACCATCGATGAACGACCGCACCAATTGTCCGCTTGCCCGCCGATCCATTGTTCATAGGGATCGGTCTTGATCGTCGCGAATCGAGTCCATTGCGTCGCCTCGTCGCCGGCGGCAGGTAAGAACTCACCGCAGAGCACGTATTGTTTCGTGCCTTCGTCCGTGACCAGATATCCGGCGCGCACCTTACGAACCTGAGCAGGTTGTGGTCCGTGCAAACGAAAATCGCTTGCTGAGCTGTCGAGCAGGAAGTCCCGGACTCCCGGATCGAGCGATTCCTGAGATGTGCTGCACGAGAGGAGCATCAGCATCACGAACAGGGCTGCAAGGGATCGCATGACGCACATTGTGCCACTTCACAGATGGAGCGGCGGAAATGAATCCGCCGCTCCAGCGCCAGGCTACGGATAAAACGGCGTCGAATCCCAAACGGCTACAGGCATCAAATGCCAGCCCTCGTACATTGCGAGCGTCATCTGTGACGCTCCATTCGGTGCATTATCTTCGGCACGAATGATGTGATGCAGGCCGCCGTAGTACCACAGCACCGTGTCGGTATTCTGCGTATTCGGTGCATTGGCCACATACGTCGGTAATTGCGCGCCGTCGGTCTGATTCCACACATACGGCGTCACCCAGTACGTGTACCAGGTGAACGGCTCCTGATGGAATGGCGTGCCGCCGCGCTCGGGCATGAACATCCATCCCGACGTCTTGCCGCCCGGCGTCCGCAATGTTGCGTCAGTCACGTGCAGTGAGGTGTATGCCACCGGATCCCAATGAAATCCCGTGGCGTTCGCCACCGTAGTCATGGTGTCGAATCCTTTTGCACCGATCTCTTTGTGCGACATGTGCGTTACCGAGTCACAGCACGCGCCATTGAGATCGATATCGAGTCGCCACAATGGACCGTGCAGGTGTGTGGCTTGTCCGGCTGGCACGCCCGTCGCGCCGATGCGACTCGAGAACACACCGTCATCGCGAAAACTCCACTCGATGATGTAGTTGTAATTCGCCGCGGCAAGAACGCTCCACAAGACGAGCTCCTGTCCGCGGCGCGAGCTCGAATTCCACATCCACATGATGCCGCGGTCGCGAACTTCCTTACACGTCTCTTTGTTTGTGCCGAGGATCGTGCCGGTGCATTGGGATTGAGAGAGTGGAACGGGACCGAAGCTGTACGTAATGTCGTGATAGCGCGGACTGCCGGGATGATACGGCACGAATAATTCCGCGAGCCGGCCATCGTATAAGACCTTAATGAATGGCGAGGTTGGCGTCGGACGGAAAAATGCGCCAGTAATCACGAGGCCCGGTCCATTGACAAACGTCCAGCACAATCGCCAGCGCGACACCTCGGTTCCCGACGACGGGAAGGGCTGGTCAATGAAATACGGACTGGAACATGATTGTCCCTGCGCAAACAGCGACGGTGCAATCACGCACAATGCGAGCAGGAGAAGAAGCGTGCGTTTCATTGTGCCTGTCCTCCTTGCGGGAGAGGCGTTTCCCGCTGTTGCCGCACCAGTACGCGCCGGTCGGTTAGGTCGACGGTCACCTGATTGCTGGCGAAATATTGACCGCGCGAACGAAAGAAGAGTCCGACACAGCGATGCGTGCTGCAGGGATCGTCGGGATCCCAACTGCGATCCGAAACTCCTTCAATGGCGTTCTGCAAAGCCGTGTCGCGATTCGTGGCGCGCAGCGAAACGCTGAACCGTCGCGCGGCCTCAGGACCGCCGAGTAATCGCTGCACTTCGCCGCTTTGTAGCGCCAGCGACGCGGCCATTTCGACGTCACTGTCGCCGATCGGAACATTGCGTTCTGTAAGGCGCACAACGTCCGCGACAGAGCTCGTTCCGAGATTGACCAGTACACGAGCGCCGCCACCCGCGCGGTCATTGTGGACGACCACTTCCGCAAAGCGGCCACTCGGCTCGGCGTTACTGGTGAGTTTCGGCGCAATGAACTGCACGAGCACGACGCGCGGCTGATCGCCAGCCGCGGCTACGACGCGCTGATCTTTCCGGACAATCTCACCCGCGGACGCCACCTCCGCGGGCGTCAGTGGATCGAGTGGAAGCGGCCGCGATGTTGGCGGCGGCGACGGTTGCGCATACGCGCATAGACAGAGAAAGGAAACCAGCGTAGAGACAAACCTTCTGAGCATAGGCCATCCTCCTCACTTAAGGAGTGCCGGAAGGCCGTTGAAAACTTACCATCAATTTAGGCACGTGCCTGCGCGCGGCGCATGGTCCAGGCTCCTGCAACGCACACTGCACAGCCGATTACCGCGATTGTGGAAACATGCTCGTTTAAGACAACGACGCCTAAGATGAGCGCCACCCCGGGAATCAGGTAAGTCGACGATGATGCGCGTGCCGCGCCGATACGGCCTGCAATGCTGGCAAGCATGACGGGCGCGATCGCGGTACCGAGTGCGCCTAACGCGATCAGGGAAAGCAATGCGCGCGGCGTCCAGTGTGCGTGCAGCAGAGCGGGTCCGCCTAACGGAGCCGTCAGGAGCAGCGAGACGGCTTGTGCGCGCCAGATCACCGGTACGGCGCCATATCGCGCCTCCAACGGTTTGGCGATGCTCAATGCAAAGCCATACGACACCAGCGCGGCAAGAATCATGATCATGCCGATCGTGCTGCTGCGGCCTTCGTGAATCGTCGGCAGCGCAATCAATAATGCGCCGAACATCCCAACCCCCACGCCCGCCACAATGCCGCGCGACGGAAATCTGCGCTCAATGGTCGAGCTGATGATCACCGTGAATAGTGGAATGGCTGCATTGAGCATTCCGGTCAATGCCGATGAAACGCGTTCCTCGGCGTAAGGAAACAGCGTCAAAGGAAATGCAAGCCACACGAAACCGAGTAATGCGATGCGCGGCCAGTCCGCGCGATCCACGCGACGCCATGTCGACGGAAAGCATGCGAGCGTCGCGAAGCCGATGAGGATACGCACAAACGTCACCCCCGCCGGGGCAACGGCTTTCAATCCCTCGGCGATAAACAGAAACGACGCGCCCCAGATCGTCCCGGGAATGAGCAGCATCAACGTATCGGCGGACGCGATCCCGTTCCGTCGTTCTACTGCCGGATAGACCGCGGCGCTCACTGTGCGGCCTCCGTGACCTTCGGCGACGGCTGATACGTTCCCGGCGTAAGGCGCGCGGAAATCGAGAGCCGATTCCATGCATTAATCGCGACGATCGCGAGTGTCAGATCGCAGAGCTCTTTCTCACTGAACTGCGCGCGCGCTTCCTCGTGCACGGCATCCGGCACCTGATTTTCCAGCGTCGTCACCGCTTCGGTCCACGCCAGGGCGGCCCGTTCGCGCGGCGTGTAATACGGACACTCGCGCCACGCATCGAGCGAATAGAGACGCTGCTCGGTTTCGCCCGCAACGCGCAAATCCTTCCAATGCATGTCGAGGCAATATGCGCATCCATTGATTTGCGATGCACGCAAGCGCACCAGATTGAGCAGCGATTCGTCGAGCCCGCACGTGGCGGTGTATTGATCGAGAGCGTCCATCGCGTCGAAGATGCCGGGAGCGGCTTTGGCGTAGTGCAATCGTGTTTTCATGGTTCGAAGAATAGGATTATTGTGGTCTAATCGGCAGATCCATTTAGCTGATTTGGATTGGACCACTTCATGAGCCGCAGAACCGCCGTTCTCGATCTCGTGCTACCACCGCGTCGTGGACGCGTGACTGCCTCGCGCTGGCTCTACGACGCGCTGCGCGCGGAGATTCTCGAAGGGCGACTCGCTCCCGGCGCGCGACTTCCGGCGACGCGCGATCTTGCGTCGCAGTACGGTCTCGCGCGCGGAACCGTGGTGTCGGTGTTCGAACAGCTTGCGGCCGAGGGGTATATCGAGGGGAGTACCGGATCGGGGACGTATGTGAATCGTGTGCTGCCGGACGAATTGCTCGAAGCCGGACGCCAGCGTGCGGCGCGCAAACCGGTCGCGCACTCGAAGCGGCATCTCACGACATTCGCGAAGGCACTGAGTCCGTTCCCAGGCTTCGTACCTCGGCCGATTCGCGCATTTCGCACGGATTTACCCGCGGTCGATTTGTTCCCGTTATCGACGTGGACGCAATTGACGACCCGGCGCCAGCGCCGCGTCACGACCACAATGCTCATCGGTTGCGAGCCGATGGGATATCGCCCGTTGCGCGAGGCACTCGCGCATTACCTTGTGACCTCGCGCGGCGTGCATTGCACGGCGGATCAAATCGCGATTGTGTCGAGCTCGCAGGAGGCGCTCGATCTCGTCGGACGTCTGTTCATTGAGCGCGGCGATCGCGTTTGCATCGAAGACCCCGGGTATCCGGGTGCCGCGTTTGCGTTCGAAGTCGCGGGCGCGAAGATCGTTCCGATTCCGGTCGACGACGAAGGAATCGAATTACGCCGCGCGCAAATGCGCGATGCGCGGCTGGTTTACGTCACACCCGCGCATCAGTTTCCGTTAGGCGCGACGATGAGCCTTCCGCGCCGGCTGGCATTATTGGATTGGGCACGCGACAGTGGCGCATTGATCCTCGAAGACGATTACGACGGCGAATATCGATATTCCGGAAAACCGATTCCGGCATTGCAGGGACTCGATCAGCACGGCCTCGTGCTGTTTTCCGGAACGTTCAGTAAGGTCCTGTTCCCATCCTTGCGACTCGCATATCTCGTCGTGCCGCCGGATCTCGTGCCGTATGTCGAGAGCGCCGTCGATCTGACGCGGCGTCACGCGACGGTATTCGACCAGGCCGTATTGTGCGATTTCATCGTCGAAGGACATTTTGGCCGGCATTTGCGGCGCATGCGACAAGTCTACGGCGAGCGATTGTCAGCGCTCATGACTCAGGTCAAAGAGCATCTCGACGGTTTACTCGAAATCTCGAGCATCGAGGCGGGATTGCAAACCGTGGGATTCTTACGATCGGGGATCGATGCTGAACGCGTTGCGAAAGCCGCGGCGGCGCGGGGAGTGGAAGTCGGACCGATCTCGCGCTACGCGCGCAGGCCATTGAAACGCGACGGACTGCAACTCGGATTCGCAGCGGTGGATGAAAAAGAAATCGCGCGCGGCGTGCGCGAACTGGCGCACGTGCTGCGCCTTTTTACACACCACTGACACCACAGCACCCCATCAAGCCCTACGTTGGCGAGCATGAGACTCGCACTGTTCTTTCTCGCTCTGCAATCCCTCACGTTGAACGCCTGTGCGCCGGCGCCCATCGCACAGGCGAAGCCGAAGCCGGTCATTCAACTGGCGATTTTGCTCGATACGTCGAACAGCATGGACGGCCTCATCGATCAGGCGCGATCGCAATTGTGGCGCGTGGTCAATGAATTCGGCACCGCGCGCAAGGACGGCGTGCAGCCTGAATTACACGTCGCATTGTACGAGTACGGCAACGATGGACTACCGGCCGCGGGCGGCTATGTCCGTCAGGTCCTGCCGTTCACGACGGATCTCGACAAGGTCTCGGAAGAATTATTCGCGTTGAAGACGAACGGCGGCCAGGAGTATTGCGGACAGGTCATCGCGGATGCGGTTGCGTCGCTGCAGTGGAGTCAACGCGGCGAGGACCTGAAAGTGATCTTCATTGCGGGCAATGAAGAATTCACGCAGGGGACGGTCGATTATCGAAATTCCGTCAAGGCCGCGATTACAAAGGGAATCATCGTCAATACGATTTTCTGCGGCGATAAGAAGCAGGGGCTCGATACGCAATGGGGCAGTGGTGCGCAACTGGCCGAAGGACGGTATGTCGCGATCGATCAGGACGCGCAGGTTGCGGACATCGACACGCCGCAGGACGAGGAGATTGCGCGTCTCGGCGCGAAGCTCAATGAGACGTACATCGCTTACGGAGCGAAGGGCAACGAAGGGAGTAAGCGACAGGCGATGCAGGATCAGAATCTCGTGCTGAAGAAGAGCGCGAATATCCAGCGCCAGATCGCCAAAACCTCGGCCAATTACGACAACACGTACTGGGATCTCGTCGATGCTTCGAAGAGCGGCAAGGTCGACGTCGCGAAGATCAAGACCACGGATCTGCCGCCGCAAATGCGCGGGATGACCGCGGAGCAGCGGAAAGAACACGTGCGGGTGACCGAGGAGAAACGCAAGGCGATTCAGGTACAGATTGCGCGGCTCGACACGCAGCGGAAAGCGTTCATCGCCTCGCAGAAACGCAAACTTCCACCGGCCGCGAGCACGCTCGACGAAGCGATCATCGCAGCGGTGCGCGAGGCGGGACGCAAACGTGGATTTACGTTCTGACCGCGCCGTGGTTTACTGACGTCGCTGATGATCGTTCATCTCATCGACGGCACGTACGAGCTCTTCCGCCACTTCTACGGCATTCGCGGCAAAGTGACGAATCCGTCGAAATACAGCGCGGTCGCGGGCGTGCTGCACAGCGTCGCGGAAATGCTGGAGAAAGGCGAAAGGCACATCGCCGTCGCCACCGACCACGTCATCGAATCGTTTCGCAATGATTTGTGGCCCGGCTACAAAACGGGAGCGGGCATCGACCCGCTCCTGTGGGCGCAGTTTCATCCGCTCGAAGATGCATTACAGGCGATGGGCGTCATGACCTGGGCGATGGTGGAACTGGAAGCCGACGATGCACTTGCGTCAGGCGCATACCTTGCCGAGAAAGACCCGCGCGTCGAAAAGGTTTGCATCTGGACGCCGGATAAAGATCTCGCACAGTGCGTCATTGACGATCGCGTCGTCCAGGTCGATCGTCGCAGCGGCACGATTCGGAATGCCGCGGGCGTCAAAGAGAAATTCGGCGTCGAGCCGAAGTACATCGCCGATTATCTCGCGCTGGTCGGCGATGCCGCCGATGGATATCCCGGAGTTCCGCGTTGTGGTGCGAAAACCGCGGCGCGGCTCATTGCACGCTACGGTCCGATCGAAGCATTTCCGCCGGAGGTCCTCGGCGAGCACAATGAGCACGCGCGCCTCTTCAAGGTTCTGGCGACGCTGCGCACCGACGCTCCGCTGTTCGACAACGTCGATCAGATGCAGTGGAATGGTGTTAGGCCGGAGTTTGCGCGCCTCGCCGAAACCATCGATAAGCGACTCGTAACACGCATGAGTGCGCTGTCAGGGTAGAATCGCGTCCTTCCATCAAAATTGAAAGGACGTACCTATGCCGATTCCGGGCGAGAACTACATTCTCCGTCTCAAGGAAACTCGTGCCTCGCTGCAGCGTCTGAAGGTCCTCGACGTCTGCAGCGATCTTGTGGAAACGCTCGTCCTGGCCGCCTACTCGCACGGCGGTGCATCGACGAATTTCGCGGGCCTCCTGCTGATGCGCGTGAATCCTTTAGGCGTGGTGGTGTTCAAGAAATCGTTCACGCTCTGTTTCGACGGCTTCTGCGGCGTGCTCGATATCGAACGCGTTTACACGTGCGCCGAATGGCGTCATTGTGGCCGGTACCGGCATTCACATCAATGACGGCAAGCCGCACATGTTCGCGGCGCGCATCAACGACGCCGGTACTGTCCTGTGGGTCCGTCGCTACAATCACATCAATCCTCTGCCCGAAACGCTGCTTCCCGGTCACATCAGCAGCATTACGACGCTGGGTGAACCAGAGCGCTATTTGATCGGCGCCAACAGCGAAGAGGACGCGTGGTTTTTTCAGATCGACGGCAATGGAGTCATTAAGAGAACGGATCGTTTCGACTCCGGACGCGTCATGCGTCTGCGGACGAGCGGGCGGCAGGTTCTTGCAGCCGGTGACACGCGGCACATTACGAGCGTGGACGGGTGGATTCAGTCGTTTGATCGGATGACCGGCGTACCGGGGTGGTCGCGGCGCTACAGAATCGTCGAACCTGACGGCGTCACGTGGAGTGATGTCGCGGAAGGCGCCGGCAGCATCATGCTCATCGGACAAAGAACGCGCGGAATTACCATCGAATTGGAAGCGCACGTTGCGTTCGTCGATCCGATGAATGGCGATCTGCAATGGGCGCGCACATTGAGGGATCCGGATAAGAAACCCGTGCGCGTGCGCGCTGTGGTCAATCGTCAGGATGAAATTGTGCCGCTGGCCGGTGGCCCGGTGACGTCGACGTTCGCCGTTGCGGGCGAGATTGGGATCGATCCGTGGCTGTTCATGATCGGCGAGGACCGCACTGTGGCCTTTCAGAAGCGATTGCGCACGGCTGACGGTACGACTGCATCGCGGTCACACGGGATTGTGTGGCCTTCTTACGAAGATCTCGTCGTGGGAGGAGCTACCGGCGGGTCTGTGCAACGGGGATTCATTGAGTCGACGTCCGTTACCAATGGACGCGGCTTCGCGAATTGTTCCGTGGAGACAAACGTGCAGTTTGTCGATACCGATCTTCGCGAAGTTGGCGATGGGATGTCGATGCTGCCACTGACTATCGATTCGTCATCGCTCGACTCGGAGCAGGGCCCGGATGTGAATGCGACTCGCGGTTGTCTGGATGCGCAACAGTAGCGGAGTGCTCGACGCGCGCGATTTCGACGCGGTCGCGGCCGAGGGATTTGGCGCGGTAGAGAGCGGCATCGGCGGCGGCGACGAGGGACATTGGAGTGACCACGTCGCCGCTGTCATTCCCGGCTACGCCCAGACTCGCGGTCACAATGCCGGATTCCGCCGCATTGTGAGAAATCGAAGCAGTACGCACGATCGCGCGTAGTGCTTCGGCCTCATCGCGTGCGGCGTCGATCGTCAGGCCGGGCAACAGCCACGCGAACTCCTCGCCGCCGAATCGCGCCGCGAGACCGCCTCGCGATTCGGTCTGATCCTCCAGTAACGACGCCACGGCGCGTAAGGCCTCGTCGCCGTACTGATGTCCCTGCGTGTCATTGAGACGCTTGAAATGATCGAGATCGAGGAGCACCAGCGACAGTGGCTCGTGTTGTTCATTCGCCGCGGCGCAGGCCTCGTCGAGCGCCTCATCGAAACGGCGCCGGTTCGCGACGCCGGTTAATCCGTCGACATACGACAATGCGCGTAATCGCACGTTCGCAATGGCCAGTTGTCGATTCGTATCCTCGAGCTCCGCGGCGATGCGATGCACGTCCTCATACGCGCGTGCGAGCTCCGCATTCTTACGCGCGCGCACGGCTGTAATGCGCAATCGGACCGCGCCCCAGATCGCCGCGCCGATCAACACGATCGTGAGCAGGCGAGCCCACCACGTTTCGAACCATTGTGGCTCGACCGTCATCGACAAATGCGCTTCGCCATTGCTGGGAACGCCGTCTTCATTGCGCGCTCGCACGCGGAACGTGTAATTGCCGGGTGCGAGCTGCGTGTAATGCGCGACGCGGCTCGTACGCGCATCGACCCAGTCGCGATCGTAGCCTTCGAGCATATAACGGAACGTCACCCGTTCCGGTGCGCGCAAACTGATCGCGGTGTAACGAATTTCGAGTCGTTGTGTGCCGGGTGGTACGTGTAATGCGCCACTAGCCGCGGCGCTGCCATCGATCAACGCTTCTTCGACATGAACCGGCGGTGCGACGGTATTCCGGCGATTACTATTTGGATCGATGACCGCGACGCCGCGCGCCGTTGCAACCCATAATTGTCCATTGCGAGCGCGGAACGCCGCGGGAAACGCGGCATTGCATTCCGCGGATGGCATGCCGTCCGTCGATCCATACACCGTTCCGGAGAGATCGCTGCGCGTACCGTTCATTGCCGCGAGCACGTTTTCACGCGCGACTCGATACAGACCGCGATTGCTCGTCATCCATAAATCGCCGTTGGCACCGGCATCGACGATTTGAAACACAACGTCGTCATGCAGTCCCGTACGGCGTTGTAATGAATGCATCTCGCCACTGGCGAGATCGAGTCGCGTCAAACCGCCGCCGGACGTGCCGATCCAGACGCCGGTGCCATCGGCATCCGCGGCGAGACTGAAGACGCGATCGCTTTCGAGACCGCGTCCCGCGTGTGCGATCTGCGTCGCGTGATTCGAGCGCGGATCGACGCGCCATAATCCCGCGCCGTCGGTGCCGACGAGCAGATTGCCGTCGCTCAATGCGAGTAAGGGTCGCAATTGACGGTCGGCGAGCTCCGGAATCGTGATGTTGATGCCATTGTGTGCACGCGTCAGGCCGGCGGTCGTGCTGATCCACAATGAGCCGTCGCCGGTTTCGACAAGCGCGCGGATGCGATTACTGGGCAGTCCTGCGATTGTGTCGCTGAATTTTCCATCGCGCAGACGAATGACGCCGCCGCCGTCCGTGCCGATCCACAAACTGCCGTCGCCGCTTTGTGCGAGCGCGTAAACGGTATCGTGCGGCAGGCCGTCGAGTTTCGTCAGGCATTGTGCGTGTGGGAACAATGCGCACAAACCGCCGCCTTCTGTGCCGACCCACACGCGCGCATTGCGATCTTCGAGAATCGCGCGCACGCTGTCGACCGGTAATCCTTCCTTACGCGTGTAAGAAAGAAATCGCGTGTCACTGAGTCGAACGAGACCGCCGGTCGTACCAACCCACAATGAGCCTTCACGATCTTCGACGAGTGTGCGCACAATGGGGCTCGGTAATCCATCCGCCACGCTCAATGCCTCGGCATGTGTCGACGACCAGCGCGCGAGCCCGCCGTCGGTGCCGATCCACAGACTGCCGTCGCGATCGCGATGCAATGCGCGAATGAGATCGCTCGGCAGTCCGTCTTTCGTCGTGATCGTACGAAGAATCGTGCCGTTCCGCCATGCGATGAGACCGCCGCCGTCCGTGCCGATCCACAATGTCCCGTCGGGATCGCGCAGGAGCGTGCGCGCGAAATCGTTCGGCAATCCTTCCGCGGTCGTAATGCGCTCGACGACGCGATTGTCGCGCCAGCGAATCACGCCGCCGCCATGCGTCGCGACCCACAATCCGTTGTCGCCGTCGCCTTCCAGCGCCCACACGCGATCGGTCGGCAGGCCGTTGCGTGTGGTGTAACGCGTGACGCGATCGCCGTCGAGGCGGATCAATCCGCCGCCGGCGGTGGCGACGAAGGTCGAGCCGTCGCGCATCGTGTGCATTTCGCGCATGCGATCCTTGCCGAGGATTTCGGGGTGAAAGGCGTCGATACGGCCGTTGCGCGAGCGATAGAGACCGCCGCCATATGTGCCGATCCACAGAGTTCCGTCACGCGATTCGTGGAGTGAGGAGACGAAGGAACTGCGCAGCGCGGGCGAGTTTTGGCGATCGCTGACGACGAATCGCACGCCGTCGAAGCGCACCAGTCCTTCCTCGGTACCCATCCAGAGATAGCCGTCGCGCGTCTGCACCATCGCGTCGATCGTGTTCTGCGGCAGTCCCGAATCGTTGGTCCAGACCGAGATGCGCGACTGCGTGAGCGCGCGCGACGGCGCCAGCGCGAAGGCGCTCGACGAGACGAGCAGCGCAACGGCCACGACGACCGCGAGGAGTGGACGATTCACGATGCGACGATTTTACGTGGAGCGATGGGGGATCGTGAATCGGATGGTGAAAGGCAGGGGAGGATTTGGTAGCGCATACGGGAAACGTACCCGAGTTCTCACTCCACGATCTTCGGGCGACAGGAAACACGTGGCTCGCGAACGAAGGAGTGGACGAACGGATCTGCCAGTATCTTATGGGACACGCGCAGGGCGGAAAGGTCATCCGTCGTTACACGAAACGTACGGCTGATACCGAGTGCAAAATTCGCGACGCGATCGCTGTGTTTGATCAGATCCGGACTACGATGGCTGGAAATCTATCATCCATCTATGCCCGTCGACCTGCACGCGCGAGTTGAACGTTCTCATATCGCTGCTGCACTCGGTAACCGGAGATCGCATGCCCGTCTACACCGTCGTCGCGCAGCTTCGCAATTTCTTCAGCGCGTCCGAATTAGTCCCGTTTGAAGAGTTCCAAATTCGCTCGCACGCGTTTGCCGATTGCGAGGTGGGCAAGTTATTCGGCCCGAACAACATCACGTTTGAGGATTGCTTTTATGTCAGGTCTTATCACGAGAAATCGTGGATTGCGCCCCAACACCGCGATCACATGATTCGAGATGTCGAGGACGCTATTTTGCTACTTCGCCTGTTCCGCCGCGGCGAGTTAGGCGTCGTCTCCATCGTTGTGACATCGGACGACGGAGAAGGTCCTAGCAAGCTCTGTTGGAATCCATCCATGTCACCTGACGACGCCTATCCGGACTATGAATTCGGACAAAGTGACGTAGAAGAGTGGAAGGCTTTTTCGGCCCCTATCCGCTCGGGACAGGGCTGGAACTCTGCATGGTTCGGGACCGCTCGCCGGTTCTTCGCGTACGGAGCGGCGATACCTGTCGAAGAGCACTGGGGACATGCTGATCGGTACGTCTACTACTCTATCGCTTTGGAAGCGCCCCTAGTACCTGAGCGAGATAACGTCGGAAGGCGTCTTCGTCGCCGAGCGGCCGCGCTTCTTTCTCTGTCCAAGGAGGAAGAGATCGTCTCAAATCACACGCTGCGCGATCTTTATGACCTTCGCTCGACCACTGCTCACGGGAGAGAACTGAGTGTTGATGAAAAAGCGATTCTCAAGAACAAAAGGCAAGCATTCGAAGACATCATTCGCCGAATACTGGCGACCGCCGTCCAAAACCTTCCCGGTGACGAGGCGCAACGCGATGCGCATTTGAAAGAGATGTACGACTTAACATTTGAAGACCGCGCGGAGTTGGTGCTTCAACACTTCAACGCGTTGCCACCAACAAGTAAGGATCTCGTGCGCGCCAAAATCGCGAAGAAGGGTATCGGAGGGGATTAAGTGACAGAAATAAGCTGTGCCCAAGAATGTGCCCCAACTCGCGGCCGTATCGCGCACGAATCGCGACTTTTGAGAAGTGCTGGAATAATCGGCCCTTACGGCTCAATCACTTAGCGGGAGGTTGGTAGCGCATACGGGATTCGAACCCGTGTTACCGCCGTGAGAGGGCGGCGT
>JACZCU010268575.1_pt1 | contig 19634 bp, 17 predicted proteins | sample 8641851 | NCBI WGS metagenome assembly JACZCU01 (sample SAMN15324605, study PRJNA640507) | soil metagenome | isolation source: monocropping sugarcane control | place: China: Luxin town, Laibin City, Guangxi Province | collected 2019-07-25 | depth 10cm m | reverse complement strand
CAAAATTTGTTATGGCATCAACGGTTAGACATTTTTTCACCATTTTTTCACCGCCGACCCAACAATTCTCACCTTCCTTTCACTTCCATCATGATAAGATACTATCGGCTTAATAGTAGTGATGATGAGTGATGGAGACGGAGTGGCTCGTGTGATAGGGATATTGATATCTCCTGGCAATGCCGCCAAGCCTTCCCTTACGTTTTTGCGGCCGATGTATGATGTAAGTAAGCGTTGCAGTATTTTACTTCAGTAGAGTGAGTTGATAGGTCAGGTTTCAAGTCCGTAGATATGCTACGTAGTGAATGGGACTGAGTGAGAGGGATCCAGCAGCCCCTTGCCCAACTAGTTTAGTACTTTTCAGAAAATGGTGGAGTGACTTGCTCGCTTACAACCCATTGTATGTCTTATGTCTTGTGGGTGTGTAAGCATCAAGGCGTTCGAATATTCGAACAACGGTCATATCTCACCACGATGAGTTGGACAAGTTGTAGACAGCCTCAATATGTGATTACCAGCAGGCTTGTCAGACAAAGGAGAACTATCACAATGGCTCGTAGTAGTATTACCAAGGCATACCAAAAGATCCAAGAGCTTTCGTGGGAGCCAACATTTGTCACACCGGTGCAGAAGTATCCCACCGATTACAAGTTTATCAAAGCTCCAAAGAAGGAGCCGTTGAAGCAGGTCATGCAGTCCTACTTCCCTATGCAAGAGGAGAAAGATGATCGCTCGATGGGGGCCATGGACGGAGCGCTCCGTGGGAATATGTTCCGCTCGACGCAACCGCGCTGGATGGAGTGGATGAAGCTCTTCCTGGGCATCATTCCGTTCCCCGAGATTTCCGCGGCTCGTGCTATGCCCCTGCTTACTTCAGTGGTGCCAAACCCAGAACTCCACAACGGACTGGCACTTCAGATGATTGACGAGGTACGTCATTCAACAATCCAGATGCACCTGAAGCGCTACTACATGAAGAACTACATCGATCCAACAGGATTTGACACGACCGAGAAGTCCTTCGATAGGTGCTATGCGGGGACGATCGGGCGGCAGTTCGCTGAGGGCTTCACCACTGGCGATGCGATCACCGCAGCCAATATCTACCTTCAGGTTGTTGCCGAGACCGCCTTTACGAACACGCTGTTCGTGGCGATGCCATCGGAGGCCGCTGCTAATGGCGACTACCTCCTGCCCACAGTATTCCTCTCGGTCCAATCCGACGAGTCACGACACATCAGCAATGGCTATGCCACGCTCTTGATGGCTCTGGCCGACCCTGAAAACCAGCTGCTGCTGGAACGCGACCTCCAGTATGCCTTCTGGAATAACCACTGCGTCGTTGACGCGGCAATTGGTACCTTCATTGAGTACGGAACGAAGGACCGTCGCAAGAATCGCGAGAGCTATGCGGAGATGTGGCGGCGCTGGATCTACGACGACTATTATCGTAGTTACCTGATGCCGCTGGAGAAGTATGGCCTGAAGATTCATCACGAGGATGTTGAGGAGGCCTGGAACCGTATCGCCAACAAGGGCTATGTGCATAAGACGGCACAGTTCTTCGCCACCGGCTGGTTCGCCAATTTCTGGCGTATCGACCCCATGACCGAAGAAGACTTTGAGTGGTTTGAGTTCAAGTATCCTGGCTGGTACAACGAGTATGGCAAGTGGTGGGAGCATTATGCACGCCTGTCCAAGCCCAATGGATCCAAGCCCATTGCCTTTGAGGACACCGGGTATGTATATCCACACCGCTGCTGGACATGTATGGTCCCCTGCATGATCCGTGAAGATACTATCATGGATACAGTAGACGGCCAGGTACGAACATACTGTTCCAAGACATGTCATTGGACTGATAAGTATGCGTTCCGTGGCGATTACGAGGGTCGCCCAACACCTGCGATGGGTCGATTGGTCGGCAAGCGTGAGTGGGAAACCTGCTACCATGGGTGGGAGTTGCCAGACGTCATGAAGGACCAAGGCTTCGTTCGCCCTGATGGCAAGACGCTCATTCCTCAGCCGCATGTTATCTTCGATGACAAGAACATGTGGACGTTGGATCATCTCAAAGGCATTGAGTTCCAGAGCCCGAATGTGTTGCTCAACCAGATGACACCCGAGCAGCGGGAAGCTTATATGGCCGAGTATCGCAAGGGTTTCACTATCAAGTAGTTGTGTCAGGGTATCCGCCAGGGAAGAACCTGGGCCCCCGCAAGCTCGGTCTCCGGGGGAGACCGAGCGCCCTGGCCTTTACGTCCGCGCCTATGATGGATGCCCCTACTATACTCCGAAAGAGCCGTATCCATCTTTAGGTTGAAGCGCATTGGGTGACCACCAGGTTGCCTTTGGGTTTTAGAAAGAGTAGGGTATGCCTGCACACAGAGTTCGATTTCAACCGGTGAACATTGAGATTGAGGCGAATGAAGACGAAACTGTGCTCAATGCGGCATTTCGTCAGGGTATATCATTGACGCACGGATGCAGAGAGGGACAGTGTTCAGCCTGCAAGTCGTTTCTGCTTGATGGTGATCTAGAGATGGATAAATATTCCACCTTTGCATTGCCTGAGTATGAGAGTGAAGAGGGGTATGTCCTGCTGTGCCGTAGCCACGCGTACAGCGATCTAGAAGTTGAGCTGATCAACTACGATGAGGACATCCTCCGTCTGGGTATTCCCATCGAGTCTTTCCGCACGACCGTTGAGGAAATTGAACCGCTCACTCATGATATCAAGCGTCTCGTACTCAAAATCGCCGAGCCGGGGAAGAAGATGCGGTTCAACGCCGGTCAGTACTCTTCTCTGCGTATTCCAGACAGCGAGGAGTATCGCGCCTACTCAATGGCTAACACCCCGCTTAGCAACGATCGCCTGGAATTCATCATCAAAGTTTTCCCTGGCGGTTTGTTTTCAGGCCTTCTAGAAGGTGGTATCACTGTAGGTCAGGAAATGGAGGCGAAGGGGCCCTATGGCGTCTTCATGCTCCGCGAGAAGACTGACAGCGATATCATCTGCATTGGTGGTGGCTCTGGGATGGCACCGCTATGGTCATTGCTCAACAATATGGCAGAACGCGGTATCAAACGCAAAGCCACCTATTTCTACGGAGCCAGAACACGGAAGGATCTGTTCTATCTGGACCGTTTGTATGAATTGGAGAAGCGGTTATCCGGCTTCCGCTTCGTGCCTGCCCTGTCAATGGCTACGGCAGAGGATGAATGGGATGGAGAGACAGGACTGATCACAGAAGTTCTTGATCGGAACCTTGAAGCAGATCAAACTAAGACCCAGGCCTACCTTTGCGGACCTCCACCTATGATCGACGCTGCTATTCCCGTGCTTGAACGTAAGGGTATCAGTGAAGATCGCATTTTCTTTGATAAATTTACCCCCACAGGTAAAGTAGAGTAGTGCCTTTCATACGGGCGAGCGAAGCTAGATGTTTTAGCGTCGTTCTCGCATGTTTCTTAGTGATGCAGCTCATTCAAGCGTAGGAGCTCGAAATGGAGGAATGGACCTATGATCGACCCAAATGCTGGGCCAGCGATTCATATAACTAATGCACAAGCGGGAGCTGTCACATTCTCGGGATCGGAAAGCCGATCATTTAACTATTTCACGCCTAAAGGACGCCATGCCAGCGTGTACGAGGATGTGACGGTCGATGTTCAGCCCGACCCCAAACGGTACCTCTTGCAGGGCTGGCTTTACGCCTTTGCCGATGGCACCGCAGGGTATGATGAGTCATGGACGAAGATGAAGTCGTCCGACTGGCATGTATTCCGTGATCCTAATGAGCAATGGCACAGAACTATCTATATCCGGGAGGCGAACACCGTTCGACAGATTCAGCAGGCGCTCGCTATAGCAAAGAGCCAGAACGTATATGTCTCCTGGGATGACAGCTGGATCAAATGCCTCCAGACGCACGTGAGTTCGTGGATGCACCCAGAATATGGGCTTGGGATGCATGTCTTTGTGCCCGCGCAGCGAGATGCTCCAACGAACATGATCAACAATGCCATCTGCGTAAATGCCATGGACAAGCTGCGCACGGCTCAAGATCTCGCACTCTACAACCTGGCACTGAGCGAGGACATCCCCAACTTTGATGGATCTGTGCATAAGCAGGTTTGGCTAAACGATCCAGTCTGGTTCGACGTGCGCGAGAATGTGGAGCGTCTGGCTGCCACTCCCGACTGGGCTGAAGTGACCTTCGCTGCCAATGTGATCTTTGAGCCGCTCGTTGGTGAGTTATTCCGCAGCCAATTCGTGATGCAGCTTGCCGCACCGCATGGGGATTTTGTTACGCCGGTTCTCTTCGGTATTGCTGAATACGACTACGAGCACAACCTGGCGTATACCACAGAGCTGTTCAAGCTACTCGCCGACGACACTGAGTTTGGAGAAGAGAATAAGCGCATCATGAGGGAATGGCTCGCTCATTGGGTTCCTTTCAGTGTATCGGCGGCGCGTCAGCTTCAGCCCATCTGGTCGCAGCCGAAGCAAAAAGTTTTGCGCTTTGAAGATGCTTACGAGCGGGCCAAGCATCGATTAGAGTCCATTCTAGCGAAGATTGGAATAGAGTTGCCAAAGGAGGTACAACTTTGAGTCAAACACCGAGTACAGGTACACACTCCTCGTACCATCTCACGTTCGCACGCGAGCGCTCGGACCTCTGCGGAGTTACCATGAGTGCTAGTGTCGAAGGTAATACCATTGCCGATCTCATGAGCAAAAAGCCGGGCGTGAGAATCACAAGGTTTCCGGCGATCATCCGCATTGATGCACCGCATATGCTTGAATTCGATATGGATGAGATTGGCGAAGCCCTGGGCTACGAACCGGGTGAGTACGGTATCTATGATTTTGAAGTTGAGACATCCACTCACTATGGCCGCCAGGTTCGCCTTGATGATAGAGTGCTCTTCTTTGCCAATCCTGAAGATGCTGCCGAATACCTTGGTTTCACCGAATCCAAGGCAGCACCTGCGAAGGCATCACCTGCCTAAACCAACTTTCAATACAGCGGGAGGACAGATTTCATTAGAGATCTATCCTCCCTTCTGCCCTATCAAGTAGACAATCAACGCCTGTTTGATAGTTAACAACCAAATGAAAGGATCGCTCAATGAAGAATGGATCATTTGTCCTGGATGCACACACTGGATTTTGGGATGCCAGTAAAGAAAACACCAAGAACCGCTTTGGTGACGCCTTCATCGAGACCTTCTTCGCTTTTCACGTCGGCTTCAATCCCCCCGAGAAGAAATGGGTGATGGATTACGAGAAACAGTTTCGCAAAGTCGACCCCGACTGGTATCTCGAGGAGGTTTTTATCAAGGGCGATGCCGATATGTCCATTCTCTCCACCCAGGTGCTGATGGACTTTTACCACACCGGCTTCTGTTCCGCCGACAAAAACATGAAGATGCGCGAGCGTGCTCCGGAACGGATTATCTCTTTGGGCGGCGTCGATCCCCGCATGCCCAACGCCGTCGACGAGGTGGCACGTCAGATCAATGACTGCGGTGTGAAAGGCTTCAAATGGTACACTGCCGAGTGGCGTGGTCAGTCACGTGGCTGGAGCGCCAATGACCCCATGGTCTTCCCGCTCTATGAGAAATGCATTGAAATGGGCGTGAAGAATATGCATTTCCACAAAGGACCGGCCGTCGAGCCGCTCTCCCTGGCCAAGTTTGATGTGCGTGACATTGACGAGCCAGCCTGGCTCTACCCCGAGCTGAATTTCATTATTGATCACGTGGGCTTGCCACGCCTGGATGATTTCTGCTGGATTGCCGCTCGCTGTCCCAATGTCTACGGCTCGCTGGCTGTGGCGTTGGCCTTTGTCCATAATCGTCCGCGCTTCTTCGCGGAGGTGATGGCTAACTTGCTCTTCTGGCTGGGTCCCGACCGTATCATCTATGGCACCGACTTTCCCATCTGGTATCCACATTGGCAGCTCGATGATTTCATGGCCTTCGAGTTACCCGAGGACATCAAGCAGGAGTATGGGGTGGATCTGACCGAGGAGATCAAGCACAAGATCATCGGCGGTAATATTGCCCGGCTCTATGGCATCGACATCGACAGCAAGCTGAAGCAGATTGAAAACGATGAGATTGCTCAGCGCAAACGGGAATATGCCAAGATTGCCACTGATACGGGCATAGCGGGGACGCCAACACGATGAGGACAGAGATTGATGTGGAGGCGGTGCGAGCGGCAGCTGGCTCGGTGCGGGACCCGGAAATCCGCCGCTCGCTGGCCGAGTTGGGCCTGCTGGATGAGGTGCAGGTGGTGGATGGTCGCGTGCAGGTGCAATTTCACCTGACCAGCCCGTTGTGCCCGACTAAATTTGCCACCAGTATCGGGCAAGAAATCCGGCGGCGTGTGGAGGCGATTGCGGGCGTCACCTCTTGCGATGTGGAGTTGCGCGATCATTTCCTACGGGAGAAGATCCAGGACCGCATCAATGCGAGGAGGTCGCGATGAATGCGACACGTATCCTTGCAGGTCGACGGGAAGGCGAATTACTCGCCTTCCCGTCCGTACGCCGCATGACCGATCTGCTCGCCCAGCGCTGCCGCGAGCAATCGTGGGTACGTACCTCGGTCGCCACCCTGGAGCGCTTTCGTAACATGACGGGCTATGTCGACCTGGAAACGTTGCGCTCGCAGGCTCTGGTTGATCCAGCGGTAGCAGAGCAGGCACTGGCGCTCTTTGCTTCGAAGTTGTCGAGTTACACCGACAGCCAGGTCTCTGCCCTAGCCATGGGAGCGAAGATCTGGTTTCGCTTGAATGGCGTCGCTGTAAGATGGCGACCTCTGGGAGGTATATCCTCGTTCCCAACTCTGGCCGCAAGTGACCAGCAAGGGATCGAGCGTGTGATCCTGCTCGCGCTTATTGGAAGTGGATTGCAGCTTGCCGAATTGTTACGTCTGCGCGTCGGTGATATTGGTTCATTAGACACGGATGGACGCCTCATCCCGGATATTGAGGCCGATCCCCTCGCTGTAGCCTTTACTCCCCGGCGAGGCAAACAGATTGAACGTATCACCTTCTTAACCTATCAGGCCCGGCATGCGCTCCTTGAGGCCCTGGAACAGGGCGCACTACATCGTGACGCTGCTCGACCTCTCGATCTGGCCGCACCACTGCTTGCTCAAAGCGATGGCTCAAAGGTAAACGCGAAGAATGTAGCGCGAGCCAGGCAGCGAAGCGGGGCATTGATCCGTGCAGGGAATGAGGTCAATGTCACCTTATGCCGGACCACAGGTGACTTCTTTCGCGAGTGGGGTCTTCCCGGCTCGCGCTTTGTTGGTCCAGAAGAACTACCTATGGAGGAGTACAGATGAAAGCAGTCCGTTTGCACCATTATGAAGAACTTCCAAAAGTTGAAGAGATGGACGAACCGAAGATTACTGGTCCGCTTGATGTGATTGTGCGCATTGGAGGTGCCGGCTTGTGCCGCACCGACCTGCACATCATCGAGGGACAGTGGGCGGAGAAGTCCGGCGTGAAGCTCCCCTATACCCTCGGGCACGAGAACGCGGGCTGGGTCCACGCCATTGGCTCGGCCGTGAGCAATGTGGCTGTTGGGGATACTGTCATCCTCCACCCATTGATTACCTGTGGGCTGTGCCGTGCTTGCCGAGCAGGGAATGATATGCACTGCTCGAACTCCTCCTTTCCGGGCATCTCGGTTGATGGTGGTATGGCCAACTTTTTAAAGACGACAGCACGTGCTGTTGTCAAGTTGGATCCTAGTCTTGCCCCTAAAGATATTGCTGCTCTGGCCGATGCTGGCTTGACTGCCTACCATGCGGTCAAGAAGGCTTCAGCTAACCTCTACCCAGGTACGAAAACGGTGGTGATTGGGGCTGGCGGACTTGGTCACATTGGTGTCCAGTGTCTCAAGGCGCTGACGCCCACAGAAATCATCGTCGTGGATCGCTCCCCTGAGGCGCTTGAGTTGACGAAAAGTTGGGGAGCCGATCACACAGTGCTGGCCGATGGAAACCAGGTGGCAAAAGTGCTCGAAATGACCGATGGGCAGGGGGCTGAGGTCGTGATTGACTTTGTGGGTGAAAAAGGTGCCGAGCAAGAAGCAGTTCGCATGTTACGTCGTGCTGGTTCCGACTACATTATTGGCTACGGTGGCAACCTCAATGTACCCACTATCGATATCATCTCAACCGAGATCAATTTTATTGGCAACCTGGTGGGAACCTACAATGACCTGGTGGACTTGATGACGCTCACCTTGCAGGGAAAAGTTAACCTGCATACAGCGATTTATCCACTTGACGCTGCCACTGACGCGATCCATGACCTGGATAGCGGAAAGCTACACGGTCGAGGTATTCTTGTCCCCTGATAAGAACATTTGAAGGTGTGACTGTGCAGCAATAGGCCAGTTCATTGAATGGCTGCAAGCACTTTGCGCTTTGCAAGCATTTGAAGGTGTGACCGTGCAGCATGGCGTATAGCGACTATCTGGTGTCGAGGTATAAGGGTGCCGCGCAAGCATTTGAAGGTGTGACTGTGCAAGCGCCTTGCGCTTCGCAAGCATTTGAAGGTGTGACTGTGCTGCCGCAGGCAGCACAGTCACACCTTCAAAAAGTGAGCCACCGGAGGTGGCGAGTTGCCCTAAAGAGAGAATTGCCCTCAGCAGTAGCAAAAATTTGGGATGTTTCATATATTTAAAGACCAGATCAAAGGAGCATAGTTTCATGACGAAGCAACTTCAGTTCAGCACGAGGGCGAGATATTCCATAAAGAAGGGCGTGGACACCTTGACGAATGCCGTTAAGGTAACAATCGGACCAAAAGGTCGCAATGTCGTTCTAGATATGCACTTCGGGACTCCCCATGTTCTCAATGATGGCGTTGCTATTGCCTATGGTATTGACCTTGAAGAGCCCTTTACCAATATGGGAGTTCAAATGGTCAAAGAGGCGACAATCAAAACAAATGATATAGTTGGGGATGGGACCACAACTGCAACGATTCTGGTGCAGGCAATTCTGGCCGAAGGCTTGAAGAATATAGCAGCAGGAGCCAATCCGATGCTGTTACGCACTGGCCTGGAGCGGGGCGCAGAGAAGCTGGTGGAAGCGATCAAGGCAATGAGCAAATCCATCGAGACGCACGAAGAAATTGCCCAGGTCGCCACCATCGCCGCTAATGATCCTGACATTGGAGAGATGATAGCCGAAGTGCTCGATCACGTGGGCAAAGATGGCATCATCACGGTAGAGGAAGGGCGTGGTCTGACTTCAGAGATAGAGTACATCAAGGGAATGCAGTTTGACCGTGGTTATATTTCTCCCTATATGGCAAACGATCAAGCACGCATGGAGGCCGTACTGTCGAACCCCTATATTTTGATCACAGACAAGAAGATCACCAATATCGCAGAACTACTTCCACTACTGGAGCGTCTAATGGCCCAGGGCCAGAAAGAATTGGTAATTATTGCTGAGGATATCGTAGGCGACGCGCTGACCACGTTGGTGATGAACAAGATGCGTGGTGTATTCCATGTTTTAGGAGTGCGAGCGCCCATCTATGGTGATCGCCGCGAAGCGATGATGGAAGATATTGCCATCATAACGGGTGGGCAGGTTATCAGTGAGAAGGTAGGTACCCGGCTAGAGAATGTCACCATTAGAGACCTGGGAACGGCTCGGAGGGTAATCACGACAAAGAATTCCACATTGATTGTTGACGGCAATGGCAAGAAAGAGGCTATACAGGCTCGTATACGTGAGCTTCGTGCGCAACTTGCTAACGGCGGAAGTGACTTCGATCGTGAGAAGCTCCAGGAGCGACTGGCAAATTTATCAGGTGGTGTTGGAGTGATCAAAGTTGGCGCCGCTACTGAGGTAGAGATGAAGGAAAAAAAGTTGCGTGTGCAAGACGCATGGTCGGCCACACAAGCCGCTCTCGAAGAAGGTGTTGTTCCCGGCGGTGGTGTCGCTCTGGTGTTTGCGCAGCCGGCATTGGACAGTATAAGGACGGAGTTGCCAGAGGAAATGACAGGGATAAATATCCTGCGACGAGCCCTGGAAGAGCCACTGCGTCAGATCGCTGCCAATGCAGGATATGATGGTGCTATTGTCGTTGCTAATGTGCGCGATAAACCATTTAGATGCGGTTTTGATGTGATCAGTGGTCAATATGTAGATATGTTCAAAGCAGGTATTGTCGATCCTGTGAAGGTGACGCGCGCAGCCTTAGAAAATGCTGTCAGTATAGCAGCCCTGCTGCTAACGACAGACACGCTGATTACCGACACGCCAGTTCATATCCCCAGTTTCAAAGATATTGAATTCGGCCTCTGAAATAAACTATGCCAGGGATAATCAAAGAGTTCTCTCTCGCTTGAGCGCCTGCTGCCAGGCATGTACCGGGGGCACTTCTTCCAGTTCCGACATTGTTGGTACATCGATGAAGATGGGTTCATTGCTGGCCAGCGCACTTGTGAGAGCAGGAATCAGTTGATCTGGATGAGTAATGCGCACTCCGCGTATACCAAAGGCCTCAGCAATGCTAACGGCGTCCATTTTGTTGGTGAAGTCGACGCCGAGGTAGCGTTCGCCGTAGTATAACCGCTGCAGCATCTTGATCCAGCCAAATGAGCCGTTGTTGAACAAGATGATTGTGATGGGCAGATGCAGGCTGGCGATGGTAGCGAGTTCAGTGCCAGACATGCCGAAAGAGCCATCGCCTACCAGGCCGACAATGCGTTCGCGTGGTCTGGCGAAAGCTGCGCCTACTGTTGCAGGTAGCGCATAGCCCAGGCCGCCATGGGCACGAGGAATGACGATGGAACGGCCGGGGCGCCTGGTGCGGAATTGGGCTGCAGTGAAGGGAGTCATGGTACCCGGGTCCGCAACGATCACCACATCGCTGGGAGTGTGCTGCCAGAGGGTATCAATCACGCGCTGGGGCGCTAGCGGGATAGTGTTGTAGGCTGAGCGCTCGGCCACCTCGGTCCAGAATACTTCCGCTCGCTGTGCGAGTGTCTGCGCAGACCATTGGCGCGCCGGTACGGTGATATTGCGTCTACGCGCGATCTCCAGTAGTGCAGCGAGGGATTCTTTCAGATCGCCACAAGCTGCAATTGTCGTAGGCACGTTGTTGCCCAGCTCATTTGGATCGACATCGATCTGAAGCACCTTGACGGACTGCTGAGATGCTGGAATCGTGCCTTTCAAGGTGACAAGAGAGTTGACTTTCGTGCCGAGATAAAAGATACAATCCGCCTCTGCCAGTAGTTGATTGGCATATGGACGGCCCCCATTACCACCAATAACGCCAACACTCCATGCATGCATTTCGTTGATGCTGCCCTTCCCATTGATGGTAGTCGCGACGGGAATATGTAAGGTCTCGGCGAGCTGTGTGATTTCATCCAAGGCACCTGAGAGCACGGCTCCTCTTCCTGCAACAATCATCGGGCGCTGTGCTAGTAGCAATGCGTCAAGCATCTCTGCAAGCAAGGCAGCAGGGGCTTGCGTGCGATAGGAGGGATAGCTGCGGCAGGCTGATTCAGCATAAATCGCTGGGGACACTGCCTCTTCCTCCAGCACGTCTTCTGGCAGCACGACATGGACAGCTCCCCCACGACCGCTAGTGGCCGCGCGGAACGCTCGCCGGATGATATCAGGGAGCATCTGCGGCCGTTTCACCACGGCACTCCACTTTGTAGCAGCTTGCAAAAGGCGCTGCTGGTCGATGGCAGTGAGCGTTCCCTTGCCTTCGTCGGTAATCGGCACGTCGGACGTGAATACCACCATCGGTACTGAAGAGCCGTTCGCTTCGGCCACGCCTGGAAGCACGTAGGTAGCGCCACCACCGCTTGGTGCCTCGGTGATACCAGGTTTGTTCGTCAGGCGAGCATAAGCATCGGCCATGAACGACGCCGAGCGCTCATCTCGTGCCATGATGTGCGTGATCTCCCCGCGAGCAGCGTAGAGCGCATCATAGAGCGCCATTGTGGTATCGCCGGGCACTCCAAAGATGTGCTCGACCTGGTATTCCTTGAGCAATTCGACCAGTACCTGGGCTGTGTTCATCATCTCTGCTACCTTTCTTGTACGCGAAGGTGAATCAGCATACGCAATTGGTTGTTCCTGGCTCATTCCCAGATGCCCACGACGGCCGGAGCCGTCCAGGTCTTACCCCAAGTCCCCAGGCGATTTGGGTCCCGTCATAGCCACTACCGGGACCACCTTGTTCCGACTGCCCGACAAGGCGAAGGGCTTCCTGTACAATGTTGCGACTCGCGTTTTCGTCACGGTCACCGCTGTAGCCACAATCGGGATTCCCACATACATAGATGCGCTCGGCAAGCGTGAGATCAGCTCGGCGTGAACCACACTGATGACACAACTGGCTGGGGGGAAAGAACCGATCGACTTTGACGAGTACTCCGCCAGCGCGCGGTACTTTGCTTTCCAGCAGATCCACTAACTTCCCCACGGCGGCATCGGAAAACGAACGCGCGAGACAGCGGTTGCGCAACAACCCCTTGAGGTGCAAGTCTTCCACAGCGACCAGGCCATATCCTTTGCTCACGTGAGTGGTCAGCTTGTGCAAACGGTCGTTGCGCGAGCAGGCGATGCGATAATGCAAACGAGCCAGCTTCTGTTTGGTCTTGTGCCAGTTCTTGGAACCTTTGGTACGTCGTGCCAGTTCTTTGTTCAAGCGGCGCAGCTTGCGCAACAGATGGGCGAGTGGTCTTTGGTTCTCGTACCACTGTCCATCCGAGAGCGTCGCGAGCCGATTTAAGCCGACATCGATGCCCACTGGCGGGTTGGTGTTGACCGAGACTGCATCAGGCACTTCAACGGTAAGGGAGACAAACCACCAGTCAGCGGTCTTGGTGATGCGAGCAGAGAGAAGTTTACCCGCAAAGCGCAGCTGCTCTGCCATGTTGACCCGTCCCAGCTTGGGCACGTCTATCCAGTGATCGCCCACCGTGAATTTGTCATTGGCCAGGTAGAAGGATTGCCGCGACCGCTTCTTGCTCTTGAATTGTGGGTACCCTGTTTTCCGCCCTGCTTTGCGTCCCTCGAAGAAGTTCTTAAAGGCTTTGCCCACGTCCATGAAGGCCCCCTCAATCGCGCACTTGGTGACCTCATACGACCAGGGGAACTGCTCGCGTCGGATGGCGTTGAACTGTTTTTTGAGGGCAGTGGCATTCGGCTTGCCACCTGCTTCATACTGCCTTTTCCATTCTGCCAGCGCCCAGTTGAAGACGAAGCGAGCGGTGCCAGCAGCACGAGCAAAGTAGTTGGTTTGTTCAGGCGTCGGATGGAGCCTGATCTTGTGTGCTTTGATCATCCTTCAGGGCCTTGTTCAATGCCTTGCGGTAGGTACGCAGGCCGTACAATCGCGATGAGAAGCCATGGGTAATCGTGAGTCCATCCTGAACGCACTCCCGTTCAGGGGAAAGAGCTTTGGTCTTTCTGCGCGAACAGTGAAACCGTATCCGTGGGTGTAGAATAACACCTATTCGCGTAGAAAATCAATAGCTAGCCCACCCTCCCACTCTCCTTTTGCATCTCTTCTATCGAGCGAGGGTCTTTCTCACCAAGGGCACTGGGGTAGTTTTGTGCCGCCAGGCATAGTGTACAATAAAGGTGTATTTTGCCGTTTGGTGAGGAAAGCGGGTGTAGGTTTTATGACGTCAGAGCAGATCATAGCAAAATTGAAGCAATATGCAAATGCTCAGGCCGTCGAGGGTATGGCCAGGTTTGGCAGCAGACCGGCCCAGGTTTTGGGTGTCTCGATTCCCACCCTGCGTAAGATGGCAAAGGAAATAGGGAGGAACAATGCAATCGCGTTAGCACTATGGGACGCGGGGATCCACGAGGCAAGAAAACTAGCCTCGATGATTGCTGAGCCTCAGCTCGTTTCTGTCCAACAAATGGAAGCTTGGGTCAATGATTTTGATGCGTGGGATGTGTGCGACCAGGTATGTGGGAATCTGTTTGATAAAACCCCTTACGCATATCAAAAGGCTGTGGAGTGGTGCCACAGGGATAAAGAGTTTGTACGGCGTGCGGGTTTTGTGATGATGGCCGAATTGGCGGTCCATGACAAACAAGCACCCGATGAGGCATTCTTGCCATTTTTTCCACTGATCAAGCAATATGCTAACGATGAGAGAAATTTTGTGAAAAAAGCTGTTAACTGGGCGTTGCGACAAATTGGAAAACGGAATAAAAGCCTGCGTACTTTGGCTCTGGAATGTGCCTACGATATCCAGAAGATAGATGCCAGAACAGCACAATGGGTGGCAAGAGATGCCCTCAGAGAATTACAGGCGCAAGAGATCAAGGACTCAACTACCCGCATGCGGAAGTAGACATTTTGCATATCACTACGGGCGCGGGCTGACAGGCAGTGAGGAGGACAATGTTGCCGACTACAATTGGATTTATTGGCCTGGGAATCATGGGTAAGCCCATGGCGCACAACTTGCTCAAGGCAGGTTTTCCGCTAGTTGTACACAATCGTCACCAGGAGGTGACGGAGGAATTTCTCGCGGCGGGAGCACGAGCAGGCTCCCAGCCACGCGAGATAGCCGCGGTTTGTGATGTGGTGATCGCTATGTTGCCAGGCCCGGCGCAAGTCGAGGAGGTGCTACTTGGGCGTGATGGAGTCATCGAGGGAGCGCACGAGGGGCTGGCCGTTATTGATATGAGCACCATCTCACCTGTGGTGGCGATAACATTAGCTGCCCGGCTGGCTGAGCAGAGCATTATCATGCTCGATGCGCCAGTGAGCGGTGGAGACAAAGGGGCTATAGCCGGGACGCTCTCTATCATGGTGGGAGGTGATGAGGGCACATTTGAACGCTGCATGCCTATCTTTCAGGCGCTAGGCAAAACGATTGTGCATGTCGGGGGCAGTGGAGCGGGCCAGGTGGTCAAGGCCTGCAATCAGATTGTCGTAGCCCTGGTGATCGAAGCGGTAAGCGAGGCCCTGGTGCTTGGGTCTAAGGCAGGGGTTGATCCGGCCAAAATCTTGCAAGTGCTCGGTGGTGGCCTTGCTGCTAACCGCGTGATGGAACTGCGTGGAGCGAGCATGCTTGCCCATGATTTTACTCCGGGAGGCCGTACCCGCTTTCATCACAAGGACCTCGGCTTTGCTTTAGAGACGGCCCGCAAGTACGGGGTGTCGCTTCCAGTAACGGCCCTGGTAGATCAGATGTTTGCCGCTTTGGAAGTCAAAGGACGTGGTGACCTTGACCATTCTGCTCTGCTCACGTATCTTGAGGATCTCGCTGCCCATCATGTTGGGCAGGTATCATCGTGAAGCCAGGTCGAAACGGAGAGAGATAAGCCATATAGCGATCACAAGTAGAAGAAAGGAACACATCTATGGCTGAGGCCGGTAAACCTATCCAGATTGATGCCGCGCTGCTACAACAATATGTAGAGGCCCTGGGTGCCATTGGCTGGCAGAGAGAGGGCGGTATTGTACGACCGGTGTACAGTGCTGCCTGGGTGCAGGCGCGTGGGCAACTGGCCGAATGGATGCGTGCGTCAGGGCTGGATGTGCACGAGGATAGCGTGGGCAACCTTTTTGGGAGATTGCGTGGTGTAGATGATAGCAGGACAATCCTCACCGGTTCTCATTTCGATACTGTGCCACTCGGTGGCAAGTTTGATGGTGCCTTAGGCATTCTGGCGGCGTTAGTGGCGCTGCAGGCGCTACGTAAGCAGGAAGGGCAACCGCGACGATCGCTAGAAGTGGTGGCTCTGTGTGAAGAGGAGGGCAGCCGTTTCCAGGCCCACTACTGGGGTACGCGCGCCATGCTGGGCCTGATCCAGGGAGACGAACTGGAGCAATTGCGTGATGACAAGGGCATAACCATCTCCGAGGCCATGCGTGCGGCTGGCCTGTCTCCTGAGAGGTACCGGGAAGCTGTTCGCTACGATCTGGATGCATTTTTTGAATTACACATCGAGCAAGGTCGCATCCTGTTTGATGAGCGGGTGAATCTGGGGATCGTGCAGGCCATTACCGGGCTGTGGCACCAGTGGGTCACTGTAAAAGGGTGGGCAGATCATGCAGGCACCACGCCAATGGACCTGCGACGCGATGCGTTGCAGGGAGCTGCGCAGATGGCCGTCGAGATTAGCCGCCTGCTTGAGCAGGAGGGACGACCCGCCGTGGTCACGCTTGGCAAGTGGGAGGTCAAACCTGGGGCAGTGAATGTCATTCCGGATGAGGTAAGCTTTTCCATCGATTTACGCCATCCCGATGAGGAAACCAAGCAACGCCTGGCGGCTGCCATCTGGGCATGCTGCGAGAGCATAGCGCAGGAGCGAGGACTCACTGTTGCAAGCGAGATCACGAATGATAGCCTGCCCAGCAGGATGGATGTAGCGCTCCAGTCTGTCTTGATCGCATCTGCCCAAGTTTGTGGAGCTAGCTGGAGAGCGATGCCAAGCGGAGCCGGACACGACAGTCAGGAGATGGCACGGCGTCTGCCAACAGCCATGCTATTTGTGCCCAGTGTAGAAGGTCGCTCGCATAGCTCCGCCGAGTATACCGCGCCGGAAGATGCCGCTCGGGGCGCAACTATTCTGGCTACAGCTCTCTATCAATTAGCGTACTAAAATAAGAAGGGATTGCTCCTTCGCTGCTTCTGTATGCAGTCTCATCAGGTACATCTTTCGCATGTACTATGCATTTAATGATGAGGCGTAGGAGTTTTGCCAGGTTTTCCTCCGTTGTTGCCATTCCCATGACCTTCATTGTTGCCGGGACCACCATTCTCATTGGTTGAATTTTTTATTGTAATCACCGTTGTCTGGGCTGCAGTATCATCAGGATTCAGAATGCCAATGTGCTGGGGATGCAGGCTGCCACTCCAGTTTATAATAAAAACATAGAGGCCATTTTGAAAGGAACCCTGTGTCTTCATTACCTGACCATCCACCAGTAACTGTGCTCCCGGCTGTATGTTGTACCCAGATATGCTGATAGTGGCATGCCCATTAGTATGCGCCGGTGGGATGAACTCAACGCTCAGCAGGTGAGGTATGGCCTCACCAAGGCGTCCCAATTCGTCGGTTGTTAGCAGACGTTCCGGCACATCGAGTAGCGGTAGAAATCCTCGCAAGGTATGGTGGGCCTCGAAATCGAGGCTGGCGAGTTCGTTTTTCAGGCGATCATGCTCTGGCCCGGCAGGGAGTGCAGATATGGCGCTAGCTGCACTAATAACCTGCTGGTCGAGATCAGCCAGAGCCTGGCTGTAGGCTTCCGCATGCGCGGGATTAGCGAGATCGCTCAGAGAGTGAAGCCGCTCCCTGGCAAATTGCAGGTCCAGTTCGGCCTGAGCTGTTGGTGAATTCGCGAGCGAGACCTGTACGTGTTGTTCCCAGCGTTTCAACATATAGAGCGGATTATCAGCATTCCTGACCTGTGCGGCTGCGACCAGCACGCCCATTCCCAGTAAGAGCACGAGCAGACAGAGGGCAAGCCCCATGCCGAAGGCGGGATGCATGCTCCATAGATGTGGGATAAGCCACCGGCGCGCAGGTTGTTTCCTGTTCAGAGCCGCCTGGTGCACCAGCAGACGCCTTTCCAACTGTTGAGCGAAGTTTGGGTCGGCGTGCAAATGAGGGTTTGACTGTAAATGCTTCGCCAGCGTGACCAGTTCATCGATTTCCGAGTCGCGATTGGGCGTGTGGATAGGTGAGGCAAGCCAATTCGACGGCCCTCCGTCATTCCAGGAGTGCTTATTCTCTTGCTCGAGTCGCTCATTAAGGCGTTCAGATAGTGGTTTCATGGTTTCCCTCCCCGCTGTCGCACCTGGACACGGGATGCCTGCTCAGGAAAGCTCTGCTTCTCCAGTAGACGGTGCAAGCTTTGCAGTGCCCGGAATTGCAGGGCCTTGACGGCATTAGCTTTTTTCCCGATCATGCGTGCAACAGTAGCCACGTCATAGCCCAGTATCAGGCGGCCAATCAGCACCTGGCGTTGCTCTTCAGTCAGCATATTGATAGCCTTGACAACAGTGTTCCATTCATCATGTGCCTCAGCTCTCTCCGCCGGGTCCAGGCTCCGATAGTCCTTGAGGAGCGCATCGCTATTGCCAAGCGCATCCTCTTCCTGGTCACCTGGTTCGAGCGAAACAAGCACCGGCAGATGTTCGCGTTTGCGATAATATCCTGCCACTGTGATACGTGCGATCTGGAGAAGCCACGCGGCAAAGGCCGCCTCGTTGGCAGCTCTCAGTTGGCCGATGCCTTCGACCATCTTTAAGAACACTTCAGAGGTCAGATCTTCCGCCGTGGCCCGATCAGGTACGCGAGTGGCAATATAGCCAAATATTCCAGGAAGGAACTGGCGATACAGTTGACTCAGCGCCTCAGATTCGCCTTGTCGTGCCCGGTCAAGCTGGCGGCTGATAGCCTCCATTGAATAAATAGCCTCCATACAAGGAAAGGTCTTTATTGTTAGAGTTGCAATTCAGCCCATTGTAGTTACGGGTAAGCAATAAAACAATCACTGTAGCCTTTTTGTCTGGGGTGCAGAAGAGAATGATACAAAATAAAGCATAGCCGTAACCAATTGTCAGGGCATTGCATCTATCCTTGTGAAGGTGGTGCATAGCGAGGCGTTTTTCTGTTCCCCCTTTTTATTCAGTAGGGACGTCTCCTATTGCACCCAATACCTCCATACTTAAGAATAAAGGAAGAATTTTGTATGAATGTTGTACGCATGCTAAAAGGAAAATTTCTGATAATTGTAATTGTCGCTGTTACACTTGTGGGCGGCGCAGCCGTAGCATTTGCCGCGACCCCAGCAGGGCAAGATGCTGTTCGTGCAATTACTCATTCGCCCTCAACTGCGGCTACACCACATGCGGCGAGCCACAAGGATAACGATCACAATACTACCAACTCTAGTAACGATTGCCCCGGGCTGTCTGAAGCACAAAAACTGGCAAGCAAGTTTTCATTGAGCACTGACAGCAAAAGTGCTACTATACGGGCTATTTGTGCGCTGCGCCAGGGAACATTCAAGGGAACGACTGCCAGTGGGGCTTCCGTTTCTTACAAGCGCGCATTCGGCTATGGCGAAATCGAGATGTTACTGACATATGCGCAATACCTGGCGGCGCACGATAAAGCCAACACGGGCAGCAAACTGACTAGTAATAATGTGCTCGGCTTCCTCGCGCAGGCGCTACAGGGTTGTGGCACGACTTCCTTAGAATCCTGTCTCAAGACAAACGTTCCCGGTTACCAACCTGGTAATAGCAATGGAAACGGTAACGGAACAGGGAAGCCTGATGGTACCCCTGGTAGCCATGGGAGTGGCAATGGCGATGGAAAACCGACCAGCACTCCAACTCCCCCGGCCCATCACTAACCATCTTTGCGGATGACGAAGCACTCGCTCCTTGTCCTCACTAGCCCCACCAGGGAAGACTTACTACATCTCTGGTGGGCAGCCTTTGTGTCGCGTGTGATCATGACAAAAAGTGACGAAGCGAGAATTGCGAAACATCCGTAGGGACCCGATTGATCGCGTCCAAAGGGGGTGCAAGGGGCTCCCCGCCAGTCCTCACCCGTGGGACGCGATTATT
>JACZCU010008775.1_pt1 | contig 19683 bp, 15 predicted proteins | sample 8641851 | NCBI WGS metagenome assembly JACZCU01 (sample SAMN15324605, study PRJNA640507) | soil metagenome | isolation source: monocropping sugarcane control | place: China: Luxin town, Laibin City, Guangxi Province | collected 2019-07-25 | depth 10cm m | reverse complement strand
TCTCTGCAGAGACGCAGTCTAGCCGCCAGCCTGTCTGGGAGACAGGTAATAGCAGCGTTGCAGAGCTGCTTTCAATTTCTGATGAAGCGGGCGGCCATATAAGAGCATCGAAAGCGAAACCACCATCTCTATTGCAGCTGAAACTTGAACGGCTCGCTGCTTTGCTTCCAGAGGCAGCACACCACACTCTCCCATCACCTGCCAGGCCGACTCAGGCGCATGTACACGGACAGGAGCGAGTGCACGTATGGGATGAGGTGTTAGAGCTTTTGAGCACATTATGTCAAATAAATCCATTACTTTTCGTACTGGATGACCTCCAATGGACAGATGAGGAAAGCATCGATCTCCTGGGCTATCTCATCCATCATCTTCAGGAACAGCAAATATTACTGATCGCTACCTGCCGAGATGAAGAACTCGCTCAGGCACAAAAACTAGATATGCTCATCACGGACATGCAGCGCAAACAAGAACTTGTCACACTTGCAGTGCAGCCACTTACTTCGAGGGAAATAGGGACATTGCTAGCGCACCTTCCCCCGCAGATTGCCCAGAGTACACAAGCACAGGCAGCGGGAAATCCATTCTTCGCGCAAGAACTGGCAAGACTAGCAAGGCAAAACCTATCTCAGACAGTCCACTTGTTGCCAGAAACAATCACAGCATTGTTTGAACGTCGCTTATGTAGACTCAGCCATGGCTGCCAGGCATGTATAGAAAAAGCGGCACTCCTTGGAGAAACGTTTGAGTTAGACCAGTTGTTCTCCTTGACACATAGGCACACAGAGGAAGACATCTTCGACCTGCTGGAAGAGGCACTCCACGCAAAGCTCCTCAGAGAGGAAGGTACAGCCGCACACATTATGTATCATTTTTGCCATCCACTGCTCGCCAGATTTCTTCGTGAACGCCGCTCCGCTCCACCCCATGTTTAGGAATCCTTCACCACTTTGTCTGCCAACCGCTTGAGAACTCCCACGTTCGGAATCTCCGAAATAGGGATCGTGGCCCAATCCCAAAACCCTCCTACCTTGTAAATGCTCAGTGATGCATCATCGAGATGCAAATGCCGAACATGGCTCCAGGGTAGAACTCGGTGCCCTCCTCGCTGCACACTGATCCCATGTACGCTCAGCGTAATAGCGCCAAATTGGATAGGAATGCCAATGCGGTAGGTAGCGAGCACGCGAGGAAGCAAGTGATTTGTCACCTCATCCTCTATTATAGCCCCGAGTTCCTCAACGTTCACCAGGTCATTGGTGAAGGTCCAGGTTGCGCCATCCGTCAAACGCAGCGTATACGAGTGTGAAACACTTCCCTTGCTATCGATCGTAATATCCTTCCACAACGCCATAATCTGATCCCAGCGAATAATGTGCATCTTCCCTCTGATATATATCAGCCCCTCAGAACACACCACCACATCTAGCTTCCGCGAACGTGCAGAAGTGAGGGTAATCCAGGCTCCTACACCGAGCCAGGCCATGCCGATGAGAGGTACGAGGGAAGCTTGCCACAGCGGCCACCAGCTCAGAAAGGGTGTATAGGTGAACAAGAATAGAACGATGATGAGGCATCCGATGAGCAGAGCCCAAAAGCCGAACACGCGAGAAAGCGAGAGGTTATTCCGGCAGGCATACATCACCTGCACTTTTCCAAGCCGATGCACGAACGCCACCAGCTGGAAGTGCAGTGGAATCTGTTGTGCTGGCGATGATTGCACCGCAAGGCTCCCCTGTCTGTGCATCGTGAGTATATCACTGCTCGATGCTCATCCTGGAAAGAACACGTTCCTTAGAGAGTGTCTGCACACAGCACCACAGCCTGTACCTTGATCGCCAACGGAGGGCAGCGAAGGCCGAGCGATAAAGACCTGGAAAAACTGTATGCGCGCTCAACTGAATTGTATCATATAACAAGCAGACATGAGTTATACCTGGCGACCGCGAGGGTATACCTGTTCCCCAGGCAGGGTTCCACTACATTTGGGAAGTATCCGCACAGGAAATGTAGTGATGAGCCTCGCGGTCGCCAGGAGTTCACGTTACTCGCGCCACAATTACGCTCACATTGTCCACACCACCGCCTTTTAGCGCAGCCTGTACCAACAGATCACTCATATGTGCCGGGTCGCCTTCCTGCTTCATAATCCGCTCAATCTCTGCGTCTCGTACCATCTCCCATAACCCATCCGAGCAGAGCAATAACCAATCGCGTGCGAGCAAGTCCACAATGAAGCAGTCCACCTCGACACTAGGCTCACCGCCAAGGCCACGCTCCACCAGATTACGGTCTGGATGTGTATAGATATCATCGGACGCGATCAGGCCGCTGGCAACCAGGCGAGCTACTAACGAATGATCGCGAGTAATCTGCGAGAGTCCCTTTCCTCGGCGATACATGTACGTGCGGCTATCACCTACATTCGCAACGTAAGCCTTAGACCCAATAACCAGGGCGGCAGTCAGGGTCGTCCCCATATCAGCGCCTTTCTCTTGATTGCACTGCCAGATAGTCATATTTGCTTGCTGGACACCGTGTAGCAGGATTTTGCTGAACAACGTATCGTTGAGCTCACTACTCGTTACAATGTTTTGCAGCACCGATTGCGTCATTGTCTGTATCGCTATTCGGCTAGCCTCCTGCCCATTCGCATGCCCTCCCATCCCATCCGCTACGATAAACAGATCGAAAGGAATAAGTTGCTCTTTATACGTACAAGTACCCTGAACGGCCGCGATACTATCCTCATTTGGATTGTGTTTTCGCTTAATGCCGGCGTCCCAGCCCATACCGATCCTGACAGACTGCGCAAAGTGAGGTTTCAACGTGGTAGCGACCGGAGCAGGAGCACAGGAGACCGCACGTGTAGGTGCAACAGGCCTTGTTGGCACCTCTTCTATTGGATTATGAAACATCTGCGATGGCTGCCCACAGCGCCTCCTGACCGCCGCCCCCGCCTGCTGCGGCCATTGTGGCAACCGCAGTCCCACGAGAGGGTCGGCAGGTATATACTCTGTGGTAGCATATTCCCTCGACATGGTCATTGATTGCAAGGAGTCAGGTGAATCACCATATTGATGGTTACCAGAGGAGTGGCGAGAAGATACCCAGTCTTTGTCGCTCTGCTGCTTCAACATCTTACGATCCAGCACCCTCCATTGTTTCAGATGGTGCCGTACCAGAACCAGGCTGATCCACAGCAAAAAGCCACAGATCATGAACCAGGCGGTAGACAAAGTCGCCACCAGTGTCAGAGGTTGTAGAGCATCAGAATGATGTACAGCCCAAACCAGAGCCCAGAAGAGGAACAAAGCAACGCACAAGAGCCCTATCCAGGTGATGCATCTCAACCAGCAATGGATATCATAGATATTCTTGTACTCCTTCAGCATGATGTTCCCCTTTTCGTTGTTTCACCGTTTTCTTGATGAGCGCGGCAGTAGTGAAAATGGTCATAAAAGTACTCTACGTTCGCAAGTATATCTGGAGTGCTTTGTAGCTATCTCCTCTGCTGCTTCTGAAGACAAGGACTAGTGTGTGTGCAAATCAAACTAGCAACCAGGCATTTTGACAGGGGACATGTAAGTGAGAGGAATTGAATAACAGGATAAACATCTCATTCGTAGCAGAAGAGCAGGTTTTCTACCTGGAAACACTCCTGAATCCTCACCGCGTGTTTATTTATTCAACTGTGCATATTCAACAAACGGATCAGCCAGAGGCATCGGCGAAGAAGTCTTATACATCTTATACCGCTGTCTTATAAAGATATACGCTTCTTCTTTAACCGCCGTTTCAAGGATGATCGCTGTTGCAGTTGCACTTGTCGTTGATGCGGCTCAGACAACAAGTGAGCAGCACTGGTCCAAATATAGCAACATACAATTTCATAAATATCATATATAGAAGAAGATGTGTGCTTCCTGAAAAGGGTGAAATGTGGAAAAGCTTTCTTCTCGTTTCTTACATATACCAAGTATAGGAGAAAAGATGCATATGAGTCACCGAGCGAGAGGTGAAGGATCGATTTATCAGCGAAAAGACGGGAGATGGGTTGCCGCCATCTCTCTGGAGAATGGGAAACGCAAGCAGATCTACCGTCGCACGAAGCCGGAGGCAGTGATGGCGTTGCAACTGGCCAACCAGGCTAAATTGCAGGGAACGCTAACCAGCACGCGCGAAGAAACCGTGGAGAGTTTTCTGCGGGATTGGTTACAGTATCGGATACAGCCCAGAGTACGCGAACGCACCTATCTGACCTATCAAGACATAGTCATCAAACATATCCTCCCCACCCTTGGTCACGTGAAACTGCAGCGGTTGACCCCACTGCATGCGCAGAAGCTTTATCAATTGAAACTGCGTGAGGGATATTCCCCGCAAACCATTCACCAGCTTCACAAGCTGCTGCGTCACGCGCTTAATGATGCTATGCAGTTGAATCATCTCTTTCGGAATGTCTGCCAGGTGGTACAGGTGCCTCGGGTGCCGCGAACACAAAAAGCCTACCCCTGACAGCACAGCAAGCGCAACAATTTCTCGCCGCTGCTCAGGGTGATCCCTTCGAGGCGCTGTATGTCCTGGCATTAACAACAGGGATGCGTCAAGGAGAGTTACTGGCACTCACGTGGGCGGATCTGGATTTGACAGTGGGAAAACTGCAAGTCCGTCGAGCACTGAATCGCGTTCCGCACAAAGGAATCGTTATGGCTGAACTGGAATCTATATCGAGTCGGCGATGTATTCAGCTCACAGCCCTGGCTATCGATGCGCTCAAACGGCATCGTCATCGCCAGGAAGAAGCTCGCCGGAAGGCAGGCACAGCCAGATCGTCATGACGCTGGATACATATTCGCACATTCTTCCTCCATTGCAGGAAGAAGCGATGCAGCGCTTTTCTGCTTTTCTTACCTCTCCGGATCCCCTCCACTGACGCCAATTGAAGTCAGTTGTGCTGCCAACCAGCGAGAAATATCTCTTTTTCGAGCGATAGGGAATGAACTAGCGCGGCTTGCCGAGAGGGACGAAAAGATCGAGTCGTGGGACCTTTCCTTAGTTGAGTACCCAACCCAAAAAAGGTTTGAAGCGGGTTGAGGGGGTGGGCGGAGGAGGTGGGATTCGAACCCACGAAGGCTATTCACCTTACACGATTTCCAGTCGTGCTCACTAGACCACTATGAGACTCCTCCAGGACGACGGAGAGAGTGGGATTCGAACCCACGAGGGCTTGCACCCTACCGCTTTTCGAGAGCGGCACTTTCGACCACTCAGACATCTCTCCACGGCGCAGTATAGCATATCTCATAGGTTAAGGCAAGCGTCATTTTTCTGTGATCTCCCCCTGTTCATACAGCCAGCGCGCGAAGAGTAGGCGGCTATCCTCGGCCTGGCGCTGGCGCATTTCCGTATTTTCATAGAGATGATCGCGTAGATCAAGGAGCCGCGCGGCCTCTTCCCACAGAAATCCCATCCTTATTAGCCGATCCAACAGCATTCTTTCTCTGTACAATTCATCACTAAGAGCCTCAACGCCTGGATGTTGAACGATGCGTTCATTATGCTCGTAAAAACCACCCATTGATGGTTGGGAAGTGTTTTTCATGGCGTATCACCTCAAGGAATTTCTCTTAGTCGAAAGCCTCATCTTCTCACCGCCAAACCACTATCCATAGTTTTCCTATCGGCGTTAACTAAACAACTTATAAGGCTTCGGGACTTTTGTCCCTACAAACAAGCGACCAATGACGATATCTATCTACCTATATTCTGGCTACACTGAACTTATCGAAGCGACGTAAAAGGGGGTTGCTAGATGTGAGAAGGGGGTAAGATGCGGAAAGGTGTATTGTATGGTTGCATCAGCAATGATGGACGATATTTGGGCGGAATTTGTGACTACCAGGCGTCCACGGTTGCGTAAAGAGCTGATTACAGAATATGCGCCTCTAGTGCGTTTTGTCGTAAGTCGATTGGGTATACCTTCTACAAGTATCCTGGAAGCAGAAGATTTGATCAGCTACGGCATGATAGGCCTTATCAATGCTGTAGATCGCTTTGATCCATCGCGTGGTGTACGTTTTGAAGCTTTTGCCACATCGCGTATTCGTGGTGCCGTCATAGATCAATTACGCGCGCTAAACTGGCTACCTCGCTCGGCTGTCTCAAGGGTGCGACAGATCGAATCTACCCTGGCCAGCCTGGAACAGCGTTTAGGCAGACCAGCCAGGGAGCAGGAAGCTGCTGTAGAGTTAGGCGTTTCTACCGACCGCTATCGTCAAATGTTACTTGAAGTTGGCATGGTAGTACTCTCGCTTGATGCTCCTTTCAGTTCACTTTCACAAGATGACGAGGTTGCCTCATTAGGGGACTTACTCGAAGATACCAGTACGCTGGGGCCTGCTGAGCAAGTAGAAAAAAATGAAGTAACAACCTTGCTTGCCGCCGCCATTGATAACTTACCTGAGCGCGAACGCGTACTGATCTCGCTCTACTATAATGACGAACTCACGATGAAGGAAATCAGTAAAGTAATGAGAGTGTCCGAATCGCGCATCTGTCAGCTACATATGCAGGCAGTGCTGCGTTTACGGGCCGCGCTGAATATTCATCAGTCGTCAGAAGGTACTAAAGGATCGATGGGTATGAGGGTTCCGACAAGTAGCAAGCGAGTAAGGGAGTAGAGGTATGAACTTCATGGATGTTGTCGGTGACTAAGGAGCATTAGTCCCCTATTGTGCCACGGAAAGGTGCCGATAATACAACGTAAGATCGTAGGGATGAGTGATGGATGTGTATTTAATGCAAAAATACTGTTACATGGTGAGGTAACTCGATGAAAGTAAACACTGGCACTATAGGCACTACTCTACTTCGCAATAAAACGAAGAAAATTGTAGGCTCAAAACGAACTGAAAGGCAGGATGACAACACTACCACCTGGAAGAATTGCGTTGCGGTCTTAGAGGAACTTGCGACAGCGCAACGCGGTATGCAAATCGCACGGCCAGAAATGCGAGCTGCATACATTGAAGAGCTACATATGCAGGTAACTGCTGGAATATACAAAGTAGACAGCATGCTTCTTGCCAAAAGCATGCTAACGGATCAGACACATTTCCTGGAAGAGAAGAGTTAGAGCTAATTTCCTGACCATACTCATGTTGTCCCACCATTGCGTCTGTAAGTCACATGGTATACATAAGATTGGGAGACGGCACTTCCATGATATGCATATCTTTAAAACTCGCTGCTCAACTTTCTAATACGCTTATGCTTTGCCAGTAGGCAAGGAAAAAGCTGGAAAGATGCACCATTACAGGTGTTTGTCGCAGCGCAGGGACGCCAAGGTTATGCTTCTGAAGAAGGGAGCCTACCATGCTTGTTTTGCGACGAAAAGTTGGAGAAAGTATCATTCTAGACGGTGTTATCAGCGTTTCAGTGCTAGCCGTAGAAGGTGAGCGCGTAAAAATTGGCATCAACGCCCCACCGGATGTGACTATTGTGCGTGAAGAGCTCTTACGAGCGCTGAATACGGAGAATCAGGATCAGCCTGTACAGGCGCCACCACGCTAGTTGAGATAATCATGTGGAAAGGGATGCATGTGAGGATGCATCCCTTTTTCCAGGTAAAATTAAAGCTACTCAGCCTTTGCTCAATCGTATGCCCATTTAACTGTTCCTCTACCTTTGCGGTAGTGGTAGAAAAGAGAATGATATGGTAGAGTAAGAGCATCAAGGACTATCGTGGCAAGCTGAAGGTGATCGGACGTATCGCCTGTAGATGGCTTCTATGATTTTCGTAATGTTATACACATGTTCCCAGAGCTGACCACTCTGCCATCGCTTGAGCCTGAAGGGGAGAAAGGTAGCCCATGACGACGCCAACCCTTCACCTTCGCTTGCTTGGTGATTTCAGCCTGCTCTACAACGACCAGCAGGTGACCAACCTCAATACCTTGCGCCTGCGCTCCTTGCTCACCTATCTCGTGTTGCATCGCGATGTTCCCCAACAGCGCCAACATCTTGCCTTCCTCTTCTGGCCAGACACAACCGAGGCGCAGGCGCGCAATAACTTGCGCCAACTGCTCCACCAGTTGCGCCAGGGATTTCCGGCTGTGGAACAATTCCTCTCTGCCGACGCTCACCTGTTGCATTGGCATCCCGTCACGACATGCCACCTCGATGTCGCTGAGTTCGAACAGGCACTCACTCTCGCAGACGCGGCCGCACGACGCAATGATCAGCAAGCCCTACAAGACGTTCTCGAGCAAGCAGACAGCCTGTATCGCGGCGAATTACTGCCTGGCTGCTATGATGAATGGATCTTGCCTGAGCGGGAGCGACTACGCCAGCGCCACCTGCAGGTACTCGAACAACTGCTGCGCCTCTTTGAAGGGCAGGGCGACACCGTCACCGCCATCTGGTATGCCCAGCGCTTGATCGGACTCGACCCTCTCTCCGAAGACCGCTATCGCCGTCTGATGCGCTTGTTCGCGCTGAATAACGATCGCGCCAGCGCATTGCACGTCTACCATACCTGTGTCACTACCTTACAACGCGAACTGGGAGTCGACCCCGATCCGGCGACCCGCGAAGCCTACGAGCGACTCATGCAGCACGAGACGTCTATCATTCCGGCCAGAGCCCAGCAAACGCTGCTCGCTGCTACCCCAACGCTCATTGGACGAAAGCAGGAGTGGGAGGCTCTGCAAGAGGTCTGGCATGCTGCAAGCGCTGGCGAGCCGCGCTTCGTTCTCGTGACGGGGGAAGCAGGCATTGGCAAATCCCGACTAGCCGAGGAATTCTTGCTGTGGGCGAGCCAACAGGGTGCCGTCACCGCAAAGACGCGCTCCTATGCTGCTGAGGGCCAACTCTCGCTGGCGCCAGTGACCGATTGGCTCAGGAGCGAAGGTCTGCGCGCGCCCCTCAGACAACTCGATGCAGTCTGGCTCACCGAGGTCGCGCGCATCTTGCCGGAATTGTTCGCTGAGCAGCCAGATGTACCGCGCTACGAGTCCGTGACCGAGTACGGCCAGCGCCAACGCTTCTTTGAGGCGCTGGCGCGCGCCATACTCGCCGCATCACAACCGTTACTGTTATTGATCGATGACGTGCAATGGTGCGATCAGGAAACGCTGGAATGGCTGCATTTTCTGTTGCGCTTCGACCCCACGGCACGACTGCTGGTCATCGGATGCGCCCGCGAGGAAGAACTGCCACAGACCCATCCGTTACGTACCTTCCTGCTGCATCTGAGCAGCAGCATGCGTGTGACAGAACTGACGCTGCAGCCGTTGGATGCCGCAGAAACGGCGAAACTGGCATCGAAGGTGGCAAACCGTGAGCTGGATATGGGCCTGGTCATGCACCTGTTTCAAGAAACCGAGGGATATCCATTGTTCGTGGTCGAAATGGTGCGGGCCGGCCTGGGACGAGTATCAACCAGCCCGCCAGAGGCCGATCGTCCCCACAAGCAACCGCTGCTTGAGGATGCTCGAACGCTTCCGCCACGTGTGCATGCGGTGCTCGTCGGTCGCCTCCTGCAACTCTCGGCCTCCGCTCGCGGTTTTGTTGAACTGGCCGCGACCATTGGCCGTGAATTCACACTCGACCTCTTGATCGCCGTCAGCAACGCCGACGCCGATAGCGCCGTACGTGCGCTAGACGAACTCTGGCATAAACGGATCGTGCGCGAACACGGCGCGAACAGCTATGACTTCACCCACGATAAGCTGCGCGAGGTGGCCTATGCAGAGATCAGTGCGCCGCAGCGCCGCATGCTGCACTGTCGCGTCGCGCAAGCGTTGGAAGCACTGCCGGCTTCGGACCTCGACTCGTTCAGCGGCCAGATTGCGTCACATTACGAGCGAGCGGGCATGATCGAGCAGGCGCTCCCCTATTATCAGCGGGCGGCAACAGTGGCGCAGCGCGTGTATGCGAACGAGGATGCCATCAGCTTGCTCTCGCGTAGCCTGGAGTTGCTTGAGCTTCTGCCTGCCGGTTCGAAACGCGACAAACAGGAGCTTAGCCTGCAACTTGCACTGGCACCACTCTACCGGGTGACCAAAGGCTGGGGGACACCGGAACTGGAGCGTGTACTCGATCGCGCCCTGGCGTTATGTGACACGGTTGGTGACGACGCACAGCGGGCGCAGACGCTCTACGGATTGCAGTCCGTTTACGTCGTACAGGCCAAGCTCGAAAAAGTGCAAATAGTTTCCGATGAGCTGCATACCCTGTACCAGCGCTCTTTTAGCACAGCGCCGCCGTTTGCCGGCATGATGTTGGCCGGGGCGCGACTGCACCTGGGGAAGATCACCGACGCCAACGCGCAATTTGCGGAGATCATCGCAGCGCACGATCCTGATCAACTCTTCCATCTGCAGGAGTCGCAGGGAGCGAACTATGCGGCGCTTGCACGAGCATGGCAAGCACACGCGCTCTGGTGCCTGGGCTATCCGCAGCAGGCACAAGAGAGGGGGCTCGACGCGGTCAAGTTGGTGCAGGACCTGGATCAGCCTTTCAACCAGGCGCTGGTGTCAGCCTACCTGGCCTTGCTGCAGCAGTTGCGCGCCGATGAGGTAGTCGCACGAGAGCACGCCGAGAACGCGCTCGCGCTCACGAGAAAGTACCAGGCACCCTATTATCACACGTGGGCAGGCATCTTAGTCAGCTATGCGCTGGCCTTGGAGCAACCCGATGAGGAGCGCATCGGGCACCTGCGCGGCTCGATTGCCGCATTCAAAGCCTCGAGTGCCAGATTGCGTCTGCCGTATTACCTCTCGCTGCTCGCCCAGGTCTATGGGAAAGCCGGGCGCGCTGAGGAGGGGCTAGCATGCATCGACGAGGCGTTGGCGGAAGCGCGCACACACAACGAGCGCTGGTGGGACGCGGAGTTACATCGGCTGCGAGGCGAGTTCCTGCTCATGCACGGTGCGGACGCCTCTGATGTCGAAGCGGCGCTCCTGCGCGCGATCGAGATCGCGCAATCACAGCAGGCCAGGTCGTTGGAACTGCGTGCGACGATGAGCCTGGCGCGGTTGTGGATCGCACAGAATCGATCAGCCGACGCAAGACATCGGCTGAGGGACGTGTACACCTGGTTCACGGAAGGGTTTGAGACGCCGGACTTGCAGGCTGCTCGGCTGCTCCTCGCGCACCTGTAGCCTGCCTATGCATGCATTGTGTCCTGAAATAACGCTTTGCTAACGCGAATCTTCCAGTGGACGTCCTCATCCATCCTGAAAACACCTCCTCATCTTTCGGGACCAAACGTTTTGCTAACGCCATTCATGCTATTCTTCTCTCAGTGACCTGCGGATACGTATGATAGCGACTGTTGCTCTGTCTGTCATGCAACGCTCGTCGCAAAATCATCGCTGTAGCATACGGTCGAGACGTTGACCGTTGCATACACAGTTTACTTAACAGCATGGACAAGGAGAAAAGTATAATGGAACAGCAAACCACCCCAGTCGCTTTGAAGGAAATGGAGGTCCAGGAGCTTGTATCGCGCATGCGCGGAGAGTTGCTTCGTCCCAGTGATGCCGGCTACGAGCAGGCTCATCGGGTCTACAACGGCATGATCGAGAAACGACCCGCCCTGATCGCCCGCTGCGTGGATGTCGCCGATGTGATTGCAGCAGTCAACTTTGCCCGCGAGCACGAGCTGACATTGGCCGTGCGAGGCGGCGGGCACAGCGGCCCTGGCCTGGGCACCTGCGATAACGGCCTGGTGATCGACCTGTCAGGCATGAAGGGTATACGCGCCGATCCGTCCGCGCGCACCGTTCGTGTTGAAGGCGGCTGCACCTGGGGCGAGGTGGACCATGCCACCCATGCCTTCGGGCTGGCCACGCCAAGTGGTTTCATTTCGACGACCGGTGTCGGTGGGCTGACGCTGGGCGGGGGCATCGGCTACCTCTCGCGGACCCTGGGCCTGACGATCGACAACCTGCTGGGCGTTGACATGGTGCTCGCCGATGGCAGCTTTGTCACGGCCAGTGCCCAGGAGCATGCCGACCTATTCTGGGCCGTCCGCGGTGGTGGCGGCAACTTCGGCGTCGTCACCTCGTTCCTGTACCAACTGCACCCGATCAGCACGGTCTATGGCGGGCCGATGCTCTGGCCGCTCGCGCAGGCGGCAGACGTGATGAAGTTCTGGCGCGACTTCATCCTGAACGCCCCTGAAGAGATCAACGGCTGGTTCGCGTTTATCACGGTGCCACCCGCGCCGCCCTTCCCAGAAGAGCTTCACCTGCAAAAGATGTGCGCGATCGTGTGGTGTTACAGTGGTGCGCTGGACAAGGCCGATGAGCTCTTCAAACCCATTCGTGCGAACATCCCGCCGGCGGTGGACTTTGCCGGGCCGATCCCGTGGCCGGTTCTGCAGAGTCTGTTCGATGCGTTGTACCCACCTGGGCTGCAATGGTACTGGAAGGCCGACTTCTTCAAAGACCTGAGTGAGAAGGCGATCGATCTGCATGTGAAGTACAGCGCGCAGCTACCAACGATGCACTCGACGATGCACCTCTATCCAATCAATGGCGCTGCCCATCGGCCCAGCACGAGCGACACCGCGTTCAGCTTCCGCGACGCCAACTTCGCCGAGGTGATTGTTGGGGTTGACCCCGACCCAGCTAACAACGAGCGCATGATCCAGTGGGCCAGGGACTACTGGATGGCCTTGCATCCCTATTCGGCGGGAGGGGGCTATGTCAACATGATGATGGATGAGGGCGCGGACAATGTGAAAGCGGCGTACCGCGACAACTATGCCCGACTGGCACAGACCAAAGCAACGTATGATCCGAGCAATCTGTTCCATGTGAATCAGAATATCACACCAGGCAGGTGATGCTGCCCGAGAGCGGGATGGAGGGAGGGAAATCATGGGTAGCAAACAACCGGTGCATAGCATGTTCGACAGGCACCACGCCGTCGTCATCGGCGGAAGTATGGCCGGATTGTTGGCCGCCCATGTCCTCTCGGATCATTTTGAACAGGTCACACTGATCGAGCGCGATCGATTGACCGGAGATGCCGAGGCGCGCAAAGGGGTACCGCAGGGAAGATCGGAGTCGCCAGAGAGGCAGCGTTTCGGGCGACCGTTTTTCCACTCATCCTGCTCGGAACAGAAACTTCCTATTGATCGAAAAACAAGGAGAAATTGAATGGATGTCATCATCATATCGATAGCATTTGTTGCACTTGCTCAAGCAGCCCTATGTTGGGGAGTCAATAGCACTGATGGCACAAACAGTACAGAATGGGAACGCAGACAACACTGGTATGGCTTTCACTAGAAGGAGGACGCATGGCCTCGCATTCTCTAACGTTCCATGAACCTGATCTTTTACAGAGGAGCGCTGCTTGTCCGCGCAGGAGCACATTTGAGACAGCAGCGGGATCACTCATCCTGCACAGTTTCTGCCCGCCATCTCTGGTTACGTCCCTGAAGGCTGAACGCGGATTGCACGCGTTTGCACGCGTTCCAGAAAGAGAGCATCAACTCCTGCTGGGGATTGCAGAGCGCCCCGATTGTGCGCTCACACTGGCATATACCGCTACCGGCGAGATTGTTGGCCAGGTGACCCTGGCACCTGCTGACGTATGGTGGCAAGGGGTGTCTAATACATACGAACTAGCGATTGAGGTCAGTTCACACTGGCGCAGATTGGGGATTGCTCGTCAACTACTGTTGCTCGCGCTCGAGCGCCCTGTCATGGAGGAGATGGTACTGGTAGCAGTAGGTCTCTCATGGCATTGGGACCTCAAAGGTACCGGCTTGTCTCCCTTTCGCTATCGCTCGCTGCTCGCACACATCTTTGAGCCCTATCACTTTTTCGAATGTCTGACTGATGAGCCAAATGTAGTGATGGACCCTGCCAACATCCTGCTGGTACGTATTGGCCAACGTGTGGAGCTAGAGGTGATGGATGAATTGTTTCAGCGCATGCGCTTTTTTTAGTACTTCATTTCTGTACATCACATGCAGGTGGCTGCTTCGAGAGGTGTGATTCTATGCATATGACAGCGACAACTGTTTTGAAAACAGGAGATTCCCATGCGTGAGTTGCTTACGGCCGCTGCCGTGCGGGCAATCCGCTATCTTGAAGGCCTGAACGAGCGGGGTGTTGCCCCTGATCCTACCGTCCTTGCCCGTCTCGCAGAGCTTGCTATCCCGCTGCCTGCTCGTCCTTCTGCTGCGGATGAAACCATGGCCCTGCTCGATTCCTACAGCGCTGCCACGATGGCGATGGCTGGGCCGCGTTTCTTTGGCTTTGTAATCGGCGGGACGCTACCAGCAACCCTGGCAGCAAATTGGCTGGCTAGCGCCTGGGATCAGAATTCTGCGTTGGCAGAGGTCACGCCACTTACCGCGAAGTTGGAGGATGTTGCTCTCGGTTGGCTACGTGAAATTCTTGGCTTGCCACCCGAAACAGGAGTAGGGTTCGTCACCGGCGCGACGATGGCGAACTTCACCTGTCTGGCCGCGGCCCGCCATTCCGTCCTTGCACAAGCAGGATGGGATGTGGAAGCCGATGGCATGTTTGGCGCGCCACCGGTGACTGTGGTCGTTGGCGAGGAGGCCCATCCCACGCTGTTCAAGTCCCTGGGGCTAGCGGGGTTTGGTCGCAACCGTGTGGTGCGCGTCCCGGTGGACAAGCAGGGCCGCATGCGTGCTGATCTGTTTCCGGACCTCTCTGGTCCCACCATTGTCTGTTTGCAGGCCGGGAATGTGAATACCGGGGCATTCGATCCCGCGCCCCAGATCATCCCCAAAGCGAAAGCAGCCAATGCCTGGGTGCATGTCGATGGCGCTTTTGGTTTGTGGGCCGCGGCGGCCCCCTGCAAAGCACACTTGATGGGGGGCTACGCTGACGCCGATTCCTGGGCAACGGATGCGCATAAATACCTGAACACGCCCTATGACAGCGGCCTGGCATTTGTCCGCTCTCCGGATGTGCTGCAGGCCGCGATGGCGATTTCTGCGGCATACCTGCCCTCAAGCCCAACACGCGACCCAGCAAACTTCACGCCAGAACTCTCGCGCCGGGCACGCGGTATCGAAGTCTGGGCGGCGTTGCACACACTGGGGCGATCTGGCCTCGCGGATCTCGTTGAGCGCACCTGCCGCTATGCCGTGCGCTTTGCGGAAGGCTTGCGCGCTGCGGGGTACACCATTCTGAACGAGGTCGTGCTCAACCAGGTCCTGGTGACATTCGGGGATGATGAGAGGACACGGCGTGTCATTGCCGGTATTCAACGGGATGGCACCTGTTGGTGCGGCGGGACCACCTGGCAGGGGCAAACGGCCATGCGCATCAGCGTGTCGTCATGGGCCACGACCGACACGGATGTTGAGCGCAGCCTACAAGCCATGATCCGGGTTGCACGCGAACTGGCGTAATCATCTCAGTCGCAGTCAGGGCTCCACCTGCCGCTGGGAGGCACGATGATGGGTGGGGGCGTGAGAACATCCAGCCATTCTGGCAGATCGCCATGGACATCGAAGCCTCAGGTTCGTAGTGTTTTTTAGAGTTGGAGCCCTGGCAGCCTGAGACTGCCAGGGCTCCAACTCTAAAAAACACACATGCTACTGGCGTTAGCGAGGAGCCGAGCAAAACGGAACGCACAAAGTAGAATTAGTTATGCAATAATAGTTACAGGCCCAAAGACTGAGTGGGCAAGCTAGCTGCGCAGGACGGGCAGTAGTTTTTCGGCTCAACATCTCCGTATTCATTTGTGACAACAGTTGCCTTTTTAAAAAGGCGATAGCCCTTTTGGGTGGATAATGCATCTATAATTAGCAACAATCGTTACAATTACAAGAAGAAGCTAATTGCATAGTGAGGTTAAGTAAACATAACGGTGTGCTAATGTTTGCAACCACTTCTTCACTCTTTAACAGCACATTTTAGTTATCGTAAGTGTTATGCTCAGTACCACAAATGATGCTATCCTCTCATAGGAGAAGGGGTTCATAGCAAAAAGAAATGGGCCAACGAGGCATAAAACCTGTTACCTCATTGATAAAGTACCATATAAGTAGTTATGACAATGTCGTCCGTTTAACAAGTAGAGGTATCGGGATCATTTGTTTTTTTGTGCTCTTACTGAGAAGGTATATTGTATTATGTATAGAAATAGCTGAAAATGAACAGCCAAAGACTTAAGTAAGGAGTTACGAATGAGTCGGCGAAAAAAGGTCCTGGTAATTGGACTTGATTGCGCTCCGCCGGAACTAGTTTTTGATCAATGGCGCGATGAATTGCCGAACTTCAAGCGGGTGATGGATGATGGTGTGTGGGGCCAGCTTGAAAGCTGCATTCCTGCAATAACTGTTCCCGCCTGGAGCTCAATGATGTCTAGTAAGGATCCAGGTACACTGGGGTTTTACGGTTTTCGCAATCGTGGGGACTACTCGTATGAGAAAAACACGCTGGCAAACTCAAACTCGGTAAAGACAGACCGCGTTTGGGATGTTCTCTCACGTGCCGGCAAAAAGGTTATCACGGTAGGTGTGCCTCAGACCTATCCACCCAAGCCTGTCAATGGTATTCAGGTAGGCTGCTTTCTCTCTCCTTCGACCAAGAATTACGATAGGCCTTATACCTACCCGGCTTCTGCGATGAAAGAGATTGAGGAGACCGTTGGCGAATATCTGGTTGATGTACCTAATTTTCGTACCGATGATAAAGAATACCTGCTGCGCCAAATTTATACAATGACAGAAAAGCGCTTTAAGCTGGTCAAGAAATGGATCGCGGAAAAAGATTGGGATTTCTTTATGTTTGTCGAGATGGGCACAGATCGTATTCATCATGGCTTGTGGAAATATCACGATCCTACCCATCATAAGTACGAGGTCAATCCAAAGCTTAACCGGAGTATTTACGACTATTATCGCTACATCGATGGTGAAATTGGCCAGATCCTGGACCTGGTAGATAAAGATACGACCGTTTTTATCGTCTCCGACCATGGGGCAAAGAAGATGGACGGAGGCATATGTGTGAACGAGTGGTTGATTCGTGAAGGATACCTCACCCTTAAGAGTCAACCCACAAGCTTAACGTCTATCGACAAATGCGAGATCGACTGGAGCAAAACTAGGGTGTGGGGTGATGGCGGTTACTATGCACGTATATTCCTGAATATCGAGGGACGCGAGCCACAGGGTATTGTGAAGCCGCAAGAGGTTGAAGCTCTACGCAACGAGTTAAAAGCTAAGTTTGAGGCCCTGGTAGATCACAATGGCGTCAATATCGGGACAAAAGTCTTCAAACCCAAAGAGATTTACAAAGAAGTAAATGGCGTTCCACCCGACTTGATCGTCTACTTTGGCGACCTTTTCTGGCGCTCGGTAGGCACAGTTGGGCATGGATCTATCTATACATTTGATAATGATACCGGTCCTGATGATTGTAACCATGCTCAATTTGGTATTGTCATCAAGCATGACCCCGATGTGCATGCGGGTTCTGGCGGACGAGAGCAAACTGGGCTACAATTGATGGATATGGCACCTACTATCCTGGAACAACTGGGCGTTCCTATTCCCGCTGATATGCAGGGAAAAGTTTTCTAGTTGAGAGATGCGCATCTTACGCCTGAGGATCAAAGCATAAAGGCAGGAGGCTCTATGATTAGAAGGGTTTGATGCATTCTGTTCGTTTTACAGGTAAAAAACACGAGGAGAAATCATAAATGGCAAATACCGGCTTTACGATCTGGTTTACAGGCCTCTCCGGCTCCGGCAAAAGCACGCTTTCAGAAATTATTGAGGAGCGTTTGCGCAAGCGCGGCCGCAATGTTGAAATACTGGACGGCGATATCGTCCGCACTCACCTGAGCAAGGGCCTGGGTTTTAGCCGTGAGGACCGTGATACCAACATCAAACGCATTGCCTTTGTTTGCGGTCTGTTGACCCGTAACGGAGTCGTCTGCATCTCTGCCGCGATTGCCCCTTATAGTGAGGCACGTGATTGGGCCCGCCAGGAGATCAAGAACTTTGTGGAAGTATATGTCAAATGCCCGATTGAGGTCTGCCGTCAGCGCGATGTAAAGGGCCTCTACAAGCTGGTTGATGAAGGTAAGATCAAAAACTTCACGGGCGTAGATGACCCATACGAAGAGCCAGAGCATCCCGAACTCGTGATCGAGACCGATAAAGAGACCGTAGAAGAGAGCGTGGATCGCATCTTCGCCAAACTCGTTGAGCTGGGCTATCTCGAGGCCGAAGAGACCAACGAGGACGAGTCTAATGTTGTTATTGATCGCCTGGCAGCGCTAGGTTACTTATAGATGATTTGTGGGAGCGCGATGGATCGCCCCCAGATAGAAATAGGTGTAGAGATTACAATGACAGATCAATTAATTGCGCCTCACGGTGGAGAACTTGTATTGAATATGGCGGATGGGGCAGAGCGTGCGGAATTGAATGAGCGGGCCAGGAGCCTGCCAGAAGTAATAGTAGGTTCACGTCAGTTAGCCGACCTGGAAATGTTGGCGATTGGCGCTTACAGCCCGCTTGGTGGCTTTATGAAGCGTACCGATTACCTGGGCGTGGTCAACGATATGCACCTGGAGAATGGATTGCCCTGGTCAATACCTATTACGCTCTCTACCACGTCAGAGCAGGCCGCGACCTTGAAAGAAGGCTCGCAGATCGCCCTGCTGAATGAGCAGGGTACGCTTCAGGCGGTCATGACGATTGAAGAAAAGTATGCTTACGATAAGCAGCATGAAGCGAGCAAGGTCTATCGCACTACGGAAGAGGCTCATCCTGGCGTAAAGTCCATGTATCAACAGGGAGACGTACTGCTGGGTGGTCCTGTACGCGTCGTAGCGCTACAAAATCAGGCTTTTGCTAAGTATCGTTTGACGCCAAGTCAGTCACGCCAGCAGTTTGCCGAGCATGGTTGGAAGCGTGTAGTAGGTTTCCAGACACGCAATCCTGTGCATAGGGCGCATGAATACATCCAGAAATGTGCGATGGAAACAGTTGATGGTCTCTACCTGCATCCACTGGTCGGAGATACCAAGGGTGATGATATTCCCGCCGATGTACGCATGCGCTGCTATGAGGTCCTACTGGAGAACTACTACCCGAGTAAGCGCGTACTCCTGGGAGTCTTGCCAGCCGCCATGCGCTATGCCGGTCCGCGAGAAGCGATCTTTCATGCACTGATGCGTAAGAACTATGGCTGCTCGCATTTCATCGTCGGACGCGACCATGCAGGTGTTGGCAACTACTATGGCACATATGATGCCCACTACATCTTCGGAGAATTCGATCCGACGAAGCTGGGTATCACACCCATGTTCTTTGACCACACTTTCTTCTGCCGCGCTTGCGACTCAATGGCGTCAGCCAAGACCTGCCCACATGGCAATGATCAGCATGTCACGCTAAGCGGCACAAAAGTTCGTCAGATGTTACAGGCGGGCGAGATTCCACCACGCGAATTCTCACGTCCAGAGGTTGCAAAAGTACTCATTGAAGCTATGCGCCAAGCGGCAGCATAAAAAGCGAATATAGGGGTGCAATATGTGTTGTTTATAGCAGCACATTGTCAGAGTTTCACATGGGCGCGATGTGTTGCGCCCCTATATGTTTTTATGCTTGTTAGTTACTATGACGCCTGCGGCGCCTTGCACGCATGTGGAGTG
>JACZCU010007741.1_pt1 | contig 19709 bp, 12 predicted proteins | sample 8641851 | NCBI WGS metagenome assembly JACZCU01 (sample SAMN15324605, study PRJNA640507) | soil metagenome | isolation source: monocropping sugarcane control | place: China: Luxin town, Laibin City, Guangxi Province | collected 2019-07-25 | depth 10cm m | reverse complement strand
TTTGGGGCGAATTCGCTCACTTTGCCTGTGACCCGATCATCAAAGCGCAGCCCCACACCAACAATGAGGTCCGCCTGGCCAATAGCACGATTGACATGCGCTGGGCCATGCATACCGGGCATGCCAAGGGAAAGTGGGTGAGTCTCAGGAAAAGCGCTGAGACCGAGCAGTGTCGTAATCACAGGGATGCCTGTCTTTTCAGCGAAGGCGCGCAATTCAGCATAAGCGTTTGCTAGAATGACACCATGACCCGACATAATAACCGGGCATTGCGCAGTAGCAATCAGCTTTGTGGCTCGCTCAATAGACGCTGCTGAAAGTTCAGGCGTTTGAGCGGCACGAAAGTACTCAAGCGATTTGACGGTAGCCATGGGACGATAGAACGTTTTGTTCAATTGGATATCTTTGGGAACGTCAATCAGTACAGGTCCTGGACGCCCCCTAAGAGCCAGTTTGAAGGCTTCGTGAACCGTGTCTGCGAGGTCTTCAATGTTACGCACCAGGAAATTATGTTTAGTTATTGGCTGAGTGACGCCGATGATATCGGTTTCCTGGAAAGCATCACGGCCAATAAATTGTCGTGCCACCTGCCCGGTGATTGCCACAATGGGTGTGGAGTCCATAAAGGCAGTCGCCAGGCCAGTAACGAGGTTCGTGGCTCCTGGACCACTGGTTGCGACACACACCCCTACTTTGCCAGTTGCACGGGCATAACCATCAGCAGCATGGGCCGCAGCCTGTTCATGGCGCACCAGAATATGACGCAGGGATGGATAAGAGGTCAGAGCGTCATAAAAGGGCATAATCGCGCCACCAGGATAGCCAAACAGTAAATCGACGCCCTCGCGCACCAGGGCCTCACAAAGAATGTGACTGCCTGACAGTTCACGTATCTCTTCTGTATGTTGTTGAATCGCACCTTCGGTAGTATGGCTGGTGGGAGCGAATGGGACCGTATTCTGCCTTTGAGCGATAGATGTAGTAATACCCATGAATAATAACTCCTTTCACGTTGCGCCAAAAATAAGACCGGAATTGAAAACAATAAAAAACGAGGACCGTCCGAACTGGGAGGTCCTCGTTGTTAGAATACCTTCTTTGGATTGGTTGCGCCGTTGCTTCCTTTATTAATCTCCCTACGTCGTTCTTGTGCCAATTTCCTTGATAAGCCCTACCAGATCAATCAGTCTGGTAAGGCCGCTAAGGCTAATAAGGACACCAAGAAGTACGAGGGTAAGGCTAATAAGGCTAAGGAAAAGCACCACGGCAATTAAAGAAACCGACGTGTATACGTCGGTTCTGAAGATAATGATGCTTGCAGCAGTAGCCATGCACATAAAAGGCATACAAAAGGGCATACGTCTCGCGCGGTCATGACCAGCAAACACTGCTGGCTGATAACATGCACAATTTGTTGCCGACATGATTGTACCCCAATACTACTGCGTAAATGCTTTTCTAAGACACTTCATTAATGTAGTAACTGCTACAGCAACCTTGCTGGAGTTTTCCATATGATTGTCTTCTGTTGCTTTTGAGCATACACGAAGTATATAGCACTTGTCAACCCCAAATTTTAAAACTTTGGTAGTGAGATGTTGTTTTACGCGCAATTTTATGCGCTGTATGCGCATGAGCAATACATAAATGGGTCATATGACACTGCTCGGCAGGATGGGGCAGGGGTATACTTTTTCACAAAGGATGTGTTCTATTATTATAGCAGTACTTAAATAAATTGCTCATTATATCAATACCGGATGATGAAGGAGGCACTATGTTACGTGGTCTCTATCGATTTTATCTTTACGTGGTCTTTATCGCTATGTTGTTCTTCGCGGTCAGTGGGATACAACGTATCCTACAAATATTGCTGGCACAAACAGCGCTTAAAAGCCAGTATGAGACAACACCAAGTCACAACGATGTGGTACAGGCGTTTGTATACGCCGGGGTAGCAGTGTTCATAGCGGCAGTTGTCGGCGGGCTACACTACTGGCTGATACGCCGGGATATACGTAGCGACGCCAGCGCCGGTGGTGGCGGCATCCGTTCCTTTTTCTTGAACTTTGTCGAGGCTATCAACCTGCCTATAGCCGTAGGTGTTGGCGCATTTTCGATCAGCACATTTGGGACACAAAACTCCTACGGTACAACCGGGGCGATTTCCTACGCAATTACGACACTGGCCGCGGTTGCATTGCTCGAATGGGAACGCCGCCGTTCGCAGGCTAACCCTGGTGCGCCAATCATCTTCCAGCGCCTGCACCTCTACGGAGTTCAGCTTATATTGTTGTTCATCCTCACAGTTAGCTGGCTCGGGACAGTTGGGCAACTTTTCGACAGTCTCTTTTTTGGCGGCCGGGGGACCCACACCACGCCATGCGGCGGCTTTACTACCTGCCCGGGTTCCGGCCCGAACTTGCTCAGCCTGACGCTAAGCACACTCACAATTGTGCTTTTCTGGTTAGGCTACAGCTACTTAAGTCGCAACGATACTTCGTCGATGATACGGCGCGTACTGCACCTTATCAGCCTGGGCTATGGAGTTATCTTCATAATTATTGGTATCTATCGCGGCCTGGAATTAGCATTGCTTGCCCTCTTCAAGGCGCCTGCTGGACTGAGCGACTTTGCGGGACCATTCGCCGAATACGACGTGCTTTCGCCACTCAGCCTGGGCCTGTTGATCGTCATAGCTTACGGACTATGGCTGCGCAAGGCCGCACGCGCACAATCTTCAACACAAGAAACAATGGTCTCCCTGATCACCCAGTCCATCGCAGCTGCCGTGTTTGGTGTAACCTTCTGGTATGGATGTGGATTGCTCATAATGGACTTGCTGGAACGGGCTGCTCCTTCAAATACAAACTTGACGACCGAGGGGTGGGCAGCAGCCTATGCAATCATTCTCGCAGGCGTCACCTACATTCCCCTGAATATTCTCTTGCTCAGACGCAGCGAAAAGCTGGGAATAATCACTCCCCTACGTGGCTTCGTTTTCGCTCTCTTAGGTGGGGGAATCCTGGCGCTTGCCATTGGTGGAGCGATAGCGCTCTATGCATATGGTACATCCCTACTCGGCACACCTTTCGATAACTGGCCCTACGTAGCTCATGCAGGTACAGCTGCATTCGCGGTTGGTGTCGCAGTCGTGGCTCTTTACCTTTGGATCAGCAGGCGCGAGCATTTCTTTGACCGCCCCACGAAGCAGCAAACAGTAGCAACGCCACCCGAGACACAAGCAACGATAGTAGCGCAGCCCGGGTCACCTGTAACGCCGACAACCACTCCAGAGTCACACATAGGGCTAACCACCACGGCAGCCTCTTCCTCTATTGCAGAGACTGTGGACGCCTTGCTGGCTGGCAAAATTACGCGTGCCGAAGCCATCGCAAGCATTGAGGCGCTGGTAAAACAACAGGTATAACTAAACCATCACACATGCGTAACGACATCGCAATACAAATCTCGTATTCGTTGAAGCTCAGTAGCTATTAAAACTGGCTGCTGAGCTCTTGTTGCCATCATCTGGCTCGTCAGCGTCCGTCTTTCCAATCCTCTCGCTGCTCGTCTTTCCTCACCAGAACAGGGCAGAAAACGAATTCTCAACAGCCATAAGCGCTCAGTCGAAACGTCTCTCTTGGCGATGATCACGCCAGTCATCTCCGACCACGAGTGAAGAAGTTGCGAAGAGGTCATTACAGAATCTTAACCAGATCATAACCAGATCATAACCAGACCTTCCTTCTCAAAAATAAGTATGCCCTGCATAATCGTACAGGGGAGTCATGATGTATTAGCATGGCAGGTTTCAAGCAAACTGAACTCACCCGGTGCCTTTCTCTTGTTTATTTCGTTACGCAATCACTTTGTTGAAAGCGAGGATCACCCATGCATCTCTCAAAACGCTCAAAGTTGAGCGTGGCGTTCTCAGTGATGTGCTTTGTTGCCATAATCAGCGCATTACTGATGACTGGTACACTGCAAAGGATTAATGCTGCCCACGCCGCCGGTAATGTTGTGCGGAAAATTTCTAGTGGTGGGACGACCTCTATCACCAAAACGACGACGGGAAAAGACGGAGTGCTCGCTCCCGAGGTTGATCAAACCGTTGATGGCCTTGGACACTCGAATGTCAAAAATCCTAACGGTGCTGGTGTCAACCGCAGCTACTCGCCCTCCTCGAAGGTGAGTGCAAAGACCTCTAGCACGGCAGTTAGTGGCTCTAACGCACAGCTCGTCAGGAGTTTCGATGGCCTGAATTTCCGCCAACAGCGCCTGGCTAACAATGGCAACCAGTTCTCCGTCGAGCCCCCTGACCAGGGTTTGTGCGTTGGGAACGGCTTTGTTATGGAGTCAGTGAACGATGTCTTGAACGTGTACGATACGCATGGAAACTCCCTGCTTGGCGTGACCGATCTGAACACGTTCTACAAGTATCCTCCTGCTATCATCCGGGGGACGACGCCAGTATATGGCCCCGAGGTCACCGATCCAAGCTGCTACTTCGATAAGCCGACTCAGCGGTGGTTCCAGATCGTGCTGACACTCGATCGCGTTGGGACAACGAGAGCCTTAGCCGGTACGAACCATATCGACATCGCTGTCAGCAAGACATCCAGCCCACTGGGACAGTGGACGATCTATCGCGTACCGGTTCAAGACAACGGCACCGCTGGAACGCCGGATCATCATTGCAGCCTGGGGTTCTGCCTTGGTGACTACCCCCATCAGGGCGCTGATGCCAACGGGTACTATATCACGACCAACGAGTACTCGCTCTTTGGTCCTGAATTCCATGCAGCTCAGATCTACGCATTTCCCAAGCTGCTCCTCGCCTCAGGCGCTCAGACTATCTCGTTCGTCCAGATCGATACGGTCAACACTGTCAACGGCGTCAACCCTGGTTTCACCGTCTGGCCGGCCACCTCTCCTGACAACCAATATGCAACCGCCCTCAATGGGAGCGAGTACTTCCTGAGTTCAGATGCGGCCCAAGAGGCTAATGGTATTGGGGCTTCAACCGATCTGATCGTCTGGACCCTCGCAAACACAGCTGCGCTTAATACAAACCCGAGTGCGATCCTCCTGTCGAACAGCATACTCACAGTCAAGGCGTATAGCATCCCGCCGAAGGCCACCCAAAAGAAGGGCCCAACCCCCTTACAGAAGTGCCTCAACACGCCTTCCTGTGCGACTCTCGTGAATGGAGTAGCAGATCCGTACACTGAAGTTCCGGGAGTGCTGGACAGCAACGACACCCGCATGCAGCAGGTCACCTACACAGGCGGGAAACTCTATGGAGCTCTCGACACGAACCTGACCGTCAACAACGTCAACGAGGCTGGCATCGAGTGGTTCGTCGTGAATCCTGTGACACCCAAGGTGGTCAACCAGGGCTACCTGGGAGCAAATAATGCTAATGTCATCTATCCAGCTCTTGGCGTGACGACAAGCGGTAAAGGCGTGATGGCCTTTACGCTAGTTGGACCGGATAACTATCCAAGCGCGGCCTATGTATCATTTGATGCACAGAACGGCCCTGGCTCGATCCAGACCGCTGCAGCTGGGCTGGGTCCGCAGGATGGCTTCACGGAGTACAAGTATTACAGCCCCTTTGGAAACGGCGTCCCCCGCCCACGTTGGGGCGATTACGGTGCTGCTGTGCCGGTAGGAAATTCTGTCTGGATCGCTTCGGAGTACACCGGACAAACTTGCACCTATCAGCAGTACATCCAGAATACCCCGACCTCGCCCTTGTTTAGCTGCAACATGACGCGCACGGCTCTAGGGAACTGGTACACGCGCATTAGTCTTGTCAACGTGTAGTGGTAAGCGCGCAAATACCTGATTGAAAAACAAGGCCAGCTACTTCAGGTAGCCGGCCTTGTGTGGTAAACGACGCCTCACGTAAAATCTCATCTCAGGAGCGGGGCTTGGGTGGTGTTTCCCCAGCGATCTTCTTTTCCCTCAAAACTTGAACGCAATTTTATTTGAGAGCAAGCTGGTAGTTGTGTAAACTGGTATACGTTGCGCCAGTACGCGCGAGCTCGCTCTTCATCACGCTTACCTGCTGTACATGATATAGAGCAGAGGAGGAAAACTGCCTGGCATGCAAAATATGCTGCAGGCGTTGTTGCTCTTCTGCTTGTAAGGGGACTTTGATACGTGCCAGGGTCAGGTGAGGAGAAAAAGGACGCGTATCAACCTCGAAGCCTCGTTGTACAAGCTCTGCGTTGATGGCGTGCTGCAAATTTTGTAACCTTCCCGAGGGATCTTCAATACCAACCCAGAAAACACGCGGCTGACGGGGAGAACCAAAGATGCCCAGATGGGAGAGGCGGTAGTCAAAGGGAGCAATATTTTGTGCGGCAGACGCGGCTGCTTGCGAGGCCTGTGTAAGTTGCTCATCGCTCAATTCACCGAGGAAAGCCAGGGTCAAGTGAATACCGGCTGGATTTACCCAATTGAGCCTGGGCAATGCAGCAGCTACCTGGCGGATCGTTCCGCTCAGGTAGCGCTGCAGGGCTTCATCGAGTTCAAGAGCGATAAAGGTGCGTGTCATGCTGCAAACAACATTTCATCGAGTTCTTTGCCATCAATGGTTTCCACCTGGATCAGGTGTTCGGAGATGGCAATAAGTTTATCTTTACGCTCACGCAGGATGTTAAGAGCGGTAGCATAGGCCTGTTCTACCAGCAAACCAACCTCGTGATCAATCCTGGCCGCCATCTCTGCACTGATAGATGAGCTGCCATCAGCATTCTGCTTAAAGGCAACATTGCCCAATGGGCTCATGCCAAATTCACAAACCATGCGCCGGGCAACGTTGGTAACATACTCAATATCCTGGCTGGCTCCAGTCGTGATATCACCGAAAATAATCTCTTCAGCGGCACGCCCACCCATAGCACCAGCCATCTTGGCCAGCAGTTCCGAACGGCGCATCAAGTAGCGGTCCTCAGAAGGAGCCTGGACAGTGATACCAAGAGCCATGCCCCTGGCGATGGCCTGCACCTTACGTACAGGATCCGCCCCTGGCATAGAGCGCATGACAATGGCGTGACCAACTTCGTGATAGGCAATAATAGATTTCTCGGCCTCAGTGATCAGGCGGCTCTTGCGTTCTGGTCCAGCCATCACACGCAAGATTGACTCGTCTAGCTCAGACTGTTCAATCAGGGTCTTGCCATTGCGTGCTGCCAGTAAGGCAGCCTCATTCAAGAGGTTGGCGAGATCGGCACCAGAGAAACCCGCGGTCTGGCGTGCCAGTTCGTTCATTACCACATCACTATGCAAAGGCTTACCCTTAGCATGTACTTCAAGGATAGCGAGGCGACCACGGATGTCAGGCTTATCGAGCATGACCTGTCGATCAAAGCGGCCTGGACGTAAGAGAGCTGAGTCAAGTACATCCGGGCGGTTCGTGGCAGCGATAATCACAACGTTGGCCTGCTTATCAAAACCATCCATCTCCACCAGCAACTGGTTCAGGGTCTGTTCGCGTTCGTCATTACCTCCAGGACCTGAACTGTTGCGCTGACGACCCAATGCGTCAATTTCGTCGATAAAGACAATACAGGGAGCATGCTCTTTAGCCTCTTTGAAAAGGTCGCGCACGCGCGCCGCACCAACACCTACAAACATCTCCACAAACTCAGAGCCGCTCACACTGTAGAAGGAGACGCCAGCTTCACCAGCAACAGCCCTAGACATAAGTGTCTTACCTGTACCTGGAGCGCCTACAAGAAGTACGCCTTTAGGAGTCCTCGCTCCCATGGCGGTAAAGCGCGCTGGATGCTTTAAGAACTCAACGATCTCTTCAAGCTCAGCTTTAGCTTCTTCAACGCCAGCAACATCCCGGAAAAGCACGGAGGGATGCGATTCGGTAAAACGTTTGGCCTTTGAACGGGCAAAGGGGGCTGCCTGTCCACCGATGCCACGACGCATGAAAAAGATCACGAATCCAACCACAAGCGCTATCAACACCACATCGGCCACGGTCTGTGGCCATTGAATACTTTGTCCATTATCAATCGAAACAGCGACACCATCGCGACGGAGTATATCTGTAACTATCTCGCCATCTTCTTTAATTGCATGATACTTTTGACCATTCGTACCAGTAGCCACAATATCGTTGCCGCTAACCACCACTGACTGTAACTTATGGTGGTCACCCATGTTAAGCACGTCAGTAATGGGCTTCTCTATAGTGTTATCATGCCCAATAGTGACATTTGCAACACGTAAGATGAGAAAACCTAAGACGACAACCCCTAAGACAGCGAGGGCTATCGGGATACCGTAGCGTGCAAGACGTGAGCTTTTCTTAGTGGCCTTTTGAGGAGTTGGGCCCTTTGGTTCCTGGTCATCTTGCTGAGGTAATTTCATGCAGTATTACTACACCCTTCTAAGCTTAGAATACAGATATACAAACTTTCTGTACGGGAAAGTCGTTTCATTTTGTATCTTGGCACGCCTTTGTAACTCAAGTTAACAATATGAAGTTAGTATAGCTGAGATGGTATAGGTAATCAAGAAGCTAGCTGCTATCTTGCTCCAAATTAGTACCATTGGTATATTTGTATCTTGACTGGACCTACACATTGCGATTGAGCAACGTATATCCTACGCATATATTATATATAAGTGGCTTGAATGGACGTCAGCAGAGGAAAACTCTGATCTCAACTGCAACATACTGCTACATCGCGCATAAACGGCTGTGAACGTGATAGAATTAAACATATATAACTGGTTGGATCACACCCGACATTGACACTGCTGTTCTCAACTAGATTCGAGGGAGATGTCGTATGCAAGAACTTCCATTACTGCCCGAACCAGTACAAACTGCGATTTCACAGGTCATGCAGGTAGGTTCGCGCACTCAACCATTTAGCGCAGAAAGCATTACTAAAGCTCCACGTATTCGCGGAGCAAAGCTTGTCCATAGCGTTTGCCCCTACTGCGCAGTGGGTTGTGGCTTGAATATTTATGTCAAGGATGGCAAAGTCATCGATATCGAGGGCAACCCTGATAGCCCTATCAATCATGGCAAACTCTGCCCCAAAGGTTCGGCGACATTCCAATACACTGTAAACTCCAGCCGCTTGACACAGGTACTGTATCGTGCTCCCTACAGTGATCACTGGGAAGTTAAACCTTTGGATTGGGCTATGGAGCAGATCGCACAGCGTATCAAACAGGCGCGTGACGAAACGTTTGTAGAGCGACTGCCAGATGGACGTGAGGTCAATCACACACTGGGCATTGCCTCTCTGGGCGGCGCAACGCTAGATGTTGAAGAGAATTATTTGATGAAGAAGCTCTTCAGCGGTGGCTTAGGCATCGTCTCGATTGAGAATCAGGCTCGTATATGACACAGCTCTACCGTACCCGGTCTGGGTACTACATTAGGACGTGGTGGTGCCACCACATTTCCACAAGATCTTGTCAATAGCGACTGTATTCTGATCATGGGCAGCAATATGGCTGAAGCGCACCCTGTAGCCTTTCCCAATGTGGTTAAGGCTAAAGAGCGTGGAGCTAAGGTTATCCATATAGATCCACATTTTTCGCGTACATCGGCGTTAGCAAATCTTTACATTGCCACGCGCGCTGGCAGCGACATTGTGTTCCTGGGAGCTATTATTCGCTACTTATTGGAAAATAATGGCTACTTCCATGATTACGTAGTACACTACACAAACGCACCTATGCTCATTCGCGAGGATTACAGAGATCCCGAGGAGTTGGAGGGCCTATTTTCCGGCTATGATCCTCAAACAGAGGCCTACGCCGATCAGAGCAGTTGGGACTACCAGCGCGATGAACACGGACAACCGTTGACCGATCCGACATTGCAGCATCCACAGTGCGTTTTTCAGATTATGCGCCGCCATTTTGCGCGTTATACGCCGGAGATGGTGGAGCAGGTATGCGGTGTATCAAGCGAGCAATGGCTACAGGTTGTGCAAACGTTGATCGAGAACTCTGGGCGCGAGCGCACCACGGCCCTATGTTATGCTGTCGGTTGGACCCAACAATCCAAGGGTGTGCAGATTATCCGGGCGGGAGCCATTATGCAGCTTCTGCTTGGTAACATTGGGCGTCCGGGCGGGGGCGTAATGGCCCTGCGCGGTCACGCATCGATCCAGGGTTCGACGGATGTACCCACGCTCTACGATCTGCTAGCTGGCTATATGCCCCAACCAAGCGCACTGTTGTCAGCGAAACCCCATACTGAAGATAATCCTAACGCGACGACCTGGGGTAATAAGAGAGATGTTACGACTAATGTGTTATCGCAACAGACACTGAGTGAGTATATCGACACAGCGGGTCAGAAACTGGGCTGGTGGTCCAATATCCCGGCTTATATCCGCAGCCTACTCAAAGCGTGGTATGGGGAGGCAGCTAACGAGGAGGATGGCAACTGTTGCTATCGCTGGCTGCCCAAGATCATTGGTGATCATTCACACCTGGCAACCAGCTATGATATGCTTGACGGCAAGGTGCGCGGCTACCTGCTCTTTGGGCAAAATCCTGCGGCAGGCAGCACTAATTCGCGCATGCAACGCGAGGCACTTAAGCAGTTAGACTGGATGGTTGTGCGCGATCTGTATGAAGTCGAGACAGCTGCGTTCTGGCATCGCGGACCAGAGCCGCACCCGAATGCTGTTGATCCAAGCACAATCAAGACAGAGGTTTTCCTTTTACCCGCAGCGGCCTCAACCGAAAAAGAGGGTAGTTTCACCAATACCCAGCGGCTATTACAGTGGCGTGACAAAGCGGTTGATCCATCTGGGGATGCACGCTCGGACCTCTGGTTTGTCTACCATCTCGGCAAGCGCTTGCAAGAACTCTATGCCACGAGCAGAGAGCCCAGGGACAGGCCGATCCAGGCATTGACATGGAACTACGAGCGGGAAAAGCCGGAAGAGGGTTCGCGCATTGCAGACGAGCCTGACGCCCTGCTGGTATTGAAGGAGATCAACGGCTACTATGTCTACCCATCTGATCAGTCGGGCAGCACTGAGGAGCCGCGTGAGGTATACAGCTTGCAGGAAGCTCCACATGTGCCCAGCTTCGCAGCTCTGAAAAGCGATGGCAGCACAGCCTGTGGCTCATGGATTTACAGCGGCGTCTATCCAGAACCTGGTAATAACCGTGCGGCTTCGCGCATCGCAGATGGCTATACCTTTCTGCAATGGGGATACGCGTGGCCCGCCAACCGTCGTATTCTCTATAACCGTGCATCGGCTGATCCAGAGGGCCGACCCTGGTCTGAACGCAAGAAGTATATCTGGTGGGACGAGCAGCAAAAAAAATGGACAGGTTATGACATACCCGACTTTCCCATTGGGAAAGCGCCTGACTATACGCCGCCGCCAGGGGCGAGCGGCATGGATGCTCATTCCGGCAGCGATCCTTTTATCATGAAGCCGGATGGCAGGGGCTGGCTGTTCGCGCCTAAAGGGCTCAAAGATGGGCCTCTCCCCACTCATTACGAGGCGGCGGAGTCACCCGTGGCAAATGCACTCTACCATCAACAAAGTAATCCAGCCGCGAAGTACTTCCGTGACCGTAAGGATAATCGCCTGGCTGCAGTAGGTGACGAGGCGTACCCGATTGTCATTACTACTTATCGTTTGACAGAACACCATGTCAGTGGCCCCATGACGCGCTGGATGCCCTGGCTCAATGCTTTACAACCAGCGCTCTTTGTCGAGCTTAGCCCAGAGCTGGCAAGTGAACGACATATTCAGCATGGCGCGTGGATGATTATCAGCACGCCACGCGGGGAGATTGAAGCTCGCGCTATGGTCACACAGCGCATGCGTCCGCTACATATCCGTGGGCATACAGTGCATCAGATCGGCATGCCCTTCCATTGGGGCTTCCAGGGCAAGAGTACGGGCAGTATTACCAATGACCTTGCGCATATGGTTCTGGAGCCAAACGTGAGTATTGAAGAGGCCAAGGCATTTACATGCAATGTACGTCCTGGACGTCTACCATAAAAGTAGAAGAAGGAGGATGCTATGGCGATCAAACCCTCTAAGCCCAGGGAATGGCGTCCCTACATACAAGATATGTTAGGGCTGCTCAATAAAGAGGAACCACCGCCACCTCAGCCTGCGCTCGGTTTTTTCACCGATACAAGTCTCTGTATCGGTTGTAAAGCCTGTGAAGTGGCCTGCAAGCAATGGAATCAACTCCCTGCCAGGGAGCCTTCCTGGACTGGCACAAGTTATGACAATACACAACAACTGAATGCAACTACCTGGCGGCATGTGCAATTTATCGAGAAGTTTGGCCAGGCGAGGCCTCTACCTGAAAACGATAGAGGCAACGGTCACAGTCGCCCTGATATTCCCCTGTTAGAGCATCCTGATGTTCCACTGACGCCGCCAGGGACAGCCCTGCCTTTTTTCAATACTGACCGCTGGTTGATGCGCAGCGATGTGTGCAAGCACTGCGCAAATGCTCCTTGCCAGGAGGCATGTCCCACAGGAGCCATCATCAGAACAGAATTTGATACGGTCTATGTACAGCAGGATATCTGTAATGGCTGCGGCTACTGCATTGTCGCCTGTCCTTTCGGGGTGATTGCGCGTGATGAGCATGGCGACCACATGGCACATAAATGTACACTCTGCTATGATCGTTTGAAGGATGATATGGTGCCAGCCTGCGCGAAGGCATGTCCCACCGATTCTATTGTCTTTGGCGAAGTGCAGCAGCTCAAAGCCCAGGCACGCGAGCGGCTGGGCTTGCTGCATGAGCGAGGTGTAAACGAGGCTCGTCTCTATGGTGTGGATGACAACATATTGGACGGCGGGCTGAATTCATTCTTTCTCTTACTCGATGAGCCTGCTGTGTACAATTTGCCGGAGGACCCCTCACGTCCAGCAAATCATGTTGCGCCTGCATCATTCTGGACAATCGTAGCAGCGACAGTACTGGGACTACTGGGAATTATTTTCTTTAAAAAAGAGTAGGAGCAATCCAATGGAGGAAACACCTTTTTCGCAGGCGGTCACAGAGTCGTTGACATCTACCGGCCTGATTGAGCGCCTGGCAGCTCTCACTACAGGCTATACGCCGGATGTTGTCGTTGAGGAAAAGCAGCCATCGTATTATGATCAACCCGTGCTAAAACAACCCTTCTGGAAATGGGAAATTATCTGGTATTTCTTCTTTGGTGGGCTGGCGGCTGGCTGTTATACCATTGCCAGTATCGCCTCATTGTTTGGTTCCTCCGAAGACCGTGCTGTAGTTCGCACAGGCTATTACCTCTCGCTACTGGCCCTGTTGCCCTGTCCGCCACTACTGATTAAAGATCTTGGACGGCCAGAGCGTTATTTGAACATGCTGCGTATCTTCAAAGTGAAATCTCCGATGTCTATGGGCGTATGGGGATTGCTCACCTTCTCTTTTTTTAGCGGCATGACAGCAGTTATCCAGGCCGCCCGAGATGGCCTGCTGGGCCGCTGGTGGGGGGCAAGGCTACTAGCCGCCTTACCGCAAAAATTGCTAGCGCTGCCTGGTACTGCCGTGGGGATGTTTCTTGGGGGCTATACAGGTGTGTTGTTAGCGGCAACCAGTATCCCTCTCTGGTCACGCAGCAAGCTTTTGGGGGCTGTCTTTATTTCATCAGCCATGTCTACCAGTTCAGCCTTGATTTCCCTAATACTGCACATGACAGGTGCATCCGGGCATGTATTGCACAAACTGGAACGCCTGGAGTGGGCGGCCTTACTCATTGAAATGACCGGGTTATTTGCCTTCTTGCGCGGCTCTGGCCGGGCCGCGCGGCCGCTCGTTGGTAATGGCCCAGCGGAGCATGGTTTTACTTTCTGGCGTTTTGTCTTTGGAGGTGGGCTTATGTTGCCCTGGCTATTACAGACACTCTTCCTCCTGTTGCATCGTCCTGGCAAGCGAACGGGTATGGGCGGAGTGCTGGTCTCTCTAATGGTGCTACTTGGAGGATACTTCCTACGGCGTACAATGATTGAAGCGGGCCATACATCCAGCATGGATGCGCGTACCACATTGTGGAACGCTAAGCTGAAAGATGCGGCTCTGCACAAGAGCAGGAAGCAGGTCTATCATGAATCGTTCGCATGTGATCAGGCTTAATCCAACACCAGAACAAGAAGTCTACTTTCGCAAAGCGTGTGGGGTGGCACGCCATGCGTATAACTGGGCGCTTGCTCGCTGGAAAGACTACCGGGCGGAGGGGAAATGGGCAAAGATGAAAGACCTCAAGGCGGTGTATAACAGGATTAAGGGCGAGCAATTCCCCTGGTGCTACGAGGTCACGAAATGCGCTCCCGAACAAGAGTTTCGCCATCTTGGTCAAGCCTTTGACAACTATTGGTGGATGAAGAAGGAAGGGACACTTCCAAAGCTCAAACATCCGCGCAAGGATGGTGAAGAAGGGGGCTTTCCTCGTTTCAAAAGCAAGAAACGGGATCGGTTGAGCTTCTATCTTGCCAACGATAAATTTGCTGTCGATGGGCATACGATACGTATCCCCAAGCTTGGAATCGTCAACATGACCGAAGTGCTCCGCTTTCAAGGCAAGATCATGAGTGCTGTCATTTCCTCTCGTGCAGGCTGGTGGTTCGTCTCCATCTCGCTAGAGGTTGAGCATGAAGTGCCAACCCATAGGGGTGGAGTTGTTGGGATAGACCTGGGCATCAAAACCTTAGCGACCTGTAGCCATGGGGTGGTGTTTGAGAACCAAAAGCACTATCGTCAGAGCTTAGGACGCATCAAGGGCTTAAGCAAGGGATTATCCCGTAAAGGAGAGGGCAGTCAGAACTGGTGGAAAACGACTCGCAAGCTTGCAAGGGCCAACTATCGTGTAGCCTGTCAACGGCAAGATAGCCTGCATAAGATGACGACCTCTCTTGCCCGAACATACGCGTTGATTGGCTTGGAAGATCTCCTAAAGGAATGCTTGCCAACCATTGCTTAGCGCAGACAGTCAGCGATGCCAGTTTCTTTGAGGTACAGCGCCAGCTTCTCTACAAAACTGAACAGTATGGTGGATATGTACAACTGGTGGATAGATGGTATCCCTCAAGCAAAACCTGCCATTCCTGTGGCTGGATGAAGGAAGACCTGGCACTTGATGACCGCGAGTGGATATGTGAACAATGCGGAGTGGTCAATGAGCGAGATTTGAATGCATCCCTGAACATCAGGGATGAAGCCTTCCGTTTGGTAACGGATGTCCCGGTTGTGGCTTCGTCGGGACAGAAATTCGCCTATGGAGCGGGAAGCGCTGGCTCTCTACGCGTAGAGAGTGAAACTTTCTGCGATGAAGCAGGTACAACGGTGTCGTAAATACGTTTTACTACATTTCAGAAAGCAGAGAAAGAGGTATGACGACTAGAGCCGCTTCGCGTGAACTTAGCATGGAGGATACAGTTAAAAGAGAGCGAGCGGCCGGTGGTAGCCGCTTTGATTGGATAGTGGTGGCCCTAAGCACCTGGTTGATGGGCGGCGGCTATTCTGACGGTTGGGCACATAACCACCTGCCCATTGACAACTTTTTTACGCCCTGGCACGCCGCTTTTTACTCTGGCTTCCTCGTAATGTGTGCCTTTATGGTGGGAATATTTATCAGGAACCGCTTTAAAGGATATCCCGCGCACCTGGCTATGCCTGCCGGATATGAACTGTCACTACTGGGGGTGATCGTTATCTTTTTCGGGGGCATCGGTGATATGTTCTGGCACATGCTCTTTGGCATTGAACTAAGTATTGATGGTGCGCTCAGCCCAACGCATATAGCGGTATCTATCGGATTGGGACTTGTTGTGAGTGGCCCATTTCGCGCAGCCTGGCAACGCAGCAGTAGCGGGCAAAGCCAGACTTTTGTAAAGCTGCTCCCCATGCTCCTGTCCCTGACCTACATGTTAGGAACTATTACGATCATAGCGCAATTTTCTCACCCGTTTGTCAATACCTGGCCTGCCGGTGACCGGCAGGACCCATTCTCTTACCAGGCATTGGCAGTCGTAAGTATTGTGCTACAAACGCTTATCCTGATGGGCTTTGTCCTGCTTACGGTCCGGCGCTGGCAGCTACCCTTTGGCGCGTTTACGCTGGTTTTTACCCTCAATATCATCATGCTAAGCGTCATGCAAGATACCTATCTGCTGATCCCTGTTGCTGCCCTGGGAGGAATGGTCGCCGATGTGCTGGTATGGCGCTTAAAGCCATCGACAACGGAACCGAATGCGCTGCGCATCTTTGCATTTGTTGTACCAGTAGTGCTTTACCTATTCTATTTCCTGGCTCTCGAGTTCACTACAGGTGTTAAGTGGAGCATTCACCTGTGGTTAGGGTCAACATTGGCGGCCGGTCTTGCCGGTTTGTTCCTCAGTTACCTGCTGATCCCTCCCGCAATCCCGGCAACACAAACAGCAGAATCAAAAGTCGAATAAGACCATTTATGTTGCCTGTAAATGTTCAGCGTGTTTACTGTGTAGACAGGCTGAACATTTACAGGCATTTTTTATGGTCGAACGTGTCTCAAAATGAGACACGTTGTTTTGGAGTGGCTGTGCTTAGTATATTGAGTAGGCAGTGGTATTGTTCCGGTGTGGACAGTCGCCATTATCTATACCATTTTGTCTGGTTACTATCTCAGGCGAAACGGATATAAAACAGCATAAGATAATACGGTAACACAGGTTATTAAGGCAAGAAACGGTTGATAATGTTCAACTTTTCACCCTGGGTTACGTACATATGATAAAGTATGCATAATAGTAATCCATCCTGGCAATTTATTCATAAGAATTCTCAAGCGAGAGGGAAGAGGAGACGAATGGAGGAAGTACGTAACTCAGGTAGTAACGACCCGACAGCGACCACTACTAGAGAAACTACTAGCGAGCTCCCGCCAGAGCAAGCTTCTAACAGCGATACAACCCGGTCTACCAGCACTAATCATGGTCACGACACTAAGCCTCTGATCGACGAGAGCATTCAACTTGTCGTCATTGAAGGCTTTCAAGTCGGACGCGGTGTTGCACGTATAGATCCCAGGGATATGGCACGCCTGGGTTGTCAACCTGGCGACATCATTCTTATCACCGGTTCGCGTACTACGGCGGCCAAAGTTGTGCCTAGCGCTATTGTAGAGCGCGGGCAGCAAACCATACAGATGGATAGTCAGGTGAGACAGAATAGCGCCTCGGGACTTGGGGAGCGCATTACCGTGCGTAAGGCCAGGGTAAAAACTGCAGAGAGGGTCACACTCCTACCGCTGAGTGGCGGAGCTCCCATTCAGGAGAGCGATCTCCAATACATCGCCCGCTACCTGGTGGGCTTGCCTGTTACGATTGGCGACCTTTTACGCGTAGGCACCCCTGGGGCGGCAGCGCGTGAATTTCTGATCATTGGCACGACGCCAGCTACACCAAGCTATACAATTCAAAAGAAAAATAGTGGCGATCTCAACGCTGTCATGCCTCCCGTACAGCCGCAGCCTCTCTCAGACGTTGAAGCGGTACTGGTACAGGCGGGCACTATTGTGCGAGCACAGGCGCGCGGGGCCGCCAATGGAGCACCAGGACGCGTCAGCTACGAGGATATCGGCGGGCTGGGTAGAGAACTTCAGCGCATTCGTGAAATGATCGAGTTGCCCTTGAAATATCCGGCAGTCTTTGACCGCCTGGGTGTTGAGCCACCTAAAGGCGTCCTCCTCTATGGGCCTCCTGGAACCGGTAAAACGTTGATTGCCCGCGTGGTGGCTGCTGAGACAAATGCAGCATTCTTTATCATTAACGGCCCTGAAATCATCAATAAATTTTATGGTGAAAGTGAATCACGCCTGCGCAGCGTCTTCCAGGAGGCGCAGAGACGCGCACCCAGTATTATCTTCATTGACGAACTGGACGCCCTCGCACCCAAACGTGCCGAGACGGGAGGAGAAGTCGAGCGGCGTATCGTTGGTCAATTGCTGGCGCTTATGGATGGTATGGCTTCGCGCGGCCAGGTTGTGCTTATTGGAGCCACCAACCAGCCTAACGCTCTCGATCCTGCGCTGCGCCGTCCAGGCCGTTTTGACCGCGAAATATCCCTGCGGGTACCAGATGTGCGTGGACGCACGGAGATATTACGTATTCACAGTAAGGATGCTGCTCTGAGCAACGATATCGACTTTGCGCGCCTGGCACAACTCACGCCTGGCTTCGTTGGAGCGGACCTGGAAGCGCTCTGCCGTGAGGCGGCTATGAACGCGCTACGCCGCGTCTTACCGCATATTGACTATCAACGCGGCTACATTCCCTATGAAACGCTGGTAAACCTGAATATCACTATGACCGATTTCCAGGCTGCTTTACGCGAAATCGAACCATCTACCACGCGTGAGGTCTATGTTGAGGTCAGCGAGACATCATGGGACGATATCGGTGGGCTGGAGAATACTAAAAATATTCTAACCGAAGGCGTCGAATGGCCTTTGCGTTTCCCAGAGATTTACGCCAATGCTAAAGTTGAAGCACCGCGCGGTGTCCTGCTAGCCGGCCCTCCAGGATCCGGTAAAACGTTGATTGCGCGTGCTCTAGCGCATCAATGCGAGGCCAGTTTCATCTCGATCAAAGGTCCAGAATTGCTCTCCAAGTGGGTAGGTGAGTCGGAGAAAGGTGTGCGTGAAGTCTTCCGGCATGCAAAACAGGCGGCCCCTTGTATCGTCTTCTTCGATGAATTGGACGCCCTTGCCCCTCGTCGCAGTGGCAGTGATGTTGATGGACAGGTTGGCAATCGCGTGATTGCACAGTTGCTTACGGAGATGGACGGTATCGAAGGACGCGAAGGAGTCATCGTACTGGCGGCAACCAATCGTCCCGAGTTAATCGATCCAGCTCTGCTACGTCCAGGGCGCTTTGACCTGGTTGTCGAACTGGAATATCCTAATGAGGAAGAGCGCCAGGCCATCTTCGCCATCCATACCCGTGGGAAGCCGCTCGCGCCAGACATCACCATGGAGGAACTGGCAAAACTGACGCCTGGCCGTAGTGGTGCGGATATTGAGGCAATTTGCCGACGCGCCTCCCTGCTCGCTTTGCGCGAGTGGATCGCGCCTAAACTCACTTTGGGCCATGTCCAGGTTACGGAGGAGACGGCAAACGGCGAAGCCATCCCGAGCCAGGAGGCTGAGCTGGTCCAGCGTGGCCCATTGCAGAACACCGTCTTTATGGTACGTCCTGAACATTTCGCACGTGCCATTGATGAACAGCGCGAGCGTTACGCTGTCCAGGAAGAAGCTGAGGAAGCGATCGCCCGTCAGCGAGCGGGACGCCAGCGACTGATCGAAATGGCAGCGAACGCTGATGCTAATGGCAAACCTCCATTACGTGGCTTCCGCCTCTGGCTGGCTCGCCTCTTCGGGTTCGTTTCATAACTTTTAGCCATGAATCATATCAAAGTTTTGAAACATTTGTTTAATTGGCTCAAGCCGCTCTCCGAGCGGCTTGAGCCAATTAAACAAATGTGATAGTTATTCAGGCCCTCTCCGAGCTCGACTCCTCAGCGCCTGCAGCACTCCAAACAGTGTGTGTTGTGGCTGGGGTCAGGGCAGCCTGCGGCTACCCTGACCCCAGCCACAACACATCTTGCTATTACCTATTACCCGTCCCCCTCTTACCTGTCCCCCGGACAGGGTGGGG
>JACZCU010004968.1_pt1 | contig 19712 bp, 19 predicted proteins | sample 8641851 | NCBI WGS metagenome assembly JACZCU01 (sample SAMN15324605, study PRJNA640507) | soil metagenome | isolation source: monocropping sugarcane control | place: China: Luxin town, Laibin City, Guangxi Province | collected 2019-07-25 | depth 10cm m | reverse complement strand
TACTTCACCGACGCCGAACGTGCCGCCCTCGCGCTCACCGAGGCCGTCACCCGTCTCGCCGATCGGGCGGACCCGGTCCCAGACTCGATCTGGGAGGAGGCCACCCGGCACTACGACGAGCAAGGACTCGCAGCTTTGATCCTCATGATCGCCACCACCAACCTCTTCAACCGCCTCAACGTTACCACCAGGCAGGTAGCGGGGGGCTCGTGGTAATGGCCAGCGAGGCCCACCGACGAAATTCACAAGCGTTTTGCGGCCAACGCGGCTGAGAATCATTCTTATCGGCAACGTGAGTGGTAAACGGCGTGAAAGGTATTGTCAACTTATTCAGAGGAGCAGAACATATTGTTGAGGTAGAAGGAAGAAAGATGTTGGGGACAATGAGATGCTGGGAGTGATTTGCGATTTATGCCGCTTGTTGGACCCCTGTTACCTCATTCCAGACCTGGAATCGGTTCTGTAAAGTGGCACGGTCATCCTGAGCGCTCATACGATGCCTTCGCGGCTGGAAGTGACCAGGGATGTGCGCGATCAGCAGAAAGAAAACGTTGCGCATGGCCTGCTGATTTGAATGTGCGCATTTCCTTCTCGTGCAGTCGCGTGGGTTGATGTGAATTTTCCGCTCGATTGTTTCATCCTTTGTGCTGTCGATGTTCCACACCTGGCAAGATGTCGTGTTTGGCTGCACCATAGCTCCTTAGCTTGTCAGTAATGATCACGCGCGGCACGTAGTGCGGCCCTTTGAGGAGCTTGCGGAAAAATCGTTTTGCCGCGGCTCTGGACCAAGATATCGAGCACATTTCTGTCCTGATCTACCGCTCGCCAGAGATAGTGCTTTTGCCCGCGAATCGTGAAGACGACCTCGTCCATGTGCCATTTGTCACCTCGGCGAGGACGACGACGGCGCAATTCATTGGCGTAGGTCTGCCCAAATTTCAACCACCATTGCCGCACTGTTTCATACGTAACCACGATCCTTCGCTGCGCCAAAAGTTCCTCGTACAAGAGTGCTGTCGCTTAGATTATGTCCTGGGCGACAGCACGACCAGCAACACGACCCGAGAAGAGACATCCACCCAAAAATGTCCCTTCAAGTGCCCGGTAACCATGCATACCGCCTCCGCCAAAACCGGCAACTTCTCCTGCGGCATAGAGACCAGGAATGAATTGCCCCTGTGATTGGAGAACGCGGCCAGAGAGATCAGTTTTTACTCCTCCCAGGGTTTTACGTGTCAGGATTGACAGCCGCACTGCGATCAATGGTCGAGCGGCAGGGTCGAGGAGACGGTGTGGTTTGGCAACACGAATCAGCCTGTCACCGATATAGGCCCGTGCCCCACGGATAACCGTAATCTGAGCATCCTTTCCGAAGGAGTTGGTGATCTGGTGATCGCGGGCAACGATGACACGCTCAAGCTCTGCTAGGTCAATTAAGTCCTGATCAGTCAGGTCATTCATCCCCTGTACCAATTCCGGCAGTGTGTAGCGCACGATGAAGTCTATCCCTTTCTTCTTAAATGCCTCAATCGGTCCCGGTGCTCCAGGGAGCACTCGACTGAGCGTTTTCAGAATACTGCGCCCCGTGAGGTCGGGATTTTGCTCGGACCCGGACAGCGCAAACTCGCGTTCGATGATGCGCTGGTTGAGCAGGAACCACGAATAGTCGTACCCGGAGGTTGTGATATGCTGGAGCGCTCCCAACGTGTCAAAGCCAGGGAAGAGCGGTATTGGAAGGCGTTGTCCATGTGCATCTAACCACAATGGCGATGGCCCAGACAAAATTCGGATAGCATGGTTGCTCCAGATTGGTGCGAAGTTGTGGATTCCTTCTGGATAATGCCACATTCGATCAGAGTTGATGATGTGTCCACCGACCGTGGCGATCACCTCCAGCATACGTCCGTCAACATAGTCGGGAACGCCCGAAGTCAGGTGCTGTGGAGGTGCGCCTAGGCGTTTAGGCCAATTGCGACGCACCAGTTCGTGATTGCCGCCAATGCCGCCGGACGTGACAATCACTGCTTGCGCCCGCAGCGTAAACTCACCCACGACCACACGAGAACTCGCCACGCCACGCTTGACGGTGCTGAGTTCCAGCAACTCCCCATGAACGCCATCAACCACGCCGTTGTTCATGATGATTTCGGTGACACGATGCCGGAAGCGCAGTGTCACCAATCCCCGCTGCACGCCCACACGCACGTTACGAGCAAACGGCTCTAATACACCTGGCCCCGTCCCCCACGTGACATGAAAGCGGGGAACTGAATTGCCATGTCCGGTCGCAAGGTAGCCTCCGCGTTCCGCCCATTGCACGACAGGGAAGAAGCGAATTCCTTGTGCGTGTAGCCAGGCGTATTTCTCGCCTGCGGCAAAATCGACATACGCTTCTGCCCAGCGGTGGGGCCACAAGTCTTCGTCCCGGTCAAATGCAGCACTACCGAGCCAATCTTGCAGAGCCAAGTCATGGGAGTCACGAATGCCCAACCGCCGTTGCTCCGGCGAGTTGACCAGGAACAGGCCTCCGAAAGACCAGAACACCTGTCCACCGAACGATGCTTCTGGCTCCTGATCGAGCACAATCACTCTTCGGCCTGCGTCAACAAGTTCCGATGCAGCCACCAAACCAGCTAAACCAGCACCAACAATTATTACATCGGCATCATTACTCATCAATTGTCCTCCATTGTTCGCACTTCTCCCATACACGAATATACTCTTCTGCAGAACGGAATAGAGGTTGCAGGTCTTCGTCTGTCAGCCCTTGATTCTTATATCTTGGATAAAATCAGAAATCATGCCATAAGGAACTCCTCCAAAGGCAAGAGTGGCCATCGGGGGTGAGTGCAGATCGGCAAAACCCCAGACGGGTGCGGAAGGATCACCTCCTTCCTCGATATCGGGTGTCACTTCAGGACACTCGGAAGAAAAACGTACATCATCCACGCTAATATGATTTGTAGACGTGGTATCCACGGTTCGGACACAGCTACGCTCACCCACTAATTGCATTGACCTCACATTAAAGATGACACGCCGCATGATTTCAGAGCTAGTGCCCGTTTCAGCAAAGGCCATTAGAAAGTCGCCTCTCCCTGCAATGGAGACCAACGGGTATCGATGAGCATCAACTTTCTCCGCTTTCGTTGCCGTCGCTCTCACAAGCAACTCAACGCGAAGGTTGGCGATGTCTTGTCCTCCACCTATAAGAAAACTGAACCAGGGATAGTTTCCGTCAATGACAAACTCACGCAAAGTGAGCGTTCCCGTCAGGTGATCATCCGTGTGAATCCAGTACTGGTGACAATTACCCACGGGATAAGGACCATCCCAGTAATCACCTCCTAGAACGATCTATCGATTCGATATGTACACTTCTCGGTCCGACCATACGAGATCGTGGCGCTGTGGCTCATTCCTTGCTTGTGGGCCAACCTGTAATTGAAGAGCCCAGTCAAGCAGCGAGACAAGAGCATGAGCAAAGGGCTAGACCCGTCTCTGACAGACATAGATCATCGAGGGAGAAGTGGCAGTCAGCGGTTCTTGCTGCCAATTGCCGTAACACGCGCGGATCTGAAACCCATTGTAGAAGAGCAAGGCTTCCATCTCCTGAGGAAAGACAAAGCGCAGGGCCGTGTGAAGGGTCTTCTTCTCGTGTTGACCTCCTGGATGGAGAAACGTGAGACGGCGGATGTAGTGCTGGATCTGGGTCATGGGATCGTAGTGTTGCTCTTCGGTGGTCACCAGTTGCCCTCCATCAGGCATCGTGTACTTCGGCGGATCTGGATGGAGGACCTCCAGGAGATTGCGTGGGGAGGGATTGCGTGTTTCAAAGAGAAAACATCCCTGCGAGAGCACATGTTCCCGGACGCGCGCCAGCATCGCTTCCTGGTCCTCTCGTGTTAGAAAGAATTGAAAAACATTTTCCAGCAGGTAAATGAAAGGAAACTGCTTCTGGAGATGGAACGTGCGTGCATCAGCCACCACCCAGTCAATCGATATGGCTTGCTTCGTCGCCTTCTGGCGGGCCCATTCGATCATCTCTGGCATGATATCCACACCCGTGACCTGATAGCCTTGCGTAGCCAGGCGAAGGGCCATGCGTCCAGTTCCACATGCAAGATCCAGCAGCGGCCCCCCAAGTGAGCGCGCCCACTGCTCGGTCAATGGCCAATCATCATCGTAGCCCTCGTCTTGCAGATCATAGGTCTGCGGATCTCGAAACTCTTCGAGATTATCATGATCAATCATCACTGTCCCTTTCGCGCACTTATGGTATGACCCAAACTACACACCATGACACTTTGACCAGAGTCTCGCGAGATCGGCCCTCATGGCCGGATGGAGAGATGGAAGTCCGGCGAGGTTAGTGCCTCTGCTCAATCACCAGAGGTACTTATTCTATCACATCAAGTGACCGAGCCTCACCAAAAGTGTGCCGATCCGTTTTATTCGTCAATCAACATTTATTTATATATGTTCCCGACTGCTCTGGCGTACCTGCAATATAAAGGGTGCTTCGAAAAACTGGGGAACGATTTCAGATGATTGTTTGATACGCTTCACGAGTGCATGAGTGCCGTTGACAGAGATAAAGGTTAACAGAGCGCCAGTGTGTAAATCACAGAATTAAATGGGCGGATTGTAAAAAAATTGCACAATTAAACGGCTCTCCCTCACTTGGTATGATGCGGAAATGCTTGAAACAGAGGTAGGAAAGTGAAGATCTGACGTGAAGCCATAGCATGACCGATCGTTCTTTATGTAGGCTCGAGCTTTCACATGGAGTGAGGGAGAGCGGTAGAATGTTGTGATGATGTACACTATGCCAGAAACCTGTTCACGCTTGAAAATCAGAGCGTTTGTGCTATCATGGGAAGCGGGTGAGGCCGCCAATACACCATAGGCGGCGCGTTTGCCGAACCACTGCGCGTCAACGGAAAGCGGGGTGTGAAATGATTATCTTTGACGAGGACAGACCATCCGACTCGCCTTTTGTCGAAAGAGTCTGGCGCTGCCATAGCGAGGGCGCGGCCCCTTTTCTCTCCATTGCCGCCAGCCGCTGCGAGTTGGTGGTGAGCAGACTTCAGGGCAAGGTCACCATGACGGTGCGCGGGCCAGAGACCAGAGCCACACCGCTTGGTGACTGTCCTGGGGACGGGGAGTGGCTGGGCATCCTCTTGAAGCTGGGCACGTTTCTGCCCCTTCTGCCCACCAGAACGCTGGTGGATGCAGAGGTGAACCTGCCCGCAGTTTCGAGGAACTCCTTCTGGCTCTTTGGCTCAGCCTGGCAACTTCCTGACTATGACAATGCCGACACATTTGTTGACTGGCTGGTGCGTAAGGGCCTGCTGGCGCGTGAGCCGGTCGTAGATGCCGCCTTACAGGGTCAGCTGCAAGACCACGACCTTCGCACTATCCAGCGTCGTTTCTTGCGGGCGACCGGGCTGACACAGAGCGCGGCTCGTCAAATCGAACGCGCCCGCTACGCCACGTACCTCTTACAGCAGGGCGTCTCGATCCTGGACACCGTTCTCGAGGCGGGCTATTTCGATCAGCCGCACCTGACTCGATCGCTGAAGTCCCTCATCGGACAAACACCTGCCCAGATCCTTCAGAAAAGCCGACCCGAGCAGATGCCGTTTTTATACAAGACAACACCCTTTGGATGAGTTATACTATCTCCGTCTGAGACACAACGGTTCTTCGGCGCAACTGGTTGAAAATGCAGATTCCTGGGGGCGGGCCAGATTGACATAGCAGGTTCCTACTCTGCCTCGCCCCTGGTGGCAAGTGGCAGCAGAGAGTCGCCCGGCGGGATCGGCACGGACAACACCGATTGCTTGCCAATCAGTTGAGCTGAAGGCCCTAAACAACAAAAGGAGAAGGAGAAGAGCATGAGAAAAATTATTACCACCACGTGGGTCACCCTTGACGGCTTCATTGCAGGCCCAAACGAAGAAATGGATTGGGTAATCGTCGATGAAGAAATGGGCACATATGAGGATGATGTGGTGAGCGCGGCGGACACGCTGTTACTAGGACGAGTAACGTATCAAAGTTTTGCTGGTTCCTGGCCCTACGTGCCTGACAATCCTGCAGCCCAACCCGGCGAGAAAGAATATGCACGCAAGTTGAATGCGATGCGCAAAATTGTCTTTTCCAAGACGCTGCCCACCGTTGAGTGGAACAATTCAAGCCTGATGAAAGAGGTGCTTCCCGAAGACATCACGAAACTGAAACACGAGCCAGGGCGCGACATGCTGATCTACGGGAGCGCCAGCATTGTGCGAACCCTCACCAATCATGGCTTGATTGATGAATATCAGCTCTTAGTCCATCCGGTTGTTTTAGGGGGCGGAAAACCGCTCTTTCAAGACATCAAGGAGAGGCAGAAGCTGAAACTGGTCAAAACGAAGACCTTTCCTTCTGGGGTGATTGGACTGTACTACCAGCCGGACAACCAATAACCTCGAGACGGAAATCATCATGGCTCAGGGCACGGACGAAAAGGGCCGCTACGCAGACGTTCACGGTCTGAAGATGTATTACGAAATCCACGGGGAAGGCCACTCGCTGGTCCTGCTTCACGGCGCTTTCTCGGCTATCGGCACCTCGTTCGGAAAGCTTCTGCCTGATCTGGCAAGAGAACGGCAGGTCATCGCCGTCGAGATGCAAGGCCACGGGCACACTGCCGATATCGATCGTCCACTGCGCTACGAGCAGTTGGCTGACGACATCGCTGCTCTGCTCACACAGATTGGGATCGAACAGGCTGATCTCTTCGGATGGAGCCTGGGAGCGGGCGTTGCCTTGCAGACCGCCATCCGACACCCGGAGGTAGTGCGCAAGCTGGTGCTCGCCTCCGTCACCTACAACCGAGACGGACTCTATCCTGAACTCCTGGCGGGAATCGAAAACTCGAAACCCGAGGATCTGGCCGGAACCCCATTTTACGAGGAATACATCAGGATAGCACCGCATCCGCAGGATTTTCCCCGGCTCTTCGCCAAGCAGCAGCAACTGGATGGCGAGATCCAGGACTGGCCGGTCGAGGCCATTCGTGCCATCAAGGTACCCACCTTGCTCATCATCGGGGATTCGGATATCATCCGTCCCGAGCACACGGTCGAGCTGTTTCGCCTACTTGGCGGCGGTGTGATTGGCGATCTCGTTGGTCTCCCACGCTCCCAACTCGCGGTGCTTCCCGGCACCACCCACGTGATGCTCATGGATCATGTCGAGTGGCTGCTTTCGATGATTCCCCCGTTCCTTGATGCACTCGTGGCAGATGAGAAGTGATCTGCTCCAAAACCTTCAACTCTCACAACGCTTCATTCCCGCGTTGTCAAGGAACAGACGGCTCATCGCAGGGGCGTTGCATAGTCGGGGATAAAAAAGAACCTTTCGCCCGAGAGGAATGGTGGAAACATGATCATCCTCTCAACGCGCAGGTCTCTCCATGAAAGAGACAACACGGTCAGCCTCGCATCATCTTCCGAGTGTTGCCTTGCTCTTTGATGTACATGCGCTCTCTACAAGGGTGGGCGGTCCTCGTGGCGGAAAAACTAATTGTTGGCCTTGCTCTGGCAAACAATCTCCCCCCTTGTTCTGTCACAGAAAATCAGCTATGATGAACAATCACGAACTACTAACGACACAAACAGAGGAGTAGCGAGGTGGCGCAGAAGAGCACAAATATTTCCATTCGAGATGCACTCGAGGGCGATCGGGAGGCGGCTCGCGAGGTTACGCTAGCCGCTTACGAGGAGTACGCGAAGATGATACCGCCATTATTCTGGAAGGGCTACCGGAAGAATATTGTAGAGTCGCTTGATGAAAAGGGGCCAGCGCAGCATATTGTGGCTGAGTATGCGGAGAAAATCGTGGGCAGTGTGCTGCTCTATCCACCAGCGGCAAGCGCGTATGGGGCGGAGGCTTCCGAGAGTACAGCTCTACCAGAGATGCGGCTGCTGGCTGTCATTCCGGCGATGCGCGGACATGGGATTGGAACCGCGCTGACACGCGAGTGTGTGCAGCGTGCACAACGTGCTGGCGCTCCAGCGTTGGGACTGCACACAACGGATATGATGCAAACGGCCATGCAGATGTATGAGCGCATGGGGTTTGTGCGCGCACCCGAATTCGATTTCCATCCTGCTGAGAATACCGTTATTAAGGGGTATCGCCTTGACCTGGGGCAAGGCTTCGTGATTTGAAGGTCCATATCTCGTTGGCCTCTGTTTTTTCCGTCACGAGGACTGCCCACCCTTGTTCAGCATCATACGGCTTAGTGCCTATACAATAGTTGTATAAATTTGGCGACTGTTAGCAACCCTATAAACTTGCCAGTCGCGCATTCCAGCCAAGATACGCAGGTCGCTGTGCCTGTCCCCTGTGTTGCCAGTGGGGTCGTGCGTATCGGGAGTCAAGACATCGTGATGATGGTGGGCCCATGTACCGTCGAAAGCGAACAGCAGTTGATGACGATGGCCAAGGTGGTACGCCATGCGGGGCCATTCTGTTACGCAGAGGTGCTTTTAAACCCTCAACCTCCCCTTATGGCTTTCGTGGCATGGGTGAACCATGACCAGTTAGGTTGTTGGAGAAGCAAGTACCCTGGCCTCGACGCTCCAAGCTTTTTGGTCTTTCAGTTAGTGCTCATGGGCCCTCATTCATTACGCCCTCACTCCTTTTGTAATCGACGACGAGGGCGTAATGAATGAGGGCCCTACTTGCGCTTCTCAGAATATTCGTGATACAGTCTCATTGCAATCCTCAGGAGGTAAATTGGTCTCATGACTTCGCCAGTGTGCTAGGTAACGTCAGTAGGAGCATGATTTCCGTTGTAGGCCAAGTATGTATTCTGTTCTTGGCCTTGGCTGACTGTTACCTTTTCTTGATACAGAAGCGTTTATCGTTGCGCTTCGCATTGGGAATAGCACACATAAAGGATTGAAGATGGGTTCACTTTCCAAACAAGAGCAACTCTGTCAATTGATAGATGAACAGCAGGAGCGCATTCGCCAGACTTTTCCCGCCCATAGGGGCAGTGCTGTCGTTGCTCTTACAAGCGCTAGAGATTGGCACTCCCTCAAGTTGCAAGATACGTTGAATGCTGCTACGAAGACGGCTACTGCGTATAACTCATACCTGTACTCTTCAGGTTGGCATAAGGCACTATGGTTCTGTTTTGGCAATGCCGCTGAGTCTCCATATGTTTCTCCTCTTGGTACTGATAGCACACGCGATGCTTGGGCCGATCAGGTACTGCTGGAGTGTGATCGCCTGACAGAAGGTGAGCAAGTTCTCGCGCATTGTGAGACTGGCTTCATGAGGATGCAGCAGGGAGGACAGAAGGATTTCTCTGTCTGGATAGCCAGCAAGAAAATGCCGACTGAATGGAGAGAGCGCGAAGACCTTGCATGGTGGACGAATGCGCTAGCCAAAACCTACGAGCGCGAGATGCAGGAACTTGCTGCGGAAAAAGTGTCTATCCAGCAACAGCTAGACGCATTTGCCAGTCAATGGCAAGCAGATGTGACCGTCTATAGAACGACGCATGAGATTGACGACTATTATATTCGGTTGGGCATGGTGCGGGTAAAGAGCATGGCCTGTCACTTTCTGTATCCTGCTCAAACGCTGATTGGTGGTTGCACGATTGAACTGTATGGAAATGTCCTGGCTGTTCTCATTGGCTGGGCTTTGAAGCACCTCGACCTATGCAGAGCATATGTTGTGCAGCACCCTTCATGTACCCTGAGAGCTTTGTTAGCTCCTCCTCATGCTGCTGCTGCACTGATCGAGGCTCTGTCTGAAACGCTTGGAGTTGAGAGTGCAGCCATTCGTCGTGTTGTAGACGCGTATAGTCTCCATCATGAAAATGTCTCCTTTCACTGTTCTGTAGCGGGTACACCTGCACCTCCATTGCTTTGCCTTGATGAGCAGCATCTTGTCTGGTCGTTAACGGGGCTGCTGAGCGAACCTCTCCTGTTTCTTAGACGGGAACTGAAGCGGCGGCACTCCTACGAGTACCATACGGCATCTTACCTGCATGAAGAGGTCTTTCGGCAGGACCTGTATCAACTTTTCTCGGACAAACGCTTCGTGAGAAGTGCTGACAGTGTAGAACTAAGAGGTGTGCAGGGCGACCTGACGACGGATGTAGATGCCCTCATTTTTGATCGCAAGACGGGAGTGCTGGCCCTGTTTGAACTCAAGTCTCAGGACCTCTTCGCCTATTCGCGCCAGGAGCGGATAAGGCAGCGGGACTACTTTTATAACGCGGGTAAACAGGTGCTGGCCTGTGTGCAATGGCTGAATCGCAATGGGGCCAACGCATTGCTCGCGCGTCTGGATCCAAAGCGAGTGAAGCGTTTGAAGGTGCAGAAAACGTACATTTTTGTGCTTGGACGTTATCTCGCACATTTTTTTGATGGACCAGAGTTTGACCGACGTGCTGCATGGGGAACGTGGCCCCAGGTGTTACGGTTGGTGAATGAAGTGTCCTCTGGTGCTGAAGATGCGAATCCAATTCAGTCGTTATACAACAAACTGATGAAGGATACTCCGCTGACTCCGTCCAGTCCTGTCCTTGATGTGCAGGAGATACCGATAGGAGATAACAATGTGTACGTCTATCCTGATTTTAAGACGTATAAAAATCGAGTTGGATAGATTGAAGGAGGAGAGTAAAGGTGGATGCTAAAAAAGTTCGTTTGTGGTGAAAGCTCATCAAGGAAAGAAAATAAGTTGACAATGCCATGAGGAGGCCGAGCCGAGCTGAGACTTAGACGTCGGGGATCTGGAGTGCTGCGACCTCCGAGACCCGTGGACCCGCATAGCGGAACAGAGTGGCCAGCGCCAAGGCTGGTCCGTTTTTCACGAGATAGCTCGGCTCACTCTGCCGATAATATAGCTTTGCGGCGCAGTTCGATGGATCGAGCACTGAAGCTCATGCTCCTCACTCAGAAGGGAAATGCTCTGTTTTTGGCACCTCTCCCTACTTTTTTGTCAATTGTCGCATTCTGGTGGCGAACAATGAGGAAGCCTGGAGGAGTGGGCCTCTCCAACCAACAGCCTTGCCCTAGCCAGCCCAGCACCAGCCAGAAAAAGGGGACAGCAGGGAATCCCATCCCCACTGTTCTTCCTGTTGACGGGCGATCTTCTTTTTGCCGTCGACACCAGCAAAGAAACGATCTGCTCGGCAGAAAAGCCGGACGGTGTCAGGGTATCGATGTCAGTCATGGCTGTGTGTACGACTGGTGTGCTTTCACCAAGTGCTTCACAGAGAGACACGGCTTCATCGCCTTGTCTTTTCGCTCTTCGCCGTCATTTGGCGCGTCTCTCATCTTGAGCGATCAGAGAGCCTGTTTACGTCTTCCTCTGTTCCGCTGCCTGGTGGATCGTCGCTACCAGCACCTCTATCGCTCCACTCTTGTTGACAAACGCCGCTGCTCCTGCCGCATGGGCTCGTGCTCGCGTCGAAACATCGTCAGAGATACTCAGCATGACGACAGCACTCTGTGGGGTGTTTGCACGTATCACCGCGGTGGCCTCAATGCCATCCATCTCCGGCATCTCGACATCCATCAACACAATGTCGGGAGCAAGTCGCTGCACCAGGGTCATGGCCTCTCTGCCAGTGCTCGCCTCTCCGACCACCGTGATATCTGGCTCCAGAGTGAGTCGCATGCGTAACCCCTGCCGGACGCTCTTAGCCACTTTGCGGCTACGAGGCTCCTTCCTTAACGTGGAGCCGATTCGGCAGAATCTTTGCGCTTCCAGAGTTTTTGTGAGGGAATGCGCAGCGCCCGGTTAAATTTGCTTGAGGCATTTTCCCAGGCAATGATCTCCGTCAACTCGACCAGTTCGTCATCGTTATAGAACTGACGCAGGCGGGCGAAGAATTCATCGCTGATCTCGCGCCCGGTGATAGTCATACTATCGGCGTACTCCAGCGTTACACGCTCAACCTCGCTATAGAGTGGACTGGCCGCGTAATCGGCCAGCGCGAGGATCTTCTCATCAGAGATACCCAGACTGCTGCCCACGGCAGCATTGATATCCTGTCAGAACTCGCACCCGTTGAGCGAGGCCACACGCCGGTTGACCAGTGCCTGCAACTTTTCATCAATCAACCCAGAAGTCGCGATACCCGTCCACATCGCCCGCGCCCCACGAAAGATCGAAGGCCGTCGCGCATACACCAGGTGATTGAGCAGCGGTGCTCCCCACGTCTTTGCTTGGGCTTCCAAGACTTTTCGAGTATAACTATCTACCTCCTCGGGATGTACCCCGTCGATTCGTGCCATGATGTGTGCCTCTTTCCTTCTATTTGCTTCGCCTCTACATATGACATAGAAGTGTACGAAGTGCGGATATATCGTCATTCTATTCTACGCAGCGAAGTAGAGCCAGAAAAGAGCCAATCGCGCTGGAAAAATGGCTAATCCAACCAACCAGTGCGAAGTGGCGTTTGTGTTATCGACGGTTGTTGGGTCACGCCTACGCGTTTTTCTGAGGACTGCGACAAAGAGAAAAACCGTCCTTTAGAACAGGTCCGGATCTCTTCGTGCTGGCATATAATGAGGAAAAGTGGATGCTTTTCAGAAGAACGGGCAGAGATAAAAAGAAGAGAAAGCAAAGTTATGAGCAAATTTACTCCAGAGGAGATTGCGTATCTCCAGAGTCAGCGCCTGGGTAGGCTGGCGACCGTAAACGAGCAGGGCGATCCCCACGTGGTGCCCGTGAGCTTTCGCTATAATCCCGAGCAGGATAGCATCGATATCGGCGGACATAACATTGTACCGACGAAGAAATATCGCGACGCTGTACGCCACGGGCGCGTGGCCTTTGTCGTAGACGATGTAGCGCCACCCTGGAGGCCGCGCATGCTCGAAGTGCGTGGCAGCGTTGAGGGTCTGCCAGAGGGCGGGAAAGCGATCATGGAGGCCTTCTCACCAGAGATCTTGCGCATCACGCCCACGCGCATTATCTCCTTTGGCCTGAACAGCGATATTGTGAAGCCAGGCGAGGGAAGAGTAGATTATTCCAGCCGTAGGGTGGGATAAAAGGAGAATAATGAGATGAGAGGTTCGTATGGTACAAAAGACGGAGAGAAACTCTGTCTCTACATTGGGAGGTAGCCTGTTGAAAAACTCCAAGTAATCTCATCATTTTATATATTGCGTGCAAAATTTGAGCATAATAGACAGGAGCATTGTAAGGTATGCTCATCCATTGAAGGCTTTTTCAACAGGCTGGGGGCAGACACAACACCTGAATGAAGCTCGACGGATCTGGCTTGATGCCGAGCGAGTGATCCGCACCATCTCGTTTACTAGTCAACAAGTACGGCTCTGGAGCGCAATGGACAGTGCGCTCATCTCGTCACCATCATGTGATGAGAAATGTGCGGAAATCCTCTCATTTCTGCGATGAGGTGTGCTCCCTCCCTTCACCGTGGCACGTCAGACGACCGTCGATGCCTTCACTCTTTCAGGGCAGAAGTTTCTATGTCATATTTCACCAAGAGGTCGTCTGTCACACTTCCCCGATAATACACAACGGAGAAGAAACTTCTCTGACTCTCTTGGAGAGAGCAGAGAAGCTATGACACTGCGCGCTGTTGGAGGAAAAATCCACCGGGCAGCCACTCAATAGTAACCCGTCCGCTTATATGGACCTCTTCTCTCATTGGGGTGGTGCGCGCTTCTTCCTGCGACGCGGTGCGTTCATTGTGCCTTTGGGCACAGCACGCGACTTCTTGTTGGTCGGAGGTCCTGTATGCCGAGAGGCAGCAGCCATCGTCGGCGCCACGGTGGCATTGTAAGCTTCGACCCATGCCTGCATGCCTTCCGGCGATTCCATATCAAAGCCTGCCTCCTTTCCCATCAAGACAAAGGACTTTGCCATGCCAAAGTTAGCCGGTTCCTGCAACTCGCGCTCCAGGCGTCGGGCGGCCTGCGACGTCAAGCGTGCCAGCATCTGCTTGGCTTGCGGCAGCTGGTAGACGCGCTGGAGAAAGTGCCAGAAGGCGCGTAATTCTTGGATAATCTCTGCCCCGTCCCCTCGCTCCGTGATGACTTTGCGCGGGAAGAGGTCATAGATGACTGCTTCCAGATCGCTGGTGGTCATCGTCGGTGGGGTCACTTCAAGGTAGTTGACAGCATAATGGATCATCGCCCCGGCCCAGCCCAGTTCGGTTCCTCTCTGGATGATTGCTTGTCCTTCTGGCGAGGCAGCAAACTGGTCCATCAAGGCTTGTTCATAGCACGAAGCTTTCTCCTCCAGATACCTGCCCTGCTCATCAAACACCGCTTCATTGATATCAAATGACATCCTCATCATCCTCCTTCGATTGGTTGTGGGGGGTTCGACCTCCCAGAGCTTTTTCTCTTCCCGCACCTTCTCGGCTGCTTGTCCCTCTTCTCCTCTCGACATCAAGCATATCACTATCCAGCAAGGATGGTTCGATGAGCAGGCTTCTTCTCGGCCACATGAAGCACACGTGCTCGGAGCAGAGGGAGCTTGGCGCGACCATACATGCTCCTTTTACCCACATTCCGCACTTTGCATGAGCAATTTTCGCAAAAATACTCTGAGAGCGGATACTCAAGAGTGGAGCTTTTCTCTAACCCTACGAACTGTTTAACCGAGCATTTCCAGGGCGCGAGCCAGTAAGGAGCCATCGCGGAAGCGCCTCTCTGGCACCTTTTCCAGGCATCGCAGGATACTGTCTTCCAGAGTCGAGGGAATAGTGGGATTGAACTGGCTGGGCGGTACTGGCGGGTTTTGAATATGCTGCATTGCCACTGCCGCTGGGGTCTCCCCGTCAAAAGGAGTTCGTCCCGTCAGCATCTCATACAGCACAATGCCCAGCGCGTAGACATCAGCAGCCGAGGTCACAACCTCCCCCTACGCCTGCTCCGGCGCGTCATACTGCACCGATCCCAGCGTCATCCCCGTTGTCGTCAGCTGCTCCGCAGTGATATCTTTGTACAAGCTGGCTATCCCGAAGTCGGTCAGCTTGATCGATCCCTCTCGCCCCACCAGCACGTTCTGCGGCTTGACATCGTGATGCACCATACCCCTTCGATGGGCCGCTCCCAGGCCAAGTGCAACATCGTGCGCAATACTGATTGCCTGATCTACGGCAAGCATGCCTCGTGAGCGCAAATAGCGGCGCAGGTCTGTTCCCTCCACCAGCTCCATGACAAGAAAATAGTTCCCATTGCTTTGGCCATAGTCATTGACCTGTACAATATTGGGATGCTGCAAGGAGGACGCCGCCTTCGCCACCTGCTGAAAGCGCTTCACAAACGTTGGAGCAGTGCTGTACTCGTCGCGTAGCACTTTAATGGCTACGACGCGATACATATGTGTATCCCAGGCATGACAGGTCGTGGACATTCCGCCTTGCCCAAGAGGGCCGAGGAACTGATATCGATCACCTAGAAATTCGAATTGCATAGGCTAATCCCCCTATTCCACAGTTCAAGGAGTGAGTTTGTAGCATTTCAAAGGAGGATCATCGCCACCGTCGCTGTCCCGATACTCACTTGCCTTTGCAAATTGGGCTCCTGCGCATCTAGATACGCCGCCACCCCTAGCTCCTGGCACACTCCTGCCACGATTCCCAGGTGGTCCAATCTCTCACTTTCGTAGCTCTCCTGCTCTCTCTCGTTGATCTTTCTGTCCCCCTTCTTTATGAATCATCGGTCACACTGTAGCAAAAATGCGCATTTCTGTCTACCTTCCTGCGGAATGTGTGATTTAACATGCTTGTAGTATAATAGTCTCTATTGGGAAAACGTCTATGAAGCGGGATACGCCAAGATTTGCCAACCTTCCTCTTCTACTGATCCGTCGCGTGCGAAAGGATGGTGAGCATGTCAGCGCGTGGGATGGGGACGAGTTTGTATGTCCTTCAAGAGAGACGAGTTGTGTCCCTCCTTCTCTCGGCCTATCGCTTCATACAAAGGAGGAAGGGCTATGCGCGTAGCACAAAGTGGGATCTTCGCCCTGGGGACTGGCTCGCACGCCTATCTGGAGTTCGATCTGCAAGCGCTTGGCGATCCGCTCACGCTAGTGCAGGTGATTGCCAGCCTGGAGGAACCACGCATGACGACCGGAGGAGTGAACCTGGTGGTCGGTTTCAGGCCGTCGCTGTGGGCGCGCGTTGCACCCGCGGATACACCAGCAGGGGTGACGGACTTCGAGCGGGAAGTGCGCGGTGTCGATGGGTACGCGATGCCCACCACCCAGCATGACCTGTGGCTGTGGGTGGCGGGCCATTCCTATCATACAGTCTTCGATGTCGCGCGCGAAGCGATTGCCGCCCTTGCCCCTGTTGCGCGCCTGGCTACGGAAGTCGCCGGGTGGACCTACAAGGAGAGTAGGGACTTAACCGGCTTCATCGACGGGACCGAGAATCCTCCTCTCTCCGAGGCGCCCGAGGTGGCGCTCATTCCCGATGGCTCTCCAGGTGCAGGTGGGAGCGTGGTCCTGGTGCAGCAGTGGATGCACGATGCCGCCGCTTTCGATGCGCTTCCGCTTGAGGAGCAAGAAAAGGTCATCGGACGGACCAAGGAGACGAGTACGGAGCTGGCTGAGGAGGTACGCGGTGCAGAGTCTCATGTCTCTCGCACGGTGATCGAAGTGAATGGGGTAGAACAGCATATCTTCCGCCGCAACACCCCTTTCGGGACGGCGACTTCGCATGGAACGATGTTTATCGGCTTCAGTAGCGACCAGCATCGCCTTGCCCGCATGCTCGCTCGGATGGCCGGAGCAGAGGATGGTATACGTGACGCCTTGACCAGATATACGACGGCTGTCAGCGGTGCCTACTACTTCGTCCCATCGGTAGAGGCTCTGCGGGGGTTTGCCTCCGCGGGCAACTGACGAACCAGGGATGGGTGTACACAGGACCCCAGCTTGACGCCTGGCGCAAAGAGGTGGAAGCCAACCATCTCGAAGCATTTGAACCAAGCGTCACCGGCATACCACTTTTTCCATCAGCGAGCCTGCGGAAGATCCAATATCCAATCATCCCATTTTGCATGTTATTGCTTGTTTTGCCACCCAAATACTTGGACCAATATACCCAGAGCCAGCCCCAATTTACACCTGGGATCGAGGTTACGCAGGCCTGCCGCTTGCAGAGGCCGTGCCCAGGTACGGCCTCTGCGCGATCAGTAAGTGTGAAGGACGTGAAGCATGTAATCTTTTCGGTTCAACGGATTAGAGTCCGCGCGCTTCCTCGTGGGGAAAGTGTTCTCTATTTTGCGAAACCCGGACGGCTTCGTCAGAAAAACGCCCTCGCCCTCGGTAAAAGAATGTAGGCTTCTTTTAAACTCCTCCGTCGTCGCCACTGGCAGCGTTCCCGTCAAAAGAAACGTATCGCCGCGCAGAAGAGGCTTCTCAAAGACCGCCTTTAACGCTGACAACCTGAACATCGCTTTGCTGATGGCATGGGCAGGGGCACTCAACTCAAACTGGTTCAGAGGTTCATAGACCGTAGTGCCTGCCTGGGAGAGCGCGTCCATTAAAACAAGTGGCACCAGTTTGCGGAAATCGCCCGCCGTTGTGACAGGGCTGGCGTAGCCGGTATGTGTCAGGATCACAGCAATATCGGTGACTTCCCACCCGTAGAGCCCTTGTTTTAACGTCTCAAAGACCGTCTCTTCAATCGCTCGATGAAAGGAGAGGGGCAACGAGCCAAGTTTTACTTCTAACTTATAGTTGATGCCGCTGCCAGTGCTTCCTGGTTCAACCCTGAAGCCGACTGTCGCATAGAATGGATTCTCCCCTGCTCCCATCATATCTAACGCCTGCCCCGTTCCGCCGGGCTTTTCGATGCAGACAACCCTTGTCTCTGAGAACTGAACATCCAGGCCATACTTTTCCTGAAGCATCGTCTCGATCACTTCTTTTTGCACCTCGCCAAAAAGCCGCAGATAGATTTCATGATGAAAGAGATCTTTTATCACTTTGATCAGCGGATCTTCTTCTGACAGCTCCACCAGGGCTCGATACAACTGGTGGTTCTGTTCCGGATGTTTCGCTTCGATACGCGCTTCCATCTGAGGAGACACAATTTGAAGATCCTTTATTTTGTCAGACCACTCGCCCACGACATCTCCAATTCTGATATCCTTCAATCCCCAGACTTTACAGAACTCGCCTGCTCCCACTTTTGGGGACTGAATGGTTTTCCCTTCCCAGAACACATGAAGCTTTTTCACTTTGTCTGTGCGTGTTTCGACCTCACTCTCGTTCGTTTTTCTGCTCACAGAAACATATGCTCTGACATTTATGCTTCCTGAGAAGACTCTGACGTAGGCGATCTTTTCGCCCGAGGCTTCTTTTTCGATCTTAAAGACGACTGCGGATAAAGAGGCATCCTCTAAGCTGGTGTTTACTGGGAAGAACACTGCAACACCCGTGAGCAGTTCCGCAACGCCGATCCCGGTTAGAGCTGAGCCAAAGAAGATTGGATACATCTTTGCATCCCTGATCTGGCTCGTCAATATGCTTATTACTTGCTCTTCCGTCACTTTTTCTTCGTTGACGTAAGCTTCGAGTAATTGTTCATCGTTGAGCGCGATAAGCTCGATACACTCTTCCAGAAATGCTTGATCCTTATCGCTGCTGAAGCTGTTTTCGACAATAAACGCTTGCTTTGTGCCGATATTTTCGGGTGTGTAGAGTGGAATCACACACTCTGTAAGCTTTTCTTTGATATGCTTGACGAGGGTATGAGACTGTGCCCCCCGCCGATCGATCTTGTTGACAAAGATGATCGTTGGAATGCCAAGCTTCATGAGGAGAGCCATGAGGAATTTTGTTTGAGCTTGAATGCCTTCCACGGCCGATATCACCAGAATCGCTCCATCCAGAACGCTGAAGGAACGCTCAACTTCCGCGATAAAGTCCGGGTGCCCAGGAGTGTCAATCAGATTGATTTTCAGATCTTGTACAAAAAAGGAAACGACCGAGGCTTTGATCGTGATGCCTCTTCTTTTTTCCAGATCCAGCGAATCGGTCTGGGTGTTTCCTTGATCAACTCGGCCAATTGCATCGATGACGTTCGTTTCAAACAGTATGCGCTCCGTCAGGCTTGTCTTTCCAGCGTCTACGTGCGCGACGATCCCGATATTCACTATTTTCATTCAGTAAAATCCTCTGTGTGGTGTCTTTTCTCATAGTAATCTCCTTTTGTGTATTGTTGAGTTGCCGCATTTGATTCTCCAATCTTTTGTGGTAAAACGACACAGTAGCTACATTGAATGGTTGTACCGTACACGATAACAGATCAGTTTGTCAAGATAGCTCAGCCGCCCAATCTGTAAATTGGGGCTGGCTCTGGATTGTGCTGGCTACGTGGGGCATGTGTTCACACAATCGGAGGGCTGCGCCGGTACAACGGCTCTCTTCTTCCATCTTGCTTTTACAAAAAGATGCATGTGTCAGGAAACTCAAGCACAGGCAAGCTCATACTCAATGTACTGACATGCCCCGCCACATCTCCCAAGCAGAGAGAGACCCTATTTGCTGCGTCTGGGCAAGGAAACGCAAAAACACCCTCTCACCTTGACACGACCATTCTGTGGCGCCCAAAGGGTTTCATCAGTCCTTTGTCACTCCAGTCCGAAACGCCGCCGCCATTTTGCTCTTCTCGCCGCCCGGTCTCGCACGTT
>JACZCU010153011.1_pt1 | contig 19767 bp, 23 predicted proteins | sample 8641851 | NCBI WGS metagenome assembly JACZCU01 (sample SAMN15324605, study PRJNA640507) | soil metagenome | isolation source: monocropping sugarcane control | place: China: Luxin town, Laibin City, Guangxi Province | collected 2019-07-25 | depth 10cm m | reverse complement strand
GCGAAAGCGGCGTTTGAGCAAGATCAGTTCGACGCGATGCCCGCGCAGGGAAAGATCTCGTTTCTTTCTCGCTCGCGTATCATGGATTTTGACGCACATTGTGTGACAATGAGGGCAGGCGGCTTGCGTCGTTGTGGCTCTCACCTCCACCCTGATCACCCCATGTGCGAGCCATTCTTGGCTCACAATCTGCAACTCGTCCAGGTCTAATGGCACCAGAATGGCTTCGCTGGTGGCAACGTCTTCTGTGGTATGCTGGCTTGGCAAGGTTTGTCCTCCGTGACCTGATTGTTTTTCTTACCAAGTCCAACGAAGGACAAGCCCTTTGTTCTCTTACCCCCCTCCATTTGTTTACTCTGTTTCCCCCGCAAGGATGGAGACCCGCTAAAGTTGGGAACTGTTAACAGATTTAAATAATGAGTATAATGGTACTTTGCCACAATAACTTTGCCATATTGACTTTCAGGCTGCACAGTGGCAAAGTACTTACTACTGAATAGCCGTAAATCGGCATGATGGCCTTTCACTAAAACGAACAGCGTATGCACCTAAGTACATTCACATGACTTCTGCGGCATGAGAGCCGATCACTAAGGGCACACGATGCCGCAATATTTCTTTGATTGCACTTAAAGGGCTGTACGTATGGATCCCAAGCCTCTGCTCAACTGTGAGAGAAGCAAACTTGCTGAGTATAAATCAGACTTGATCCCCTGGCAACTTTTCGTGGACATATAGGAGAAATGCGTAACCAGTTGCATCAACGTGGCTTTTCGACTTACTTGAAAGCAAGAAGCTTGCCCTACATCTTAATTACATTTCAATACTTTTTCTTGCTTTTTGCTCTCTGATCTCCTATACTTGCTTTATGAGTGTATTTCGAAGGGAAGAAGGAGAAATCATGCAATGCAAGAAGATAGGCACATTTGCATTCTTCATCGTAGTTGTACTCACCCTGCTCCTGGGAAGAACAGTGGGAGCAAAAGCGGCCACGTCCGTGACCTGCGCAGGAACCTGGCAGATCGTTCCCAGCCCCAATGTGGCCGGAGCAGCAAATGCCCTCCTGGGTGTCGCCGCCACCTCAACCACTGACAGCTGGGCTGTGGGATATAGCTACATAAGCGGCCCTGGTACCTTACCCCTGATCGAACATTGGAATGGCTCCTCCTGGCGGATTGTTTCAGGGCCCCAACCCTATGACGGCATTTTGCGTGCTGTCGCTGCCGTCTCACCCACCAGTGCGTGGGCTGTCGGAGACTACGTGGATCAAAAGACAGCGTATGGTCACGCCTTGATTGAGCACTGGAATGGTACAAAGTGGAGCACGATTACCCATCCTGAGCCAACTGGAGGCGTGAATGCGCAATTTTTCGGGATCACAGCTCTCTCAACCACCAACGTTTGGGCCGTGGGATGGTACGTAGGCGGCAATGGCTACCAGGCGCTGATTGAGCACTGGAATGGCATCCAGTGGAAAGTTGTGAAGAGCCCCTACCCGGGTTCAGCCTACTACAACAATTACTTGTATGCTATCTCTGCCCATACCTCCTCCGATATCTGGGCCGTGGGGAATACCGCTCCGAATGGTGTAGAGGGTCTGATCGAACACTGGAACGGGACAAGTTGGAGCGTTGTTCCCAGTCCCGACACCTCGGCATTCGGTGGTAGCCTGGTTAGCGTGACAGCTCTCTCCAGCACCAACGTCTGGGCTGTGGGAAAGAACACAAACCAACAAGGAAATCCACTCATTGAGCATTGGAATGGCTCTAGGTGGAGCCTCGTCTCCGCTCCACAGGTCACAGGTGCGTTTCACGCATTGACTGCCCTCTCCAGTACCAATATCTGGGCAGTAGGGCAAGTCAATAACGAAGACGGTCTGACCGCCCATTGGAATGGGGCAAGCTGGAGCCAGGTCTCCAATCCTAGTCCCTTTACTACTACCTTGCAAGCCGTAACTACGGCAGCGGGAAGATATGTATGGACTGTCGGCTATGATGGGGATAGTGGCGGGGGCAATACGCTTACTGAAGTGTACTGCTAGTCAGCATGCAATAGGCATCCAGAGTCGGCATCCTTGATAGCACAAGGCTCATTCACTGTGCGGTCCATCTTGCTTTTCTTTCTTAAGGTCCCAGAGTATAGCATGGATACTTCATCAAGGAGAGGGAGATGTATATATACAGCCGAAGCACGATCAAATCTAATCCGCTTTTAGAGACTTACCGAGTCGCGCTCCTAGTCATGGGGATCATGACAGCCCTTGCGTTGCTTCTCACTGTTTTAACCGTGATTGTGATACTTGTGGGAGGACATGCTACTCATGCAGTCAACGCGTTTACCATAGACCTTCCTGTATTGGTCTTGGCGCTGGCGAGTCTATCTCTGCAATATCGATACTTGAAACGTATCGAACGACGCCGTCTGGCCGCAGCGGAAGGCGATCATGCTCTCCTGGCTGAAGAGCAACCCACGCCCGATGCTGCCGCGCTGGCACTTCCAGCGGCCTTTAAGATGAGCATGAGTACAGCTCAGATTGTGTTCATGGCCGCTCTCGTGGAACTGGTCATAGTTTTGTTCAGCGTCTATGGCTGGTTTATCATCGATGGTATCCCATTCTGGCTGTTCCTGACGGGGGGGACGGTGCTGGTGTTGATACTTGCACTGCTTGTCTTTGTCACAAGCAGACAAGTGCTCGAAGTCACTGAGGTGGGGTTGCGGCTGCGCGCGTCACGCGCGTCAGGATTTCGCGGCATGGTGCGCTGGAATGAGGCGCATCTCTTCGCGGTCTATAACGTCCCTGGTGCGTTGAGAAGCGGAGCAGTGCTGACCTACGAACTATCGAGCGCGTCCAGTATTGTTCGCTGGACGCGGATACTGCGCCCAAACTCATTCGGCCTGCACATGGACCCCGGTATGCCACTGGCTGAACATAACCAGGCGATGAAGGCACTCTGCCAGCTGATCGCCGCGCAGACGGGACTGCCGCTGTATGATCTGCGCAAAGAACGCACATTAGAGGCGAGGGAAGGTGTCACTGACCCCCGATTTGAGCGGCCACCTGCACAATAATGCCACCATTCCTCCTCTGAGCGTGTCACGCAGCGCAATAAAGCCCTGCACTTCAACATGGTACGATAATCGCGGCATGCGAAGAAGGAGGAAATGTCGAACAGATCTGCATGCGATGCAAACGGGGAAAGGAGGGCATGCGGGGAAAGGGCATGCGTATTATCCCAAGCTTCCTTCCCACCACGAGCCGCCTTACTCAACCGGAGTGAGCCGAAGGGGGTCTCGGGTTCGCGTGCGATGATCGAACCTGCATGACTTTTGACTGCAAAGGTCCTCAGGCAGTAGGTTTGTGGCTCCTTTGGTTGTGAACAGGCTGAGCTTCTTACACAAAAGGTCTCGTGAAGACGCACTAGGATGATCACCGAGATAAGATTCCGATTTTTTCGGATGCTCTGGGAACAGATCTGTAACTGGAAGACCTGACGACCAATACCATTCAGGAGGCATAATATGGATGAGCAAGGAGTCCGATGGGAACATTACCCGCGTGCTGCCAACCATGCCGCCGCCTGGTTTCTCGCACGCGCAGACGTGGTGAACAGGCCATGGGGGAGAGCGGCGGAGCAATGACCTCAGGCAAAAGAATGAGCCGCATGATCGTTCCAAAAAGTCTAGCGTTCTATTGATCGCTTGCTGTCCGGGTTAACCTACGTCCATTGAAGCTGGTGAGCTTGACCACAAACCCAACTGGACGGGAGCTTGGACTACGACCAAGCTGAAATTCTGCTTCCATTGCTCATGTCTTTTCATGAGGAGTGCTTTGACTTCCTGCCTGCCCTGACAGGCACGCAATTCCTGTCGTTCGTTCTACCTCTACGAGAAGCAGAATGTGGAGTCTATTCCATTCCAGGGGCAAACTGTCTGCTTGCTATAAAAGTACCAACTTGCTTTCCTTCCTCAACCAACAGTGCGCTTTGCGCCGAGCGCTGAGTTCCGGCCGCATCCTCAGCACGATCGACATGCTCACCTTCATTTCGGACAAACCCCATCGGCGCAAGGTCGGGCGCATGCGAGAGTAATGGAGAGGCAGTCCACAGCTTGGCGCGCGAGGTGGCCTATGGGCAACGCGGCATGCTCACCGATCGTGATTTCGCCAGTCAACTCAATCGCGCGACCTGCCTGAGCCTTCTCCTCAATAGTATGGCCGTCTGGAATACGCGCTACATGGAGGCGGCACTCAATCACCTGCGCGCCACTGGATACCCAGTCCAAGACAGTGATCTGGAACACCTCTCACCGATTACCTCGGCCCATATCAACCTGCATGGCTCCCATCACCTGGACTTGCAAGCTCCTAAAAAGCGAAATGGTCAGTTGCGCCCCTTGCGAACAACGCCTCCACTGTTCTAACGAGGCTGACGAGAGGCTTAGCGTTGTGGATATCTCTCACTCCTGAGCTTTTTGGGGGCTTAGCGTTGTAAATTTCTCCCGCGGGCCTAATAGGCCTATTTGGACGCCTAATTAAGAAGCGAAATTGCTTGCTGTAAATTATCTAGCGCTTTATCAGCGTTGCCATCTAAGGCTTCTAAGCCAGCTAGCCCATAAATTGCAAAGCCACGTATGTCAGTACCCAACTAGCAAGTAGAGCATAACGAGCTGTCTCAATGTATGTTTGGACATTGAGAAGTCCCTTCCAGCAAGCTACAGTGACAGCGATATTATATAGGAGACGATAGCGATTTAAATTCTCATGCAACCCACGCTCAAAACTCGTGATTGCCTCAGCATACCATCCTAGCTCATTAAGTACCAAGCCACGATCATTACATAAAGAGATGATTAAAATTTCGTCAAGAGCAATGGCTCTATCAAAATCCTCTAAAGCTTTGTCCAGGTTATTCATATCCCAATGGACCTAACCTCGTAATCCGATATCCCAAGAATCATTTGGTCGTAACTCAATAGCACGAGTAAAACCCTCTAGGGTTTCCTTGTAACGCTTCAATTCTCAATAGACTTGACCGCGTAGCTCAATGACCCCTGCTACGTCGGGCATTAGTTCGATAGCTCTGTCAAGATCTTCCAGGGCTTCGTCGTAATTTGCTGTGTAGCGAGTTATCGCGGTAGAACGGGTACACAAAAAGCCCTGGGATTAGCGCGTATAGGGGTTTAATCTACAGATGACATAGAATATAATAAGGAGAGCAGTTAACGAAATAACTGTGAGAACAACTGCGAGGATGTTACAGGATAATGAGTCTTGATTTGGAACTCTCATCACAGCAGTTACTCAACCATCTTACCGAAATTACCCAGCGGCAGTTCCCACAACCTGGACAACGTCAGGTTCCGTTTAATAGTGTCGAGACATTGTTGTGCTATGGCCTCTTCTATATTGTTGATCCCCATAGATACGGCGGGGCCAACATCGACAAAGTCCCCACGGTTGTAAAGACCCTCGCAACTTTTTTTCGCCGGACACCCGGATCGATTACCAGTAAGATGTTGAATTTAGATGGCTCTCGCCAGCATAGTGGTCGAGATGAGCCATTGCTTTTCGCGTCTCTTGCCACAGAGCCGACCCTCTACCATGCGCTCTATAAAGATATTCTTACCGCCGCACGCACCCTCGCTCTAGGCGAGGAGACACTGCCAGACTTCTTGGATGTCCTTTCCGAGGATACGCAAGCGGAGGACCTGCTAGGCCAAGATGACTTGCCAAAGAGCGCCAGCGTCTTGCTTTCAGGAGCTGAGAACGTGATGAAGGCGCTCGATCACGCCTTCGAACTTGGTGATCGACTCACCGAAAAACTGGTCGAACGGAAAATTCGGCTCGCTCAACACCGATTTGCCGTGGATGTGATCCAGAATTGCGGGAGGTCTTGTGTTTTCTGCGGCTTTGCACCGCGTACCCTTCCAACGCAGAGCGGCCTGCTGCGGGCCTCGCATATCAAGCCGTGGGCAGACTCGGATCACCGAGAACGGTTAGATGTGCGTAACGGGTTGGCAGCTTGTCCGATGCATGATGCTGCCTTTGACAGAGGCTATCTGACAGTCAACGGTGGCTATCGTATTTATCGAGCGAGCGCACTTGAGGATAGCGTCACGAAGGATCCAGGGGTTCCTCTCTACTTCGGGGAAGCGCTCAGTTCCTCATTGCTCTTGCCTGAGTATGCTATACGTCCCGCAATTCATTACCTCGCCTACCATCGTGCAAACATCTTTAAAGGATAAGGAAGGGCTAAAGTGGTGGAAAAGCTGTCGAGTGCAAATGAGCAGTGATGAGCAACATGCATTGCGCTCATCGAGAGCCCGTGCTATATGACGACAATTATCATGTCGAGAGTAACCTCTTTAGTGAGTCAATTCGCCTAACGTGCTTTGCAAGCTGTAGAGTCTTTGGTATCTTACATATAGCTGAGAGGAGCACCACATTGCGATTTCGTGATGATACCCATTATCTTCAGAGCCGCGCGCAGTACGCCATCATTGGAAACAGAGAAGGCCACAGGATCGAGGTACATGATCGTGACTGCAGCTACCTCCTCAGGCCTATCGACCTGGAGCAACGTCTCACCAGTTATCCCACATATGGCACACATACCATTGATGAACTAGCGCATGATGCAACACGTGATGGCTGTGTTCTGACCTATGATTGCAAGTGCCAGCGGTCCTGAGTACCATGGAAGCTTGATGAACAACGTTGCATTCCTCATTCAATTGATGCATCGGTCGCATCCAATTGAGAACTGACTGCTGGAGGGCGATGTAACAGATCCTCCTCATGCTATTTCTGAGCAGCAGTTTCGGTAAAACATCGCCCATGCGTGCTCCTCCTCTCTCTGTCTCTTAGGCATCAATCTATCTGGTGCAAGGGAGTATATATTCGTGCAGCTGCCATCTCACATGCCAACACGGTTTGAGTCCCAGCTTCTAACAAAACTTTCCTCGCTTCTTTCAAATGCGTTCCATATGTCACAACGTCATCAATCAACAGCACCGTTCTTGCCTCGACAAGGTGTGTCTTGTTTTCCGCTACTTTCATGCTGCCGGCGAGTTCTCTTGCTCGCTCTGTAGGTGTTGATAAGGTATGAATGCTACGGGTCGGACGAGTCTTAAGCAAAATATCTGAATGCATTGGAATATATGAATACATCGATAATGCTTTCGCTATCTCGCCTTGTTGATTATATCCTCTGATTGAGTACCGCTCAGCATCAGCGGGTATAGGTAGGATCAGGTCTACCTGTTGGAGAAACCCGCACTCACGGAGCAATTCGCACAGTTTATGTCCAATCATGTTGATCGTTAGTGGACGAGTTCTTTCTTCCCTGCTATCAAGCTCTTCAGGCGCTTTTTTTAGCAAGTGGATGAGATCGTTTAGAGTACCCTTGTGTCCCCGAGTTCCATACTTTCCAAGAACAGGAACTTGTAAGCTAGCATCAATATCCAAAATGCCTGGAACAAATTGTACCAAGGGAGCATCCTTGTAGGAAGGGAGCTCCCTACGTAATAGTGCAAAGCACTACTTGCGCACTCATTTCCGCCTCGCGAGAGATCAGTACGATACCTACTGGCTCTTTATTGAGCAGGGTCTCAATCTGACAAAGAACCAAGGTCGCTTCGCTCTGATTGTCCCTGATGCTCTGTTAGCGCGCGATGAAACCCGGAACGCCCGGGCGATGTTACTGAGCGAAGGTCTTGAAAGTATCTACCACTGTGGCACGGTGTTTAAGGCGAATGTCTCCACCGTTGTGTTCGTGGCAGCGAAGGGCGAGCAACCCACTGGAATACTGAGCGAGATACGCAGCGGCAGGATTGTATCGACTGAACATACATGCAGTCGAGAGTGATTCGTAGCAGATCCGATGCGCAGATTGCTTGTTCACGCTTCAGATCATGAAGCGGCAATTCTCTCGAGGGTAGAGAGCGAGTGCGGGCGTTTAGACAGCGTTGCGAAGCTCTCGCGAGGGGAAGAAATCGGGAAGAAGGAGGTGCTGGCCGAGGGACCCTTTCCCATCTTGGTTGGCGATGATATCGACCGCTATCACATTGACCAGCCCTCCCGTTTCGTGCAAAAGACGCCGCGCTTTACCAGGCTCCCAAAATCGTGATTGTGAAGACGGGTGATCGCTGTATTGCCGCGTTAGATACCGTAGGTTTTGTCACCATGCAGTTCCTACTCTTTAGTATTCATAGGCATTATATGGTATTTTTTGTCTAGATCAAGGTGTTAAAAGGCAATGATTCTGTGCCAAATCCAAGGTTTGGGGATCCACAACAATCTTCTTGACGTTTATAGTACCCCTTGGTTAATAAAAATCGATGTGGAAGCGACTTGAGGTCCCTCATTGTTGAGTGAAGCTATTACTTCTTCCATCTTGAATATTTGCTTTCGCTCAGGCATAATAGCTGCGCAATTCTCATGAGGAGCGTATGATTATGATGGCAAAGGTACAAGACTGTGCTCTCGTCGGGTTAGATGGGGTATTGGTTGAGGTGGAGGTGGATATCACCGATGGCTGGCCAGAGTTTACCATCGTTGGCCTTACTGACACGACTTTGAATGAGACAAAAGAGCGTGTACGCGCGGCCATTAAAAATAGTGAGTATCTTTTCCCCGACAAGCATATTGTTATCAATCTTGCCCCTGCTGATTTGCTTCAGGAAGGCTCTGCCTGTGAGTTCTCAATGGCTGTGGGCATCCTTCTCGCGTCCGGGCAGATCAAGCCAAGTGCGCAAACAGGTGATTCTCTGTTTCTTGGTGAGCTTTCCCGTGAAGGTAGCGTAGGCCACAGAAATGGGATTCTACCTATGGTAGTGCTGGCCATCGAGAAGCGGATCAGAACAGTCTTCGTGTCTGTGACCGACACGGTGGAAGCCTCCCTGGTAGAAGGGGTGACGGCCTATCCAGTTGCAACGCTGGGTCAACTGGTTGCTCATCTCAATGATGAGCGGCGGCTGGAACCATACAAGCGCGATCCCCATCTTTTTGAGGAAGTCAACGAAGTGGTTGATCCGCACGATGTGTCATCGGTGCGGGGACAGGAACATGTCAAACGCGTACTGGAGGTGGCGGCCAGCGGCGGGCACCATGTCTTGATGACTGGGCCGCCAGGTTCTGGGAAGGCCCTGCTGGCTCGCACCATTCCTTCTATCCTGCCTCGGATGGACATGAGGGAAGCTCTCGACACCGCGAAGATTTATAGTGTGGGCGGGATGCTTCCTCCCCACATGCAGCAAATCCTACAACGCCCGTTCCGTGCACTGCCACATACGATCAGTCATGGAGGACTCTCCGATGTGGCTGGGTTCGCATTTGTGACCCGCGGCAAAGACTACCGGGTACTCGATCACCCGTTGGTCCAGGCGCGTCTGCATCTGCCTCCTGATCAGGTCCAACAGCGCCCAGAAAGCCAGACGGTGCGCAGCCTCTATGATTGCCCCGAGATTCCGGTGGGACCCGATGCTGTCCCCTGCCGCGTGATCGTGGCCACCCATCCCGCCGGGAAAAAGAAGAGTCCTGTGGGAGTCACACGCGCCGGGGTGGTCTACGAACTGTTCTTTACGAACCTGCCGCAACCCGCCTTCACGGCCTGCGATGTTGTCGAGTTGTACCTGCATCGAGGGGCTTTTGAGCCTGCGCTCTCGGATGAAGACCAGGAAATCGACCCTGACAGATGGTGCAGCCACTCGGCCTGGGGGCAGGAAGCCTGGCAGATCATCAGCCAATGGGTCTGGAACCTGAGACTGGAGTTGGGCCATCACCTTCATCCTGATCCGGTCCGCACGACCGAATTTGCTCCTGCTCTCCCACCTCCCTCACCACACACGGCCCTGCCTCCGGCTATGCGCCCCATGAGGTGGGCTCCGCATGGAAGACCGGTCGCTTTTCGGGCCGCGATTTCACGCTCCAACCAGACGGGACGCTTCGGTGTCCAGCCAACCAGGGGCTGCGGGTCCAGGAGCAGCGCCGAGAAGCCGATGGCAGCCTGCGTATCGTGTATGGGGCCAGCATCCGCAGTTGCCGGTCCTGTTCGTTGCGTGAGCAGTGTCAATGGCAGGGGCAGGCCACGAAGAAGCCGCGTCAGGTCAGCGTCCTGCTCCATCCGCTCGTTGTCGGTTCCGCACCGCTCCTCTGGCGAGATTGGAGCCGCAGAGAGCACCGGCGTGCCTGCATGCACCTGCTTCGGCACCAACGGGTTGAAATCAGCTGCCCACCAGCCCCGCCACCTTCGAATGCTGTGCGAGACCCTCTCCTTTCCCGCGAACAACGCGCTCACACGCGTCTCTCGTGGAACGAGCGACTCGCGCGTAACGCTCGCGCCGAAACATCTGGTCAGCTCATGCTCAAGCTCTTCGGAATTCCGGAACGTTTTGCCACCTGGCTTGGCCTGACGCCAGGCACTCCCGCGGCACCTTGACGCCCAAACCGTCGCAGTGTTACCATCGGTTCAGAACCTCCAAGCTCTTCAAAAGATTCTCAGGAGAACAAAGATGTCTGAAAGGAACCCATCGGATCAGATCTTAGGAACAACCGCGCGTTGGACTGCAGGGGTACGGGCCAGAGAGAGCCTACGCGAAGATCACCTGTTTCACGATCGCTGGGCAGCAGATCTTGCGGGCAAGGAGGGGATGGAATGGGCAGAGCATCGGTCAGGAGACAACGGGGTCTCGATTACCGTCCGGACACGCTTTTTCGATGACTTTCTGCAGCGCGTCACTGGCCAAGAGGCAATCCGGCAGGTCGTGCTCATGGCGGCAGGGTTGGATACCCGGGCCTATCGGCTCACCTGGCCCGAACAGACACGGATCTATGAGCTTGATCAGCCCCAGGTCTTGGCGTACAAAGAGCAGGTCCTCACGACTGCTGGGGCACACCCCACTTGTGAACGGAAGACGATTGCGGTGGATCTCACCGCACCCTGGAAAGAGAGCCTGCTCATGGCTGGCTTCCAGGTATCACACCCCTGCGCCTGGTTGCTGGAAGGCTTCCTCTTCTATCTCCCTCAGGAACAGATCGCACGCCTGCTGGATGACATCACGAGCCTGGCAGCTTCTGGAAGTTGGGTGGGCTTCGATATCATCAACCATGCCATCCTTACCTCTCCCTGGACGCGACCATGGGTTGAAGCACTGGCCAGGGCTGGGACTCCCTGGATTGGGGCGATGGATGATCCAGAAGCGGAGCTGTCCGCACGCGGCTGGCAGACGACGCTGACTCAGTTCGGCGAAGACGAGGCACACTATGGCCGCTGGCCCTATCCCGTCATGCCTCGGACGCTTCCTGATATGCCGCGCACTTGGTTAGTCACGGCACAAAAGAAAGGGCTTCGCTAGCAAAAAGAAGGTGGATCTTCTCACAAGAGGCCCAGTGAGGTGCCTCCTTTTCTGGAGCTTCTCTCGTTGCGCATCACGTGGGTTTTACAACTCCTCTCGCTTGGTTGCCGAGAATGGCACCATTTTGTAACAGATGCCCGCCAAGCCCTCCAAAATCGCTACAGGATCGTGACAGTTTGGACATCGTTTCCCCACATACCAGAGGCATACTTCTTTCAGAACAGACCACATGAGAAACCCCACCAGGACCTCATTGACGTATACTTGTTGCGATGGTTGGACGAAAAAAGGTTGTTGGCCTGCTAAACAAGCTCGAAGAGCAAATGAGCCTCTCAAAAGAGCCAATTTTCGTCTAACGGTTGCGTCAGGTCTGTGTCAGCATGGTCCTGGCGAGGTTTCCACATGACGCCTGTTCTGAAAGCCATCATCTCCTATGCCTGCTGTCGGCGTGAAACAGGTTTCATCGGTGTGATGGGTGAGGCAACGCGCGGTGCGAAAGTCCGTGGGAGATGCAAGAAGGCATCGGAGCCTCACAAGTGAAATGTGTCGGCGCGAAGGCACGCCCAGAGGCCAACGTCGCATGGGCTGACAGGTAGCTGCCATCGCGCAAGGAAACAAGGAGAAGCTTTGCTATGATTGCTCATCATCATCAAGGGGACGCTCAGCCGCGCGCAGTACCGATTCAGACGTATGCCAGGATGGCCGGCCTGGTCTTCCTCATCGCAGTCGTCGCCGGTGGCTTCGGCGAGGCGTACGCTCCATCCCAACTTATTGTGGCGGGCGACGCTGCTGCGACGGCGCACAATATCGTCACTCACGATCTTTTCTTCCGGTTGGGCTTCGTCGGCTATCTCGGGGAGGCCATTACCGATGTGGCCCTGACCTTTCTGCTCTATGTCCTGCTCCGACCGGTTCATGCGAAGCTGGCTCTCCTCGCGGTGTTGTTCCGCCTCATGGCCACCGCCAGCTTCGCGTTCGCGGAGCTGTTCTACTTCGCGCCCTCCCTCATCCTGGGAGGGGATGGGTACTTGAAGACCTTCTCCCCTGAGCAACTCCACACGCTCACACTGCTCTCGCTCAACATCTATAGCGCTGGTGGCTACCTCTTCAACGTGCACTATGGCATCGCTTCCCTGATCCTGGGGTACTTGATGGTTCGATCGGGTTACCTGCCGCGAGTCGTGGGGGTTCTTTGGGTGGTCGGTGGGCTCGGCTTCGTGAGCAGCAGCGTGGTGTGGCTCTTCGCTCCAGCCGCCGCCGCCTTTCTACTCCCGCCGCAGATCATTGCTGGGCTCTCACTGTTCCTGTGGCTGCTGGTCCGGGGAGTGGACGAGGGGAAATGGAAAGAGCAGGAAGCTGCCGCGGGAGAACGCCGATGAAAGCCGCCGTCTCTCCCCGCTACGGACCCCCGGATGTGGTCCAGATCCAGGATGTCGAACAGCCGGTTCCCAGAGACAACGAGGTCTTGATAAAAGTTCGCGCAGCTTCCGTCAATCCCCTTGACGGGGGCATGATCAAAGGCAGACCGTACATCGTTCGCATCATGACCGGGTTGCGCACCCCAAAGGTCACACGAGTAGGCGTGGATATGGCCGGCCAGGTGGAAGCGGTTGGCCGGAACGTCACGCGGTTCACATCAGGCGACGAGGTGTTCGGGGTATGTATCCGTGACCCCTACGCTTCGAGGGTGAACGTCTGGGTCTGCCAGGGGGCCTTTGCCGAGTATGCATGTGCTCCCGAGTCAACCGTGGTCGAGAAGCCAGATAACGTCACGTTCGAGCAAGCAGCTTCTGTCCCGGTAGCAGCATTCACCGCCTTGCAGGGCCTTCGCGACATGGGACACCTTCAGCCAGGGCAGACAGTCTTGATGAATGGTGCGGCGGGAGGCGTGGGGACCTTCGCCGTGCAGATCGCCAAGGCGTTGGGTGCAGAGGTGACTGGCGTCTGTAGTACGAGGAATGTAGACCTGGTCCGATCTCTCGGCGCAGACCACGTGATTGATTACACCCAGGAGGATTTCACCACACGCGGGCACCATTACGACCTCTTGTTCGACTGCGTGGGGAACCATTCGTTGTCAGCATGCAGACGCGTCTTACACCCCCAGGGGAGACTGATCATGGTCGGTGACCGCAGCGGTCGGGGGATGATCAGTCTTCTGGCCCGTTTGATCACCGCGCTGGTGTGGTCAAGGTTCGTGAGCCAGAAGCTGGTCACGTTTCTGGCGAGACCGAACCCAGAGGACTTGACAGTCATGCACGACCTCATGAAAGCCGGAAAGGTCATACCAGTCATCGACAAGGGTTACCGGTTGAGCGAAGTCCCGGAGGCTCTCCGGTATCTAGAAGAAGGACACGCCCGAGGAAAAGTGGTCATTACGGTAGAGCAGAACGACAACACCGAACACAGCCCGGAACACTCATCTGCACCACATCCCTTGTAGGTGTGGAACTCTTTTTCTGTCAATTCCATCATGCAAAGCTCGTACCCTGGCCGAAGATCGCTGGAATGAATCAGATTGCCTTTCTGAAGGATATGTTGGCAGTTCATTTCTCAGCCAGAAGGAGACATGAATGATGAGCGGCTCTTTCCCAGTGTAACCTTGAAAAGGGATGAGGGAAGAGCCATTTAGCTGTGATCAAGCTTCACGGGCTAGCTCAATTGATGAGAGATTCCTTCTCTCGACTCGAATCCTCTTGATGAAGTATATCGTGCCGCCTCTTCTCTGAAGCATATTGAGCGCGGGGCGGCCATTTTATGCTTTCTGTCACAAATATCTGGACGACCGAGACTATAATCTACGTATGAGCATGATAAAACAAGTCCTGTTTCTGCAAGGTGGGGGAGCAGGCGCGTTTCACGAAGATAGAAGGCTGGCTGAAAGCCTGAGCGATGCGCTCGGTCCAGCGTACCAGATTCATTACCCCGCCATGCCACATGAGGATGATCCTGACTACGAGCTCTGGCGGCAGAAGATCGAACCGACGATGGAGCAACTGGGCGATGGCGTTATCTTGTGCGGCCACTCGGTTGGTGCGTATATCTTGCTCAAGTTGCTCGTAGAGCGTCAGGCAACAAGCAAACCGGCAGGGATCTTTTTGATTGCAACGCCCTTTGTTGGTACCGGTGGCTGGCAGATCATGGGTATGGCTCTGCCGGAAGATGCTGCCGCCAACCTGCCCCGGAATGTTCCTTTATTTTTCTATCATGCGCGCGATGATGAAACGGTGCCATTTGCCCATCTCGCACTGTATCGCCAGAAACTGCCGCACGCCGTTACCCGCGAGCTCGAGCAAGGCGGACATCAGTTGAACAATGATTTGTCGGTCGTCGCAGCGGATATTGAACGCGTTGTCGGAGGACGACAAGCACGCTGAATCGTTCATTTGACTGCTGAAGCGCCCTACCATGAGGCACGAAACGCTTCCAAGGTGGCCTGTGATGAGACGTTGTTTGCGACTGGTCCTAACCGTCCAACATGGCCAGCCGGTCGTTAACAGATGGGAAAATGCTGGCTGGCCATACTGTTCCGTGTTAAGGCCGTATTGGTTAGTCCGCCAAAGGCTTCTTCATTTGCTTTCTAGTGGTTTGACCTATGTTAATTAATTACGGCCAACCTACTTTATAGTATTGAGCCCCACTGCTTCGAGAAAAAGTGCTTTTAATGCAACCTCATCTACGGCTTCACCTTCATGGAAGTCGATGGCACGCACCGTGTTACTGTCTAGACGCGCGTTGAAGAGCTTCTTTGGGTCCTTCATCTGAGCGCCCTTTTGGAATGTCAACCTCACCGCGTTCTTGAGCGTATCACCTACGCATATCATTCCATCATGAGACCAAACGGGAACTCCCTCTGGTCTAGAGGGCTTTTTCCACTTCACTTCTTCGACCACGGCAGGATCGGCTTGCTTGATGAGCGCGCGTAGTCGTGATAATGTCTCGCCCCGCCAGTCACCATGCATTTTGATTATGGCATCTATCTGCTGAGCGGCAGTCTTGTCTTCCATATAGAATTCCTTTCTACCTGGTCTTTCAGCTTTAACATTAGCACAAAATCATGCATTTCGCTTCACAACTAACCAGTAAATGGCTCTAATGGGTGTCAAACTCAAAGTAGATATAATCCAGATAAAGAAAAAGACCTTCCACCATGTGTGGTAGATGAACCACGGCCGTAAGCTTTATTTACATGACAGTCTGTTGTGCCAATGGGTATATCGGAAGTGGTCTGGATACATACCGATCCATCGGCGATACTGGTCATATGTGCTTCTCGAGAAAGGGTTTGCTTCTTTCTTCTCAGCAAGGCACATGGTTATCTCTGCTCGCTACAGGTCATCGCTCGTTGCGCATCACGTGGGAAAGAAGAGGTACAAGAGCTGTCCTTGGCGCGAGCAGAGACAATTCGGTCATGGAGATGTCCGCCAGAAGAGCGACACACCAAGGGGTATTGGCTGCTGGAGGGACAAGCGATGACAGCGCCGGGAGAGCTTAATCATGCGTAGGAAGCAGAATCTCAAAGTGCGCCAAGACGTACCAACTTCATCAGCCGCTCTTAGCGACACAAAGGCGCTTGAGCAGCAGGTGCGAGCAAACCCGGTGGTGCAGAAAGTCATGCGTCGCTTTGATGCGCGCATTGTCACCATTTCGCGAGCAGGAACACGTGAGGCAGCCGAACGCTTGGAAGTAGAACAACAGGTGTTGTGCTTCTCTCCACAGGCGTAAGGCTATCGCGCTACACAGCCATCGCATCATCGATGCCCAACCCGACGCCTTCCGAACGGGTTGACTTTCAGGCCAAACCAGGTATACTTGATTCTGTTGAGAAGTGGGACCATGCAAACACAGCCTTTTTCTTTTTGTCCTGCTTGAGCGGAACATTCCTGCCATCCTGGCCGTCTTTCTTATGTAGATTGGTCTTCTATCCTTTGCTCCAGATGCTATTTCCCTCTCCAGGCATTTTTGTGCCTGTGGAGACCATTCCCCCAGAGAAAAAAGCGCACTAAAAAGCGTCACACTGAGCGCGGTCACGCATCTATTTCAGAGAAAGCGGGGCACCATGAATCAGACTGCACCATCACAGGAGCCAGGCGGAGGGCCGCTTCCTGCCGCAGCGGCGGTAGAGCAGCTTGTCCACGAGTACGGCAAGTTGATCTTCTCCATCATATATGGTCTGACTCATAACTGGTTGGAGAGTCAGGACCTCACACAGGACGTGTTCCTGCGTGCGCTTGAGAGCATCGACGCTGCGCGTGCGGCCACTGGCAATCGCTTTCAGGCCCGCGCCTGGCTCTTGCGGATCGCGGTGAACACTGCGCGCATGCATCAGCGCCGAGCGCGTCTGTATCGCTTCTTGCCCTTCTCGTTGATTGAGAAGGATGAGCAGGAAGCAGAGGCAGCGGCTATTAGCGAACCCGTGGCCGCCAAGGCCGTGCCATGCCAACCGCCAGGCTATGCCCCGCCTGAGCCGGCGAATCCAGCCGAGCTGGTGGCTGAGCGTGATGCAGTGGCGCGCACTTTAGCAAGGCTGCCTGAGAGCCAGCGACTGCCGCTGCTCCTGTCCATTGTGGCCGGTTGCTCACACGCGGAGATCGCCCGGATCCTCGATCTGGAGGAAGCCACGGTGCGCCAGCGACTTTCGCGTGGAAGGCGCGCCTTTCAGGCACTGTATACACAAGAAAGTGGTGAGGTCGTCAAGGTGGCGACACAGGATCGGCACATCCCTGCCCGTGGCCGGGAAGCGCAACGATCTGCTAGAGCAATGCAGATAGCAGTAGGGTGAGAGTGCGGTCCTGGCGAGCGCCACCCGGAAAGGGGGTGATGCCATGTCATGAGTCACGCGCGTTCCAGTGTAGGCACGCTTACATCTGGAGCGCGCGTCGTCAACCTTCCGTTGTCGTAGCGTATCTCTTCGCGAACCGGGCAGAGGTGGAGGCTCCGCCCCGTTCTGTTTTCTCGTGTTCCTCCGGTACGCTGTCGTGCGCTCTCTCTTGCCGACTGACTCGTCAGTTCTCGAAGCACGCGCATCCAATGAGAAGAAGCCGAAAGGAGGAACGCTATGTCTGCCCCTGCCGCAGGGGGGAAGATCGCTCCAAGAAGCGTGTTGCGCCATCGGCCACTCGGGACGACTCAGACGCAGTCTTCGATTCCCCCAGTGGCTCAGCGCGCCTCGCGCTTGCGCCAGCCGCCAAAGGTGCAAGACGATGAGGACGCACAGAGCAGGACCACCGGTGTCCAGATCGGTCACCCCCGGCGCGCCCATCCGCTCCTGTACCTGGGTGTGGGCATGCTAGTGATGCTGGTAGTCTGCACCGGGCTCTCGTTCATTGTCCCCTGGGCGCATACTACCCTGGATGATCTGCGCTACGGTCGCCCGCGCACGTTCCAGGTGGATGCGTTTGTCGGCCATAACGAGCAAGCGGGCATTCCAACGCACTTTATCGCGCTCAATCTCCATCGACAGGTCCTGATCATCGAGCTGCCCGGCGGCGATCCCGCCCGCGCTCGGATCTACAGCGGTCCCGTCCTCTACGGTGCGGGCGGCGACTTGGTGCCAGTCACGCTCAACTTTGTTGACGTGACTGGAGACCAGAAGCCCGATATGATCGTTCACCTGCATTATCAGGGGTGGTTCGGATTCTTCGATTCAGAGCAGCAGTTGGTGTATATCAATGAAAACGGGGGATTCCGCCCGGCGCGTCCGGATGAATTACCTGCAATAGAGCACTACTTGCGCCAGCACAGCAATGCGTAACAACAGCGGTGACAGAGGGTCAAGACAATGGCAAAGCTGGGAGATTTTACGGTCGGGTTCCTTGTCATTTCGGTGCTGCCTCTATGATTTACTTCCCTCTTGTAAATGTCATCTGAAAACTTGCAGTGAGAAAGACAAATAGCCCTCCCAGAGCTAGCTGATGCTAGCGAAAAGAAGAGATATTTAGTTCCTTGTGACCCTCTTAGACAGGAAGAGGTGCCGTCACCTGGTAACCCAGACGCATCAGTCGCTTGACCAGTTGCCCTTCGACTTTGTCAGGAGTTCGGCGAAAGTAGTCCACTCCTTTCTCGTGATACGGCTCTCCTGTCGTCATCATGTGGTAAAAGATGACCAGGATGCTGTGTCCGACTGCCACCGCGGCTCGTTTGGCTCCCCGCCGTTTGCGCAAGCGTCGATACTGCTCTCCCAGATACGTCTGGGTACGAACAGTCGTATGCGCTGCCTGAACTAAAGCGGCCTTCACATACGGATTGGCTTGCCGCGTCCGCCCGCTCTGGCGCTTCCCTGCGCTCTCCTTCTGCCCTGGACACATCCCGGCCCAAGACGCGAGATGAGCGGCATCGGGAAAACGAGAAAGATCCAGTCCCACTTCCGCACACAACAGGTGTAGGGTATGCCGACTGACACCTGTAATCTTTTCCAGTCGATCGAGTTTCTCCTCTTCGGCATGCAGCCGCTGTGCGATCTCGATCTCGACATGTTTGATGGAGAGTTCCATCCCCTCCAGCAAACGGAGCAACTCATGCAAGAGAAACGCATGATGGGAACGCAGATCCCCAGTCAGCGCTTCTACCAGTTGCACATGTTTGTGCGCGACACTCTTATGCACGAGCAAAGCGAGCCGTTCTGGGTCACGCTCACCTTTACAAAGGGCTTGCAAGATGGCTCGCCCTGAAACTCCCACTACATCACTGAGGACTCCTGAGAGTTTAATGCCTCCTTGTTGGAGCACTTTGAGAATCCGATTGATCAGTTGGGCACGATCCTGGACCAGATGCACCCGTAACCGCGTCAAGTCGCGCAGATCTTGTTGGGATTGATCCGGCACAAAGCTGGGAGTCAGCAATCCATGCTGAAGCAAGTCCGCCAGCCAGTCGGCATCCTGTACATCTGTCTTGCGCCCTGGCACCTGCCTCATATGGGCTGCATTGACCAGCACGAGTTCAAAGGAGCCTGTTAACCGATCATAGACGGGACGCCACAGTACTCCTGTGCTCTCCATACCCACGTGACTACAGCCTTCCGAGAGCAACCACTGCCTCATAGCCAGTAACTCTTTAGTCACCGTACGAAAGGTCCGAATTTCTTTGCGACGCTGCCCAGCTTCGACGACTGACAGACATGCCACCACCGTATTGCGATGTACGTCCAGTCCACAGCATCGTTCATAGACGACTTCCATCGCTTTTCTCCTTTCGGGAAAAACACGTTACACTCGTCACAAACGCTCGAAGACCGGCAGGGGGTATCTGCTTTTGACCAATTTCATCTGCATGCTCGGGAGCAATATCAGGTGGTTCGGCCAGACACCTGGGTACATCTTTGGGAACAAGCTCTCTCGCCTTAAATTTACACGCGTCCTCTCTCTGCCCATCTTCTCCCTTCCAGTTTAACCCGTTTTCATCCTGGGTGGCGCAGCT
>JACZCU010141536.1_pt1 | contig 19790 bp, 17 predicted proteins | sample 8641851 | NCBI WGS metagenome assembly JACZCU01 (sample SAMN15324605, study PRJNA640507) | soil metagenome | isolation source: monocropping sugarcane control | place: China: Luxin town, Laibin City, Guangxi Province | collected 2019-07-25 | depth 10cm m | reverse complement strand
TACTGGGTGTGCGCGGGTGTGGTTCATTTTTTGCCCATCAGGACACGCGCAGCGCTGTCCCCGTAGTTAGTAGTGGCAGAGCTTGCCTCTGCCATCGCCCCCACCTTGCCTCTGCCATCGCCCCCACCTTGCAAAAAAATGAACCGCACCCGGTGTGCGTAGCTTCATTATCCGTGTATGCTATACTAGTGGAGCGAGATCCTGTTGTCTAAACTTGAGAAAGGCCAACAGAGCCGATGACCACAACCTATACACCAGGCACACAGGTCGATCATTACGAAATTATTCGTATGCTTGGGCATGGCGGCATGAATCGGGTGTACCTTGCGCGTGATGTATATAACCGGCAAGAAATTGTACTCAAGTTCCCCAATGATGATTTAATTGGGGATATTGCTGTCTTTGAACGCTATAGGCGCGAGGCAGAGATCGGCCATCGCCTGCATCACCCGCATGTGCAACACCTGCTCAATACCGATGAAAAGCGCTCGCAAGAGTACCTGGTGGTTGAGTATATCAAAGGACAAACCCTGCGCACCATCCTCGAAGAATATGCTCCCAATCCATTGCCCGTTGCCAGGGCGATCAACATTACGACGCAAATTTGTGATGCCCTGGTGGATTGCCATGAACAGGGTATCTTTCATCGTGATATCAAGCCTGAGAACATTATGGTGCAGGAGGATGACAACATCAAAATCATTGATTTTGGTATCGCTCTGCTCGAAGGTGCGCGGCGCGTGACCTGGCGCGGCTTATCCGGTACGATGGGCACCCCTGATTATATGTCCCCGGAACAGCTCAAGGGCGAGCGTGGTATGGCTAGCTCAGATATTTATGCCGTCGGTGTTATGCTGTATGAAATGCTCTGTGGTCATACTCCCTTCGAGGGAGAGAATATCTTTGCTATTATGAATCAGCATGTCTCGCAGGACCCACCCTCGATCCTCCTCGCGAATCCGCAGCTCTCGCCGGAACTGGCTACCGTAGTCATGCGCGCCATTCGCCGGGATCGGGATAAACGTTACAGGACGATGAGCGATTTTCTCCACGATCTACGCAACCTGGAAGAGGTCAAGCCAGTGCCTTATGAGCCAGAGGTACCACACCTCAATCGAACTGGCCGCACCGTGATCACGGCCACTCTCATTATCATCGCCATTTTGCTGCTGATAACCGCGCTGGGTTTCCTTGCGCAGCTTGTCCATACTGTCGGTCATTAAACTCGCGGCTGGCTGCAGTGCAATCTACCAGGAGAAAAAGATGCAGACCCCATTCCCCCGACCTATCTATACCATCGGCGATGTCCACGGCCAACTGAAAAAGCTTATCAAGCTGCTGCAGGACGCGCAATTGATAGATACAGAGCACTCCTGGATGGCGGGCACAGCTACGCTCTGGTTTATGGGCGACCTTGTCGATCGTGGACCCGACGGCATTGCAGTGCTGGACCTGGTAATGCGTTTGCAGGCGGAAGCCGCTGCCGCTGGTGGATCTGTGGCATCGTTGCTGGGCAACCACGAGATGATGTTGCTCGCTGCCTACCGTTTTGGCAGGCGCTCAACGGGCCTGGGAAGCAATTTTCTCACCCGCTGGAAACGCAACGGCGGCAACCGCAAAGATATCGCCAGCTTGAAGCTGCATCACCTCGATTGGCTGGCGCAACTGCCCGCGATGGCGCTGGTGGATGATTACCTCTTCATGCACGCGGACGCTCCCTTCTATCTCAAATGCGGGCGCAGTGTTGCAGAGGTGAATGCTGCCTTTAACAAGCTGTTAAGTCGCAGCGATGCGCTGGCCTGGGAAGAAATGCTGGAAGATTTTGACCGGCGCGGGGTGTTTATGCATACGACCGATGGCGCAGAGTTCGCGCGCCGCTTTCTGAACATCTTTGATGGCCAACAACTGCTGCACGGTCATACCCCCATCAGTTCAGTGCTTCGCTGCCCACCCGCAAAGATAAATAGCCCCTGGATTTATGCAGGAGGGCAGTGCATCAACGTTGATGGCGGCATGTTTCTCGGTGGGCCAGGTTTTGTGCATGTTGTGCATAGTGCACAAAATAAGGCGCTTTAATTTTTCTATTTTGTCTATAGTACCTTGAGAGTAAAACTCATATACTTTGCTAAGTAACCCGACGTGTATGTCTCTCTCTTTAGCTCTGCAGGTATGGATACCCGCATGAAAAGCAGGCAACATATAAAGGAGCAACCAGAGCCGGTGAAAAAATTAAACCTATCACTACTGCCACATAAATATGCTGTTTGTCAGTTTCATCCCGATAAACACATTCCCTATTGGGCTCTTCTGGGCGACTTTGTCTCACTGACACGTACTCATGAGGAACTATCTATCGTCTGCCAGCAGGACAATGTGCCAGGTGACATAGAGGCAGAGAGAGGATGGCGCTGCGTGCAGGTGCAGGGCGCCTTCGATTTTTCCGTAGCGGGCATCCATGTCTCGCTGGCAGTTCCACTGGCCGAGGCGGATATCAGCGTCCTGGCAATTGCAACGTATGCGACCGATTACTTGCTGGTCAAGGAGGAGAATGTGGAACGGGCCTTGCAGGTTCTGGAGCAGGCTGGTCATTACATTGAGCGTTACAGCGAAGTCCGCAAAGATTAAGCCACTGGTAATTTACACAAAAACTATTCTCCATTTCAGACAAGGAAGAGGAAAAAGATAGCTTTTCACAGCTTTTCAGATGGTTCCCCTCTATGCTTTTGTGCAATTTATACGAAAAAAGCCCTCGACTTTCTCTTATTTTGCATGTAGCCCTGCCAAAGAAAAATACCTATACTCATAGAAACAGAGATTGCCTGAGCGTGCAATGGTTGCGCCTCTTCTCGTTTCCACAAGCCACGAGCGCCCTTAATACTGGTGATGTTGCCAGTCGTGCTACGTGTGTATTGGACATTAGAGAGGAATCTACCATGGCAGCTCAAACCTCAAATGAAGTTAAGATGGTCCCCACCTTAGGCTTGACCGGAGTTACCATCAACGCGATGGCTCTGATTGCCCCCGGCGCCTTCCTCTGGACCACCTATCAGATCCAGGCGGCTCCCGCATCAGCGATGAACATGTGGTTCTCAGTATTTATAGCAACCGCAATCGCCCTGCTCACGGCCGTCTCATATGCCGCGCTTGCCAAAAGGTATCCCGAGGCTGGGTCCGGCAGTTCTTATTACTTCGCGGAAATGAGTCTCCTCCAGCGAGAGGAACATCGTCATTTTAAATTTGCTCGCCTCAGTAAATTTCTGGTTGGTTGGGCTTCGCACCTGTATTACTGGATTTATCCAGGCGTAATGGTCGCCTTCATGGGCCTGGTCATCACCTACATTATCCAGACCTTTGTCCCCAGCTTTGGCGCTGGCTGGCAGGAGGTACTGGTTTGTATTGTGTTCGCGCTCATCGTGGGCGGTATCGCCTACATCGGTGTCCAGGGTGCAACGCTTGCCAACATTGTCATTAATGTCATTCAAATCGTTGCCCTTGTCACGTTCTCTGTCCTCGCAATTGTCTACCGTGCTACCCATCCCGCCGTCCACTACTTGTATCCCAACCCATTGAGTGTGATCACGCCGCACGATTTTAGTGGCCTCATCTTTCAGGTGACCATTGCCATTCTGCTGGTGGTAGGCTTCGAATCCGCGACCGCCCTGGCGGCAGAGGCGAAAAATCCCGGTCGTGATATTCCAAGAGCGGTAGTGCTCTCGCTGGTCATTCAGGCGGTAATCTTCTACTTCTTTGAGTACTTTGCGGCCAACTTCTTTATCAACACGAGCTACACAAGCGGGAGCGGGAGTAGCCAGGTGTCCGGTTTTTCGGCTGCATTCGCTTCTGGCGCTCCCATTGGCGACATGGCGAAGATTATCGGCGATCAGATGCTCGGTGGCAATGGGACCATGCTGGCAGTGATCCTGGCAGCGACGGTGGTGATTGCCCTGCTGGGAACCACGCTCTCCTGTTTGAATACAGGCGTGCGCGTGACCTATGCGATGGGGAAAGATACTGAACTTCCGGTGGCCTTTGGCTTCCTGCATGGCAAGTATCGCACGCCGCACGTCGGTGTGATTGTGCTCACCTTGCTCTCCGCTGCCATTGGATCATACGGCGTACTCAACGCCAATAATTTGACGCAGATAACGCTCGTCTCCAACATCGGTACCTTCTTGCTGTATGGCATGACCTGCATCATCTGTGTGATTGCGTTTGCGGGGGTAGCGGGGCGCTCCCTCTTTAACACCATTCTTTCACCCGTGCTGGGGGCCATCCTCAATGTCGCAATGCTCTTCGGCGTGCTCTACTTCGCCATCGCAGGTGGCGGCTCCTCCCAGACGAACACCATCATTGCAGGTGTCGTCAGCGTCGCCTGGCTGGTCATCGGCTTCGCGGCCCTGTACATTCGCAAGCTGACGCAGGGCGTTCCGATCCTCCATCCAGAGGATCACAAAGAGAAGCTCAAAAAAGAAGAAGGCATCCCGCTTGGTGTAGGCGGCGAATAGTAGAAAGCGAAATGGACGCGTAATTTTTGAAGCTCATGTGCGATTGTGATGAAGGCGCTCGCAGAGCGCCTTCATCACAATCGCACATGAGCTCAACCTTCTCCGAGCGTACATCTGCAATAAAAAACCTCTTTTTGAGATGGCCGTTTTTGCCCTTTTGTATAGTGCTACCTATTGCTCGACTATGGCAGGGCAGGCAATTTCTTTGGGAATCGACGAGTGGCTATGAAGATCCCGATGGTCAGGCCAACCACGGGTACGATAGAGGCGAAGGGCAGCCAGCGTAGCAAGAGCGCGACCACCACGGCGCTGATCGAATAAGCCAGACAGAGCGCTATTAGCAGTCCCATACCCACCGTTGTAGCAGGTAACGCCTCATGTCGCATGGTATAGACAAGACGCTTGCCCAACGCAAGCAGCGTTCCGGTGAGAGCGATGGCGGCTATTCCCTGAACACTCAATGCCTGCACCACAGCGCCCAGTATCCCCATCGCAAACGCCGCAAGCCCGATCAGCAAGAGCTGCCCAGACCCGGTCATGGACGGAGTGCCGATGAGTAGCCAGCCGATGGCCAGCAAAAGCAGGACCACCCATTCCACCACGAGAGCACGGGTACCCGCACCTGACCAGGCGGCATGGAAGGGTTCTCGTCCAACGATCCACGCACCGAGGGCGGCGCCAACGAGAAATGTCACCAGCGCAGCCACCGATCGCACAAGTAGCCCTACGTCCCCCTGGGCCAGGGCGAGGCCGAGGAAAACGACGTTACCAGACATAAAGGAGGTAAATACGTGCCCCAGTCCGAGGTAGCCCAGTGCGTCGACCCACCCGGCGATTCCGGTGAAGAGTAGCAGCAAGACATTACGGGTCGCGATGGCATCAGGTAAGGACGCTCGTCTTGGAACTGCAGTATTCATGTCAGTGTTCATGCCTTGCACTCCTTTTGCCACCAAAAACTCGTGGTGGCTCTCTGATGTGGTCAGTAGCGTTTTCCCAATTCGGATGTATCCATCTGAATCCAACGATGGATCGACGGGTGATCGATGACGATTCTCCGTTCCTTGATTGGTGCTAGACCACAGCGAACTTCCTCTTCGCAGCGATGAACACGTCGCCCCGCTTGGGAAGGCTTGTGAACACTTGCGGATCAACTCCAAAACTGGCTGCGATCACTTCACTCGGCAACCAGCCGAAGCTCTGCGAAAGGTCAATATGATTCGGCCTGATGTTCGAGAAGAAGACCAGGAAATGCATCGGTTCGTCGCTGGTGCTCGCGATGTAATGGAAGTAGTTTTGTGGGATGAAAGCGACATCACCAGTTTCGACCACAAACGTTTCCCGGCTCCCATTGGGAGCTACGATTCCAATCTGGGCCGTGCCCCGCAGGCAATAGTTCAACTCCCCGGCATTGGGGTGCCAATGGGGCTCTCGCAGAGAGCGTGATTCGGCCTGCAAGGAGAACAAGGTAATCCCTTCGAGACGCGGGATCTCTGTGACCCCCAACTCCTTGACCGTTCCACCCTCATAGACATTGGGTGCTAACTGTTCTAGATTGCAAGTGTACGGCCTGGTGGAGGCATCTGAGCCGCCGTTGCCGCTAGCGGATGCGCCAGTGACCGTTGTTCCCAGCTTGACCAGGAATCTATCACCCCGCTTCGGTAGGTCCGGAAAAGTCGAAGGGGGCACGGCAAAGGTCTCGGCCAGGAATTCTCTGGGGACGTTGTCAAGCGACTCGGAGAGATCGAGGTGCTCGGGCTCTTCATTGGTGAAGGCCGCAATTACCCTGAGTGTCTCTGCGCCGGTATTGCGGATGTAGTGAAAGTAGCCCGTGGGGACAAAACTTGCACTGCCGACCCCTATCTCAAATGTAGCGTTATCACCTGCAGGCGAGAAAATACCCATCGTTCCCTGGCCCTGCAAGCAGTAACTCAATTCGCACGCGTTCGGGTGCCAGTGTAACTCGCGTAGGCACCCAGGTGCGATCTGCAGCGAATAGATGGCCATACCCTTGAGCGACGGGATATTCTGCCGGGTCACCGCTCTGTTAGTGCCGCCTTCGAACTGCTGCGGCTCACTTGCTTCCAATTGGTACTTGAAAGACATATGCTTCCTTTTCCTTTCCTTATTATTTTCTCGTCGTTGAACCTTGTTCCAGCTTCACTATAGTGATGGGGTAACTCTAATAACGGTGACTGGCAAGATCGAGCCCTTTGAGATGTGGACAGCGTAGCAAAGCATACAATGACTTCAAATCGTGAGGAGGTGCTCTCGCCCTTGCTCGTGCATGTTTCAAGGTTTTTTCAATGCCGCTATTTGTCAATCTACATAAATGTAATCAATGATGTAACTGTATCAGTATAAATGGCAAAACAAGCTGAGCGCCATCCATTCATCCTGCTTTTTGCACCTGCTGACCTCATTATCGTGAGCTTCTTTGGTATATATACCCCCGATGCGACATGGATGAGAGTGGTTTCGTCTATTCCTTTCTGGACACCCACGACGATGCTCGTGCGTATTGGGGTGAATGGAGTAGCTGGGTGGGAGGTCGCAATGACGATTGCGCTGATGATTGTTGCCATCTTCGTCTGTGCATGGATTTCCGCGCGCATTTATCGCTTCGGTATATTGATGTATGGACAAAAGCCTGGCCTGGGACAACTGGCGAAACTGGGTGTCCGTCACTTTTTGCATTTTTTCTTAACTGCACCTCGCGAGGTTTCTTGAGAGGGGCCTGGCAGCCAGCGAAGCTGGCTGCCAGGCCCCTCTCAAAATCTGCGAGGAGCGCAGCGAGGAGCAGTGAGGAAGGAGGAGACCTCCTCGCCGCAACAAAGTGACGGGCAACTGGCGAAACTGGTATGGATGAAATAAGAGACTCTTGTGCTATACTGACCAAAACTACAATCCAGGGAAAACAGTATGGCAAATCGACAACAACTCGGCATACTCAAGCAAGGTGCTCTTGCATGGAACGAATGGAGAAAAAAGAATCCTGATATACAGCCAGACCTCCACGAGGCGAGCCTGGCTGGCGCAAACCTGCGCGGAGCTAATCTGAGCAGGACAAACTTAGGGGGAGCCGAACTGGCTTCGGCAGACCTCCAGGAGGTCAATCTGCTTGGAGCAACAGTAGTAGAAGCCAATCTTCACGAAGCCAACCTCCACAAGGCCGATCTTGGCTTCGCTGATCTCACCTTTACCTCCCTGAGTAGCGCAAACCTCACATCTGCGAGACTCTGGAAAGCCGACCTCACAGCGGCAAAACTTATCAATGCCGACCTTTCCGCTGCGAACCTGACCATGGCGCTGCTTCGAGAAACCGATTTCACCGGCGCGAACCTTCACGAGGCCGCACTTGATTATGCTATTCTCGTCGAGACTAATTTGCGGCAAGCAAACTTAACAGGATGTTCGGTTTGTGGACTTTCCGCTTGGGACCTGCATCTTGAAGGCGCACATCAGGCCAATCTCATCATCACGTTACCCAGCGAACCTACCATCATGGTAGATACGCTGGATATCGCACAGATTATCTATCTGTTACTGCACAAGAAACAGATCCACGAAGTCATTACAAGCATGACGTCCAACATAGTGTTGATCCTGGGCCGCTTTACGCCCGAGCGCCAACCTATTCTGGAAGCGATTCGCGACGAACTTCGTGAACAGCATTATACACCGATGTTATTCAACTTTGAAAAACCTTTGAATCGCAATTTCTCGGAGTCGCTACATATGCTCGCCCGCATCGCGCGCTTCATCATCGCGGACCTCTCACTTCACAAAAGTATTTCTCAAGAATTGCGTGCTATTCTACCAGGCACGGTGGTGCCTGTTCAGCCTCTGCTCAATGGAACCCGTAGGCTGTATAACATGTTCCCTGACTTCAAGCAATACCCCTATGTTCTTCCAGGCTTTCATTACAAGGGCCTGGCAGACCTGCAAGCAGCTCTCGAGGAAAAAATCATCAGACCCGCTGAAGAGAAAGCAAAGGAACTGGAACGGCAGCAGAAATAACGGTGCATGACGACATCGCTGGCATTGTATCAACTCACCATATCTTCGGTGGCGTAGATCGAACCGCCTGGAGAGACATAGACACCCACCCCTACACTGTGGAGCGTTTGTGAGGTGAGATGAATACGATGCCAGCTATTCGGATTGTCTGGCTCGTTCACCATGCCTTCTTGAATCGAGCCGATCCCCGCTTCTTCGCTCGCGAGTGTCCCATTACTTCCTGTAGCGGAAATACACTCGCCACAATCATTGTTGTGAGGGAATTCGTTCGTAATTCGCATACATCCAAAGCTGGAATCCCCATCCGGGCAGGAGTGACTGAACCCACAATGTGACATATTCCAACTATGGAGACGTGCACCATTCGCCAGTGTGGAGTTCCAGCTATAGAGATACAAACCACGGATCGCACGATCGTGGTTGATCTGGTTAAATAAGTACCACTCGATGGCGGTCGAAATAGTTGTTATGGGTGGTGGACCCCAGGGAGCCAGCAATGGAACCGATCCTGTATTGTGCGTGCTATGATTACCTGTGCAGCAATCACCCCACCAACCGTGTGATGTCGCCACAGGATTTACTACGTGGGAGGGTTCACCATGTGGTGTTGCCATGGGACTGACTACGTGCGGTGTCGCCACAGGACTGACTACGTGTGGCGCCTCCACACGACTTGCTACGTGGGATAGTTCTATGTGAGCTGGTACGAAGATTACAAGGCCTGTCCCTCCGTTCGTTGAGCTTGCACTCGCGGCTTGTGCCAAGAGCGATGACATTATACCACTGGCTACCACGCCTAATGCTAACGCGGTTAACCAACAGATGGCTGTTTTTCGGAACACTGATTGTCCTTTCTATTACGTCCACGCTGTTGCTCCTCTCGCTGCATTATAGAATACCGATATCATTGGATAGCGCTTGTTTTTACACAAGGTGAACCTGGCTACCAGGCTCAATAACCACCGTTTCAAAGCTGAAATCTTCACTCCCAATCAGTACTTCTAGTCTATTGCTATGAGGATCTTTCTTAACCGCTCATGCGCACCTACGCGATGTCGATCATCTTCATTTCTGGTGCATCACCTGTATGAGCGTCTGGCGGGTTGATGGCAAGAGATCATCCCATGCACTGGTCTGCCAATCATCAAGACTATCTACCGGGGCAACCCAGGGTGGGAGGGAAACCAGCAGGTAATGCGCCAGGGCGCCCACAAACGGCTCATATGTCTCTCGTAGCTCAGCCAGCTTTTGCTCTGTTGCCGCTCCCTCGTTCAGGCGGATGCCGGATGCCGCAAGCACGTTTCGCAGGTGGGCAAATTCGGCCGGTGACAGCCGATTCACTCCCGTAGTGGGTGACGTACCAAAAATCTGAGAAAGGTCGACAGCGGCATGACGGGCCATAGCAAAGGTAAACCTGGCTGCTTCGGCTGGAATACCCTCGATGCCAGCCAGGATCAGCGCACACATATCCAGAATCGCCGTCATGGCTTCCAGCCAGGATTGTTGATCGTGCTGCGAGCGGTAGTAGGCCAGGACAGGATACGACAGGTGGCTCTCCAGGATGTCCGCGCACCATAGTTCCCATTCACGCAGCGTCACCAGTAGCTCCTCGACATTCTTCCTGGCATGATTGCGACGAAGCAACTCCGCTGCGGTTGCTGGGGAACCTGCTCGTGCGTCCAGCAACGAGATTCTCAGTTCACGTCGCGAGAACGCCTGGTAGATGATGGGCACGTAGCTGATCACCAGTGCGAGAAAGCCAAAGCCCAACGCGACCTCGATGACCACCAGCAAGCGGTCTACTCCTGTCACGGGAGTGACGTCACCAAGGCCAAGGGTGAAAAACGTGGTTCCGCTCATGTAGAGATAGGTTGCGAAGCTGATTGTCTTCTCAGGGGCGTGCAGTGGAAGAGCCAATCCCCATTGTAGCAGCGCAAATCCGCAGACGAAGAGCACGGCCCACAACACAAACAGTGTCAGCAAGGATAGCGGGCCGAAATAGCTCAGATAGAACTCCCGTCTTGTGCTTGGTCGCAGCAAGCGGTCGAGGGATTTCCACCCCTTCCAGGTCACGCGATAGAAGAGTCTGGTGATGCGGATGCGTCGTGTCACTCGACGAGGCAAGACGACCGTCTCAAAGGTGTCCTGGGCGACCAGCAGGATCACCACAATACCAACAATGGTCGCAAGTATGCTCATCGTTACCTCCTTGAGAGAGAACTGTTCAACAGCGAGAATGCCCTCTTCCGCTGAGCAGAATGCCGCTTCGACTGAGAGGAGCATTGCAGGACAAAGAGGAAATACAGGCGAAGCCTCCTTTTGTCTCCTGTTTTTTGAGGCCTATCTTAGTATACCTGTAAACACCTTGAGGAAAACTTTATGTAGAACGCCGGAAGGAAGCTCATTTTAGTTCCCATCATCGGTCTTGAGCATCTTCACTTTCGTTGCGGAACCATCTTGAGAAGATTAGGAAGCAACAGCTTCATCCTGATCTCTCGCGTCAGGGCATCACGGAGACGACGATACACCGCAACTTGCTCTTCGAGCGGAAGCGTAGGCGCTGGCGGATCTTCCACCGACCAGAGTTGGTGTCGACCGGCACCAGGAATGATAGGTCAGGTATCGGTCGCACCACTACACAGGACAATACCTTCATCCCACCGCATGCCAAACGTTGGCTGGATAAGGCGATCGGATGCCAGGAGTGGAATCCCTTGTTCGTGCAATACCTGCTCCGCCAGAACACGTCCCTGTTCGTCTTGCGTAGGGGTACTCCACACGTCCCAACGACCCTCCGCCAGCACTTCGAGGATGCTGGCTGCCAGCAAAGCGCGGCTCGATCCACGAGCGCAGAGAAAGAGGATACGCGAAGCCATGATAACTCCTTCCAGGCGTATAACGTTCTTGCAGAACAGCGTACTCAATTTTCTTACGAGAATGGAAAAAGAGCAGATAACTGGTTGAGATAATACGACTCTGGTTGAGATTTCTACACAAGACGCTGCATTTGGATATTTGTGACAATAAGCATTCATTGACTCTCCCAGACTCCGACGTTTACCAGGTTTGTTGGGCGTTCGCCGCGCAGCGCGCTGGCAATCTGCTCACAGGCCATCACCTGCATTCGCAGTACCCCTGCGGTGGTGTACGATCCAATGTGCGGCGTGCAGATGGTATTGGGCAGCGTGAAGAGCGGGTGATTGGTCATGGGCGGTTCTGGATCGAAGACGTCCAATGCAGCACCTGCCAGGTGGCCCGAGCGCAATACCTCCAGCAGGGCGGCCTCATCGACCAGTGTCCCTCGCGCGACGTTGATCAAGTAGCTCCCCCTGGGCATCAGGTTCAAGGTCTCGGCGTTCATGATATGGTGGGTTTCCGGTGTGGCAGGGCAATGGAGCGAGACGACATGAGCGCGTGACAGCAGTGCTGCTAGTGTGGGAACCAGTTCCACCTCAAGCGCGCTGGCCTGTTCAGGCGCGACGAAGGGATCAAATGCGCAAACCTTCATTCCCAGGGCTCGTGCTATAGTCGCGACTCGGCTGCCGATGCGTCCCAGGCCAACCAGCCCCAGCACAGCTCCGGCCACCTCAAAGCCAGGTGTCAGATCCGCAAGCGTCGGAAACGGACGTCCCGAGCGCAAGACACGCTCCCCAACCGCGACCTGCTTGCACAGGTTGAGAAGCAGCGCGATGGCATGTTCCGCAGTCGATTCGGTCGGCCCATCAGGGGTATTGAGGACCAGAATATTCCGCCGGGTCGCCGCGTCAAGGTCAATGCGGTCCACCCCGATACCTGGGCGAGCGATGATGCGCAGGCGTGGGCCAATACGATCCATCACTTCACCTGTCACAAACGTTTCTCCCGCAACAAGGATGGCGTCGGCCGTTGCTGCTTCCGCATACCAATCGTTGCGCTCACCTGCGATACTGACAGAAACGGTCGCCAGGCCCTCGAGCACTGCCAGGGCAGCAGGCTGCAACACCCTCCCCGTCCATACATGTGCTAGCGGCATATTCACTCCCTCTTTCTCTCTTCTTCCTTATCTGGAGCTATTCCCACGATTCCCTTTCATCGCTGGCGTGCTCCTATCGTGTTGATCGTGTTGAATGATCATGCATGTGGAAAACTATCGCTTCATTCCTGTTTATCCCAACGTATCGTATGTTCCAATATCATAGCAACCAGGATCCCTATCACGAGCCCGTTCTGCACAAGAGTACGAATAAGTGTTGGAATACTGCTGAATGCGGTAGGTGGTACAGTCATTAAAGTTAGCCCCAACAAAACTGGAGTTGCAATACGATAAATACTCTTGTACGAGAACACCATTCCCTTAATGGTGTCCAGGGCCGCTCCAAATAACTGTAAATATGCTACAAATAGGACCGCATCGCCAACGCTGATTGGCAGCGATGCAAATAACTGGCCAAGGGCGGGTATTGCTCCAAGAAGAATGAAGAGCGCTGCTCCAATGAGAAATGGCGCACGATCGAGCATGCGTGTAGCCCGCAAAAGACCAAGTGAAGAGGTGTAGGGAGCATATGGGACAAGTCCGAACACACCGGCTACGACAGAACTAAAACCTGTAACGACAAACGAACGCCTATATTGCGCAGCCGAGACGGGCGTGTCATATAGTGCTTCTGCTCCTTCGAGTGAGGCAAACGTGTTACTCAAACTGATGAGTCCGGTCAGCACAATGGCGAGCAGTATTCCTGGGCTGATCGTGAGACTTCCCCATGGAAATATGGCAAACAGGGCACTGCCAGCCGGTACAAGTGTTGATGGCTGGCTTGCAAACAACAAGCGAAAGGTAATCCAACCGACAATAATGCCAATCAGGAGGGCGAAGTTACTCACAAGTCCGCGTCCCCAGATATTGAGCGCCAGTACCAGGATCACGAGCCCAAGCGAGAGCAGTGCAACGATTGGCTGAATTGATGATCCATCCGTCAGCCCCATCATGCCTTTGAAAAAAATCTCGCTTAATTGCGCTGCCAGGAGGAAGTAAAAGGTGCTGGTCACAACCGGGGTAAACAGGCGACGAAGCCACCAACCAATCCCCAGAATCCCAAGCAGGCAAATGAGCAGACCGGAGATGATTATACCGACTTCGAGGTTTCCTCCTAGAGTTTGCAAAGATTGACCCGCTGACTGTGTGCTCGCGGCCAAACTTAAGATCACTCCCCACCATAGTCCTGCCGGGCCTTCCAGAAGGGGTAGGCGATGCCCTACAAGCCCTTGCAGGATACAGGCGATTCCTGTATAGATGAACGCCCGCTCAAGAGACGCTGTGACGACAGCGGGAGGGAGATGGAAGGCTTGCCCAATGGAAATGGGGATAACAACAATGTTAGCAAACATGAAGAAGAGCCATTGAATACCCGCTAGTGCAGTAGTAAGCGGTGTGCTGCTACGATCGGGTCGCAATGTGTCTTCCCTTCTCATACAGAAACGACTTCCCTATTAGTCAACCATAGATCGATGATGATGAGTAGAGCGTAAGACGAAACAAAGGCTTTGTCAAGCTTGCAAATTGCTTAATTGCTTACGAGTGTCGTTCATGCTTTTGCATATCAGGACACGCGCAGCGCTGTCCACATGGTTAGTAGTGGCAGAGCTTGCCTCTGCCATCTCTGCCATCCCCCACCCCGACCATCCCTCCCCAAATGCAAAAATGTGAACCGCACCAGCATAGAAAATAAAGTTGACTTTATCTCCTGGGTGCTGTTATTCTACTAAGGGGGAAGTGAGAAAAGGCGAGTGCCTTCGCTATTTATATCATGCCACTGAGTAAGATCGCAGGGAGTCTACTGGTTTCGAGCACACAGCCCGACTACTTTCATCCATTACGATGTAAGCTCTGAGTTGGATCCCTTACTAAAGGAGGTTTGAGATCTTGAAACGCTATCTACTCTTCCTTTCTGTGCTGCTTATACTTCTAAGTGGCCTGGCGTCGACTTCCACCAAAGTTGCCCACGCTGAAACCGCAGTTGCCCAGACTTCCAGCGCTTGTATCAACCCCAACGCAACAAATACGTTCTATGGCACGCTTGGCAAGGCCAACTACACTATTTCCGTCCCTTCCAACTGGAATGGAACGCTAGTCCTCTACAGCCACGGCTATGTATCTCCCGGCAGTCTACTCATGAATCCGGCACCCGCCGTCGGTGACGCTGTGACTGGAGCTGCCCTTTTGCAGCAGGGCTATGCGCTTGCCGGCTCTTCTTATAGCCAGAACGGCTGGGCACTCCAACAAGCATTCCAGGATCAGATCGCATTGCTTGATTTCTTCGACACAACCTGTGGTCATCCTACCCGCACGATTGCCTGGGGTCACTCGCTGGGCGGCATCATCACGGCTGGCCTGGTTCAATTATATCCCGCTCGTTTTGCTGGCGCCCTACCTATGTGCGGAGTGCTTGCCGGTGGTATCGGCACCTGGAATCAGGCGCTCGATAGCGCCTTTGCCTTCGATGTCCTCCTGGCGGGGAATACGTTGCCCATCGTCCATATTACTAATCCCTCGGCAGCCTTCAATCAGGCCGAGTCAATACTTGCATCGGCGCAAAAAACTCCTCAGGGTAGGGCGCGCATCGCCCTGGCCGCAGCCTTAGCAGACATTCCCGGTTGGTTTAACTCCAGCTCGCCTGAGCCGGGGAGTAAGGACTTCAGTACGCAGGAGCAGAATCAATTCCTCTGGCAAAGCCAGGTTGACTTTGCTTTCGCCTTCGGGGCTCGTGCCGAACTCGAGTTTCGTGCTGGTGGCAATCCCTCGTGGAACACCGGTGTCAACTACAGCAAGCAACTGGAAAATTCAGCCAATTACCGCGAAGTCGTAGCCCTCTACAAGCAAGCCGGTCTGAAGCTGGACCAGGACCTGGGCACCCTGGCAGCAGCTCCGCGTATCGCAGCTGATCCAGGAGCTGTGGCATATCTGAACAATTACATCTCCTTCAACGGCGATCTGAATATTCCTGTACTTACCATGCACACCACTGGCGACGGGCTCGTATCCAACCAGGATGAGCAGGCATATGCCAGTGTCGTTCGCTCGGCTGGTAACTCCAGTTTGCTACGCCAGGTATTCGTTCATCGCGCCGGTCACTGCACCTTCACCCCCGCGGAGACGCTCACAGCCTTCCAGACACTTATTCATCGTCTGAATACCGGCAAGTGGGACGGCTCTACCGATCCCTCTCTCATGAATCAGGAAGCGACCGCGCTCGGTTCAACCTTTAATCCCGCGCCCCCGGCCTTCCTCGCTTTCGAGCCAACTCCCTTCCTGCGTCCATTCGACATTCGTAATTAGCATTACTGATCCTGGAAGAACAAAAAGGGAAGGAGGCCGCGCATGTGCGGCCTCCTTCCCTTTTTGTTGCGGGATCCTCCTCTCATCTCGAAGGCTAGCAAATCACTAACTACTTCGAAGGTACTGGTAAAGCTGCTGTGAAGATGTCCTGGTCGTTTGCAACACTGGCATTGCTAGCCGTACCGGTACAGATTGTAGGCGGTGAGGAGTTGGGACATATGAACAGGTCTGGAACGCGAGTATCCATCCACAATGGGTAGGCGTTGTCGATACCCGTGAGACCAGTGTAGTCACCGAAGAAGGTCCCACCGAACTCGGTTGGAGGTGGCATGGGCGAAGATGTGACGCGCTGCACCACAAAATTCGTGAGATCGCCCGACCCTGAGAGGCTCATATCGGAGAAGCCGGTCGTCTCGTCGGTATCGTACTGGCGGTCATAGTAAGAAACCCCCAGTTTCCCGGTCTTTGTAAAGGTAATCCACTGCCACCACTGGTCGGTAGTAGCCTGGCCGGACTCCTGGTTAACGCTTGTGAGCGTTCTTGGATCCGCGCTGGTACCGGTGAAGGTTGCGCCACCATCATTGGAGACGCTCTCCAGGATGTCGTTGTTGCAGGCTCCAGGCGTTTTCACTCCTGTGAACAGGTTATTTCCAGTGGCGGGATTGATGCCAGCGGGCACACAGCCGTTTGCCTCATTCGAGTGTACGTTGATGTAGGAGCCGAAGGTGACCACCACTTGGGCCGCGTTCGTCGGATTGACCGCGCCTGATGGATAGTTGGTGGCACGGAAGTAGGAATCGGTGCTCGGGCCTTTTTCCGGTACGCAGGCACGACCGGCGTCCTTCCCGCCCTGGTATGTGGCACAGTCTGGGAGATCGTAGTAATCGGATACCTTCACAGGCGGGCTGAAGGTGTTGCCACCGTCAGTCGACTTGACCAGCAGGACCTGGTTGCGATTGTCAGCCGCCTTCACCGCGTTGTTATAATTGTCGAAGACAACGTAGAGCGCGCCATCGGGACCGGTGAAGGGCTGCGAGAACTGGTTCTCGTTACAGCTACCTTGTGTGGTACCCGCACCGAATGTATTCGCGCAGAGCAGTGGAGCGTTAATGCTGACCAGGTGGCGCGTGCTGAAGTGCTCACCGTAGTCAGAGGAGTAGGACTCCCAGATGTAGGCGCTGCCGTCGTTGGCAAACTCGGTATAGGTTACGTAGACGCGGTCCTGGAAGGGGCTGCCAATATGATTGTCAACGGTCATATACGGCTTGTCCTCGAACGCAGGAACTCCCGTTCCTGCCAGGTCGGCGCTCTCAACCACCGGTCGGCCCGGGAAGTTCCATGAGGCCCCATAATTCTGGGTCGACCGGAACACATACACGGCGCTCGAAAGGTCCGGGTTTGGGGTCGGCCCGTGACCACGTTGGAAGACCTGGCACTGGAAATAGGCATTCCCTTTGGTGTCCCAGGCTACCGCAGTATCTCCGCCGGCTTCCCAGTACTGGCGTGCCGTATTGCCGAAGGCTCTCCCTCGCGTGAATCCCATGGGGATAGTGGTATCATTCCAGGTTCGTCCCTTGTCCAGGCTGTAGGCACCATAGCAGTTACCATCACCTCGACGATAGTCGTTGAAACTGGCGATGATGTGGTTGGGCTGGTTGGCATCCTGGGCAATGGATGTCTCGTTCTGTGCTTGCGCTCGCCCCTGCAGGTCCGGATCGCTTATATTCAAGCAGTTCTGGTTCACTTTGATGTTGGAAGCCAGGTTCACAGGGCAAGCATCGCTGCCCCTGGGGTTGTAGTTGCTAGGCTGGTTGCCATTGGCCGCGTTATCGCTATTCAGCTCAAAATCTGCAAAGCCGGACAGGATGCGTTTTTGGATCTGGTTAAGGTTCGAGTAATCAAAGGACTTGGCTTGTGCCGTGTTAGCACCAGGGGATAACTGAAAACTGAGTAAGGTCCCTACCAGCAGGACAAGAAGCGTCGCTGCTGAAATAAAGATGCTTCGTTTCCGGATTTTCATCGAATACCTTCTTTCCTCCTTGAAAAAAGACGACGGTAAGTGCCTGGGATACAAGAACAAACTGATGCGTAGACAACCTTACAAGGCTAAAAAATACAGTAACGTTTTAGCAGAAACGGAAAGAGGCAATTTAATATTTACAAAAATCAATTATAAGGGAAAGCAGCCATTTGTCAAGTTAACAATAAAAACGCGCGTTAATGCTTACAATAATAGTTGAAGTTATAAAGAAGGCATAACTACATACATCCCTCCTGGTGAGGTCAACCGCATTTTCAATTATCTTCTTCTGCTGGTGGCGTTACTTTATCCACAGTCTGGGATGTATGATGGCCAAAAGCTGCCAGAATTGTTTCCAGTACTGGCAACACCAGGCCGTAAGCGCCGTTGCGGTGGCACTCAAGTGCAGGATGCGCGAGATGCCGGAGCCGTTCTTTAAGGGGACCTGAAAAGTCATTAAATATTAATATATTAAAATATGTATATATAATAAGTGTTAAAATGTTATATAACGTTAACTGAACTTATAAACTCATAATCATGTTATCACCATTTCACCACCTTCTCATAACCGCTGCATAGTTAACTAGTAGAGGTAAAGCATTCATTTCCCCGTCAATCAGGATTTTCCTTCTTTGACAACTCTATCTCAGCAATTTGTGTATGTCTAGTTATTCATAGGAGAACCATATATGAAAGGATTTCTCAAGTCAAAACTCCTTTTGTCCCTTGCAGCGTTTCTCATGAGCGTGGTTGCCATCGCCGGCCTCCTGCTGCAGTTCTTGCCAGCCGCGGCCGCCCCTCAAAGCGAAGGATTGTTCCAGCGGACCAACCTGGTTTCCGACATCGCCGGTGTAGCCCGCTTTACAGATCCGAATTTGGTGAACTCATGGGGCCTCTCACATAGTCCCTCTGGCCCCTGGAGGATTTCAGACAATGGCACAGGTCTCTCCACGTCGTATAAAGGTAATGGCGTGAGCGTGCCCCCCGTGGTCACCATCCCACTGCCACCAGGTGTAACGGGTACAGCAGCCCCAACTGGCAATGTCTTCAACAACGTGAACAGTACGAATCCGGATGACTTTGTCATCAAGCAAAACGGGAAGTCTGGTCCAAGCATTTTCATGTTTGCGACCGAAGACGGCACAATCTCCGGTTGGAATCCCGCCGTCGACAAGACCCATGCGATTCTCAAGGTGGATTTCTCGAAAGAGAAGCTAGGTAAATTTGTGGGTGCCGTCTACAAAGGGCTTGCCATCGGTCGAAGCGACGGGAAAGACTTTATCTACGCTACCGATTTCCGGTCTGGAATGGTAGACATGTTCAATGCCAAATTTCAGCGGGTTAGTTCTTTCACCGACCAAAATCTGAATAAGCAATGCAATCTTAATGTCTTGACTAACCAATGTTTCGCTCCGTTCGGTATCCAAAACATCGGGGGCAAACTCTTTGTCACCTTTGCATTGCAGCTACCAGGCAAGCATGACGACCAGGCAGGGCCGGGTAATGGGTTCGTCGATGTCTTCGACACCAACGGGAACTTTATAAAGCGTCTCATTTCAGATGACGTGCTCAATTCTCCCTGGGGTTTGGCCCTCGCCCCTGCCAATTTCGGTCGGTTCAGCAATGACTTGCTCGTCGGCAATTTCGGCGATGGTCACATCCATGCCTTCGATCCTGAGACTGGTGCTCTCCTCGGTCAACTTAAAGATCAATTTGGCCCCATCGTGATTGATGGCCTGTGGGGATTAGCCTTCGGGAATGGCGACCAGGCTGGCCCAACTAACGTACTCTTCTTTGCCGCTGGTATCGGCGCTGAGGCGCATGGTCTCTTCGGCTCTATCGAGGCTGAATAGCATCGCTATCACCTCCGGTGGTTCCCTATGTGGGAATGCTGCGGATGGTGCAGCCACAGGCTGCACCATCCGCAGCATTC
>JACZCU010095081.1_pt1 | contig 19804 bp, 17 predicted proteins | sample 8641851 | NCBI WGS metagenome assembly JACZCU01 (sample SAMN15324605, study PRJNA640507) | soil metagenome | isolation source: monocropping sugarcane control | place: China: Luxin town, Laibin City, Guangxi Province | collected 2019-07-25 | depth 10cm m | reverse complement strand
AGGTTCTCTTTAATTTTTTCCTGCCCAATATATTCCGCCAAACGACGAGGCCGCAGACTCCCCTCAATAGCTTGCTCTTCTTCGCTCATTTTTGGTGAGACGAGCCGATCACTCATAAAATACTCCTGCCGGGATGAAACTAGTGTTCTATATTTGCCTGTTGACATTATAGCAGAATTGAGCGTAGGAGTCGAGTGTTCTGCATTTTAGACACGAGTGGCGATACCTTGTTGACGAAGGAATTTTCCTCGCTTCAGAGCAGTCAACCTGTGTATCTTTTCTTTGATCTTTTTCGTGTACTATAAAGTCACGCAAAATTTCAAAATTTGCCTTAAAAGAAAAATAAACGAGGATACACTTCTTCGGCTTGTTCCCTATTCCGCAGGGATAAGCGTTTGCACGGCTGGATGAAGTGCTTATGATAGATCCATGGATGGGTTATGATACAGTTTGGATAGTATGCGAAAGGTAGAGAAACGACATGGATCTTGAAGATTATCTGCAACCTGAGATAGCCGTCACCGCGGCGGTGACAGCTGCTGTTTTCTCACCAGGCGCCCGTAGGCTCTTACGTCGTGGAGTGGTCTACGGTTTAGCAGGCGCTCTTATGGCCGGTGATGCCATCACGTCTTTCGCCCGTAGCATTGGTCGTGGCGTTCAGGAGGCGGGAGCTACACTTCAGTCACAGACGGAGCAGCAACAGACCTCTCCCGAAGGCCAGGGAGGTTCGTCCTGATGGAACAGTCGAAAGATGAGTAGTTGGTCCAGCCGGCAGTGACGCGAGCTGAGGACTTGATCGACTACACGGGGCTCCATCTTAGCCTCTTCGCAGATCCTGCCGGTCAGCACATCTAAAAGGCACGGGCTCACTTGCGTAAAGCAGGTGAAGATATGTGCTTGAAGGCACAGACTGATCGCAATGAGAGCGAGGACTGTTGTTAAACGCAGTAGCCGCACTTTTTTTCAAAATGCTCAAGGCGAACCTGATCAGGAGGAAATGAATCAACCAGTAGCGACCCGCGTGGCCCAGGATCAGCAAGGCCACTGCGAGAACCTCGTTGTTGAGAAAGGCCTTCCTTTAGAGCAACCCGCTCCACGAAGCAAACTTCATCAATTGCTTCGTCTCCTGGGTCCAGGTTTTTTGTCCGGGATGGCAGGCAATGATGCAACGGCCATGACAACCTATGCGATAGATGGAGCGATAGCAGGCTATAGCCACCTCTGGTTGATGTTGCTCTCGACGCCGATGTATCAATCCGTCCAATTCGCCTGCGCGAAAATAGGCCGTATCAATCAAAAGGGGCTGGCCGACATCCTGCGGGAGTATTATGGACGATGGGTTGCTCTTTTTGTTGTTCTCATCCTGGTCATTGCCAATGTTGCGCTGATCGCAGGTGACCTGGTCGCTATCGGCAGCGGACTCGAGTTGATCACTGGTCTCTCCTGGGCCTGGTTCGTCATTCCAGTGGCAGCCCTCTTGTGGTATCTCACCATCTACCACAACTTTGAGTCGATCATCAAGCTCTTTAGCATCTTGAGTCTGGCCTTCGTCACCTACCTGATTACCGCGGTGTTCTCTGACCCAAACTGGGGAGTGGTGCTGGTCAATACATTCGTGCCACATGTGAGTTTTGATTTTTCTAGTCTAAGTTCAGCAGTTGCTTTGTTGGGAGCGACGATTTCGCCTTACAGTATGTTTTGGCAGGCATATGGTGAAAAAGAGCAGCGACGTGCAGGATCATTAACACGGCAAATTCGCAGCGCCGCTCTCGATGTTGCCAGTGGAGTGATTAGCGGCAATCTCGTCGCATACTTTGTGATAGTCACGACCGCCGCGACCCTTTTTACACACCATCAATCGATTAACACAGCGGCTAATGCGGCACAAGCCCTGGAGCCGCTGCTTGGTCCGTTCGCGAAATACCTGTTTGCTATTGGGTTGATCGGGGCAGGGTTTATCGCCCTTCCAGTCTTACTGGCCAGTACTTCCTATGCGGTAGCGGGTGCCTTTGGCTGGCCGTCAGGGCTCTCGCAAAAGCTGTCGCGGTGTAAAGAGTTCTACCTGATTCTGACCGGTACACTGATCGTCGGTCTTGTTGTGTCATTGTTGCATGTAAATCCAATCCAGCTCATTTTCTGTGCGAATGTGCTGGTCGGTGTACTGGCACCTATCCTGGTCATTTATGTCATGATCGTTGGGAATAACCGGATAATTATGCAGACTGAGGCACTGGGTCTTGTCACTAACCTCTTTCTGGTGGTAACAGTCGTTGTGCTGGTTGCTGCGGATCTCCTATTTTCCTATGGGTTGGTAACTTGACAAGGTTCTTGTTGCTTGAGTTTTAAATCATATAGTTAAGTTATTGGACGATTGATGACAGCTCGGGACTTGTCTATATACAGATCACGATACTGTTTGAACACATTGTGAAAGGTAGGGATATAGTAATGAGCAATACGCAAGGAGGGTCAGACAAACCACCAGTGGCGCGAGCTGACGAATTGTTGAACAATCTAGGCCGGCGGATTGGTTTCTTCGCGGGTCTTGCCGGTCAGCGCATTCAAAGCACTGCCGTTAATATACGTGAGCAAACTCGTCGCATGGACCAGCCTGAGGCGGCAGCGGGAGAGAAGTCGAGCCAGCAAGCGAGAGCACAAACGGAAGAATCGGTTCAGCCTGAAACAGAAAAAGCGACAGCGAAGGCCGAGGAACTGGTAGAGGGCATGACACAACGTCTTGGTCACTTCGCGGCCCTCGCCGGTCTACAAATCCAGAAGACTGGAGCCCGCGTGCGTGAGGAAGCTGAAGATATATGGGCGGAGGCAAAGAACATCCGTAACGAACAGAACATCCCTAATGAGGAGGAACATAGAACTCAGTAGGCGTGGAGTTTTGCTGGACTCTCGAATATGTCCTTTACCCATATCATAAAACGTCACAAGAATGCCTGGAGTGCAATGCGATACTGAACGCATCCCGTTTCATATCTCGATCTCAAGCTCTAGTTTGCAAAGCGCCTGGGTGATGCAGTTCTGAGCATCATTAGCGAGGTGATTCTCTGCTAGAAAGAAACAGAGGGAATACATGAGTGTAGCAGTTGCTGAGGAACCTTGTGTTCTTCATACGGTTCCGGGTCGGATACGAGTGCATGTGCCAGGGTGGTCGGGACAAGGGAAGCGCAGTATAGAAACACGGCTGCGCGAAGTGCAGGGAGTAAGGAGCGTACAGGCCAACGCCTTGACCGGCAATATCCTCGTCCAATTCGATCCAACAGTGACGAATGAGCAAAGTATTCTTGCGATGGTGAGCTTGCTCGTATCAGATGCGAGTGGTGAGCCTGAAAACTACCCTGCCCCCCCTCCTGTGGTACGTGAAAAGCATGGCCTGACAATCCGGGCACGTATAGCTGTGCGTGGCTTAGACCGCGATCCACAGCTGGCGAAGCGGGTGGTAGAAGCTCTAGAGCGCCACCCGGGAGTGCGTGCAAGTGCGAACCTGCTCACTGGGCGTGTGCTCGTCGAGTTCACAGAACACAAGACCGACCTAGAAGACCTGATTGCAGAAGTAGTCGACATGGAACTACCAGAACTCCCACTCGAAGCTCGTCCGGCCCATCCACTCGATCCGGGACCATTGATACAAAGCGTGATCAGGTTCAGTGGATCTATGCTGGGCCTTGGGGTGCTAACGACACGCCAGCTCCTCAAGATTCAAGAGCCTCTTCCTGGCGCATCTACCGCGTCGCAAATCGCGAGTATACTCGCGATTTTGCAGAGTATTCCCCCTATTCGCTATGGACTGCGTAAGCTCCTTGGGCAGACGGTGTCAGGTCTTCTCATGAGTGTACCTAGTATCATTACCCTCACCATCGCTGGTCGCGAGCTCGGTCTAGCACTGAATGGCCTGGAGTCATTGCGTCTGCTGACCGCAGTGAATGCGCAGCGTTCAGCATGGCGTCGTTATGAGGAGAGGGAAGAGCATGCTGCTCCGGCGCAACCAGACGCAGTCATACGCCTGGAATCGGGCGAACGAACTCCTCTAGCAGCGAAGCTTATGGAGGGGACTGGAACGGCAATCGGGTTAGATGGTATGCCTCTGCCAGTTACTCAAGGGAATACAATTCCTCCTGGTGCACGACTCTACGGTGGCCCATTCGTCTTGAAGTTGCAGGCCGAGGAGTCATTTGAAGCATTCATACCAACGCCTCGTTCATCTCCCCCTACTCCATCGATCTTTGAGCGTTACCTGCAAGTGATGGGGCCGGTCTCACTTGTGTATACAGCGGCAACCGCTCTTCTGACCCGTTCGTTGAGCCAGACACTCGCCGCCTTGCTCCTGGTCACTCCGCGCACGGCCATGATAGGGTCGGAGACTGCCGAACTAGGCGCTGTGGCGCGCATGATACGGGCCGGGGTCATTGTGATCGGTACACGTACGAACCGTAGCTATCGCCGTCCTGATGCGTTTTTTTTGGACGGGGTACGCCTGCTCACCGATGGACTCGAACTCAGCGGTGCCTGGCCTATGACCAATGACTATGATACTGCCGAAATTCTTGCGATTGCTGCGGGCGTATCTGCCGCAGCGGGATCACCGTGGGGAGGAGCCTTCAGAGCAGCAAGCGGTGTGACGATGAGTAACGGGACCTTCGATGGCAAGGTTGCCACTGCCTCTGCTGATGGAGTACAGTATTCACTCGGCCCTGTTGAGGACTGGAGTGCGATACCAGAGGCTGCGCGTCTGCGGCAACGCGGCGACTATGTACTGGTGCTGCGCAGTGATCGTGAAGAACAACCCCTCGGAGTCTTTGCGCTAAGGCCTAAGCTCGCATCAGGAGTTTCGGACCTGGTCGAGGCGTGCCAACGCTATGGAGTAGAACTTGGGGTAATCTCCAGTGGTGATCAGATTGCGGTGCAAGCGGTCGCCCAGCGTGCGCACGTGTTACTCCTCGAGAGTAATGACCCAGTGGAGGCCATTCGAGCGAAGCAAAAAGAGGGAGCGCTCGTGGCCTTTGTCTCGGATAATGCAGGCGCGGCGCCAGGATTCACAGCGTGTGACCTGGCAATCGGCGTTACGGACGGCAGTAGTCGCTTGCCTGTCCGGGCTGACCTGCTCGCTCCCGATCTCACGGCGATGGCTGCGATTCTTGAAGCGAGTGTACGCCGGGATGCAACGGCACGTGATTCCGTTGGACTGTCAGTGGTGTCCAATATCACCGGTGCCGTATGGGGTTTTCGAGGAAGGCCGGGTCTAATGCATGCTGCTCGTGCCGTCTCCATCACCTCTCTTATCGCCATAGCGGATGGATGGCTCAGGCTGCTGGGTGGAGAACGACAAAGGTCGACTATCTTCCATCTTTTCGACCCACATCCAGAGCGTTGGGGGCAGCGGAGCGTGGAGCAAGTGCTGCATGTCTTGAATTCCTCGCCAGAGGGCCTTTCGAGTGCCCAGGCTGCCGAACGCTTGCACAATACACCGCCAGAAGCTCGTCGCAATTCACTACTGACAGCTTTCCTTGAGCAGATCAATTCTCCACTCATCGCCATTTACGCTGCTGGGGCCGGTCTCTCGCTCTTCACAGGAGCAGTAGGAGATTTTGTGATCATCGGTGCAACGATCCTGGCCAACGTTGGCGTGGGTGTCTGGCAAGAGCACAAGGCCGATCGGGTGGCGGCGGCGCTGGCGACTATGTCAACCTCAACTGCACATGTCCAACGCGATGGTCATAGTGTAACGATACCAGTTAATGAAGTGGTGCCGGGAGACATGCTGCTGCTGGCGCCTGGAGATCGCATTGCTGCCGATGCCCGCTTGTTGAGTTCGCATGGTCTGGAGGTGGATGAGGCAGCGCTGACCGGGGAATCAGTGCCGGTTTCCAAAGCGCCGACTGGAGGAACCGATGCAAGTCGTACTGTCATGGAGGGAAGCGATGTCACCACCGGTACCGGGCATGCCGTCGTGGTGGCGGTTGGCCGGCAGACTCGCATGGGTGCAACCGCTGCTGCCTTGTCTGGAGATGAGATGGAGCAAAGTCCCCTTGGAGTGCGCCTGAACCGGATGCTCCGAGTGCTCTTGCCTCTCTCTATTGGAGGAGGAGGCATCGTCCTCGCTTCTGGGTTCATACGGAGAATTCCTCTGGCCTCCCTGCTAGCGATTGGAATGACGACGATCCTGGCAGCCATCCCTGAAGGCTTACCACTGCTTGCCAGTGTAGGCGAAGCCGGGGTTGCTCGTCGCCTGGCCGGCCGGGACGCCGTGGTACGTCGCCTTTCAGCAGTCGAGGCACTTGGACGCGTCGATGTCGCCTGTACCGATAAAACGGGAACATTGACGAAGGGGCAGCTCGCGCTCAGCATGGTGGCTGACTACGATCAGGAAGCGAAGGTACCAGGTGAGTTATCGGCGGCTTTGCGCCATGTGCTGTTAACTGCGGCCTTTGCCAGTCCGCACCCGTCTGCCCAGGATGCAAAAGCGCATCCCACTGATGTGGCTATCATCCAGGGCGCTGTAGATGCTGGCCTGGACAAGCAGTTGCACGAAAAGCACGAGGCTGAATTAGCGTTTGATCCCGTACGGTCCTTCCACGTTACTGTCGCCCAGGGGCATCTTTGTATCAAGGGCGCGCCAGAAGCGCTCATTCCCCGGTGCAGCTGGATGTTGGAGCATGGTGAGAAACGTCCCCTGGACGAGAATGGCCAACATCAGTGGCTTGCTCTCTCCAGGCGTCTTGCGGAGCGTGGTTTGCGTATACTCATGGTCGCTGAAGGGTCACCCGCTACACCGCTCGACAATCCGCGTGGATTGACTGCCCTTGGCTTTGTGGGGATTAGTGATCCATTGCGGCCTACTGTGCAAGCGGCAGTGCATCGATGCCGTGAAGCGGGAGTGCGTGTGATTATGATTACGGGTGATCACCCGGCTACCGCTCGCACCATTGCCCAGGAAGCTGGTCTACTCGACAAAGACGGCGAGGTGCTTACTGGAGCCGAGATCCTTGAACTCCAGAACAGCGAGCTTGATGAGCGTTTGGAGCATGCGGTGGTCATTGCGCGTGCAACTCCCCTGGATAAGCTGCGTATTATCGAGAGCCTGCAACGTCACGGCAACACTGTTGCTATGACAGGAGATGGTGTAAATGATGCGCCTGCCTTACGACTTGCGGATGTGGGAGTGGCGATGGGTCGTGCTGGTACCGAGGTAGCTCGTCAGGTTGCTGATGTTGTGCTTGTCGACGACGATTTCTCCACGCTGGTAGAAGCGCTAGTCGAAGGACGCAGTTACTGGCGCAACATTCGCCGTGCTCTTGGATTACTACTAGGCGGAAACCTGGGTGAACTGGGATTGATAGTAGGAGCAAGTCTGATGGGACTCAACTTTCCACTGACCGCGCGCCAGATTCTTTCGATGAACGTGATCACCGATCTCTTGCCTGCTACAGCGGTCGCTCTTCAGCAACCAGAGCACCACAGTCTTGCGGGACTCGATCGTGAAGGCGAAGCGGCTCTGGGTAGGCCCTTACGCAACGAAATCTTTCGCCGTGCCATTATAAGCGCTGGGCCAGCACTTGCCTCCTACCTGATTATGCTGGGTTCCAGTACGCTGCCGGAAGCACGCTCTGTTGCCTATTCCAGCATTATCGCGACCCAGTTGACCCAGACGTTAGATGCTGGGCGAGCTGAAGGACGTCTCACTCGTTCTGTCTTTGGCGCTGTGGCTAGCTCCACAGGTATGCTTATTGCTACTCTCGGTGTACCACCTCTACGCACTTTTCTCAACCTTGTCATGCCAGGCCCACTGGGTTGGGCTCTTATTGGAGGCGGAGCACTCCTTGCTGTAGCGCTTGATCGGGTGCTCGCGCCTCCAGCTTTGAGGAAACTGGATCCTACTCTCCAGCTTCCGGCGTTACCACTCAGGCTGGCCACTGTTCCCAAATTCGCACAATAGCGGGCAAAATATTACCTCTGCTTAACGATTACTTAACAAGCAAGCGCTAAAATGTTTAACAAGGGATTAGATGATGCTGCTTGCTAATAGCAGCATCGCGCTATTTTCTTGATGCCTATATTTTTGATCATTAAAAGGGATAGGGACAATGTTCTGGAGTTTGATAACAAAAATCCTGGTAGACGTCCTGGTGGGCGTTCTAGTGAAACTGGTCGTGGCTGCCTGTTCTGCACTATTTGGGAACTATAGTATGTCTCGCCAGGTGAGCTTTGCCTGATGTCGCCAACACTCGATCCTTCAGCGATTGTGAAGTGACACCAGAAGATTTCGCGGGCCACGCAGGCTCAGACTCTCCCGATAGGGAGGCGGATCTTCGACCAGGCATGGTTCCTGGAGGCGACGAGCCAGCTCAGGTAGCGCAATCTGCGTTTCGAGCCGGGCCAGAGGAGCTCCCACACAGTAATGAATACCCTGGCCGAAGCCAAGATGTTCAATATCGGGACGCACAGGATCAAAACGATCAGGATCGTCAAAGCGCAAGGGATCGCGGTTCCCCGCTGCCAGCATGAGATAGACCGGCGCCCCTTTCGGAATGGTCACTCCGGCTAGAGGGACCTCTGTTAACGTTGTGCGACGCACAAATTGGACCGGTGGTTCGTAACGTAGCACTTCTTCCACCAGGTTCGCCACGATGGATGGCTCACGACGCAGGTGTTCAAAATGCTCAGGATAACGCAGCAGGGTGAGCATACTGTTGGCGATCAAGTTGACGGTGGTCAGGTGGCCGGCAAGCAGGAGCAGGACTGAGATACTAATCAGCTCCTCCTTCGTCATCTGCTTCTCCTGGGTCTGAGGATGCAGCATGGCAGAGATCAAACCAGGGCCAGGGCTCTGCTGCAATCGGTCAATCAGCTTTCCCATATAGTGCCTGAACTCAGCTCTAGCGCTTTTTGCCTGCTGCACGATCTCCTGGTTTGTGCTTTTGCCGGGAACATTTGCGAGAATGAGCTGGTCTGCCCAGGTATGAAAGAGTGCGATATCTTCACGAGGCACCCCTAGCACTTCACAGATGATGGTTACCGGCAAGGGATAGGCAAAGTCATCCACAATGTCAAGCCGGACCCGCTGAGCGTCTGCATCCAGTAACTCTCTGGCAAGTTCCGCGATCCGTGGACGCAGCCCATTGATCAGTTCCGGGGTAAAGCTCATCATCACTTGATGACGCAGCCAGTCATGTTTGGGAGGGTCCAGGCGAGTAAGACTCGGCGGTATCTCTTCTTCCTCATCTATCCGTTGATCAGCCTGGCTGTAGCCCTTCCGTAAGTCAGAACTGAAGCGCACATCCTGCAGACAGGCGCGGATCTCCGCGTACGTGCTGACAATATAGCGTCCATCATCCTGTACAAACACCGGACGCTCCCGCATCCGCGCATAGATCGGATAGGGATCGGCGCGGTTGGTGTAATCGAGGACCTGATCCAAAAGGTTTTCATGTGTTGTTGTCATTCCACTTCTCCTTAGGAAACTTAAGCTTTTGTCTCACAAACTGACCGGATGGAGAGACCAGGGGCACGGTTACGGTTGAGAGACCGTAGAGGGCTCCATCGCGGTGTCATACTTTGGATGCCCCCGCGCGGGAAAACCTGCTGGCATGGGTTGTGCTCTGGCAGGCCCATCAGCCGCATGTAAGTCGGGCGGGAAAGGAGCAGATTGCTCAACCAATGTCTGATACGATGGCAGCATCTGTCCGGCGTTAAAAGAGACAGCTGCGACCGTCTGTCCCTGGCGTCCATAGACAGCCGTAAAACGCCTCATGCCAAAGGAGCATTGTGTGATCACTACCTCGTCAGCTACGGTCGGCAGGCCAACCGATTTAATATTGAACCCAAACTGGCTTGACCAGAATCTCGGGAGAGCGGTATGCCTCTGATAGTCAAATGAGGGACTCAACATATTATGAGCTGCTATGGCAGCCTGCTCGACGGCATTTCCCCAGTGTTCAACGGCCAGCAGTTGATGATCGTACGTATACAGCGGATGAGGCCAGCGCGCGACATCACCGGCGACAAAGACGTTCTCGACAACCGCCCCCTGACTATCCAGCGCACGGCAATAGGGGTCACACACAATTCCCCTGCCATCGACGGAGAGATCGGTATTGAATAACCATTCCACATTGCGTATTGCCCCAAGCGCGATGATGGCCACATCCGCCTCCAATGAGCTGCCATCAGATAACTGGGCCTCACACAAGCGGTGGTCCTGATTTCCCCGCAAGGTCGTGACCACAGCACCTGTATGCAGATGGACCCCATAGTCCCGTTGTCGTTGCGCCATGATCTGACCAATGGTGCTTCCGAGCACGCCTCCTAGCGGAATAGGGCCGCGTTCAACAATGGTGACATCCAGGTCAAGATCACGGCAGACCGAGGCCACTTCACAGCCGATAAAGCCGCCGCCAGCGACCAGAACATGCCTGGGCCTGGTTGCCAGGCGGGCAGATACCTGGCAGGCATGATCGCGATTGCGCAAAACGAAGACGCCATCGAGTGCGGCCTCCTCGGCATCGGGCCAGGGGCGGGCGCGCGTTCCGGTGGCAATCAGCAAGTAATCAAAGTCAACAGCACGTCCGTCGGCGAGCAGCACCCGCCTCTTTGCCAGATCTAAGCGGCGTGCTGGCACTCCCAGGAGCCATTGCGCTTCAAGCCGCTGGAACAGCGCCAGCGTGGTATGTTCGATGGCAAGCCGCCCGCCTAAGACCTGTTTAGAAAGGGGAGGCCGATCATAGGGAGGATACGGTTCATCTCCAATGAGGGTCAGTTGCCCAACAAAACCCTCTCTCCGTAAAGCTTCAGCGGCACGCAAGCCGGCTAGAGAGGCTCCCACAATGACAATGCGCTCAGGTGCGATCGTCTCATTGATCTGACCAGCCATGCGTTTTCTCCCTCTGTAAGCCTTCCTCTTCCTCCTCATCCAGACCGATCTGGATGGCCTGGACGGGACAGGCTTTTGCCGCACGTATCACATCCCAGCGCCGTGCATCGTCGGGTGCTGGATCATACTCTAACGTCTCTTCATTATGGAAATGAAAAACGTCAGGAGCCGCAAAACAGCACTGACCATAACTCTGACAACGGTTAAGATCCACAATAATTCTCATGGGAATAATCCTCTCTTACCTGAGTTCACCACGGTTGCTCCTTTTGTTCTGTTCCGTAACTCATCAGAGCAGATCATCAGTGTAAGTCTGTAGGACTCAGGGACCATCAAAAACGCGTTTATCTATAGCTAGTAGCGAACTGACAAATTACTAAGGTGGCTTACTACCTGAACAAAAAACATCACGAGGTGCGCTGTGCGATCATAGAACGCCTGTTGAGCGGCCAAGGCTTGGCGAGCTATCTGTAGAAGAACCAGTACGTTTCTACCGAGGCGGGATCCAGTTCGGACATGTAACACGCAAGATCAAGAAAGACTTGATGCCTTGGCAAAAGGTGAGGTGTGCGTTCCCTCTTTTTATTGCTTTTTTCTCTACTATGGCACCTTACCATCTACCTATATTATAAGCCACCTGTAAAACCAATTTGGGCAAGAGCATTGCATCTCCAGTACCGTGCGCACGGGGCATTCCTTGCGCTTTCGCCAATCTGCAAGTGAGTAGCCTGGTCGAGCAGCGAGACGAGAGCACGAGCCAGCGTACTTTTCCCACTGCCAGCAAAGCCTTTCATCACGATCAACCACATTGGCATGCGCCTTTCTCCTCAACGTCCTGCCTTACCTGTTGGTTCAGAAGAGGGAAGCTGGCAGGTGACAGACTACAATAGCGATTTGAGTCCGCCAACCTGTCATGCATAAGTAGCTTGCAAGACAACCATAGGCATAAAAATGCTGTTCAGGTCGCGTTGCGAGGTGATTTGCAAACCCGCTGTAGTAACACTACGGGCAGTATCACGATTCCAGTGACAGTTACCTGAGACGCGCTTTGCCACTGGAGTGACAATATCCTGCATGCGCGCTACCAGTGGCTTTGAGGAACGCACATGTTCTACCATGTAGAGCGTGCCTCCCGGTTTGAGTACGCGGCGGATTTCTTGTAGCCCCCGTGCCGGGTCAGTGACGGAACAGAAGACAAGCGTGGCTATGACGGTATCGAATGTTGCAGCAGCGAAAGGTAAATCTTCCGCTGCCGCCTGCACCAGGTTGATGGGTACGCGTGCAGTTTCCAGGCGTTGACGCGCATAGCGCAGCATAGCCGTATCTGGTTCAACAGCTTCTACCCGCTCAACTTGAGCGGGATCATAAAATGAGAAGTTGAGTCCATTGCCCGAGCCTATCTCCAACACGAGACCACGAGCCTGTCCCGCTGTTTCTCGACGTAGCGGATCCATGAAACTATTTTCAGAAGGCCCACGCGAGAACAGTTCATATATCCTGGCAAAGAATTTATGGTTGGTGATGTGAGAATGTTTAGCGCCTGTCGAAGTTGCCTGGCTCATAAGCTAGCTTTCCCTCGCATTTCTTGTGCGGATTTTATGAGAGTTTCTTTACATATCGTAACACTTCTGTAGAAGAAATCTCAACTTAATCATCAAAGGTCACTAAATTGACAACTCTTTCTTTTTCATGCTACTTTATCAACGGCGTTACAACGATAAGTACCGATGTTGACGAAGCTTTCCAGTAAATCAAGCAAGAAATGGGATATCTCGTGCCTGCTACTCTCTTTTGCGATGTTTGTGGCGCAGCCAACCGGCCAGAAGCAAGGTTTTGCTTCTCATGCGGCGAACCCCTGCGTGGAGGTGTCCCTGCTGTTCCAGGTGTGGTTGAAAGTTCCCCTGCGGGTGGCCCTTTGCTTGCGTCTGGCACCTCTTTGCGCCAGCGTTACCGCATTTTGCGTCAATTGGGCCAGGGTGGCTTTGGGGCTGTCTATCAGGCCGAGGATAGCGAATTTGGTAACAGGCTGGTAGCAGTGAAGGAGATGAGCCAGAAAGGGTTGAATGCCCAGGAGATATTGGAGGCTACCGATGCCTTTAAACGTGAGGCTCTGCTACTGGGTGGGCTGGTACACCCCAATTTACCGCGTATCTACGACCATTTCAACGAGGCGGGACGCTGGTACCTGGTGATGGATTTTATTGAGGGTGAGACCCTGGAAGAGCGCATGCACAGGGTGGGTCTCCCTTTTAGCGTCGAGGATGTAATTGATCTCGCTATAAAATTGTGTACAGTGCTTGATTACCTGCATCATCGCCAGCCGCCGATTATTTTTCGCGATCTCAAGCCCGCCAATATCATGCTGTCGACCGAGGGCAATCTTTACCTGATCGACTTCGGTATCGCGCGTCACTTCAAGCCAGGGCAGGCCAGGGACACGGTAGCCTTTGGCTCACCGGGTTATGCCGCGCCAGAACAATATGGCCAGGCTCAAACAACGCCGCGCTCAGACATATATAGCCTCGGTGCTATCCTGCACCAACTGTTATCAGGAAATGATCCGTCGGTGACGCCTTTTCGCTTTAAGCCGTTGAGCCAGAGTGGTCAAGTTGTGCCGGCTGCGCTAGATGCCTTGATCGCGCACATGGTGGAGATAGATGAAAGCAAAAGGCCCGCCAATATGGACACTGTCAAACAGGAATTACAATATATCGCCGCGCATCCAGATGATATACAGCCGGTCAGCGCTGTAAGTAAAGCCGTTCTCTGGGGCACGCTTGTCTGCACTTATCAGAATGAATGCAGTCATGTCACTGCCGGGGCCTGGTCGTCTGATGGCGGGTATATCGTCTCGGCCAATGAAGATGGTATCATAAGGGTGTGGGATGCCAACAGGGGCAGTACCCTTGTCACCTACTATGGTCACGCCGGTCATATCTCCGCCGTGGCATGGTCGCCCGATAGAACGAGCATTGCCTCGGCCAGCAAAGACAGGACAGCGCAGGTGTGGCATGCAACGACAGGACATACGCTGGCGACATTCCAGGGCCATGCCAGCTCGGTATATGCCGTTGCCTGGTCACCCCGGAATAAACGTATTGTCTCCGGCGGCCAGAATAAAGCTATCTACATATGGGATGCTGCGACGGGTATGCCTCTCGGTATATATCGCGGCCATACTGATTATGTATATGCAGTAGCCTGGTCACCGGATGGGCGATATATTGCCTCGGCCAGCGCCGATCAAACCGTGCGCGTATGGGATGCTAACACCGGGGACACACTTGCGACCTATCGAGGTCATCACGACTATGTGTACGCGGTGGCCTGGTCGCCCGATGGACAGTACATCGCCTCAGCTAGCGAAGACAAGTCGGCTCAGGTATGGAATGCCACAACAGGCGAGGATATCTACACCTGCCGCGATAGTTCAGCTCAAAGAATCGCTGTAGTGTGGGCTGCTGACATTCCCCGGAGCGCCTTCGCGTGTTTTGACGGCACAGTGCGGGTGTGGGATGCCGTGAGCGGGCGTAATAGGGACACCTATCGTAGTGCTACTCATCGCGTGGTGGACCTGGCGTGGTCGCCCGATGGACAGCGTATTGCTTCAGGGAGCGGTGACCAGATGGTTGAAGTGTGGGAAGCAATGTGATTTACTGTGGCATGAAATAAGCATAATCAAAGAAGAGGAATTATTATGGCTCTTACTATAGGTATTATTGGTCTGCCGCAGAGCGGGAAAACTACGCTGTTCAATGCGCTCACCAGGGCAGGTGCGCCGGTCAGTGGCTATGCGACAAGTACAGTTCAGGCCAACCTGGCGATGGTACAGGTACCAGACGCCCGGCTCCAGCCGCTGGCAGATATATTTAAGCCCAAGAAGGTGACACCAACAACGGTTGAATTTGTGGATGTCGCGGGTATGGGACAGAGTTCTCAGAAAGAGAAGCGCGAGGGGCTGAACGCGGAATTTTTAGGACATATCCGCAATGCTGATGCCCTGGCTATTGTCCTGCGCACGTTTGCCAATAGCAACGTTCCCCATATCTATGGTGATATCGATCCCAATCGTGACCTGGACAGCTTGAATGCTGAACTGGCCCTGACCGATCTCGCTACCGTCGAGAAGCGCATTGAGCGTACAACGAAGGCGGCCAAGTCGGGTGATAAGAAGTACATACGAGAATTAGAGGTCTTGCGCCTGCTGCAGGACGCCCTCAATGATCTAAGGCCGGCCGGCCAAGTCGAATTGCTGGCCCAGGACCGGGCGATTTCGAGTGAACTCTTCCTGCTGACGATGAAGCCGCGCATGTACGTGTTGAACGTGAGTGAGGACGTGCTGGGAGCAGCCAATAATCTCCTGGAGCGTATCACAGCGCATGAAGATGTTGATGAGTCCCAGCTCGAGGGTGAACTGAAGGGAATTGCGACCATCGCCAAACGCGCACAAAGCGAGGGTTCCGAAGTGGTCGCTGTCTCTGCGCGTCTGGAAGCCGAGCTGACCGAACTGCCCGAAGAGGACGCCAGGGAGTACCTGGAAGCGCTGGGGCTGCCACAGCTGGGTACCGATCGTGTCATCCAGGTCGGCTATCGCCTGCTCAACCTGATTACGTTCCTGACGGCAGGTGAAGACGAGGTACGCGCATGGACGGTTACGAAAGGGGCGAAAGCGCCGGAAGCGGCCGGAAAGATTCACTCTGATATCGAACGTGGCTTTATCCGTGCCGAAGTAACACACTATAACGATTTCATGGCCAGTGGCGGCTCCTTCGCCGGGGCCAAAGAGAAAGGTCTGTTCCGCCTCGAGGGCAAAGATTACGTTATTCAAGACGGCGATATCGCCCATTTCCGCTTCAACGTAGGTAAATAAAGCACAACAAAAGAGGGAAGTGGTCTGAACCACTTCCCTCTTTTGTTGTGCTTTATTTTACCTTGGGTGAGTTCGGCCTATTGAGACCAGCACTACGCCAGACAGGGTTATCATGATAGCCAGGATCTCTAATGCAGTCAGCTTTTCACCTACGAATAATACTCCTAACCCTACTGCTACCATGGGGTTGACGTAGGCGTAGCTGGTTGCAAGGGCTGGTCGCACATGCCGTAACAGGTAGCCATAGGCGCTGAAAGCCACAAGCGAACCAAAGATAACCAGGAAGGCTAGCGCCCACAGTGCTGGTACAACCGCCAGGTTGGGCGCTCTTTCTCTCAAGCCAAGGCTCATCAGCACAAGCACAACACCGCCGACCAGCATCTCGGTTGCGCTTGACATCATCCCCGCGGGCAGCGACACGCGTTGACTCAATACTGAACCTATGGCCCAGCCCATAGGGGCGAGTAAGAGGGCCATAGCTCCCAGGGGGGTTGCCCACACACCGTTGCCAAAGTTCAAGGTCATCACGCCTATAAATCCCAGCACTAGGCCAAACCACTCTAGCCGCGTGGGCCAGCGTCCCAACAGACCCGCAAAAAGCGCCGTCCACAGGGGTACAGCGGCTACGCCAACTGCGGCCAGGCCTGACGACACCCATTGTTCGGCAAAGGCAATGCCGCCATTACCGATTGCCAGCAAAAGTATGCCTATGAGCCCGGAACCAATCCACTGCGCCCGGCTGGGAGCTAGCGCCCCACGCAGGCGCAAAATGGCAAAGAGGATACTCCCCGCCAGGAGAAAGCGTATGGCAGCCATGAGAAATGGTGGAAAGCCAAGCAAGCTAATGCGCATAGCCAGGTAGGTCGTTCCCCAGATCAAGTAGAGGGCGAGCATGGATAGAATGATAAGAAAACGGTTGCCTGATTGTGCTGAAGGTACCTGGGTATCCTTGTTTGTCGCCGGGACATTGCTTTCAAGCTGAGTCCGGGTAGAAGTTGTTTCCTCCTGAAGACCCTGTTTCATATACTCCTACAAATCTAGTTCGTTAAAAGTTCGCTTTAATGGAAGGCGGGCCACCGCTGCCTGCGCTCCCATTCAAGGCTGTTAATGTCTTCGGTGCTGTCAAAGCCCCAGCGCAGTGCGGCTATATCCAGCACAATTACTGCGATAAGCAACATGAGAATTGGTACCATCACGCCCTCCTCTGGCTTATGAAAAGTACTTCCTAATTCTGGTTTCTCTAAATGTGCTCACTACGCATATTCACTATAAAAACAATAGTAACGATCTTTTTGACTTATTACTACAGCCAAAATAGTCAAAAGTTTATGAACTTGGCTCATATTAGGAGATAGCCTTGCCCTCGCGGTGAAAGCTCAAAGGTCTTCGTGAAATGGCATGGGAAGCAGGTTCGTCTCGTAGGGGCGGGAGTGGTGAAGGGTCCCCACACCACATCCACACCACTCCCGCCCCTACGGGGACGAGGAGCCTTCTCCCAAAAAACTTCCCGTGCAAGCTCTACGCCTGTCTCGACAAAACAGGGGAGACTGCTGCTCCCTCTTTTTCCTGGGCCAGTAGGCGCTCTTTGCGTGCCGACCCCCAGCGATAGCCGCCGGATTCGCCGTTTGCGCGTACGACGCGATGGCAGGGAATAACAATCGCCGCGGGATTGCTGGCACAGGCTCGTGCTACGGCGCGCGTTGCCTCTGGATTGCCTATACGCTGGGCAATTTCGTTGTATGAGCGTGTGCTTCCATAAGGAATGGCGCGCAATTCTTCCCACACCCGCCACTGGAAAGCGGTCGCCTGGACATCCAATGGTAAGTTGAGGTGGGGCTGTTGACCTTCCAGGTGAGCCAGGATGGCGTTGACCTCCAGGGTGAGGTCGCTGGCATTGCGCCGGATCTCCGCGGCTGGATACTCATTTAGCAGGGCAGTTTCAAGGCCCATGTCGCTGTCACCCAGGCTGACGGCGCAGATACCCTTGCTTGTCGCGCCCACAAGTAGGCGACCTAAGGGACAATCGACAATAGTATAGCTGATAATCATATCTTTTCCTCCGCGCCGGTACGAGTTCGGCGTCATACCCAATTGACTGGGAGTGCGCTCGTACAGGCGGCTGCTTGAACTAAACCCGACTTCATAGAGAGCTGTGGTCACAGATGGACCCTCTTTGAGTTCTGCCTTGAGTTGTCCCAGGCGACACGCTTCTGCATACTGGCGTGGCGTGATCCCCATAACGCGCTTGAAGACGCGCTGCAGGTGGTAGGCGCTGAGATACAACTGGGCGCTCAGATCTGATAGCGTGAGCGGACCATCAAGGTGCGTTTCGATGTAGCGGCACGCGCGCTGAACTAACTCCACTTGCTGTTCGAGGGGCGTGGCCTCACCGGGGTGGCAGCGCTTGCACGCCCGGAACCCGGCCTCTTCAGCGGCGGCTGGCTGGGTAAAGAAAACCACCTGTGCGCGCTGTGGTCGCCGTGATGGGCACGAGGGATTACAGTAGATCCCCGTGGAGCGCACCCCATAAACGAAGGTACCATCTAACGTTGCATCTTTTGTTAGCACGGCTTGCCAGTAGTTCTCTTCATGCATAATCTGTCTCTCTTTTTAGCTTTATCTGTATGCCAACTATCACATGTATATGATAGGATATAAAGATAACAAAAACCATCTGATTCTTGCGTTCAAACTTTGGCGCAAGCATCGTGTTCTCCAGGAGGAATCATGTCTGAATTTGACCATCTAAAATCTGATATCGATGAACTTGTCCCTGATATGGTAGCATTGCGTCGTGACCTGCATGAGCATCCCGAACTGGCCTTTGAAGAAGTACGCACCGCTGGTATAGTGGCACAGCGCCTGCGCGCACTTGGCTTAGAGGTACAGACCGGGGTCGCCAAAACGGGCGTTGTTGGCTTGCTGCGCGGCGGCGCGAGCAAAACGGGTGCCAAAACTATTGCCATTCGTGCCGATATGGATGCTTTGCCTATTCATGAGCAGAACGACATCGATTATCGTTCTACTGTTGATGGAAAAATGCATGCATGTGGACACGATGGGCATACATCTATCGCCCTGGCCGTGGCAGATATTTTGAGCAAGCGCAGAGACGAACTGACCGGCAACGTGAAATTTATCTTCCAGCCAGCCGAAGAAATGATCGGTGGTGCCGAACCGATGGTCAAAGAAGGAGCCATGGAAGGCGTCGACGGTATAATAGGCCTGCATCTGATTAGCGACTATCCTGTCGGGCGCGTAGGTGTCCGCGCTGGTTCCGTCTTCGCCAGCGCCGATAAATTCGTGGCGACCATTAAAGGTAAAGGCGGGCACGCGGCCATGCCCGAAGCATCGGTTGATCCTATCGTCATTGGGGCCTACATTATCACAGCCCTGCAGACGTTGATCAGCCGCGAAACTTCGCCATTTAGCCCGGCGGTGGTTACTATCGGCCGTGTGGTAGCCGGTACAGCTTTCAATATCATACCTGAAACCGCCGAGTTGCAAGGTACCATGCGCGCCTTCAGTCATGAGCACCGTGAGAAGCTGGTACGCCGTATCACTGAGGTAGCCACGGGTGTAGCCAGCGCTATGGGTGCAACCTGCAACGTCACCTTCATAGATGGCTGTCCCCCCTGCGTCAACGATGCCTCTATGACCGAGGTCGTGCATAAAGCCGCCGTTGAGTCGGTAGGCGCAGATAAGATCGATGATGGCGAAGTGGTGCTGACGACGGGCAGCGACGATATGGCTTGCTTCCTTAACGCTGTCCCTGGCTGCTACTTTATCGTCGGCGCGAACAATCCTGCCAAAGGCGCGAACTACCCGCATCATCACCCTAACTTCAATGTTGATGAAGATGCCATGCCCGTCGGTGTCGAGGTCCTGACCAGAGCTGCGCTAGATTTTCTTAAGTAACGCCCGCATAACATAAGGGCAGGAGGAAAGGGGCCATGACTGGCGCCTTTTCTGCTGCCCTTATGTTTTGCAATAAGCTCTCCTTACACCTCGTTCTCCTGCTTGCCCGGTTGCTGCGTGTTGGCAACGCCGTTATT
>JACZCU010195542.1_pt1 | contig 19861 bp, 17 predicted proteins | sample 8641851 | NCBI WGS metagenome assembly JACZCU01 (sample SAMN15324605, study PRJNA640507) | soil metagenome | isolation source: monocropping sugarcane control | place: China: Luxin town, Laibin City, Guangxi Province | collected 2019-07-25 | depth 10cm m | reverse complement strand
TTCGCCGCGCTTCGCCGGCTCAGGATGACGGAGTTGTTCAGAGCTTCCCTAAGAGACGGCCCTATACGCTGCTCCGTTTTCGAGCACGTCGAGCGGGACGGCGAAGCTCGTGGAAGCACTCATCTGTCTTTCGTAAGGTCCCTGGTGCGAAACGTGGGATCTTTCGCCGCCAGGAAGGCGTCGATGATGCAAGTGCAGGTCATCACATGACGATCAAACGGATGGACAACGTCGGGATCGTCGTCGAGTCTCTCGATGACGCAATCTCTTTCTTCACCGAGCTTGGCCTGCGACTCGAGGGGCGAGCGACGATCGAAGGAGAGTGGGCGGGCCGAGTCACCGGCCTGGGGGACCAGCACGTCGAGATAGCCATGATGGTCACGCCGGACGGCTACAGCCGGCTCGAGCTATCGCGATTCCTCGCTCCGCCGGTCGTCGCCGATCACCGGAACGCTCCGGTGAACGCCCTCGGCTACTTGCGCATCATGTTCACGGTGGACGACATCGACGACACGCTCGCACGCCTCCGCAACCGTGGCGCGCAACTCGTCGGCGAAGTCGTTCAATACGAGCAGTCGTATCGGCTCTGCTACATCCGCGGACCCGAAGGACTTCTCATCGGACTTGCCGAGGAGTTATGACAATGCGCCTGATATCCGCCGCGTTGGTCGTTTTGGCGCTCGACGTGCCGTTGCCTGCAGAAGCCGCGACCGATTCGCTGTGCGCCCCGCTGCGGGCGTTCGCTGCGTCCACCGAACCAGGCCAAAAGCACGAGATCGTGTTTCGAACGTCGTGGGGTGGCGGCGCCTTCAAAGACGCTCCAGAAGAGAACACCTTCAACGCATGGCGTTGCGAACATTTCCACTATGAGAAGGCCGAACGCGTCTGTAAGGTTTTGATGGAGCAGGGCTCCGTCGAATTTGGCAATCACAACGCCATGCGTGCGATCGAGTGCCTCTCGCCCAAAACCGCTTTTGCCGAGCACACGGTTTTCGAGCGCGGCGAATTTTCGCTGATGTACGGCACCGAGAAGCGGGGAGCGAACATCACGATCAGCTTCGAAGCGGACGAGAAGGTCGGCGGAATGGCGCTGCGAATCGTTGCCGAGGGGTACTGAAGGAGTGCGATGTGCGAAACCGTGTCAGGGCTTTGAGACACGACACGACCGACGTTGAACATCAGCTCTTACCTGTGAGCTGGGACGACGACGACAACCTTCACTGCCTGGTGAATGGAGAGGACATCATCGCCCGGCCCGAGGAGGGCGACCATCTTCTCGTCCTTCTCGCGAAACTCGCCGCGCGAAACATCCGCGTTCATGGCTGTTTTGACTGCCGCTACTTCGCCATGTCCGGAATGTCCATTGACGCAGCCGGAACAATTGGTTACTGCATCGAAGGCAAACTGGGGCAATGGCTTGATATTAAGAATGACACCACCAGCGGCCAATCCAGCTGCGACGCGTACTCATTCGGAACCGATGCTGACCGCGTGATGGAACGCGACCGGTTCCACGCGTCGCGCCGGCATCTGGGGCCGTATCAACCTACTTAGGATCCGGTCATTTCTTCTGCTGCTCGATCCAGCGGTTGACGTTCGTCTCGAGCACGTCGAGCGGGACGGCGCCGGAGCCGAGGAGGGTGTCGTGGAAGGCGCGGAGGTCGAACTTCGTGCCGAGCGCCGCTTCGGCGCGATGGCGTAGCTCCTTGATCTTCAGCTCGCCGAGCTTGTACGAGAGCGCCTGCGCCGGCCAGGAGATATAGCGGTCGACCTCCGTCTCGACCTCGTGCAGCGGCAGCGACGTGCGCGCGGCCATGTAGTCGATCGCCTGCTGGCGCGTCCATCCCTTCGCGTGGATGCCGGTGTCGACGACGAGGCGGCACGCCCGCCACATCTCGTAGCCGAGGCGGCCGAAGTCAGAGTACGGGGAGTCGTAGATGCCCGCTTCCTTGCCGAGCCATTCGCAATAGAGGCCCCACCCTTCGCCGAACGCCGAGATGTACGTGAAGCGGCGGAAGTTCGGGACGTCGGGGATCTCGCGGCTGAGCGAGATCTGGAGGTGATGGCCGGGGACCGCCTCGTGCAGCGTGAGCGCCTCGAGGTTGTAGAGCGGGCGGCTCTCGAGCGCGTACGTGTTCACCCAGTAGATGCCCGGCTTCGTGCTCCCTTCCGGCGCGCCGACGTAGCGGCCGCTCGTGTACTTCGGCGCGATGTCGGCCGGCACCGGCTCGACCGTGTAGGGGAGGCGCGGCAGCTTGCCGAAGAGCGACGGCAGCTTGCCGTCGATTTTCTTGGCGATGTACGACGCGCGCGCCAGCAGCTCGTACGGCGTCTTCGCGTAGAACTGCGGGTCGGTGCGGAGGAAGTGGAGAAACGCCGGCATGTCGCCCTTGAAGCCGGTCGACTTCATCACCTCGTTCATCTCGGCGGAGATGCGGTCGACTTCCTTGAGGCCGATCTCGTGGATCTGCTCCGGCGTCAGGTTCGTCGTCGTGTACTCCCGGATCTTGAACTGGTAGTACGCGCGTCCGTTCGGGAGGTCGTAGGCGCCGAGCGTCGTCCGCGCGTTCGGGAGGTACTCGTTGTCGAAGAAGGTGAGGAGGTCGCGGTAGCCGGGGACCGCCGCCTCCATGATCGCCTTGCGTCCTTCTTCACGCAGCTTCTCACGAGCATCCTCGGGAACAGTCGACGGGAACTTTTCGAACGGCTTCCAGAAGACGCTCTTCGTGACGTCGTCGACGACGTGCGCCGACATCGTCCTGTCGTAGCCGGTGAGCGTCGCGCGCGGCACCGTGAAGCCGCGCTTGATCCCCATCCGCATCAGCTCGATCTCTTCATGGACGTAGCGCGGCCACTGCCGAAGCCGGCTGATGTAGTTCTCGTACTCTTTGACGGTCGTGAGTGGCATCTCCTGCGGGAGACGCGAGAAACCGCTGTGGAAGCCGGAGTCGGCGTTGATCGGCATCTCGTAATCGCCGAGCTCGTACGATTCGATCCCCTCGTCGAGATCGCGCTGGAACATGTCGTAATTGACGACCTCGTTCGGCGGCAGCTTGCTGCGGTCGATCTGCTTCAGCTCCGCCAGCTCCTTCTTGTCCTCGTCGTACCGCCGGGCGAGGTCGGCCGGCGTGCGCGACGGCATCCGGTCGTCGTACTCGTGCCGCCCCACCGACGTCGCGAAGAGCGGGCTCTCGCGCAGCGACGTCTCCCACGAGCGGTCGAAAAGCGCGTGCAACTTCGTCACTTCTTCGGTCTGCGCGGAGAGAGGGAGGGCGAGGAGGAGAACCATCAGCAGTCGGCGCATGACGACGATTAAATCACGCGTCGTGACACTGAAAATGGAAATGCCGCGACGGTACTGAATGGTTATTCAGTGTACTGCTTGGAGATCATCCCGTCCCCTCTGCAAGACATTGGTGAAGACACGCTTGCCCGGCGCCGCCGCACCGCCGAGAGCCAGTCGAGCACGCCATGCCGCATCGTCCTGATCGAGGACGACCCGGCCATCGTCCGGCTCCTGAAAAAGATCCTCACCGACCACGGGATGGAGGTCGTCGCCTGCTCGACCGCCGCGGAAGGGATCGAGGCGCTCGAGCACGAGGATTGGGACATCTGCCTGCTCGATCGCGGCCTTCCCGACTCCGACGGCATCGAGATTTGCAGACGTGTGAAGGCGGAATCGCGCTTCGACGCCAGACGGGTCATCATGCTGAGCGGCTACGACTCTCTGGACGCGCGCGTCGAAGCTCTGAACCTCGGCGCCGACGACTACATCACGAAGCCCTTCCATCCGGCCGAGGTGCTGGCACGCGTGAACGCGAGCTGGCGGGTGGTCGAGATGCAGCAGCAGCTCGTTGAAATGGCGCGGCAGCTCGAGGAGCTTTCCGGCCGGGACGATCTCACCGGCGTCTTCAACCGCCGTCACTTCCGGAAGACCGTCGCGCGCGCGTTCGACCACTCCCGCCGATACCAGCGGCCGCTCTCCGTGGCGATCATCGACGTCGATCACTTCAAGAACGTCAATGATCGCTTCGGTCATCAGGCGGGAGACACCGTTCTGACCGAGGTTGCGAAGCGGTTTGTGCGGTCGGTGCGTTCGTCCGATTACCTCGCCCGATACGGCGGGGAAGAGTTCATCGTTCTTCTGCCGGAGACGCAGCTCGGAGACGCGGTCACGTTCGGCGAGAAGTTGCGCGCCGCGATCGCCTCGGCGCCCGTGCCGATTCCGGGCGGCGACGCGCTTCCGGTGACCGTGAGCGTCGGCACCGCGAGTCTCGCGCACACGCAGTTCAGCTCTGCCGCCGAGATGATCCGCGCCGCCGATCAGGCGCTCTATCGCGCGAAGCGCAACGGGCGCAATCGCGTCGAGGCGGAGCGCCGCCGGACGCAGCGAAGCGTCGCATGATCCTCGCTGCCCTCCACCTCGTCTATTCGCTGACGAGCGGGCCCTTTCGCGGCACGTACGAAGAGTGGGACACGCCGGATGGCCGGCACCGCGAGATCACCGACATTCCGGGCGTCTATCACGAGGACGATACATACGACGGCACGCGCGCGTGGACGGCGGACCTCTCCGGAGTCCCGCATCCGCTGAGCGGCGACGCGCGAGCGCGGCTCATCGCGAAGGCGCAGCAGCGGTCTTCGCTCTTCTCGCATCCGATTCGCGAGGAGCGCCTTCCCGGGTGCCGTGCGGAGGTGGAGAAGTTCTCTGACTGGAGTGACGCCGCCGGCGTCCTTGTCCCGCATCGCATCGAACGGACCGAAGACGTTCTGACGCTGCAGTCGGCGGCGATGGATCGCGTCACGTTCGATCCAGCGCGTGTTCCGGCTTCGATGACGCGGGCATCGGTGGTCATTCCGTTCGAGGAGCAGGCGTTCCACGTCTTCGTGCCGGTTCAGGTGAACGGCGGCGAGAAGTCGTGGTTCGTGCTCGATACCGGCGGCGACCTCTCGCTCGTGACGCACGGCCTCCGCGCCGCGAAGTCGATCGAGACGTCCGGCTCCGGCGGCAGCGTGCAAACCGGCATGGCGGAGAACGTCGATCTAACGCTCGGCGGAGTCAGCGTGCCTTTGAAAGTCGTCGGCATCGTGCCCGACTCCGGCTTTTCCGCGCTGTGGAAACATCCTTTCGACGGCGTCCTGGGCTACGACGTGATCAGCCGCTTCGTCGTGCGCGTCGACTGGACGCATCGCCGCCTCACGCTCTATGACCCCGCGCGCTTTCACTACCGAGGGAAGGGAGCGGTCGTACCGCTGCGGTTCGAGGGAAACAACATCGTCGTCCCGATTACGGTCACGCTTCCGGATGGGACCACGAAGATGATCGAGTCCGTCGTCGACACCGGCTCCAGCGGTGCCGTCTCGTTCCGCTCGAACTTCACGCCCGACGTTGGAAAGACCGTTGCCGCGCAGGGACGCGGCGTCGGCGGCACGTCCGAGACGTCGATCGGCCGCCTTCGCGCGTTGACGATCGGTCCGTACACATTGCGCGAGCCGGTGGTGGAGCTGTCGCATGCGAAGCACGGAACGGAGGCGGGATGCGCCGTGCCGGCGAGCATCGGCGCGCGCGTGCTCAGCCGATTCACGGTCTATCTCGACTACCGCCACGAACAGTTGATCCTCGAGCCGAACGCGCATCTTCACGACCCGTTCGAGTAATGTCGCGGTCATGAACCTCGTACCCCGGGCCGATCGCGGCCTGATCCGGCATCCGAGCTCCGTCTATGGCTCTTCGGCCGAGGACCTTCCGCTCACCGTCTACCTACCCGATTCGAAGAAGACGGAGCTGCTGATCCTCGCGTCGATCCACGGCGACGAGGCGGAGACGACGGTCGTCATTTCAGAAGCGCTGCGAACGCTGCCGGCCGGCGACTTGAAAGCCGCCGTGATCCTCTGCGGAAACCCTGACGGCATGCTGCGCGGGACGCGCGGCAACGCGCGCGGCGTCGACCTGAACCGCAACTTTCCGACCTCGAACTGGAGTCCTGATCCGGTGCACTACAAGAGCCGCGCGAACGACGCGCGCGACATCGGGCTCTCGCCCGGCAGCGAACCTTCGTCCGAACCGGAGACGAGGGCGCTCCTCGCGCTCATCGACAAGCTGCAGCCGCGCGCGATCGTCACGCTCCACTCGGCGCTCGCCTGCGTCGACGACTCCGGCGCCTCGCACCTCGGCCGTCAGCTCGCCGACCGCTGCGCGCTGCCGTTCCTCACCGAGATCGGCTATCCGACGCCAGGGTCAATGGGGACGTGGGCCTCGGAACGCGGCGTGAACCTCGTGACGCTGGAGCTCGAGGACGCGTCGCTCTACACGCTCAAGGACCGGCACGTGCCGATCATGCTCGACCTGATGACGGGGAAGTTCTCACTCGATGCGGATTCTGATCACTGATTCGGGCGTCGGCGGCGTCTCGGTCGTCGCCTATGCCGAGCGGTTCGTCCGGACGAACGGCTTCACCGAGCCGGTGCACCTCACGTTCGCCAATGCCGCTCCCGCGAACGACTACGGCTACAACTCGATGCCGTCGCGCGCGGCGAAGATCGAGACGTTCGAGCGCTTTCTCCGGAACGTGACGGAGCGCTACGCGCCCGACAAGATCTACATCGCCTGCAACACGCTCTCGGTGCTCTTCCCCCAGCTCGAAGGGATCGTCGACACGGGCGTCGCGCTTCTCCTCGAGGAGCTGCAACGCGATCCCCGCAGCGTCGCGATGATCTTCGCGACGCAGACGACGACCGACAGCGGCGTCTATCCGCGGCGTCTGCAGGAGCGCGGCATCGACGCCTCGCGCATCGTCAGTCAGGCGTGCCCCGGCCTCGCCGATGTGATCTCCGAGGATCGGGAAGGGACGAAGGCGCGCGCCGAGATCGAGAAATGGGTCGGCATCGCGATGGAGAAGATGCCGTTGCGCGACGTCCCGATCGTCGCCTGCCTCGCCTGCACGCACTACGGCTATCGCAAAGACGTCTTCGCCGAGGCGCTCGGCCGCGCAACCGTCATCAACCCGAACGAGAGTGCCGTCGGCGATCTCTTTGAGGCCTCAGGCCTCGGGCCTCGGGCCTCGGAGGTTACGGTCGACTTTGTCACCCGTTATGTCCTTCCCCAAGCCACGGTCGACACCCTCACTTGGCTCTTGACCCCGGTCTCCCCCAAGGCCGTCGAGGCGATGCAGCACTTCAAGCACGTCCCCGATCTGTTCTAAGGCAGGATCGCGAACGCGCGCGCGGGGAAGCCGAAACCGTGGTCAACCTTTGGCCAGGTCACGATGATGACGGCGCCGGTGGCGGGGACTTTGTCGAGATTCGCCATCGCTTCGATCTGGAAGTGGTTCTGTTTGAGGATCCAGGTCTCGGAGTCCATCGAATCCGTCGTGTCGGTGTCGAGCGACTCGTGGCCGATCGCCGTGACGCCGCGCTCGTTGAAGAGGAACTGGATCGCCTTCAGTGACCACGCCGGGAACGGGCTGCGTTTGAAGCGCGCCTGATCGGTGTCCCAATCCTTGTACATGTCGGTGCGCAGCGCCGCGAACGCGCCGGCCGGCACGCGGCCGTGCAGCTTCTCCCACGCGGCGATGTCATCGACGGTGAGCGCGTGGTTTGGGTCCTGGCCGAGGAGGGGAGTGACGTCGAAGACGACGAGAGGAAGGATCATCTGCTTCAGCGGGATCTGGTCCATCGTCATTCCGTCGTTGCTGAAGTGCGCCGGCGGATCGCAATGCGTCCCGTACTGGCCGACCATCGAGTAGAACGTCGTCCGGAAGCCGTCTTTCTCGATCGTGTACGGCGCGTGCGTCTTTGGATCGCACGCCGCGCTCATCGTCGCCTGCCCGAAGCCCTGCCACACCGGCGTCGTCGGACTGAAGCTGTGCGTCAGGTCGACGAACTGCTTGCTCTGGATCACCTTCAGCGCGTCGGCGAGAGTATCAGCCGCAAAGGCCGGCAAGCTGATGGTGAGTGCACAAAAGAAGGCGGCGACGTATCGGAAAGTCATCTGCCGATAGTAGCCAAAAGGAGGGCCGGCTAAGAGCCGGCCCCCACACATGAAGCAATGAAAACGAACTACGGAACCGTGACGAGGACGTCGTCGATGTACTCGTTGTTGCCGTAGGCGCTGATGCCGAGGAACCCGATCTGGACCGTCGTGCCCTTGTAGGCGGAGAGGTCGATCGTGTGCTGCTTCCAGCCGGTCGAGCCGTCGTAGCGGTTGATCGCCGTGCCGACATTCACCCAGCCGGAGCCGGTGTTGACCTGCAACTGCACCTTGTCGGCGTACGTCGAGTAGCCGGTGTCGTGATACATCCAGAACTTCAGCGTGGCCGACGACGCCGTGCTCGGAATCGCGAAGCCGGTCGTCTGGTAGATGCGCGTCTGCGATCCGCTCGCGGCCGTGTACGAGTTGAACTTCGCGAAGTAGCTGCCGCCGTGCGGGCTCGCGGTCGGGAGCGTGCTGGAGGTGACGAACGTCCAGGCGCCAGCGGTGCCGGAGACCTGGGCGGTCGCCCAGCCGGTGCTCGACTCGAATCCGTTCGAGAAGAGCGTCTGGCTCGTCGTGCAGCTCGCCGTGAAGTTGATACCGGTGACGTTCGCGCCGCTGACGCTGACCGACTGCGAGGCGGGCGAGAACGTGCAGCCGCTCTTGCTCGGCGTCACCGTGTAGGTGCCATTCGCGAGGCCGCTGATCGTGTAGTTGTTCGACGCGTCGCTGGTCGCGCCCTGCGAGCCGGCGGTGACCGTCGCGCCGGAAGTACCGGCATTACCGCTGATCGAGTAAGTGGCAACCGGCATCGAGACGGTGCCGGTGACCGTGTAGCTGAGCGTGCCGGCGCCGTAGCCGTTCACGCCGACCCACCAGGTGCCCGAGGACGGATTGCTCTGCGTGCACGTCTCATTGCCGGACGACGTGTACGGACGGCAGATGTACGAGCTTGATGTCGGCTTCGCGTTGAACTGCGTGTAGATGTCGACGTCGCCCGTCGCGTTCGTCGTCGCGAACGTCAGGCTCGTCGCGCCTGCCGGAACGCTGATGTAGTAATACTTCCAGTTGTTCTGCGTCACGCTGTCGTTGACGCCGACGCCGCTGGTGAGCTGCGTGTCGCCGCTGCCGCAGGTCGCCGTGAAGTTCGCCGTGACGTTCGAGGAGGTGATCGTCACCGACTGCGAAGCCGGCGAGAAGGTGCAGCCGCTCTTGCTCGGCGTGACGGTGTACGTCCCCGCCGCGAAGCCGGACATCGAGTAGTTGTTCGATGCGTCGCTGGTGGTCGACGACGTGCCCGCGGTGACCGTGGCACCCGAGGTGCCGGCGCTACCGCTGATCGTGAACGTCTGCACGGTGCAGGTGGCGGTGAAGTTGATGCCGGTCACGTTCGACGACGTGATCGTCACCGACTGCGAGGCCGGGGAGAACGTGCAGCCGCTCTTGCTCGGCGTCACCGTGTAGGTACCGGCCGCGAGGCTGGAGATCGTGTAGTTGTTCGAAGCGTCGCTCGTCGCCGAGCCGGAGCCGGCGGTCACCGTCGCGCCGCTGGTGCCAGCGCTGCCGGAGATCGAATACGTCGGCGTCGACGATGCGGTCACCTTCGCCGTCCAGATCTCTTCGTACGAGTTGTTGCGGCGGTCTGTCCACGACGGGAAGAAGATGTTCGCGTAACCGGAGAGAGAGTTGTAGTCGCCGTACTGGTTGCCCGAGTCGGCGCCGGAGCTCGTCTCGTCGGTCATCGCGGTCGTGACCTTCACCGGCGTCTGCCACGTGACGCCGCCGTCGGACGACATCTGGTAATAGACGTCGGTCTTCAGACGGGTCGAGTCGTTGATGGTGTCGTAGTAGATCGCGCCGATCGTGCCGGTCGTGTCGTCGACGGCGAGGAAAGGGTTGAACTGGTCGTCCAGATTGCTCGGGTTGTTGATCTTCACCCGCGCGCTCCACGTCGCGCCGCCGTCGGTCGAGCGCGAGAACCAGATGCGCGTCTTGCACGTCGAGCTTGCGTTCGTCCCCGGCTCGTTCGACGCGGTGGTGCAGCCGGTGTCGCCCGAGAGGTCGGTCCAGAGCGCGTAAACGTTGTTCGTCGTGCCGTTGCGGTACGCGCCGCCGGAGACGTAGAGGAGGAGGCGGCGGCTCGCCATCGCCGGGATGCCGATGTCATACGAGTCGTACGTCGTGACGATCTTCACCGGCGTGCCGTAGCTCGAGCCGCCGTTGGTCGACTTCACGACGAAGATGCCGCGCGAGCCGGTGTCGGGGTAGAAGCCGAAGACGTCGCCCGAGGCGTTCGTCTTGACGTCGGCGCCGATGCAGGTGCCGGTCGCCTGCGAGTCGCTCACCTGGACGGGCGTGCCCCATCCCGACGACGTGCGCCGGTTCATGTACGCCGGATTGCCGTTGTGCCAGATCGCATAGATCTGGTTCGCATACGGCGACGAGCCGCTGTGATCGGCCCAGATCATTTCCTTGTCGGTGTTCGTCTGCGTGCCGGAGATCGGCGCGTCGTAGGTCCACGTCGCGCCGCCGTTGGTCGACTTGTACGACTGCACCTTCAGCACGCTCTGGTTGGAGCTGATGCCCATGGTCGCCGACCACGCCGTGCCGTCGGAGGTCCATTCGACGCCCGGATCGGAGTGGAACGCGTCGCCGCTCGCGAGCGGGAGGTTCGTCTGCCCCCACGTCGTGCCGCCGTCGCTCGAGTAGTACACGCCCTGAGTGCCGGAGCTGCTGATGTTGTTCGAGGCGGAGATGATCTTGCTCGAGTTCCAGAAGTTGATGCGGATGTCCGACTCGCTGCGCGCCGACGTCTGCGCGCCGGAGGCGCGGACGTTCGTGCCGGCGGTCGCGTTCATGGTGCCGGCGTGCATCCAGCGGCCGGGCGCCGGCTCGCTGTCGATGTCGTGATCGCCGAAGGTCGTCCCCGGCGGCATCGAGGCGTCGGCTTCACCAGGCTTGAGGTCCTGGTGCGACACCATCCACTCGTAGATTTCCTTCAGCACGAAGGGATAGCCACCCGTCGGATCGCTGGTGTTGTAGTTCACCTCGGGGTGGGCCTTCTGCCAGAAGACCTTCAGCCATGGCGGGACGATCGCGTCGGCCGCGTCGCGCGGCTGGAGACGCGAGAAGTCCTGGTTGTCGCGGATCAGCTTCTCGAGCGCGCTGCCGGGCTTCGCATGCGCGTTCTGGAGCTGCTGGGCGACGGTTGGAAACTTTGGCGGATTCGCCTGCGGCGGCAACGCCGCGAGCGCGGCATTCGCCGCGAGTAGACAGAGGAGTACCAACAGGGGAGAGATCTTCTTCAGCACACAACCTTCCCTTCTTATGAAACGTTTTTGCTCTTTTTCCGGGCGGGGAGCGGGCGGACCTAGATCAAGATCGGTGCCGCACGAAAATGGCTGGTTTTCATGCTTTTTGGCAGCTTTATTGACCCGCGCGCGCGATGGGGGCGGTCAAACAGTGGGCAGTGATGAACACGATTGACCCACTGCTAGACTGCCAGGCCTGATGCCCGACCCCATCTTCGTCGTCGCCCCCCTCCGCTCCGGAGGCGCAGTCCTCGCCGAGACGCTCGGCCGCTCCACCTGCGCGATCGATGCTGCAATCGACGCACGGTGCGGCGGCCGTGATCGGCTGACCGCTGCCGACGCGACGCCCGAAGTGATCGCAGCGCTGCGCGCCGCAGCCGCCTCCGACGCGCGACTGATCGACGCGTCGCCCCGTCACGCGTCGCGCGTGCCGTTTCTGCACGCGGTCTTTCCGGAAGCGACGTTCGTCTACGTCTATCGCGAGCCGCGCCGCGCGATCCACGACCTCGGCGCCGTCTCCGAGGAGCTGGCGCGGCAATGGAGCGCCGCGACGGAGCTGCTGCTCGACGACCTCGAACAACTCCCGCCGGGATCGTGGATGATCGCGTCGTACAACGCGATCGTGGAGCAGCCGGAAGTAGCAATCGCGCGCATCGCCGATTTTCTCGGGATTGGGTGGAACGGCACCCTGCCGCCGAAACCCGAGCCGCTTCCGGCGCCGGCGCCGGAGGAGATCGAGAAGCTCGACGCCGTCGACGCGATCACGCGCAAAGTCGCCGATCGGGCGCGCGACCTCTTCGCCGCGCCGCCGCCGCGCACCCCGCGCGGCACGGTCGCCTCGTTCCGCAGCGTCGCCACGCAGTCGTTTCCCGAGCTACTCCGCCGCCTCGGTATCTCGCTTCTCGTCTCGACCTACCAGAGCGGCCGCCTCATTCTCCTGCGCGCCGAAAGCACGACGACCCTCAACACACACTTCCGCCTCTTCAACAGTCCGATGGGAATCGCCGTCGGCGACGGACGCATCGCCCTCGGCACCGAACGCGAGGTGTGGGACTACCGCAACATGCCGGCCGTCGCGAAGAAGGTCGAGCCGGCGGGGAAGCACGACGCCTGCTACGTGCCGCGGAAGATCCACGTCACCGGCGACATTCGCATCCACGAGATCGGCTTTGCTGGCGGCGAGCTGTGGATGGTGAACACGCGCTTCTCCGCGCTCTGCACGCTCGACGCGGACAGCACGTTCGTACCGCAGTGGCGGCCGCCGTTCATCACGCGTCTCGCGGCCGAAGACCGCTGTCACCTCAACGGCATGGCGATCGTCGAGGACCGAGTCCGCTACGTCACCGCCCTCGGCGTCACCGACACCGCCGGCGGCTGGCGCGAGAACAAGGCACGCGGCGGCGTGCTGATGGATGTTCCCTCCGGCGAGATCGTCCTCCATGGTCTGTCGATGCCGCATTCGCCGCGACGCTACGGCGACCGCTTCTTCATCCTCGAATCAGGCAAGGGGTCGGTTGCGACGGCGGACCTCGCGGCCGGCCGCGTCGAGACGATCACGGAGCTCCCCGGTTTCACGCGCGGTCTCGCGTTCGCCGGACCGTTCGCGTTCGTCGGCCTCTCGCAAGTGCGCGAGAGCAACATCTTCGGCGGCATCCCGCTGACCGAGCGCGTGGCGGAGCGCGAGTGCGGCATCTACGCCATCGACCTCCGCACCGGCAACACCGCCGCGTTCCTCCGCTTCGAGGGCGACGTCCGCGAGATCTTCGACGTGCAGGTCCTCCCCAACGCCGTCTACCCCGAGCTCCTCGAGCTCAACTCCCCGTTGGTCGCGTCGTCCTACAGCGTCCCGGACGAGAAGCTCCGCGAATTCGCAGTGCCTACTTCTCCTGCAGCGACTGCCGCCAGTTCAGCACCACGTTGATCGACGGCAGGCCCTGTTCCGTGACGAGGCGGAAGAGGAAGTGCTGCTTGTCGGGGGTGACACCGCTGATCACGGGACTCGCGACGGAGCCGGAGAGCCGGGCGGCGGCGCGGTGGCCGGGGATGTGGAAGAGCGGCGCCGGTGTGCCGGCGTTGAGTGATGTGCCGCCGCCGACGGCGACGCGCATGATCGTGTCGCCCGCAGCGTAGAAGAGCTCCTTGCCGTCGGCGCTCCAGACCGGACTCTCCCCGCCGCCGCTCGAGATCTGCCACTGCTCGCTCGTCGGCGGATAGCGGCGGATGTACACCTCATTGCGCATCGAAGCGTTCGACTGATACGCCACCCACTTTCCGTCGGGCGAGAACTTCGGGCCCGATTCGTCGAACGGCGTGGTGAGGAACGGCGTCAGGGCCGGTTTCGGGCCGAGACTCATCGCATAGATGTCGAGAGCAGCCTTCGGCGTCTGTGTCGCGATCAGGAGCGTCTGGCCATCCGGCGAAAAGTCGTATGGGATTTGCCACTGGTTGGACGGCAGCACCGGAATGCGCTCCGTTCCGTCGAGCGACTTGATGCCGACCTGTCCGATCGTATTTCCGGCGGAGAAGAACGCCACCTGTTTCGAATCGCGGCTCCAGATCGGGAAGCCGTAGAGACTCGTCTCGAATGTGAAACGCGAGAGGCGGCCGTCGGCCGTGTCGATGAGCCAGACGTCGTTGCCCTCGGAATTGCCGCGAACCACCGCGATGTGTTTGCCGTCCGGCGAGAGCGCCGCGTCCTCGTAATTGCTGCTCTCGCCGATCTGGCTGTCCTCGCGTCCGCGGGCGTCGAGCCACACCAGCCGCGTGGTGTTGTCCGGGGCAGGCAAAAACACGAGCGTTCCGGTCTCGGACGCGCTGATGATGCTGAGCCGCTTCGGCGCCATGAAGGCGACGTTCCCGAAAGGAAGCGCAGCCGCTTCGCCGGTGAACGTCAACGTGGCGGGATCGAACCGCTGCGACATCAATAGCTGCCCGCGCGAGAAGACGAGACGGTCCGGCGCGACGAAGACCGCGTTGGAGACGCCGGAGAGAATCTTTTTGTCCAGCGACCCGTCGAGCGAGCCGGCTGCGACGTCGTTTCCGGAGACATAGAGGAACCGCTTCCCGTCGGGCAGGAACGATGGCCAGCGATGCTGTGCGTCGCCGGCGGCTCGCGAGGTGAGGCGCTGCGGCTGGCCGCCGTCCGCGGCCACGCGATACAGATCGCCCTCGAGCATCGGCGCGAAGACGATCACGCCGTCGCGGCTCCAGGTGCCGCCGCGTCCCGACGCGGCATCACAGATCGCCTGGATCGGTCCACCCTTTGCGTCGATGCGGTTCAGTTTCTGGTTCGCGAAGAACGCGATCGACTTGCTGTCCGGCGACCAGAACGGATACGTCGCCCCCTCGGTACCTGCCAACGTAGCGGCGGTCGTTGCCGCGAGGCTGCGCACGTACAGCATCTGCTTCCCTTGAAGGTCCTCGGCGACGAACGCGATCATGGTGCCGTCGGGCGAGATCGCGAGTCCTTTCGTGTCGAAGGGAAACAGCGACGTGTTGGCCGGCGTCTCGATCGCAAACTGCACCATCGGTCCCGCCGGCGCGCTCTTTCTGCCGGCGACGACCGCGATCGCGATTGCCCCGAGCACCGCGAGTGCCGCGATGATCCACGCCGCGCGCTCGCGCCAGACGCGCCGGCGCACCACGGGCGCCGGAACGCCGGCGGCCGATCCGCTCTCCGCGATGAAGCGGAGCTCGAGCATGACGTCGTGTGCTGTCTGCCAGCGGTCGTCCGGATCCTTCGCGAGACACGTCTGCACGAGGCGGTCGAGCGCGGGGGGCGTCATCGGCCGCAGTTGTGCGATCGGCGGCGGCTGCGTGCCGAGGATCGACGCGATCAGGCTCGCGCGGCTCTGACCGTCGAACGCCCGCTTGCCGGTCGCCATCTCGTAGAGCAGCGCGCCGAAGGAGAAGATGTCCGTCCGCGCGTCGGCCTCGCGCCCTTCGAGCTGTTCGGGCGACATGTACTGGAACGTGCCGACGATCGTTCCTTCCGAAGTCAAGGCCCGGGCGATGGTGGCGTCGTTCTCGCCGCTGCCGAGCGGACTCGCTTTCGCGAGGCCGAAGTCGAGCAGCTTCGCCCCCGACTTCGTGAGCATCACGTTCTGCGGCTTGAGGTCGCGATGGATGATGCCACGCCGGTGCGCCTTCTCCAGCGCGTCGGCGATCTCGATGCCGATGCGCAGGAGCTGTTCCGTCGGCAGCGGCCCTTTGGCGATGCGGTCCGCGAGCGTCTCGCCTTCGAGCAGCTCCATCACGAGGTAGTCGTCGCCGACGTCGTACAGCGCGCAGATGTTCGGGTGGTTGAGCGACGAGATCGCCTTCGCCTCGCGCTCGAATCGCGCCCGCAGCTCCGCGCGATGCGCGAGCTCGGAGGGGAGCACTTTCACCGCGACGCTGCGATCGAGCCGCGTGTCACGCGCGCGATAGACCTCTCCCATCCCGCCCGCCCCGAGCGGCGCGATCACCTCGTACGGACCGAGACGCGTTCCTGATGGGAGTTGTGCCGTGCGGAGAGGATACAGGGGTTCGGATGATGGCCATGCGCGAAATGAGCTCCACGGCGCGCTCGATGTCGGCAACATTGTTCGCGAGTCCGACCGAGATCCGGACGGCGCCGACTTTTCCTTTCGCTTCCGCACTTCCGACGATACCGAGCGCGTGCTCGGCTGCGCCGGGATTGCAGAAGCATCCGCCGCGGAGCGAGACGCCGGCCTCGCGCGCGCGGCGTTCCACCTCGGCGTACGGAACGCCGTCGATGTTGAACGCGACCGTGCCGCCGCGCGCGCGACAGTCTCGAGGACCGTAGATCGTCACGTGCGGCATCGCGCGGAGCTCCTCGAGGAGGATGTGCGTGAGCTTGCAGACGTGCGCGCCGAGCCGCAGCATCCCGACTTGCTCCATCAGCGCGAACCCCGGTTCGAGCGCGGAGATGCCGAGGAAGTCGGTCGTCCCGTCTTCAAACCCTCCGTGAGCGGACTCGAGGAGATGCTTGTTCGAGGCGACGGACGCGAAGACGACCGTTCCGCCGGAGAACCACGGCCGTCGCAGACGCTCGAGCGCCTCGCGCCGGGCGATCAGCGCGCCGAGGCCTGTCGGGTAACCGAAAAGTTTGTAGAAGGAGAGCGCGGCAAAGTCGGCGGGACACTCGCGCAGGCTGAACGCGTGACTTGGAACGAGCGCGGCCACGTCCAGCAAGACGTCGAAGCCGCGCGACTGCGCCGCGGCGACGAGCGACAGCGGATGCCGCACGCCGGAGAAGTTCGACTGCGCCGGAAATGCGAGCAGTCCCGGTCCGCAGCCGAGATGATCGAGCGGATGATCGAGGCGCAGCTCGTCGTCGAGCGGCAGGATGCGCAGTTCCGCTCTCGCACGCCGCGCGTACTCGCGGATTCCGTTGATCGAGTTGTGATTGTCGGTCGACAGGACGCACGACGTCTCCTGTGTAAACGGATACGCCTCGGCCACGAGCTTGATCGCCGCGGTCGCGTTCGCGGTGAAGACGAGGTCGTGCGTCGACTCGTCGACGCCGAAGAACTTCAGCACGCGATGCCGCGCCTGCTCGAGGATCGCGCTGCTCGCGCGCGACGACTCGGAATCCGAATGCGGATTGCCGAACACGCCCGATGCAAGGAGCGCGTGATGCGCGCGCAACTGCGACTCCGCGTACAGCGCGCTCCCCGCGTAGTCGAGGTAGGCGTGATCGCCGAGGCGTGCGAACTCTCGCGCGCGGAGATCGCTCAGCATCCGTCTCTCCCCGGTTCGTATTTGCGGCCACCGGCCGTTCCATTTCGGAGGAAGAAGACGTTGCGGTAGCCGCGGACTTGAAGGATGACCCACGCCTGCGCGGCGTGCGCGCCGCCTTCGGAGAGGAGGACGACCGTGTCGGTCGGAGCGAATGTTGCGGATGCGATGTTTTCGATCGGGATGTTCTCGGCTTTGTCGACGTGACTCTTCGTGAACTCCTCTTTCTTGCGTACGTCGATCAGCCGGACGTTGTGCAGCTTGGGGAGCTCTTCGCGTGTGACGTGGTCTTCCTCCTGTTGGATCGCCTTGCCGAGGCGCGCGAGATCGGGCGCGGGGCGAGTACGCGCGAAGAGCGCCAGCACGGCGGCAGTCGCAGCGATCGTCGCGAGCGTGCGCCTCATGCCTTTTCCAATCTCCCGGCAAAGGCGAAGAGCGTCAGGGCACACGCCGTCACGGCGAAGACGATCACACCCTCGGGGATGGCGATGAGTTGCGGGAACGTCAGCGGTCCTCGTGGCGTGGCGTTGTAGAACGACGTGCCGCTGAGGTTCGCGACGCCGCTCAGCAGGACGCCGCTGAACATGCCGGTGACGACCATCAGGCCGTCCGTGCTGCCGGTCGCGGCGGAGACGCACGACGTTCCTGGACACAAGCCGGCGCAGACGAGGCCGGCGCCGAAGATCAATCCGCCGGCGAGTTGCGGCAAGAGGTACGTCTCAGGAATCGAGACGTCGGTGAGCCCGAGCCAGAAGACGCCCAGCATCGCGGTGACGATGGCGGTGAACATCACCTTGAAGACGGTCAGGTCGGTGAAATAGAACTGGCCGGCGAGCTTGCGCGCGTTGCCGAGGCCCGCGCGTTCGAGGGCAAAGCCGAAGGCGATGCCGATCAGCAGGGCGGTCATTGCCACGATCTCCGGAGCAGCGGCGCGAGCGCGTACGCGCCGGCGAACGCCGCGATCATGAAGATCCAGCTTCCGACGCTCAGCAGCGCGCCGCCAGTGAGCGCGAGCCCGCTGGTGCAGCCGCGCGCGAGCACGGCGCCGACCCCCATCGCGGCTCCTCCGCCGAGGCCGGGCGCCATGCGCGACGGCTTCGCCGCCGAGAATTTCAGGCGTCCCGCGAACAGCGCGGAGAGGAATCCGCCGATGATCACGCCACCGATCTCGAGGAGCAGCCAGTCGGATTGGTGAAGATTCGGCGAGTCGATCAGCCGTGCGGCGACGGTCGTGAACGCGCCCGACGCGCCGAGGCCGCGGCCCGCGAACGCGAACGACGCGAGCAGCACCAGTCCGAGCCCGGCGCCGGCGACGTAAGGGTCGGCGTACGGTTTCATTTCGCGCTCTCGACCGGGTACTCGGGGTGACGCGTCCAGTCCTGGAACGACCCGTCGTAGAGCAGGACGGGATGGCCGAGCGTCTTCGCCGCGAAGAGCGTCGCGGTCGCCTGCTGCCCGAGGTGGCAGTAACCGATGATCGTGTCCTTCGGTCCGACACCCGCCTTCTTGAACAGCGCCTCGAGCTGCGCCGGCGACTTCAAAGCGTCGTTATCGTCGGTGACCTGGTCGTAAGGGACGTTGTGGGCACTCTTGATGTGACCGCGCCGCTGCCTCTGGCCGTGGAGCGTGTTCACGCTTCCGCCGTCGTAGAAGTTCGAGGTCCGCGCGTCGACGATGGCGAAGCCTTTCTTCCCGATGTGCGCGTTGACGAACGCGGCGTCGACGACGATCGGCTTGATCTTCAGTTCGGCGAGCTTTCCGGTCCGCGCCGGCGGAACGTCTTTCGTCACCGCGCCGCCGCCGGCGACCCACGCGCTCTGGCCGCCGTCCAGCATCGAGGTGTGCGCGCCGAGGCCGGCATAGTCCAGCGTGAAGACGATGCGCGTCGTCGGCGAGACCCAGTCGCTCCCGTAGTAGACGACGACGCGCGAGTCATCGGAGATGCCGAGCGCTTCGAGCTTCTTGCGCAGCTCTTCGACCGGCGGCATCTCGAGCATCAGTCCGTCGTGCGTGTGCTCGGAGACAGAGACGTCGTCCATCGAGACGAGGCGCGCGCCGGGGATGTGGCCGGCGTCGTAGCCGTCCTTGTCGCCGACGTGCAGCAGGACGAGGTTCGGGTCGTGGAGGTGGGCGGCGAGCCAGGCCGAATTCACGACCAGCGATTCGCGCGGGCTCGCGACCGCGAAGAGCAACGAGAGGATCAATGACAGCATGCGAGTTCTCCTTTTCGAGGAGGATGGCGCCGCGGACGCGCGTCGTCACGCGAATTGCGGCGAATGGGACCGCGGATGCAGCGAATGGGAGAGGACCGCCGCTACGCCGACGCGAAGAGCGCTTCGAACGCCTTGCGGCGGCTGCGGCTCAGGCGGAGGCGCGTGCCGTCCGCGAGGACGAGCACGCAGTCGCCGCGGAACATCGGGTGCACTTCGCGCACGCGGTCGAGGTTCACGATGGCCGATCGATGCACGCGGAAGAACTTCGTGGAGTCGAGCTGGTTCTCGATCTCGTCCATCGTCTGCCGCAGCAGGTGGGTGTTGTTTCCCTCGTGGAGCGAAACGTAGTAGTCCGCCGCTTCCACCCAGTCGATCTGGTCGGCGTCGACCACGATGCTCTTCTTTCGTGCGGGGATGAGGAAGCGTTTCGGTGCACGTTCGCGCAGCAGTTCGGCGATGCCCGACGGCAGCTTCCCCCTCGCGCGCTCTTTGGCGCGCGCCAGCGCCTCGGCGAAACGGCGGTCGTCGAACGGCTTGAGGATGTAGTCGGGCGGGTGCACTTCGGACGCCCGCAACGCGGACTTGTCGAATGCGGTGGCGGACACGATCGGGAGGACGGCGGC
>JACZCU010326833.1_pt1 | contig 19872 bp, 14 predicted proteins | sample 8641851 | NCBI WGS metagenome assembly JACZCU01 (sample SAMN15324605, study PRJNA640507) | soil metagenome | isolation source: monocropping sugarcane control | place: China: Luxin town, Laibin City, Guangxi Province | collected 2019-07-25 | depth 10cm m | reverse complement strand
CCTTGGGGGTGGGAGGCGCGAGCTACGCACCGCCCACCCGCCAAGCCCCCCTCGCTCCGCTCGGGGTGACATGAAGTCACTCTACGTGACGTGGGTTCACTCTACGGTTAGTGGGGTGTCTTCTGGTACGAGTAGCACATTCGCCTTACGCACTTCCTCCCGATACTTCGCCACATCCTCTGCAAACAGCTTATTGAACTCCGTCAATGTTTCGCGGAGTTGTTTTTCGGCGCGGTCGAGGTAGGTGAGTTGGGCGGCGGTGGGGGCGTCCCAGGAGGACTGGAGCGAATAGAACGGGTAGCCGATCTTTGCTAAGGCGTCGGATTCGAGCGTGATGCCTTTGGTTTTCGGGGAAGTCCAGAGGCGTTTTTCCATCGCATCGAGTTTTGTCTTCAATGCGGTGCCGGATTTCACGACGGCCGGCGGTTCGGCGTTGGGATCGTCATTGTCGTCGTCTTTCTTGAGCTTTGTGGCGACGGCGTCGATATCCGCACGGGTTTTATTGATCCGATTGATCGCCTCGGCGATGGTTTCCTGTAATTTGCCCGCACGCAGAATGGCCGCGTATTTCGCCTGGCGTTGTTCGGGCGTGAACTTGTCGCGCGGATCGGGCAGGACGTGAACCGTTTGTTTCGCTTCCTGTCCGCGGAATTTTATTGTGATGGTGTAAATGCCCGGAGGGATTTCCGGGCCACCGGCGCCGCGGAATGCATCGGGATCGCTACCGGGCGCCTGCGGGCGTTTGAACGCGTCGCGGGTAAGGTCCCAAGATGCGCGATTCACGCCTAACACCGCGGGCGCTTTGAATTTGCGAATGACGGTGCCGGTCGCATCGGCGATCTCGATATTCACTTCCTTCGCTTTGTCATCGACTTTCTTTTCTTCCGGCTTCTTCTCGGAAGCTGCCGACGCTTCTGGTTCTTTGGGAACGTCAGGCGGCGCACCGGCTTCGGTGACGAGCAGTTTCTGCGTCGCTTCGCGTTCTTTTGCTTTGCGCGCTCGTTCCTTCTCGTCGACCGGGTGCGGCAAATTCGGGAAATTCAGTGAATACGTGAGCAGCGCGCCATAAGGCTCGTTTTCGCCGCGGAATTCGGCATCGCCGAGGAAACGTGAACCTTCTTTCTGTCGCGTGACGTAAGCCTGTGCGTCCGGCACTTCGAAGAAGTGCAGCGGCTTGGCCATGATTTCTTTCGACACTGTGCGCAGAGGGCGAATGTCGTCGATCACATACGCGGCGCGGCCGTGCGTAGCGATCACAAGATCGTTGTCTCGCGGATGGACCGCGAGGCCCATGACCGAGACAGTGGGGAAGCCGTGCTTCCACTTCATCCAGTTTTTGCCCGCGTCGTTACTGACCCACAAACCGAATTCCGTGCCGAGGAACAGGAGATCGGGATCGACTGGATCCTGTTCAATGGCGTGCGCGTAGCCTTGAAGGTCGTTTGTGACGAGCGACGTCCATGTCTTGCCGTAATCGGTCGTGCGATAAACGTATGGGGTCCAATCCGATCGGCGGTGATTGTCGAGCACAATGAACGCCGTGCCGGCGTCATGACGCGAGGCTTTAATCTCCGGCACCCACGTATTTGCGGGAACGCCTTTGAGATTCGTTTCGACGCTCGTCCAGTTCTTCCCGCCATCGCGCGTGACGTGCACGCGGCCGTCATCGGTTCCGGCCCACAGCACATTGCGGTCGAGTGACGACGCCGCGAGCGCGATGATCGTCGTGAAATTCTCCGCGCCAGTGACGTCCGGCGTCAGGCCGCCGCTCTTGCTCTGGTTCTGCCATTCCTTTTTATTGGTCGTCAGATCGGGGCTGATGATCGTCCACGTTTCGCCGCGATCCGATGATTTGTGCACATACTGGCTGCCGAAGTAAACACCGTCAGGATTAAACGGATCTGCTGCAATGGCGGCGTTCCAGTTAAAGCGCAGATCGGGTTCATTTGCGGGCGGAGCGGGACGAATATCCTTACGCTCGCCGGTGCGGAGATCCCAGCGCACGATGTAGCCTTCCTGGCTCATCGCATAGCCGATCATTGGATCGGTCTGAATCGGCATCGTGCCGAATCCGTCGCCGAATCCAACTTCCTGCCAGTCCCAGTTACGAATTCCCGCGGTTTCCCACGTCGTGTTCGGCCCCTTCCACGAGCCGTTATCCTGCATGCCGCCGTAAACGTTATACGGCACTTCATTGTCGACGGCGACGTGATAATACTGGCCTAACGGCAGCGATGCGACGAAGCGCCAGGTATTGCCGCGATCCGTGGACTCAGCGACACCGCCGTCATTACCAGAATAAATGTGGGCGCCATCATTCGGATCGATCCACATCTCGTGATAATCGGGATGGATTTTTGCGAACGGTACTAATGTCCTGAAATTCTTTCCGCCATCGGTCGAAACCGAAATTAATGATGCGACGTTATAGACGCGATTCGGATCGGAAGGATCGACGCGAATATCGGCGTAATAAAACGGACGGCTGGCGATATTCGTTTCGGTATTGACCGCGGTCCACTTACGACCGCCATCGTCGGTTCTCAATAAAGCGCTCTTATCGGCTTCGACAAGTGCGTAAACAATATTGGGATTGGAGCGTGAGATTGCAACGCCAATGCGTCCGAGGTTTCCGGCAGGCATGCCATCCTCCTCGGCGTACTTCTTCCAATTCGCACCGCCGTCATAACTGACATACAGACCTGAGCCGGGGCCGCCGGAATTGAAGAACCACGGCCAGCGGCGGTACTCCCACATCGATGCAAACAGTTTGTTCGGGTTTGTCGGATCGATGATGAGATCCGCGGCGCCAGTGCGGTCATTGACATAGAGGACTTTCGTCCACGTCTTACCGCCGTCTGTAGTCTTGAAGACGCCGCGATCGGCGTTTTGTCCCCAAGCCTGACCCATGGCCGCAACCCACGCGATATTCGGGTCGCGCGGATGCAGCACAATGCGATGAATGCGCTCGGTCTTATCGAGCCCGAGGTGCTGCCACGTTGCGCCGCCGTCGATCGATTTGTAAATGCCATTTCCGACCGACATCGAATTGCGCACGTTGCCTTCGCCAGTGCCGACCCAGACGATCTCGGGACTGGGCTGATAAATCGCGACCGCGCCGATTGCAGCGACGGGCTGGTCGTCGAAGATCGGCGTGAAGCTCAATGCGCCGTCGGTCGATTTCCATACGCCGCCCGTTGCGGCGCCGACATAGACGATGTCGGGATTGGATTCGACCGCCGCGATTGCGGCGACGCGACCGCTCATGGTCGCGGGTCCGATCGATCGCGCTTTCATCCCGGCGAGCAGCTCGGGGTCGATCTGTGCGTGAAGCGTGAGCGTGAAAGAGAGGGCGAGGAGTAGGGCCGCCGGCCTTTTCAGCATGGCGGGGGATTGTAGCGGTATGTGGCGCGTCTCTTAACAAAAACGCCCCTCGGAGGAGGGGCGTTCGTGGAACTGCGATTTTGATCGAGCTAGGTCGTGGTGGTCGTCGACGTGCCGGTGGTCGCGCCGGTGTCGGTCGACATGGCCGACGTGTCGGTGCTGCCCGAGGTCGTGGAACTGGCCGACGTGTCGGTCTCGGCGGAGATCGTCGTCGTCTGCGTCGTCTCGGTCGTGATCGTGGCGGTGTCGGTGGCAACGGTATCGGTCACCACGGTGTCGGTCGATTCGGTCTCGCTCTTCTTGCAGGCAACGGCGCCGACGAGCAGTGCGGCGCAGAGGAACGTTGTGAACTTCTTCATGAACTATCTCTCCTTCAGTGATGTCGCGGGAAGCGATAGCAGAATTCACGCCAGGCGGGCGACACGGCCGCCGGCGCTGGTTGCTTCGCTTAGGCACGTGCGGCTGCCAGGTGGGTGCGGCCGTCGCAGGCGATCGCTCACTGAGGAAAGGCCGAAGCATCGATCGATGGCATGAGTTTCAGCGCGTTCTTGTAGTAGATCTTCTTCAGCACTTCATCCGGCAGCGCGAGGCCGTACATCTTCCAGAACGCGTGGCGCTTGCGGTAGTAATCGAAATACTCGTCATCCGTTTCGAGGACGCGAAAGTACGTCGCGTATTCTTCGGCGTTCCAGATGTCTTTGCCCATCAGCACGCGGTCCTGATATTTGAGGAGGAACGCGCGCGCGTGACGCGGCTGGCGTCCGAGCTCGTGCAGCACGGCGCCGATTTCTGTGGAGACGTTCGGCAATTCATCCAGCATCTTGCCGAGGCGATCGAGATCGTTGCCGAGCCACGCGAGGTGCGCGGCGATGAATTTCGTCTTCGGATGCTTTCTGAACAGATTGCGCTGCTCGGCCATGGTTTCTTCGAACGACGCGAATTTCGGATCGGTTCTGCGGCGATCCGGAAATTGTGTTAGTTCGAGCCAGCGCTCATTGTGCTTATCGACAGGCGACCAGAACGCAACCGGCTCGCCGGTGTGAATCAATACCGGGATTCCGAGCTCGCCGGCTTTGTCCCAAATCGGATCGAGGCGCGGATCATCGGTGTGCACGCGTTTGCCCGATTTGTCCGTAAGGAACATACCGAGGTTCTTGAAGATCTTCAGACCGATAGCGCCGTTCCTGACGTCCTGCTCGAGTTGCTTCGCGGCACTGACGCCGAAATTCGGATTGTCGATGTCGCGAAAATCGATATTCGCAAAGGCGACGAATCGTTTTGGATAAGCACCGGCTAGCGTTTGTAATCCCTGCTGCAGATTCGCGCCACTGCCGCCACTGAGATTGACCATCACCTGCAATCCGATGCGATCCATATCGGCGACGAGATGGTTTACGTCGCCGCGGGACAGATCGCGACGCTGGTGATTGTGGACATCGATGAAGGGAAATTTCGCTTTATTGCGCGGATGCTGAGGAACGACGAGCGTCGATTTGGGCTCGTACTCCTCGAAACCCATTGTGGCCGCGGATGACGGCTTCTCTTCCTGTGCAAGAAGAGAAGCCGCGAACGCAATGCCGAGAAGCACTGCGCTTTTTCGCATCAGTGCACCATCACCGGGACGGAGGCCTGCGTGTTTTCCCAGGTTAGAACGAGATTGCCGTTCTTCGCGGCGGCGGATTTCACGTCGATGGCGAAGGTCTCGACGGTGTTCGGCAGCGACTTGACGCTCATCTTCACGCGGCCGAGGTCCTGCTTCTCGTCGTAATCCGTGCCCCACTGGCCTGTCTGTTTATTGACGATCAGCGTCCAATCCTTTTCGCCGGGGATCGTGTAGAGCGAGTACTTGCCGGCGGGGACGTGGAGGTTGCCGATCATGATGTCGCCGTCGGTCGTGAGCGTCGTCGCGCCATTCGCGCCGGTACGCCAGACTTTATCGAACGGCACGAGCTCGCCCATGATTTTGCGATTGCGCTTCGACGGCGCGCTGTAATCGACGGTGACTTTCTTACCACCGATCGTGCCTTCGGCTTTGGCGGGCGGGCTGAGAGGTTTCTTCGCTTCCTGTGCGAATGCGGCGGACGCGACGAGAAGAGTACAAACGAGGATGCTGCTGAGTTTGCGCATGACGGCTCCTTCGGACATTCAGATTTGTCCGGGATCATCGCACGCGACCGGAAGTCAGTTGCCGAAGATGCGTTTCGGCGCTGTCATCGATTTGTTAACAGCCTTCGGATTGGAGGTCGTCGCGATGATGCGACGGCAACCCCGCGTGGCGTGGAAGAACACCTCGTCGATGGCGGCGGCGGCAAACAGCGATTCGCAGTGCGCACAACGGGCCAGATCCGGCGGTGCAGTCATCGAACGGTCTCCTGCAATGTTTCCTGCAAGTTCATGTCCAGGCGTGGTCTGTGTAAATTTAAACAGTCGCGCGGGCAATCGGGTCCGAGTTTTGCCTTGCAGTCGCCGCGTTGTTGGCTCGTTGCTTATTGGCAGTTGCGGTCGTTGTAGCGGCGGTGCGGTTGCAGGCGCAAGGACGCGATTTGTCGCTCGAAGACGCGCTCGCGCTCGCCATTGAAAACAGCGAAACGATCACGCTCGCAAAAGCGGGAGTGCAGCGCGCCGATGCAAATGTGCGATTGACCGAATCGCAGCGCCTGCCGCAAATCAATGGCTCGGCTTCGTATCAACGTACGCTGCTTTCACAGTTCGAAGGATTGAGCGCACCCGGCGGAGATTCGGGTGGTGAATCGCCCGATATCGATTTCTCGCAATTCGGTTTCGGTGCGCCGAACACCTGGAACCTCGGCGTCAGTTTCAATTGGCAATTATTCAATGGTGGCCGCGCCGAGGCGCAGGTGCGTGCGGCGCAGGCACAGCTCGAAGCGGCGGAAGCGCAACTCGCGACGGCCGACGCGCAAACGCGGCTCGAAGTCACGCAGGCGTATTTCGATGCGCAACTCGCGGCCGAGCTCGTGCACATCTCGCAACTCAGTCTCGAGAACAGTGAAGAGACGTTGCGTCTGACGCAACTGCGCGCGGAGGTCGGGACGCAGGCGGAGTTCGATGTGCTGCAGGCGCGTGTGGCGCGCGACAATCAACGCCCGCTGCTCATTCAACGAGAGTCATCGCGCGACCTCGCATTCGAGCGATTGCGCACGCTGCTCGACCTGCCGTCGAACGAACCGCTGCGACTCACGACGCCGGTGACTTCGGCGCAACCGCGCGACATCACGCCGCAGAACATCGAACGCATTCCGGTGCAGCAGGCGAGTGAACGACTGAACGCGGCGCGCGAACAGGTCGACGCGGCGAAAGCGCAGCGATGGCCGTCGATCTCGGTGAATTCGCAGTACGGTCTCGTCGCGTACAGCCGCGAGTTTTTGCCGTCGCTGAATTCGTTCCGCGACAACTGGACGATCGGCGCGGCGCTGTCGATTCCGATTTACACCGGCGGTCGCATTCCCGCGGAGATTGATCTCGCGCGCGCCGGTGTGCTCGAAGCGCAGGCGCAGCTCGATCAGACGGTCGAGGCGGCGCGACTCGATCTCGAAAGCGCGCTGGCGGAGTTGCGTCGCGCGCAAGCGCAGTGGGAAGCGACGGCGTCGACGATCGCGCAAGCGGAGCGCGCGTACGAGATCGCGCGACTGCGGTATCGCGAAGGCGTGTCGATTCAGCTCGAGATCGAGAACGCGCGATTGCAACTCGAGCAGGCGCGCGCAAACCGCGCGCAGGCAGCGCGTGATTTGTGGGTCGCACAGACGAGAGTGGAGCTGCTGCCTTACTTGCCGTTGGGAGGTACGCAATCGCAATGAGAGAGCTTCTTCGGAGCGCGGGCTTCACGTTTCGGAGCGCCGGCTTTCAAGCCGGCCGGGCCGCCCGCATCCATGCGGGCCGACCAGAGGTCGGCGACCCGGCCGGCTTGAAAGCCGGCGCTCCGAAGCTAACGCTTACGCTCGTTCTCCTTCTCATGCTCGCGTGTAATCGCAAGCAACCGCCGCCTCCCGCGCCGCCGGTCGTGACCGTCGATCCTGCGAGCGTGGCCACGGTGCACATGGCGCGCATCACGAACGGGCCGCGGCTCTCGGGCACGTTGCAGCCGCAGCAATCGGCGGCGATTCTTGCGGAGACTGGCGGCACGGTCACGACGGTCAATGCGGCCGAGGGGCAGTTCGTGACGAAGGGGAGCGTGCTGGCGATCATCAGCGATGAGACTGCGGCCGCGAACGCACGCGGTGCACAAACGTCAGTGCAGTCGGCGGAAACCGCCGTCGTCACCGCGCGGCGCGATTTGAATCGATCGCAAACACTCGCGAACGCTGGCGCGGTTCCGAAGCGCGATGTTGATGTGGCGCGCAGTCAGCTCGCGACGGCCGAGTCGCAACTCGCGCAAGCGCGCACACAACTCGCGCAGGCGCGCGAGCGTGTTGGCGATCAACGCGTCGAAGCATCGATCAGCGGCATCGTCAGTCAGAAGCAGGTCAGCGCCGGCACGGTCGTCACTCCCGGTGCGCCGCTCTTCACGCTCGTTGACCTCGGCACGTTGCAACTCGAAGCGAGCGTCACCGCTGAAGCATTGTCCGCGATTCAACCGGGATCGCTGGTCGACGTCGAAGTGCGCGGTTATCCGAACGAACGATTCCGCGGCAACGTCACGCGCATCTCGCCCGCGGTCGATCCTGCGACAGGCCAAGTGAAGGTCTTCGTCTCGATCGCGAACGCCGGTCGCAAACTCGTCGGCGGATTGTTCGCGGAAGGAACCGTGACCACCGTCGCGCGACAAGGACTCGTGGTGCCGATCTCCGCGATCGATGACACGACCTCGAGCGCCGCGGTGATTCGCATCAACAACGGCACCACCGAACGCGTCCCGGTCGTCCTCGGCGTTCGCAACGAAGCCGAAGGCATCATCGAAGTCAGCGGCGTGAACGAAGGCGATCGCGTGCTCGCGGGACCGGCGCGCACCATCGCGCCCGGCACGAAAGTCACGGTGCGCTGATGTGGATCTCGAATTTCGCGATCGATCGTCCCGTCGTCACGGTCGTGCTGATGCTCGCGCTCGTGATCTTCGGCGTCTTCGCGATTCTGCAACTCGAGACCGATGAGTTTCCGGAGATCGATGCGCCCGTCGTGGCGATGACGGTGCTCTATCCCGGCGCGTCGCCGGAAGTCGTCGAACAGGAAGTGATCAAGCCGATCGAGGACGCGATCGCATCGGTGAGTGGCGTCGACAAAATCACATCGACATCGCTCGATGGCTTCGGCCAGATCATCATCGAATTCGTATTCGACAAAGATACGAACGAAGCGACGCAGGACGTGCGCGATGCGATCTCGCGCATTCGCGGCGAACTGCCGGCAGAGATGGAAGAGCCGATCCTGACGCGCTTCGATCCCGCGGATCTGCCGATCATCTCGCTCACGCTGACGTCGCAATCGGTCGGTGTGCCGCAACTCACGACGATCGCGGACGACATCGTCGAGCCCGAGCTGCGCGGACTGCCGGGTGTTGCCGACGTGCTCGTTCGCGGCGGACTCGAACGACAGGTCGTGGTCGAGATCGATCCGAATGCCTTGCAGGCCGCGGGCGTCTCGATCGGACAAGTCGTGCAGGCAGTGCAGAGCCAGAATCTCGCGGCACCCGTCGGCCGCATCGAGAAAGACTTCATCGAGCAATCGATTCGCTTGCGCGGACGCATCGATCGCCCCGAGGACTTTGCGCAGATCGTCGTAAGCAACTCGAATGGACGATTGCTGCGATTGAGCGAAGTCGCGCATGTGAAAGATGCGACCGAAGAGCAGCGCACGCTCGCGTTGTACAACGGCTCCGAAGCGGTCGGCATCGACATCAAGAAATCGCAGGGCTACAGCACCACGGCTGTTGCGACGCGCGTGTTGCAGCGTGTCGATCGCATCAATCATCGACTCCCGCGAGGCGTGAAGCTGCAGATCATTCAGAACGCCGGCGATCGCGTCGCGGCATCGGTCGAAAGCGTGAGCAGCTCGCTCATCGAAGGATTGATCCTCACCGTCTTTACGGTCTTCCTCTTCCTCAACTCGTGGCGCTCGACTGTCATCACCGGTGTCGCGCTGCCGATCTCGCTGCTCGCCGCGTTCATCGTCGTGTGGATGTTCGGCTTCACGCTGAACACGATGTCGCTCCTCGGCCTCGCGCTCGCGGTCGGCATCCTCATCGACGATGCCATCGTCGTGCGCGAGAACATCGTGCGTCACGTCGAGATGGGGAAGGATCACTACACCGCGGCGAAGGAAGGCACGGCGGAGATCGGACTCGCGGTCGCGGCCACGACCTTCTCGATCGTCGTCGTGTTCGTGCCGATCGGATTGATCAGCGGCGTGGCGGGACAGTGGTTCCGGCCGTTCGCGGTGACGATCGCGTGCGCGGTGCTCGTGTCGCTACTCGTTTCGTTCTCGCTCGATCCGATGCTCTCCGCGTACTGGCCCGAGCCGCATCACGAACATCGCAAGAAACGCTGGATCACGCGTGTGCTCGATCGATTCAATGCATGGTTCGATCGACAGGCCACGCGCTATCAGGGCGTGATCGGATGGACGCTCGATCATCCGTGGGTCACCGTGGGAATTGCAGTGATCACTCTCGTCGCCGCGCTGGCGATGCCTGCGATGGGACTCGTCGGATCCGCATTCTTTCCGGTGGAGGATCGCTCCGAGTTCAACCTGACGGTCGAGACGCCGCCGGGATCTTCGTTGAAGTACACGCGATTGAAGAGCGAAGAAGCGGCATCGTCCGTGCGCGCGCTGAAAGGTGTTGCGTACACGTACACAACGATCGGCGGCGAATCCGGCGCGGTTGATGAAGCGAACATCTACGTGCGCTTGCTGCCGCGCGATGAGCGTGATGTGCATCAGTCCGCGATCGAGAAGCAGGCGCGCGATCTTCTGCGACGGATCGGCGGCGCAGACATCGCCGTCGCGGCAAGCGGCATGGGACAGGGCAAGCAGATTCAGATGCAACTGCAGGGTCCGGACTACGACAAGTTGCAGGAGCTTGCGGTGCAGGTCGAGAACGAGATGCGCAAAGTGCCGGGCGCGGTGGATGTCGGGTTGTCGACGCGCGGGCGTCGTCCTGAAATCGAAGTGGAGCTCGATCGCGCACTCGCGGGCTCGTTAGGCGTCGATGTGTTGCAGGTCGCGCAGGCGTTGCGTCCCGCGTTCGCGGGAATCGATGCAGGCGACTGGCTCACGCCGGAAGGCGAGTCGTACGACGTGTACGTGCGACTAACGCCGCAGTCGCGTACGACGATCACCGATCTGGAGTCGCTGCCGGTTTCGCGCGGAGGTGGAACCGCGGCGATGCCGACATCCGGAGGGCCGCAACCACCGCCTTCCATGATTCCGTTGTCGCAAGTCGCGCGCGTGCAGCAGGGCATCGGTCCCGGCGAGATTCAACGTCTCGATCGCGAGCGCGTCGTGACTGTCGGCGCGAACGCGGAAGGGAAGCCGCTGTCCGCGGTGATCGCGGGGATCACGCAGCGATTGAAGAATGTGAAGTTGCCCGCGGGGTACACGATCGGTCAGGGCGGCGAAGGTGAGGAGTCGCAGCAGGTCTTCGGCGACATGTTCGCGGCGATGGGCATGGCGGTGCTGCTGATGTACTTCGTGCTCGTGCTGCAGTTCGAGAGTTTTCTCGATCCGTTCGCGATCATGGTCTCGCTGCCGCTGTCGCTCATCGGCGTGATGATCGCGCTCGCGCTCACGCGCGACACGCTGAACATCATGAGTCTGATCGGCGTGCTGCTGCTGATGGGCATCGTTGCGAAGAACGCGATTCTGTTGATCGACTTCGCGAAGTGGCGCAATGAATCGGGAACGCCGCTGCGCGATGCGTTGATCGAAGCGGGACGCATTCGACTGCGGCCGATTCTGATGACTTCGTTCGCGCTGATCGCGGGCATGATTCCGGTGGCGATGGGCGCGGGCGAAGGCGCGGAGTTTCGCGCGCCGATGGGACGCGCGATCATCGGCGGCGTGGTGACCTCGACGCTGCTCACGCTGCTCGTCATTCCGACGATCTATGAGTTGATGGATCGGATGCGGGGCGGGGTGATGAGAAGAGTGAAGAGGATTTTCGGAGCGAACACGTAGCGGAGCGCCGCGCCGGCGTTCCGCATCAATGTCCGGCGCTCCGTCGTTTCGACGACGTCCCCGTCAATCGCAAATCGACGGTCGACAATCCGCGCGTCGCGAGATACCACGGCTTCGTGATGCCGCTTGCGAGTCCAGCGGTGAACGGCAACTCGCTCTTCGCTTCGCCGCGTTTTGCGAATGCTTCGAGGAGTGCCAGCTCATCGTCATTGAGCAGACGATCGCGCGAGATCACGACCGTGCCGATGCGAAAGTGTTTTTGCGAGGTCGTCGATGACGGCAATCGCGGACCATGCACGGCGATGAGATCGTTCACGCTGATCGTCGTCGCGTTCATCGTGCAGTTGTTGCAGAGCGTGCCGTCGAGAATCAGGCCGTTCTGCACCTCCGATGCGGGGAGCAGCCCCATCACGTAAAGATCGAAGTCGGAGAACTCTTTCGTCACCGAGCCGTTCGTGACGCGCACCTGATTGTTCCCGATCGGCGTGATCGTGTACGGAAAATCGCCGCCGATATTCGTGCCCGGAATGTTGAAGCCCATGAGCCCGCGCGCCATCGTCGAGGGCGGCCAGTGCGGGCCGGGTTGCAGGCGCGCGTTGTCGAGGAAGTTGATCCATTGATGTCCGGTCTCGTGCGAGAAGGCGGATTCGGCGCAATCGAAATAGGTGTCGATCGGAAAGACCGTGATGCCGAGGAGATGACCGGCGCTGCCGTATTGCGCGGTGTTGTTGAGAGGCGGGAGGCCGATTCCGCTCACTTCGTTCTTCACGGCGAAGTGATAGCGATTGCTCGGATAGTACGGAAGCGTGTAGACGACCTGCACGAAATCGAATTCATCCGGGAAGTACGCGTAGAACTGCTGCACCGCCGCACGAACATTGTCTGGTGTGAGCAGCGGCCGATAAAGATTGAGGATGCGTTTCGTCTGACGCGCGTTGTTCGCGCGCGTCGTGACCGGTACGCGCGGCGTGTTGTCATCGAGCACACTGAGGAAGAGGTTGTACGACGCGTACGTCGCGCCGTTTTTCAGGAGACGCGCGTAGCCGAGGAAATTGCGATTGACGTCCGAGGCGTCGAAACCGGCGAGAGCTTTGGCGGCGGGCAATGTCGCGACGTAACGACCGTTACCTTGCGGCGTGAACATGAGCTGACCGCCGCTCTGGTAATCGAGACGCACGGCATCGACATTCGATTGTTCCGCGAGCGCGATCTGTACCGTCACCTGAATCGGTTCCGTGCGCGTCGTGCGAATCGTCATCGGATCGAAGACGACCCACTCGACCTGCGCGTGAGCGAGGGGACAAAGCAGAAAAACCAGGAGCGTGACGAGAACGCGGATTCGCATGCGCGGCGCATTGTGCGCGAGCCGCGCCGCACCATCACGCGAGCGGCATCACGCTTATTGTTTTCGTGTCAGCAGCACCGCGAGCACCGCCGCGAGCGAAAGCGCCGCACCGGTGAAGAACGCCGCGTGCGGCGAAACACGTTGATAGAGCAATCCGAACAACGCGGTGCCGGCGAGGACGCACAAGCCACTCGTCAGATAGAACGCGCCAAAGCTCTTGCCACGCGTCTCCGCGGGAACGAGGTCGGCGATCCACGCCCGCTCCGCGCCTTCCGCGAGCGTGAACGGAATCGCGTAGAGCACGAAGAGAATCACGAACATCGTCAGCGATTTCGCGAAGGGGAACGCGAGATAGATGACCGCGTAGAACGTCCAGCCCGCGATCAACAGATATCTGCGATCGATGCGATCGGACAACGCGCCGGCGCGTGTGGAGAAGAGCGATTTGATGACGTGATGCGCGGCCCACAGCAGCGGCAGCATCGCGGTCGATACACCGGCCGCATGCGCTTGCAGGATGAGAAACGCGTCGCTCGAATTCGAGAGGGAGAAGAGTCCGATCGCGATGAGCGGTTTGACGAGTGCCGGCGGCACGGCGATGTCGGTTGATTTCGCGGGGTGCGGCGCCGCCGGAACGTCGCGTAATAGAAAGATGAGCATGGCCACGCCGATCGCGCCGGGAACAACGGCGAAGAAGAACGTGGCGCGCAGCGACCATCCGAATCCCTGCAGGAGGAGCAGCGCGAGAAGTGGTCCGACGATGGCGCCGGTGTGATCGAGCGCACGATGGAATCCATACGCCCGCCCGCGATCCTCGGCCGGCGTGACGTCCGAGATCAGCGCATCGCGCGGCGCGGAGCGCGCGCCCTTGCCCGCACGATCGATCAATCGCGCCGTCAACACGAGCGGCCATACCGTCGCCGCGGCGATCAGTAATCGCGACGCGGCCGCGAGCGCATATCCGCCAACGATCAGCGGCTTGCGACGTTTCGCCCGATCCGACCACGCACCAGCGTAGTACTTGAGGATGGATGCAAGTCCATCCGCGGTGCCCTCGATCAAGCCGATCACAATCGGCGACGCCCCAAGCGTGGCGGTGAGAAAGACCGGCAGGAGCGGATAGATCAACTCGCTCGCCGAATCATTCAGCAACGCGGCGATGCCGAGGAGGACGACCTGCGGTTCGAGGCGGCGGCGAGGTTGCGGCATGTGGCGGGAGCTTAGTCGAAGGCGAGTGATGAGAGATGAGAGATGAGCGATGAACGATGAGCGATGAGCGATGAGCGATGAGAGATGAGCGATGAAGCTTAGCGCGAGGGCCCCGTGCGCTTCGATGACGTCATTGAGCCACATGTGATGCTTGCGACGAGTTTCATCGCTCATCGCTCATCACTCATCTCTCATCATTCTCTCCTCCCTCATCGCTCGCACTACAATGCGCCGAATTTACGAAGGAGCCTTACCAAATGGCGATCAAAAAAGTGGGTGTGCTCGGTTGCGGTCTCATGGGATCGGGCATCGCTCAGGTGGCGGCGCAGGCGGGATATGACGTCGTCGTGCGCGAGGTAGAGCAGAAATTCATCGACAAGGGATTGAGCGGGATTCAGAAGTCGCTCGCGAAGTTTGTCGAGAAGGGAAAGATGCAGCAGTCCGACATGGACGCGTGCGTCGGCCGGCTGAAGGGCACCACGAATCTCGAAGATCTCGCGGACTGCGACATCATCATCGAAGCGATCATCGAAAACGCGCAGCTCAAGAAAGACACCTATGCGCAACTCGACAAGATCGTGAAGCCCGAGGCGATCTTTGCGTCGAATACATCGTCGCTGACGATCACCGAGCTCTCGATGGCCACCGCGCGGCCGAAGCAGTTCGTCGGCCTGCACTTCTTCAATCCGGTGCCGCTGATGAAGCTCGTCGAAGTGGTGCGCACGATTCTCACGAGCGACGAGTCGTTCGACACCGCATTCGCATTCGCGAAATCCCTCGGCAAAGAGGCCGTGTCGTGCAAAGACAACAGCGGCTTCATCGTCAATCGTCTGCTCGTGCCGTACATCCTCGATGCGATTCGCGCGTACGAAGAAGGCGTCGGCTCGATTGAAGATATCGACAAGGCGATGATCCTCGGCTGTGGTTATCCGATGGGACCGTTCACGCTGCTCGACTTCGTCGGACTCGACACGACCTACTTCATCACGCACGTGATGTATGAGGAGTATCAGGAGAAGCGCTTCGCGTCGCCGCCGCTGCTCCGCAAGATGGTTCTGGCCGGCCGCCTCGGACGCAAGAGCGGCGCGGGCTTCTACGACTACTCCGGTGAAAAGCCGGTGCCGATGGACGCGAAGAAGTAAGGATTCACGATGGACAACGTTCGTACAGAAAACAAAGACGGCGTTCTGATCATCACGATCGATCGCCCGAAAGTGCTCAATGCGCTCAATGCGCAAACCGTCGCCGAGATCGGCGAAGCATTCGAAGCCGCGCGCAATGATGATTCCGTGAAATGCGTGATCCTCACCGGCGCGGGTGAGAAGGCATTCGTCGCCGGCGCGGACATCAACGAGCTCGCGCAGATGACGCCGATCACCGGCAAGGCGGTTGCGGAGAAGGGACAGAAAGTCTTTCGCGCGATCGAGCGCTTCCCGAAACCGGTCATCGCCGCGGTGAATGGCTTCGCGTTAGGCGGAGGATGCGAGCTCGCGCTCGCGTGTCACATGCGCATTGCGTCGGACAAAGCGCAGATGGGACTTCCCGAAGTCACGCTCGGCATCATTCCCGGCTACGGCGGCACGCAGCGCATGGCGCGACTGCTCGGCAAAGGCAAAGCGCTCGAACTGATTCTCACCGGCGATCGCATCAACGCGACTGAAGCCGAGCGCATCGGTCTCGTGAACCGAGTCGTTCCCGCGGAAGAGTTGATGAATACCGCGGAGACGCTCGCGCGAACCATCGCGAAGCGAGGACCGCTCGCGGTGCGTGCGGCGATCGAAGCGGTGATGAGCGGCAGCGAGATGCCGTTCGAAGAAGGACAGTTCCTCGAAGCCACGCTGTTCGGCCTTCTCGCATCGACGCAGGACATGAAGGAAGGGATGAGCGCGTTCCTCGAAAAACGCGCGGCGGAATTCACCGGGCGATAATCTTTGTCCTTGAACCACACGGCATGACTGACGATCTGGAACACCTCATCCACGACTGGAACGTCGACGGCGAGCAGGCGTCGCGGCCCGCGCGCAAGATCGAGTTCGACGACGAGACTCTGCGCGACGGACTGCAATCGCCGTCCGTCCACGATCCATCGATCGAAGAGAAGCTCCAGATTCTTCACTTCATGAATCAGATCGGCATCGACAACGCCGACATCGGTCTGCCGGGTGCCGGACCGCACGTGCAGAAGACGGTCGAGCGACTCGCGCGCGAGATCGTCGAGCAGAAACTTTCCGTTTATCCCAGCGCCGCGGGACGCACGCACGAAAACGACATCAAGCCGATCGTCGAGATCTCGAACAAAGTCGGCATCGCGATCGAAGCGGATCTCTTCATCGGCTCATCGCCGATCCGTCAGTTCGCGGAAGAGTGGGATCTCGACTGGATCGTCGAGCAGTCGACGAAAGCCGTGCGTTTCGCGGTGAGTCAGGGCATTCCGGTGATGTACGTGACGGAAGACACGACGCGTGCGAAACCGGAAGACATCGAGAAGCTCTACACTGCCGCGATCGATGCGGGTGCCGCGCGCATCTGCATCGCGGACACGGTCGGTCATGCAACGCCGTGGGGCGCGCGCAATCTCGTGCGGTTTGTGCGGCAGATCGTCGATCGCGTGAATCCCGCGGTGAAAGTCGACTGGCACGGACATCAGGATCGCGACCTCGGCGTCATCAACTGCATCGCCGCGCTCGAAGCAGGTGCGGATCGCGTGCATGGATCGGCCGCGGGAATCGGAGAACGCGTCGGCAATGCGCCGATGGATTTGTTGATGGTCAATCTCAAATTGATGGGATGGATCGACAACGATCTCACCGCGTTGCCGGAGTACGTGCGTTTCGTTGCGAATGTGACGAAGACCGAAGTGCCGGATCGTTATCCTGTTTTCGGCCGCGATGCGTTCCGCACCGGAACCGGCGTTCATGCAGCCGCGATCATCAAAGCGAAGAAAAAGGGAAGTGAGTGGCTTGCCGATCGCGTTTACTCGGGCGTTCCTGCGGGGATGTTCGGGTTGCAGCAGATCATCGAGGTCGGCCCGATGTGCGGATTGAGCAATGTTGTGTACTGGCTCGACGCAAACGGATATCCTCAGGAAGAAGCGCTTGCGCGCGAGATCTTTCAACTGGCGAAGTCGACGAACCGCGTTTTGACGGAAGAAGAATTGCACTCCTGCGCCCGCCGCTGGCAGGATGCACAGCACGCGGTGAGCAGTTCGTAATGCCCGAGTGGCGAAATGGCAGACGCAGCAGACTCAAAATCTGCCGAGGTTAACCCTCATGTCGGTTCGAGTCCGACCTCGGGCACCACACCGTAACAATACGAACCCGTCGTTGCGAACGTAAAATAACAATATGCGCCGTCTGACCGTCGTACTGTCTCTTTTCGTTCTCGCCACAGTTGCCAGCGCTGCTCCCGCAAATCGCGGAGGTGAGCCGCGCACGTCGCGTCACGCGGTGCTCACACCAGTTCGTGCGCTCACCGATGCAGATCGCGCGGCGCTCGCCGAAGAAGGCATCACGATCACCGCACCGCTTGCGAACGGACGTCTCATCGCTCGCGTTGCGAAGGACGCCGTGATCGATGACGCGCGCATCGCCTCGATCGAGACGCTGCGTCCTGAGGCGAAGATCCATCGTTCCGCGTATCGAGAATTCGCGCAGGGCAGAACGATGGCTCGCGTGAACGTCGTCTTTCACAAAGACGTCGACTACGACGTCGCGCGCGAAACGATTCTCGCGGCCGGCGGCGTGCTCGATCCGTTTCGCACGCGTTTCTCGCCGTCGCAACGCGTCGAAGTGGAAGTGCCGGGCGCCGCGCTCGAAGCACTTGGTGCCGACGACAACGTGCTCGCCATCGCCGGCGTGCGCAATCTCAAAGTGCAATCGGACAACGCCGACACCGCGCGGCTCTCGCACGTCACCGAGCTTTACTCGGCGCCGTACAACCTCAGCGGCGCTGGCGTCACGGTCTCGTTGTTCGAGCTCGCGGAAGCGCAGGCCTCGCATCCTGAATTCGGCGGACGCTTGATCGTCGACGCCAGCGGCGGCACGACGAACGACAAACTGCACGCTACGCACGTTGCCGGCACGATCGGCGCGGCCGGTATCAACGCCGCGGCGAAAGGCATGGCGCCGCAGGCGAAGATCTATCAGTTCTGCATTCAGAAGCCGTGCGGCGGCGATCTCGCGTTCCTCGAGCAAAAGGACGAGAAGCTGAAGCCCCTCGGCATCAGTGCCGACAACAACTCCTGGGGCTTCGTTCTCGGATGGAGCACCGACGGCGGCGATCAGGTGTGGAACGACGCGGCCGAATTCTACGGCGCGTACGATCTCTACTTCACTTCGCCGATCGACGAGATCTCGAACGACAAGAACATTCTCTTCGTTCACTCGGCCGGCAACGACGCCGATCCTCCGTCGTTCGCCGATGAGTTCTCGGGACATCGTCACGTCAACAACGACGGCGATACCGACAAGACGAAGCTCTACTGCTATTCGAAAACCGGCACCGGTACCGATTGTCCGGTCGCGTGCAATGGCGGCTGCGAGACCGTGAAGCATCACGACACGCTGCCGTTCGACACGATCGGCGTCACCGCCGCGGCGAAGAACGTCGTGACGGTCGGCGCGGTGAACAGCAACGCGGAGATCGTCAACTTCAGCTCGCGCGGCCCGGCGAAGGATGGTCGCGTGAAGCCCGACCTCGTCGCTCGCGGATACGGCGTGCTCTCGACGATTCCGACGAACAGCTACGGCCGCGCGAATGGCACCTCGATGTCGACGCCGGCGGTCACGGGTATGTCCGCGCTGCTCGTCGAGCAGTGGCGCAAGACATTCAATACGGATCCGAAACCGCTGCAGCTCAAAGCGATCCTCATCGCGGGCGCGCAGGACCTCGGCAATCCCGGTCCTGATTACACGTACGGCTTCGGTCTCGCGAACGCGAAGAATGCGGTCGATCTGATCCTCGCCGATGGCGGAACCGGCTCGCGCATCAAGAACGTCACGTTCGCGAACGGGCAGGGCGCGAACGAAGAGTTCCGCATCAGCGTGCCGAGTGCGCAGAACGTGCGCGTCGTGTTGCAGTGGAACGATCCCGCGATCACGCCGCCTCCGGGCAGTGACGATGAAGTCGCGGACGTGGCGCTCGTGAATGATCTCGATCTTCGCGTCATCGGACCGGATGCCACGACGTACCTGCCGTGGGTGCTCGACAAGAACAGCCCGAATGCGGCGGCAACGAAAGGCGTGAACAAAGTCGACAACACCGAAGAGGTGGAGATCGCGAATGCGGCGCCGGGCATGTATCGCGTGGTCGTGACCGGCTCGCGTGTGACCGCGGGTCCGCAGCCGGCCGTCGTCGTGACGTCAGTGCCGATCACGAATGTCGCGCCGTGCTTCGACATTCAGGAGCCGAACAACGAAGCAGGTTCGGCGTACGGAAATCTCACTGGCGGATCGACCGTGAACGGCGCGATCTGCACCGATGGCGATCTCGATTTCTACAAATTCACCGCCACGAAGACTGGCCCCGTCGCCGTGACGGTGACCGCGGGCGATACGCCGCTGCGCGTGACGCTGTCGGGCACTGGTATCTCGCGCACGCAGGACATCGCCGCGGGATCGACCGCGACGCTGAGTGCAGATGTGAACTCGGTGCCGAACGCGATCACGTTGAAGATCGAAGCGATCGGCACGCGCGGCGACGCGCCGACGTACCGCTTCACGCCGACGTTCGGTGTGGAGAACGGCGAGCGACGCAGAGGCGTGCGGCACTAAGAAGAGTGGAGCGGCGGGCTCTCAGCCCGCCGATTG
>JACZCU010070936.1_pt1 | contig 19981 bp, 20 predicted proteins | sample 8641851 | NCBI WGS metagenome assembly JACZCU01 (sample SAMN15324605, study PRJNA640507) | soil metagenome | isolation source: monocropping sugarcane control | place: China: Luxin town, Laibin City, Guangxi Province | collected 2019-07-25 | depth 10cm m | reverse complement strand
GGCTCAAGCCAGGGGATGCCCACTCTCACGAGTGAGCTTTCCTGCTTCACTGAAGCCTGGCCTGCACCGTTGCCATTGGTGGATGCTCTTACATGCTTCTCATCAGGCGTTCGTTTCCCTGAGCCCCAGGGTACATGCGAGACCTTGCGGCCCCAACTTACTAAAGTGATAGTCTAACAGAAGGAGGCACATGTGGCAATACCCCGCACCTCCCCCAAACAAGGACTCGCTTCTCTCCCTAGGGCTGGAAGCCCAGGGTCTTACGCTCGGAATGATAACCGAGGATAGCGGTACTACTTAGCTCGACTACGTTCCGGACAGTATGCTATACTAGCCTGCGGATTCAGGCGCATTGAGTAGATGTATACAGCAGTAAAGAAGGATGGTACGAAGCATTGATACCACTACCGAAGAAAACCCAACTGGTCGATGTTAAAGACCACAAAAAGCTATCCGGCTCGGCAGCGGACCACTCACATACAATACTAAATGTTCTAACAAACGAATGGTTTATTTTGTTTGTGCTATCTCTTGTTGCTCTGATACCACGGATATTTCTTGCCACCCATCTTGACCAGGTGACAGATGAGATCATCTATATTATGGGTGGAAAAGCGTACTTACCACTGCTATTCCACTTAAATATAACTTCGGACCTGTGGACATTTAACTATGAGCATCCTCCAGTGGTGAAGATTCTCATTGGGCTTTGTCTGTATCTTAATGCCCATCTCAGAAACTTGCTCAATGTCTTATTCGTCGCCCGCATTCCAAGTATTATTATGGGTACGGTGCTGGTAGTAGCGATTTACTGGTTAGGACGAGCGCCCTTTGGCCGCGTGATCGCTTTCCTCGCCGCGCTCTGCCTGGCGGTAAGTCCATGGCTTGTCTATTTCAGTGCTCTTGCCTATCTTGATATGACAATGACGGCGCTAGTTACCCTGGCCTATCTCATACTTTGGCCAGCTCTGCGTCAACCACGCCTGTATCTAATCTCAGCTGCGTTATTAGGGATAGCTGTAGCAAGTAAATATACAGCGGCTCTTGCCGCACCGGGAATAATCCTGTTTATTGCTTACTATTATCTTGCTATTCATCGCCGTTTGCCTGCTGATGAGCGTCAGCCTTTGCCGTGGCAATGGCTACTTGCAGCGTTCGTCCTTGCCCCCGTTACATTCTTCATTGTCGACCCTGCTATCTGGCGTGACCCTTTTAACCTGTTTATCAATAGCCTGCTTTTTGAATGGCACCATTCAATTAATGGTCACCTGACATTTCTTGCTGGTCAATACAGTGGTCACGTACCTCACTGGGCAGTATTATTTATTCTTATCGTCAAGCTCAGTGCCTTTGTCACCTTGCCCGCTGCATTTTTTTGCATCTTTGCTTTAATACAACTGGTGCGTTATCACTTGCTGCGCTCGCAGTTACCACTAAATGATGTTGCCGGTATTGCATTCCTGTTTATCTGGCTTGTCTCTATGTTGAGCATGTTTAGCCTGCTGAATATTGTAGTGGGCACGCACTATTTGCTGCCTCTAGCACCACCGATCGCCCTGGCGGGCGCCTTTGGCCTCGTCACGCTCTTGCGCTATCATAAGATGGCATTACTCCAAACAAAACCTACCAGTACGACAGCAGTAGATCAGCCTGAAGGGGTGCCTACGACGCTAGCTACCAGACCACTAATCAATCGCCGGGCTGCAGCGCTCTTGGCGGTGCTTCTGCTCCTTTTTGTGGGACCCCACCTGCTAGGCCTGGTAACAATTAATGCTGCTGAGGGCTATACAAGCGAATTATTTCATGGTGAGAACGCGGCGTTACAGGTGGCCTATCCAGGATATCGTGAAGCAGGTTTGTGGCTAATAGCCCATACTCATACGTCTAGTTATGTGGGTCTAGTTGCTCTCCCTGGTACACTAGATCATGGTGATATGAGTATTTCGTGGTATCAGTACAACCAGAATATCATAGGGAGACTGAAATTTAAAGCAGCTGATCCGAACGCTGCCAGCTTTCCCTATGATTATCTTGTCTGGCCAATGCACCTGGTACAGCGCGGGTATGCTATTCCTGCTGCCTGGCGCTCGCATATTGTGCAGACGATTATGGGTGGCGATACAACGTACTGTTTTATTTTAGCACGCGATCCTGCTACAATTTCATGATGGAGGCTAATCTATCAGATCATGAGTACTGAACCTGCTGATCCTACGGTCACTGCTTCAAAGATATCAGGAGGGTCAAACAAAGAAGATATTGTTGTTGGTCCTGCTCAGGAAATACAACCAATGCCAGTTCAGCGATGGTACCGGCAGGATGCTCTCTATCTTCTTGTTCTAACTGGGCTTGTGATCGCAATGGCTTTTCGCTATACACCAGATTTGACTGGTGAGGTAGCGGGCGAATGGTGGGATCCTCTCCTCAATATGTGGACCCTGTCCTGGGATACCACAACAATACTACATAATCCAGCCCATTTATGGCAAGCTCAATTGCTCTACCCCAATAATCTCTCATTATCGTTTTCAGAAAATTTGTTGGGTGAGACAATCTTTTTTGCACCTTTCTCCCTATTGACTCATAACCCTGTATTTGCCTATAACATGACATTCTACCTCACATTTTTGCTGTGTGGCATAAATATGTATTTCGTGGCCCGTTATTACACGGGGAAGCCTTTTCCAGCATTTGTGGCCGCTTTGATCTATGCCTTTGCACCCTATCGCCTGGCTCAAATTGATCACATACATGTTCTCTCCGGCGAGTGGATGCCCTTAGCTTTTCTCTATCTTGATCTTTCGCTGCGCCGGGGACATTGGCGTTACTGGATCCTGTTTGGTCTTTTTTACTTGCTCCAATTACTTAGCAGTGTGTATTACGGTATTTTTCTGAGCTATGCCTTACTCGCCTTTGTGCTCATCCGGTATACCTGGCCTTTCATTATCCAGGTGCGCACTCGTAAAATTGCTTATATTCTCTATCTTTTACAGCGGAGCCTGCGCCCTGTAGTGGTGTTTGCTGTGGTGTTAACGATAATTGGAATCCTTATGGCACCCTACCTGGCGTCCCTGCGCAGTGGTTACTCCCGTTCACTTGATCAATCGATAGGTTATGCCGCTTTTGTGCGTGATTTTATTTTTGCGGTTCCATTTAACTGGTTGTATGGGGTGAGTTATTATAATGGCACGCTTCTACCTTATGATAGTGAGCACTACCTTTTTCTGGGCCTGGCCACGATGGCGCTCGCGATCATAGGCATTATATTGGCCTTGAAGCAAAAAGGCTCTGCTTTTCGTCCATACGTATGGACGGGATTGATTGTCCTGCTCTTCGCGTTTGGCCCGGTGCTGCAATATTCTACCCCAAGTGGAGGGCCATTTGTGGCCGCTGCATCAAAATTTCTTGGGAAGATAGCATTGCCATCCAACCCACCTGATATATTCATGCCCTGGGCTCTTGCGTACTTTGTACTGCCTGGTTTCGCCGGTCTGCGCGTGCCTGCGCGGCTCATTGGTGTACTTCTCATTATGCTTGCCTTATTGGCTGCTCATGCTATCGCCTGGCTGCAAAGTAAAGCGGGTGAGAATGGATCGAGTCCCAAAAGCACTACTTCGAATGGGAGAGCAGATACAATCTCTCGTCTTTCTCCTTACAGAAGCTTAGTATTGCGAGGCTTGCTGGTGCTACTTCCCTGTATTATTCTGGTTGAGGCCTTGCCTGCATACTTCCCTGTCACTCATGTTCCTACGGGCAATGCCATACCAGCAGTGTACCAGTGGTTGGCAAACCATGATGATCAACAAGCTATAGTTGAACTTCCTATAGCATATTTAAATGATGTTTACTCTTTTAAGGCTGAGGCCTGGTATGACTACTATGCGATTTATCATTCACATCCTATTGTAAACGGCTGGAGTGGCTATAGACCACCCTTAACCGACCACATAGCGTCCTTGCTTATGAATTTTCCATCAAAAACGAGCGTGGCTATGTTAAAAAAGTATCATATTCGCTATGTTGTACTTCATCTTCAATTCTATACTTCTACCATGGCAACAACTATCCTGGATCAGGCAAAGGACAACCCTGACTTGCAGCGTGTTGCTCAATTTGGTAATGATTCAGTCTGGCAGGTGAAATAAATTATGAAACGTGCTCCAACGCGGGATATTCTCTGGCTATTCTTTGGTACGCGCCTGATACTTATCATGGTGACATACATTACTTTCATTTTGTTCACCGCACCGAAATATTCAAGTACGCCTGTAGATACTGTAGCTCTTTTTACTTCCTGGAATCACTGGGACGCGGCAAATTATGTGCGCATTGCTCAATTTGGCTATCGGCCTCCGTATGATTTTGCGTTTTTTCCGTTACTGCCTTTGCTTATCTCACTTATAGCACACATTTTGGGAAGTTGGAGCTATTTGCTCGTTGGAACGATCATCAGTAATGCGGCGCTACTGGGAGCGCTCTTTGTGCTGTATCAGCTAGCGACCGATATCGGTGGTGATAAGGTCGGGCGGCGTACCTTGCTTTACCTTTGTATCTTTCCAACCGCCTTTTATTTCTTTGCGGCATATAATGAGTCGCTCTTTCTTTTACTTTCGGCAAGCACTTTTCTGGCAATGCGGCGCCAGAACTGGTGGTTAGCTGGATGTATGGGGCTGCTGGCTGCATTGACACGCTCAGCAGGTATCTTGCTCGTTATACCTTACCTGGTAGAACTATGGACCTCACGTGAAAGTATTACTGCTGGCCGCCAAAATCTGCTGCTCAGATTTCTACCCGTCGTTTTGATTCCGACAGGAACGCTCCTTTACAGTATCTATTGCTGGCATGTAACAGGTAATCCTGTTGTTTTTGCGACCGTGCAGAGCCACTGGGGAAGGCACACAACATGGCCATGGGTTGGAATATTCAACGCACTGTACGACCTTTTCTGGGTGCAGCCCTTTGGTTCATTCAACGAGGTGCACATTATACTAGATTTAAGCGCCACCCTTGGTTTTATTCTCCTGACAATTTGGGGCTGGCGCAAACTGCGTTTGAGCTATAGTGTCTGGACAGGAGTACTCCTGTTGTTTATGCTCCTCAGTCCTGGCGTGGACAAAACAGATGTCCTGCTATCGAACCAGCGTCTTGTAATTGAAATGTTTCCGGCCTTTATTACGATGGCGATGTTAGGTATGAAGTATCCACGCCTACATCAGGCTTTTTTACTGGTATTTCCCGTGCTTCTTGCTACGATGAGTATTGTTTTTATTATGAATCGCTGGATGGTTTAGAGATTGTCAATGAGTAAAAAGGAATTAGAGGTGTTAGCGCCTGAAGGGCTTAGCGTTACAGCACCCGGCAAGTCACAAGAGGCGTCAGCACGAGGTGTATTGTTCTGTATAGTAGTGTCTATTCTCTGTACGTTGATAAGTGTTGCCCCACTATTGCACCTGGCAGGCAAAACATTTCTTCTGTCCTTGCCAACAAATCCTATCTTACTCTGGTGGGGTAGCTGGCTGCCCTCTTACGTACGCGTAGCAAATACGTATCGTGCCTCAATGATTACAACAAATGACATTGAGTTCTTATTGCTGACAGTTATTACTTTCATCACCTATGGTTTGTGTGCATTTTTTATCCAGCGACAACCACAGCAGGCTCGTTATACCCGTGTGTTACGGCTGATCTGGTTGGGAACGATTATTATCGGTCTGATTTATCTGTTTACTCCCGCTTTGCTCTCACGCGACATTTATGTTTACGCTGGCTATGGTCGAACAATAGTCGCGCATCATGCTAATCCCTACTTCGTCACACCTTCTGCTTTTCCCCAGGATATCATTACAACCTATGACGATTGGCAATTTGCTACCTCGGCCTATGGACCAGCGTGGTTGATTGTCTGCTCTTTCTGGTCGCTGCTGATGGGCGCTCATCCTCTGTGGTACTTGCTTGCTTTCCGTGTATTTGGTCTTGGCGCTCACCTGTTGAACGCTGTGTTCGTGGCTACCATTTTGAAAAAGTTGGGCCGTTCACCACGTACTGCCGCACTTGGTACGCTGCTCTATGCCTTGAATCCCCTTGCCTTAATGGAGAGCAGCCTTGGAGGACACAACGATACATTTATGGTCACCTTGATCTTATTTGGTGTGTTGCTGTGTGTGCGTGCAGAACATCAGGGATTTGAGCGACCATCTCATTATATACCACCTGTTATCGCTTTTACCCTGGCCGCGCTGGTCAAGTTTTCAGCGGCACCCCTTATCGCTCTCTATATTATATTGCTGACTTATCGCGTGTTTCATCTACACGCGTCAGTGCCTGGCATAGCACAGCAAGAAGTAAGTATAGCTAGCAAAGCTGCCTGGTTGAAGGTATTATTTACTGCTGCGAGTGGCGGTCTGATTGCGCTCGCTTTGTATGCTCCTTTCTGGATCGGGCATAGTATCCATGATATCGTGATTAGCTTTTCCTCTCCACCATCCTCGTATCGTTCGGAAAATTCTATCCTACGCGCTTTTTATGCATGGGTGCAAAACCATGGCATGTCATCTACCTCATCCTGGATGTACTGGCCAGTATATATATTGAGTAATCATGGTGTATGGAACGTGATTAACCTGGTCACTCTCGTTGGTATGGTAATCATCGGAGCTATCTGGTTATGGCGCATGCCAACTACCCAGACGCTCATTTTCACTTCTTTAGCCATACTGGGGGCATTGCTCCTTGTTACTCCCTGGTTCTTTTCCTGGTATGTTGTGTGGCTGGTTGGTCTTGCTGCAGCCTGTTTACCTCCTGCCGGTGAGCGCTATGGTAGAGCATTGGTTGCCTTTGCCTTTACTTATTCTGTGACTGCTTATACCACCTATCTCTTCAACGGTTATCCTCCTATTGGTGGTTGGAGTGGCTTAGGTTGGCTATTGATGTGCGTGCCAACAATAGTAGTCTTTCTGGTGTTTGCAAGAGGTAATAAGCAACCAGGCTTACCCTTCTTGTCTAATGGCCATACAAAAACGAGATGATTGTGTTTTGCTTGTAATACCGACATGCGTTGACTACCAATTCTGAAGATGGGGTCATAACATTTTTTCGTACCGTTTTCCCCGCTAAGGCTTCCCAGCATTAAAATGAGACCAAACATTCCCCGCTAAGCAGACATTCTCAGGCCATCCCTGTGAGAGTATCATTCACCGTACGCATTTTGTGGCAGGTGTTCGATTCGTGTAGAGAGTTGTTCGATGGTGGGCTGGCTATAGATCCTGGTGGTATCAAGGGAAATATGCCCGAGCAGCGTTGCCAGCCCAACGACATCACCGGGATACTGAGCCAGGTAATTGCGCGCGAAGGTATGCCGCAACGTATGCGCACTGGTTTGCGCCGGCACCAATCCGCGCGCCGAGGCGTCTCGTACCAGCACATCGATCATCTGCCGCATCGCCGAGGTTGTCAGCCCCCCTTTCTTCTGGCTCTGCCACAGTGACACTGGTAGGCTACCGGGCGAGCGATGCGGCCAGGCACGTGCGACCGCTTTTACCGTCGGGTCGCAGTTCAAACGAGGAGCCAGGTATTCCGCCAGTGCCTGCCGTGCTGAAGCATTCAGAGGAACGGTGCGCGCTTTATTGCCTTTGCCCTGCCGGATCGTTACTCGTCCGCTCCGTTCGCCGAACTCGATATCGTCCAAGGTCAGCTGGCTACACTCATCCAGGCGGATGCCAGTCTGGATGAGCAGCTGCACGATGGCATAATTGCGCTGCCCATCGCGGCTTGCCTGGGCCTGACGGAGCAAGGCATTGGCCTGCGTGTCAGAGAGTCCCTCCCTCTTGGAGACCTCCTGCCGACCCACCAATTTGATGCGCCTGGCGGGGTTGACCTCAAGGTAGTGTTCTTCGGTGAGCCAGGCACACCAGGCCCGCAAGGCACTCAGATGTCCGTTGACGGTATTCGTCGCTCGTCCTTGCGTCCGTTGCAGTTCATTGCGATAGCCCACCAGGGTGATAGGTGTGAGCAGCGCAAAGGTGAGTGGGCGCCGCTCACCGCGTTCGTACCAGGCAAGGAAGCCCTCCACCGCACTTTTGTAGCGCCGGACGGTGCCTGGGGCGCGATCGGCTTATTGCAGTTCAGCGAACCAGAGAGGGAGAACCTCCGAAGGTGTAAGAGGGGTGAGTGCAGTGATCGCCATGTTTTTTCACCTGTTTCTGTTTTTTCGCCTGTTTTTTTGTGGCGTTAGCAGTAGAGCACAGATGGCAGGATGAGCGAGAGTGCAGAAGCCTGGCATAGGCAAAACAGGTGAAAAAAACGTCTTTGCGCCTGTTTCTCCATAAAAGTAAAAGGTAGAGATAATCATGGGTGCCGAATATTGATGAGGAAAAGCCGCAAATATGCTCATCAATTGTAGCTTGGGTCAAGTCGAGGGAATTTCTTTCTCATTATTTGAGGTAGTAGCGCGAACGGCAAAGCATTCGAGGACTGTCTCCGCTATGTCTCAGGGTCTTATCTCAGATAATTCTACAGAAATTCCCTCGACTTGATCCTAGAATTGACAAAATCACGACACGGAATCTGGTCATGGACACCAGGGATGTCAACGAAAGAACAGCGAGCTGGTTTATCAAATAAAGTATTACAATCGAAATACTACCTTGACAACCACAGTAGTATGATGTATACTCTAACTACGAGGTGATGAGATGAGTGAAAACAAACTGACCTCCGACCTGCTGCGCGGACATACCGATACGATGATTTTACGGCTCTTATCGGAAGCTGACCGCTACGGCTACGAGATTGTCAAGCTGATTGCCGAGCGCTCGGGTGGGGACTATGAATTAAAGGAAGCCACGATGTACTCCAGTGTCAGGCGGCTTGAGGCGGACGGTGATATCGAATGGTATTGGGGCGATGAATCGCAAGGCGGAAGGCGGAAATACTTCAGGATTACGGAAAAAGGGAAGGCGACGTACGATCACAACAAAAGCAACTGGGTGTACGCCAAGCGCGTGCTGGATAACCTCTTGTAAAGGAAAGGTGTTGGTATGAATGAGCAATTAACAAACTATGTCGACGGCGTTTTTGCCCCATACGAGGGGGTGAAAAGTGTCGCCGAATTAAAGGCGGATCTGCTCTCTGATTTGCAGGAGCGCTTCCGTGAACTCAAAGCTGAGGGCAAGGATGAGGAAACCGCCTTGACCATGACCATTGAGAGTATCGGCGACATTGAGCAAACCGTCCAGGAGGTCGCCAACCTCTCCCGCTCGCTGGAGCGGCAGGTATTGATAAAATTTTGGGGGAGCAATTTGCCACAGAGCGACTTTGCGGGCGTGATCGCGCATCAAGGACAGTTTAAAGGGAGCGCGTTGCGCGGCTCTGACTTTTCGGGCGCAGACTTAACCGGCAGCTTGTTTTATGGCAGTGACGTCCGTGAAGCCAATTTTGACCGCGCAAATCTGACCGACTGCACCTTTTCCGCAAATGACCTTGCGGATGCGAGCTTCCGCGAATCAATCCTGGTGCGCACCAACTTCAGCACATCGGGGCTGGACGGAGCACACTTCATCGGAGTCAAGCTGACTGATGTCAAATTTACTACGACCGACCTGCGAAAAACCACCTTTGAAAACTGTACCTTTCTCGGCGTGGACTTCCACTATTCCGACCTGAGCGGACAGCGACTTGATGGGCAGACCTTTCTCGGCGTCAAGTTTGACCTGCCAGCACTCAAGGATGTGTCGTTTCAGGGCGCGACCCTCAAAAAGGTGTCTTTCCGCCCGGTGGGTCTCTGGTCTCTGAAGCGTGCCATACAATCCCTGAACTTTGACGGCGCGATGATGGATAAGTTAACGTATGCTGCGCTCAAAGGCCTGGGGGCTGATGTGTCGAAGGTGACTGTTCTCTCATAAGGAGAAAAACTGTGCAAAATATCGCAATTCAGGTAAACGATATACAAAAATCATACAAGAAGCTCACTGTCTTACAAGGCGTGCATTTCACCGTGGAGCAGGGCAGCATTTTTGCCCTGCTTGGCTCCAACGGCGCGGGCAAGACCACGCTGATCAAAATCCTCACCACGCTGCTCAAAGCTGACGGCGGAACTGCCATCGTCAACGGATGTGATGTGGCGTCAAAGCCAGCCCACGTGCGGCAATCCCTCAGTCTGACCGGGCAATTTGCCGCCGTGGATGAGATGTTGACCGGGCAAGAAAATCTGATCATGATCGCCCGGCTCCGACACGTCAAACAGCCGCGCCAGGTGGCCGATGAGTTGCTGACCCGCTTCGGTTTAACAGATGCCGCCACTCGCCATGTGTCGACGTATTCAGGCGGGATGCGCCGCAGACTTGACCTCGCCATGAGCCTGGTGGGAACACCGCCGATCCTGTTCCTTGACGAGCCGACCACCGGGCTTGACCCTGAGGGACGCCTGGAGGTGTGGAAGGTGGTGAAGGAGCTTGCTGATGGGGGCAGAACCGTCTTCTTGACTACTCAGTACCTGGAAGAGGCGGAACAGCTTGCTGATCACATTGCCATTCTCCACGAGGGCAAGGTTCTCGCCAGCGGCACGCTCGTGGATCTCAAAAAGCGGTTTCCAGCGGCTTCGGTGGAGTATGTGGAAAAACAACCGACCTTGGAGGAGATCTTTCTGACCATCATTGGCAAAAAGGAGGAATAGTAAAATGGAAGTCACGACTCAGGTCCCTGGTTCCCAGGAAATGGAAACGATACAGAAACACTTTTTCAGCGATCTGAGCGTGATGCTTGGTCGTTCCATGCGCCACATTTTGCGCAGTATGGACACCATCATCACGGTCCTGATCACGCCGATTGCGATGATGTTGCTGTTCGTGTATGTGTTCGGTGGCGCCATTCAAACCGGGACAGGGAATTATGTCAATTACATATTACCTGGGATCTTGCTGATTGCGATTGCGAGCGGGATATCCTATACGGCTTTGCGTTTGTTTACCGATGTGCAACGGGGGATCGTTGAGCGATTTCGCTCCATGCCGATTGCCCCTTCCACCCTGCTGTGGGGGCATGTCCTGACCTCGCTGGTCTCCAACGCGATTTCGGTGGTGGTCATCATGCTCGTCGCGTTGCTGATGGGCTTTCGTTCGTCGGCGGGCATCCTGTCCTGGCTTGCCGTCGTCGGCATCCTCGCGTTGTTTACGCTGGCTTTAACCTGGGTCGCGGTGATTCCCGGACTGACCGCAAAATCGACAGACGGCGCAGCCGCCTTTGCGTATCCGCTGATCTTCCTGCCCTTTATCAGCTCGGCTTTTGTGCCCACCAGGTCGATGCCGCTGGTCGTCCGCGTCTTTGCCGAAAACCAGCCAGTGACGGCGATCGTGGACACCATCCGTGCGTTACTGGCTGGACAGCCAGTGTCTCATGAGATCTGGGTTGCTCTTGCATGGTGCGTCGGCATTCTGGTTGTGGCCTACATCTTTGCGATGAGGGCCTATAAAAAGCGCGTATGAAAAGAGGGCAGTCTCCGAGGAAAGGAGTTCACACCATCTCTGCTTTGTTGGGAGCGCTCCTGGAAGGACAGCGAAGATCCTGACGAGAATTGGCAGGAAGCCAAAGGCGGAAGGGCAACAGGAAACAGGCGCGAAGCTCGATTCGCGCCTGTTTCTTGCCTTGCCCACGTTCCACCAGCAAGCCCACGGCCAATACGAGGTCGGTGCTTAGCTTGCCGCGGCTTCCTCCTCTGCGTTCGGCAGGTCCAGGCGCAGGGGTCGAAGATTGTCCAGCGAGCGCCCAGGCTGCGGCGCGAAATGATAGTTCCCGATCAGATTGATATGCTCCCAACCCAGTGGGGCGATATGCGCAATGGTCGTCTCCGAGATCTCCTCACCCCGCCTGCGCAGCGTCGCAAAGGCCTTTGTGAGATAGATGGTATTCCAGGCCGCGATGGCGGCCATGAGCAGATGCAGACAACTGGCCCGATGCATTTGATCTTCCAGGGCGCGATCACGCAGCTCCCCCAGGCGGCCAAAGAAGAGCTGGCGGGCGAGGGCGTGCAGCGCTTCTCCTTTGTTGAGCCCAATCAGGATACGGCGGCGCAGGAATTCATCGCGAAAATACTCCAGCAAAAACGCGGTGCGTTCAAGCTTGCCCAGCTCCGTCAGTGCCCGCGCGACCTGATTTTGGCGCGGGTAGGCGGCCAGTTTGCGCATCAGCAAGGATGCGGAGGCGGTGCCGTGACGAATGGAGGAAGCCACGCGTCGCATCTCATCCCACTGCTCCACAATGAGTTTGGTGTTGATCTGGCCGAACGCCAGGGTCGTGAGCGATCCAGACGCCTCCAGATCACCCGGCAGATACAGTTTCTTGGAGAGGGCGTCACTGATGCGCGGGGCAAAGCGGAAGCCGAGTAGCGCTGCCAGGGCAAAGACCTGCTCGGTGCTGCCTCCCGTATCGGTGTAATGCTCACGAATATGCAAGTCGCTCTCGTGATGACACAGCGCATCGATGACATAGAGCGCCTCCTCGTTCGTGCCGATGATCTGTGGTTTGCCAAAGGGCATCCAGATATCTGCGGCATGCGAGTAGAGGTTGACCCCGCGTCCTGCCCCAAAGTATTTGGCATTGTGCTCGGCGTTGGCGGCTTTCACTCCCACCGACAGCCGCATGCCGTCCGACGAGGAGGTGGTGCCATCCCCCCAGTGGCGCGACAGGGGTGCCGAGAGCACAAAGTTATCCAGGCAGGCCAGCGCTGAAAGCCTCGTCTCCTCCCGGAGATGCCAATCCACCGACCAGGCCAGCTGGCGATAGGTATAGGGGCATGACTGCTCCATCTTGGTTAGTCCCAGGTTCATGCCCATGCCCATCAGGGCGGCAACCAGCACCGGTTTCTCTTCGCCCACCGGCGCATCCCCACTCGTCAGGTGCGTCAAGGGCCGCAGGAAGCCGGTCCAATTGTCTAACTCCAGCAACAGATCGGGCAGCGCCAACTGCGGAAGCATATCGTACACCCTCGTGCGCACCCGTTCCACCTCTTCGGGGATCTCCCGTTCCAGTGGCGGCAGGTGCAACTGGCCCTTGTCATCCAGCACCAAGCTCCCTTCCACCTTCCCGATACTCTCCTGCAGGGCCACCAGTTTGTCGGCAATCTCCCGCTGCATGCTGTCCAGGTAGGCTTGTGCTTCATTGGTCACGGCCAACCTGGTCTGGTTCGCGCTCGCGAGCTGGTCGAAATGGGCCTGGGGCAAGAGATAGCCCTCAAAAGCCCGATAGCGTCGGCTGCCGCCCACCGCGATATCGCCTGAGCGCACCCGTCCTTTGAGCGCCTCAAAAGCAGCTGCCTCGTAGTAGTTGGGAGCTATTTCGTCGCCCTTGAGTGCATGCTTGCGCCAGCGCTCGGTGAGATGTCCCAGAGGCGCGATCAGCTTCACCTTGCCCACTTTCTGTTCGCGGGCGGTGACCCGCTTGCGATGACGAGAGAGGTGCGAGACATACTCCAGCGCCTGGAGGGCGGGCTCGCTTTTGCGCACTGGTTGGAAGTCGAGGGCATGGTAGAGCGTGAGCAGGCTTTGGCGCAGGGGGGTATAGCGTGATTCGATCAGGTCCAGGGAGTCCAGGTTTTCCGGGCGCAGCAGGTGTTTGGCCGCCTCGACTGTGGCTTGCAGTTGGGACTCGGACACCTGATCTAGGACCGCCATGACCGGGTCGTCCCCTTCTGCCCTGGCGTGCAAAAAGGCTTCTGCCGCCCTGGTCAAGACCGTCAGATGGCTATTGAGCTGGCGCGCATTGACCTGGAAATGCTGCTCTTGGCGCCGTTCGCCCTTGCGCATCAGCTCGCCCAGCGACTTATCAAACTGATCGAGCGCCTGGTCGGTCAGATCCTGCGACAACTCGAACAGATGGGCCATCAGCAGCGCGTGCCGTCGTTCGGCTTTGAATTTGAGCAACGGCTGCACCTGGTATTTGCTGCACTTGCGTGCCAATTGTAAGACGCGGTTCTGATGGAGCGCCGGCGGGATGGCAGGCAGTTCCAACCCGCGCAGAAACAGCAAGCGTTCCACAATTTGCTTGACCGATTTGGCTGAGGTCACCCCGGGCGGCTCCCGCAGCCAGCTTAACCGAGTCGTTCCCCGTCGCTCGCCCTCTGCCTACAACAATCCATCCAAGCGTGTGCGGTGTTCCAGGGTGAGGTCGGCGGTGAGCAGGCGAAACAAGCGCTTTTCCGCCGCCTTGAGGACGATCCAGACCAACCGCTCCAGATGGGTCAATGTGGGGGCAATGATGCCCTCTGCACGCAGCAGTTCCAGGGCTTGCTCAATCAACGGCACGGGACGATCGCTTTCCATCGCTTGTGGAAGCAGTTCGCGAGCGAGCCACAAGTACTCGCGCCACCCACACTCACGGAATTGGTAGGTGCGCCGGATCTCATCCAGGTGTTCATACACCGTGTTATCACGCTCCCCATAGCGGGCACCTGCACTTGATCGGCAATGGCTGCCAGCACACGGGCGGGAATGCCTGCCAGGTCTTTCAAGGGCCGTCCGGGAAAACGTAACACTGCAAGCTGCACAGCAAAGCCAAGACGGTTATGAAGACGCCTGCGCTGGCGGATCAAGTCGAGGTCCTTTTGCGTGAAGGTGTAGTGAGGGGCAATCTCTCGATAGGAGAGATCAGCCGGAATCTGAGTCAGGGCGTAGCGTTGTTCTGGGGTCAAGTAGGTTGGAGTTCTTGAAGTGAAAGGCATGTTCTTCTCCACATACAGATGATAGGTGCTTTTTCCTTATCATCTGTATTGGGGCATGTCAATGAAACCGCCTCCGATGGGACTGGAAGGCTATATTTTGGGCTTAGCGGGAATGTCCGGGCTCATTTTCGTGTCTCGCAAGCCTTAGCGGGGAAAACGGTACGAAAAAATGTTATGACCCCAAGATGCGAACACTCTGTTTATTGTATGACCCAACGGATGTTCCAGCACAGCGGTCCGAAAAGTTGATGCATGGTGATGAGGAACGAAACCGCGTTGTATATCGTCCATGCATCAACAGCAATAGGTTGCTACTGAGGTTTATCGCTCTGATCCCACCATAGACCTAAACGAGCCGTCGTACCACCATCTACATACAAGACCTGACCGGTGATGAAATCGGCGGCATTCGAGGCGAGGAAAGCAACACAGGCAGCTACATCCCCCGGGTTTCCCACACGTCCCCAAGCTACCATAGCGCCCCCCATCTCCGTTGTGTAACCAGGAATATCAAAATAGCGTGGCACTTCGATGATACCTGGGCCCACAGCATTGACGCGAATATGCTGAGGAGCCAGCTCGATAGCGAGTTCGCGTGTAAAAGCAATGATAGCTCCTTTGGTGGAAGCGTAGGCTGAATGACGAGGGAAGCCAGCGTAGCCGTGAACCGAAGTAATATTTATGATAGAGCCATGTCCATGCTGCAGCATATGGGATACTGCCTGCTGGGCGCAGAAGAAGTAACCGCGCATATTGAGATCGAAAACTTCGTTGTATGTTTCCTCACTGGTATCAAGGAAATCGCGGGTACGGGTAACACCTGAGTTGTTTACCAGAATGTCCAATCCTCCCAGGGCGGCGGCCGCTTCGTTGACCACTTGCCGACAGTCACTTACCTTACCTAGATCGCCACGCAACGCGAGCGCCTTTCTCCCGAGACGTTGGATTTCTGCTACTGTCTCGATTGCCCCTTCCGCGCTATGGGCGTAGTGTACAGCGACATCAGCGCCTTGATGGGCCAATTCAAGAGCGATTCCCCGCCCGATACCCATGCCAGCACCGGTCACAAGAGCCAGCCTGCCAGAAAGCGTACCCATGAGTATGTCCTCCTTATGACTTGAGAAATATGAGCGTGTATACTCTCCCCCATTGTTACGATCACCTGATGTCTGATCCAGGTCATCATTTCTCTTACAATGGTACATCGGACCCTCATTCTATACAAGTGCTTGACCCGGTATTTCACACCAAAGGAGCTACTCGGACAGGGATAGTTTGTGGGCACATGGATCAACCAAAACGAGAGATGCTTGCAATTTCGGACTTTTACAATTGCGACTGAGTGGTATATGCGAGAAATTTAGAGCTTCTCTTGTAGCGTCTTAAAGCAAAGAATCGGTATTGTCGCTGCATGATGTATAATGATGGAGCCATCCTGGCTTTGGGCAAATGCCGACCTACGAGGGTGCGCTGGATGAAAAAGAAATGTATAGCAACGTAGATAACATATTAACAGAGATTGAGAAAGGTGGGTAGCCATCATGCAAGAGATCTTTATTCTCGCGGGAGCAAGGACGCCAGTAGGCGTGTTACAAGGGTCGCTTTCTGATGTGAGTGCGATAGACCTTGGCGTAGTAGCCGCGCAGGGAGCTTTAGAGCGTAGTGGAGTTGATCCCAAGCTAGTAGACCAGGTTGTGATGGGCAATGTCATACAGACCAGTAAAGATGCCATCTATTTTGCGCGCCACATTGCCTTGAAAGTGGGCATACCTATTGATACTCCGGCATTGACGGTCAATCGTTTGTGTGGTTCTGGTCTGCAGGCCATCGTGAGTGCAGCTCAGATGCTCCAATTAGGTGAGGGGCAGATTGCTCTGGCTGGCGGTGCGGAAAATATGACTCAGGCGCCGCATGTGCTGCGCGGGGCGCGTGCAGGTTATAAGCTGGGACAAGCACCTCAACTGGAAGATAGTCTATGGGAGGCTCTTGTAGATAGCTACATTGGCTGCGGCATGGCAATTACCGCGGAGAACCTGGCAGAGAAATATGAACTGACGCGTGAGCAGGTAGACGAATATGCCCTACGCAGCCAGACGATGGCGCGGCAAGCTCAAAAAGCAGGTTGGCTGGCCGAAGAGATTGTCCCTGTGACCGTCAAAGACCGCAAAGGCAATGCCGTCGAAATTGCCCAGGATGAAGGTATTCGTGATACCTCTTTAGAAGCCCTGGCAAAGTTACCTGCTCGTTTCCGTAAAGGTGGCGTTGTGACTCCCGGTAATGCCAGTGGCATTAATGATGCTGGTGCCTGTGTGGTGCTTGCAACAGGTGATGCTGTCAGGCAGCATAATCTGAAGCCTGCGGCGCGCCTTATTTCCTGGGGGATTGTTGGTGTACCACCAGACATCATGGGCATTGGACCTGCTCCAGCCATTAGACAGGCTTTGAAGCGTGCCGACTTGAGCATATCCGACCTGGATCGTGTCGAGGTAAACGAAGCGTTCTCACCCCAGTACCTCGCGGTAGAGAAAGAGTTGGGCTTGGATCGCAATAAGACAAATGTCAATGGTGGCGCCATCTCGATTGGACATCCCCTGGCAGCCAGTGGTGCTCGTTTGACCATTACTTTGATGCAAGAGTTACGACGCCAACACCTCAAGTATGGGGCGGCTTCACTATGTATCGGAGGTGGACAAGGCATCGCTGCCATCATCGAAAATGTAGACTAGAAGTTTGTCTGGAAGTTCTACAAGTGCACCTGCGCGGTGAGAAAACTACTGAAGACTACAAGGACTACAGTGATTTCTTGAAGTACAATGACAAATGGGAAATGGCAGTGCTCCACGCAATCTCGGCAAGAATACGACGTTTGATTTCTCGCCAATTGAAGAGACCTTTTCGAAAGTGAAGACCTTTCTGCGGCAAGCGGGAGCGCGCACGCGCGAAGCATTGCAGGAAGCCATTTGTCGGGCGTTACTCACGGTGACAGCCCAGGATGCGCGCGGGTGGTTTCGTCACTGCTGCTATCTTCCTGCAAAGGAGCGGGTGTGACGGCTCAATCTTTTAGCTTCCTGCTGTAGAATAAACGCAAGGCGAGAAGCAAGACATTATCGGCAGCAGGAGCGAGGTCAACTCCACAGGTGTGGGCGACCTCGCTGCCGCAGTCGCGTAAGCATGACGCGGTTATTAGCTGTTCAGGATCTTCTGCTTTTGTGCCTCAAACTCGGCGTCGGTCAGGATTCCTGACTCGCGCAACTGTCCGAGCTGCTTCAACTGGTCAATTTTTTCTTGAGTCATACCGATTGGTGCCGGTGCAGCAGCCTGCGGCGGAGCGTAAGTCGGCTGCTGATACATAGGTGGAGGTGGCTGCTGATATACAGGCTGCTGATAGGCCGGTTGAGCTTGCTGTTGCTGCAGTTCTTCAATCTGGGCATTCTGCTGCTCATCCATATATTGCTGCTCGGCCGATTTCTTTGCCACATGATGGCCAGCGGCATAGGCAACACCGCCGACTGCGGCGGTTCGTACTACTGCGCGGCCCACGACTCTCCTTGCCACCATTCGTCTTGCTAACATTATCGTTCCTCTCCTTCTACCTGGCAGCTTTGGCTGATGCCTGGTTCTTTTCGGCAGCTTCCGCTGAGATTTCTGCTTCTATCGACTGCACCACTTCCGGAGCCACCATCCCGCCTGTACGGCCGACAGCACCTGCGTTCAAGATAGCTTCCTTTAAAGGTTTTGCCCAGGTGTCCTCAAGTAGCAGGAGGCCAGCCGCACTGTTGTTCGGCATCTGGCTGGCTGTCACCTCGACATCATCTGGTTCGAAGATGTTCAGCAACTTGCCAGCGAGAAAGCCAAATGGGCGCGCTTCTTCCTCATCGAGGTCGGTCAATTCCTGCGCCGTCACTTTGCCCTGCTCGTCTTTTTTGATCACGAGCAGATCGATGACTCGGATGATGCCTTTCTCCTGCGCAGCACGCAGTTCAGAGAGAATCTGTCCCGAAAATCGATTGCCTTCAAAGGCTACCATGATGTATTCTAACGGGCCCAGGGTCATAACATTGCTCCTTTACTAAATACTCTATTTATGTATTAACACGATTGATGTGGTATCTACTGTAGATACTTCCTTGCATTCAGATGAGAAAGATGCGGCCATATCTTTCTAGCTGCCTTTCCTCATACACTTCCCGTTTAAGTGTAGAATGTCACGCATGAAAATGCATCTTCAGAACACACTATTTTGTGCGCTACTATGGCAAGCAGATACGTGAGCTTGCTGGATGAAGTAGTGTAAACACACTACTTCGTGCTTTCGCAGGGTTGCTGACCCTTGCTCGCTTCAAGGTAGTAGCTTTCTCATCTTGCGTGGAAAGAGTCATTGCTCATCTTGAAAACCGTTTCGCGGACCTTGCCTTTGTCTTTGCTCCATCACTCTTCATTGGGAGGAGCTTCCTATGCGTCCGCTCTCACCGCTGTATGCCTGGCATCATTCGTGTCACTTTGTCCTTCAACTGCGTTGTTTTCATTCTGAACGGCGTGGGAAGTGGTTATCGTGGTGTCGCTGTCGCCTTTTCCGCTGAGTAACACGACGAGGAAACGGGTCTCCTGGCGGCCTTGTAAGAGCGTTTTCACGAACAGCGTTGCCGGGATTGCCAGCAGCGCACCTACAAATCCGAACACCCAGCTCCAGAAGAGAAAGGAGAGAAAAACCAGCAGGACCGGCAAGTTCAACCCTTTACCCATAATCCGTGGAGTGACAGCATTACTCATGGCTGCATTGAGGGTGATGCCGATCGCAAGGATCGCTAGCGCTGTTCCCCACCCATAGAGAAGGCGCTCCTCACTCCCGGCAGCATGCAATAGATCAGGACAGCAGCGATACCAGCCAGGACCGCGAGGATGGTGACTCCTACGGGACGTTCTTTCGCTTGAGCTAACTCATTCATTTGTAGTAACTCTTTTTGATGTTCGGAAAACGATAATGACACCGGTATGTAGTGTCTTTCCTGGAGACAAACGTCGCTGAACCCATCTTCAACGACTGCCACAAGAAACTTCACCACTACTCTTAGCCTACATACATAAGGCTAAAAACACATCATGTGAACGCACTGTTTTTGTGAGGTGTTTGAGATGCAGAGCATGTGAAATAACGGATTCATGGTAGTGTATTCATACTGTACTGTTGAAGGTGGATAGACCGGGCTTCCCGGGGGGCCCTTGCGGCCGCCCCGGAAGGCCGGTTTATCCCCACACCCAGCCCCGTAAAACCCT
>JACZCU010092870.1_pt1 | contig 19985 bp, 20 predicted proteins | sample 8641851 | NCBI WGS metagenome assembly JACZCU01 (sample SAMN15324605, study PRJNA640507) | soil metagenome | isolation source: monocropping sugarcane control | place: China: Luxin town, Laibin City, Guangxi Province | collected 2019-07-25 | depth 10cm m | reverse complement strand
TCCCGCCGTCGACGGCGCCCATCGATCCGCCCATGAAGTTGTCCTCCATGGCCCAGATGACGAGCGGGATGCCTTCGGGTTTGCCTACGGCGCAGAGCTCGGCATGGCCGGTGCCGACGCGCGATTGATAGACGCGAAGACGATCGGCGTAGCGTTTGGTGTCGCGGAATCCGAGGGGATCGCCGGAGCGGATGTCGGTGGCGAATTCCTTGTACTTGTTGTCGTCGAAGAGAACTTCGAATCGCTCACGCGCGGTCAGACGGAAGTGATAGCCGCACTTGGGGCAGACGTTGAGATTCGCTTCCACTTCTTTGCGGTAAACGATCTCTTTGCAGTCATCGCACTTGACCCACAATCCCTCGGGGATCGCGACCTGTTTTTCGACAGCCTCTTTCGGCTTCTTTTCCTTCCGAAACCACGCCATGGCGCGCGACGATAGCACAGGGGCGGCACCGCCGCCCGCGCTTGTTGTGCCTTCTATCGCGTTTCCGAAACCGGCGTACGCGCGTGTGCCGCCACGGCCGCGATCAGCAGTGCCAGCAGTGGCGTTTGAATGACGCGCGGCGACGAGCTTTCGATCCACCACACCGGATCCGGATAGTGCACGTAGAAGTACACCGTCGCGCAGCAGGTGAGGAGGAAGATCGACAGCGGCACGAGCGCCTTACGCACGTTCCCGAATGCGATGAGCACGATCGGCACGAGCCACGGCAACCACCACAACTCGAACTTCGCGACTTTCGCGAGCGTCTTCAGCACGACCGGCAAGGTCTCGGGATACATCGGCAGCGCGGCGCCGCGATACATCCACAGCAGATCGATGTGAAAGACGAACAGCATCCAGCCGCCGATGAGAATCGCGGCGGGGATTGCGGCGATCACCGCGCGCTTGAGGTTGCGCTGAATGACCACGATCGTGATGAGTGTCGCGATCGCGAACGTCGTTCCTTCGAGCTTCGTGAAAACCGCGCCCGCGAGTCCGATCGTCGTGACGAGCGTTTGCGCGCGTGGATCGTCGAGGAACGTCAGTCCCGCGATGACCATCGCTTCGAAGAGCAGCAGCGGCGGTTCCGCGCATCCCGCGGGATACGCGAGCGTGTACGTGAACGATAACGTTGCGGCGACGAGGAGCGTGCCGTAGTCGTCGCGACTGAAGCCGCGAATCACGCCTAACAACGCGAGGAACAACAGTGGCGATGCGAGCACGCCCGCCCACCACGAAAGTTGATGCGAGAACGTGTTCGAGTACGCGAGCAACAGCGTCTGCAACGGCGGGTAATCGACGGTGAGTTGTGGATACGCTTTCAACACCGCGGGATCGATGCCGCCAGCGCGAAAGAATTGAATCGCCTTCGGTCCCCACGTGAATTGAAAATCGCCGCAGCTTTCACGCGCTGTGATGGTGCCGTACACGGTCAGTGCGATGAAGATCATCGTCGCGGCGAGTGCGAATTTGTTGCTCGGCTGTTTGTCGGATTCGATGTGCGGCTGGCGTCGTACGACAACGATGCCGGCGACGATGATCGCAAGCGTGATCGGAAAGAGCAGCGAGCGGCTCCATTCGATTCGCAGCAGCGACATCGTCGCCATGAGCACGGCCACGATGACGGCGCCGGTCGCGGTGCTGATGGCGAGTCTCGCGATGAGTGGCAGTCGTCGAATGAAGTCGAATCGCCACACGATGATGCCGATGAGTGGCAGGAGCAGGTAGGCGAGAAGTCCGAGAAGATCCGTCACGGCTTCACCTCGTACAACGCGCCCTCGGGCCACCGCGTCACGAGTCGATACGCGGGATGCGGGAACGGCTCGCCGATGGCGATGACGTAGTCGGTGAGATCCGCGCGCGACGTTCCTTCGAGATCGGGCGCGACGACTTTCTGTCGCGGCAGGAGCCCGAGTCCCGTGAGCCAGTGCGTTTGGTCGTAGCTCGGCGCTTGTGCGGGCGCGAGCACCGTCACCTCGACATCGCGCGGCAATACATCGGCGGCGCGGCGGCAAAGAAGAATCGCGTCGGCACTCGGAAATCGCGCGGGCCAGACGTGATCCTGAATCGTCGGCGGAAAGAACTCGAAGTACGGGCCGCCTAACCAGTGGAAACGCCTGATGGTCGCGGCGAGGAAAACGAGCGCGCCGAGGAGGATGAGGATCCGGCGCGCGCGCTCGCGCGCCGGATGGGGGATGGTGTTTGAGGTTCGCTCCATGACGTCGACCCGCAAGGCGGCCAGCCTGAAGAAGGCTTGGCCACCCGGCGCTGCCGGCCGTGCCGGCTTAGATCTCGCGGAAGATGTAGGGGCGCAGCACGTCGAGACGCTCGTCCAGCTTCGACGCGTCGAGATAACGCAGCGTCGCGGCGATCGACGACAGCAGCGAATTGCCGTCCTGCGGCGTGTAGCAGAAGCCGACGATCTTGCGCGGATTCGGCACCGCCAGCGTCGACGTCGGAATCACGGTCTGCGAAAGGATGCGGCCGTAGTAACCGTGATCGCGTCCGAACGAGAAGATCTGATTCACCGCGCGTTTGTTCGTGCATGCGATGCGCGGATTCGCGCGCAGCGCCGCTTTCACTTCCTCGAGCGTCGTGTCGTGACGCAGATCGAGATCGAACCAGAGCGTGTGCATGTACTGCGTCGGAAGTTTGATCGCCGACGAGAAGAGATTGAGCTTCTCGCCGAGCGTCTGGAACACGTGATACGCGTCGCGCGCGTGGTGCGTGCCGAACTCCGGATCATCGTGCTTGCCCGCTTCCGGCGCGGCGATGAACGACTTCGTGTCGCTCACGTCGTTCGCGCGGCGCATGCAGACGAAGCGTCCGGCCTCGAGGCTCATCTTGCCGCTCTGCGATGCGAGTGTTTTCAGCAGCACCGAGATGTTGTGCGTGTTGCACGACACGACCTGCACGAAGCGGTCATCGGGCGATTGGATCTCGTCATTGATGCCGCGCGCGTACGGTTTGCCGAAACCGAATTCGGAACCTTGCGCGAGGAATCCTTTCGGTCCCTGAATGCGCTCGTAGTACTTGTGCTTGTTGTCGTTGCCGGCGGGCGTGCAATCGACGACGACCGTTGCGCGCTCGAGCGCCTCTTCGGTCGTATACGCAACGCGATGGCCGAGGCGCGCGAATTCATCGCGGGCTTCGTCATCGGCGACGAGACTCGCGCCACGAGCGATGAGGTGATTCACCATGGCGCGATCGTTCGCGGCTGGTGTGCGTTTGTGGAACGTGACCTCGTCGATGCCCCACTTTTCCTGAAAGTCGGTGAAGAGTCCGATCAGAGGTTCACCGATCGTCCCCGTGCCGACGACGTGCACGACTGTCTTCTTCGTCATGTTGGGAGTTCTCCCTCAGATGGAATTCGGATGGATTTTGGATACCGCAGGTGGAATCGGCGGCGGATTCTACACCGGGATTTGACAGAGGTTGGGGCGGGTTGCACAGTGATGGGATGGCAAAAGAGCTTACGAGAGAGGAACGCGCCGAGATCGTGAGGAAGCTTCACGAGGAATTACTTGCGCGGCGTGAGAAAGGTCCACTCACGACCGACGAGATGCTCGCGTTCACTGCGAGAATGCCAGGTATGCCCGAAGGCTGGAGCTCCGCCGAGTACATTCGTGAGTTCCGTGGACCATTGCCTGAAGACGATGCCGGCCTTCCAAATGATCGTCGTTGATGCATCCGTCCTGATCGATGCTGCGCTCGGGAACTACGCGCTCACCGCGCTGATCGCGTCCGCCGAGTTGCATGCACCGGCGAGCATTGATGCTGAAGTTCTGCACGGTCTGCGTGGCGTGTTTCTTCGGACCGGTGTCGCTGAAGAAGAAGTGCGTTACGTGATCGATTACATCTCTGACGTTCCCATTCATCGACACTGGATGAAACCGTTCCTTCGCCGCATGTGGGCTCTTCGCCACAACATCACGGCGTACGACGCTGGTTACGTCGCTCTCGCCGAATCCCTCGGCTACACGTTGATCACGCGCGATCGCCGCCTCTCTCAATCCGCGGGTCACGCCGCGCGCATCGAGTACATCGACTAGAATCGCCCGCCCTATGGCCACGAAGCCGGATTCCGGCGAGAAGCTGATTGCCACGAACAAGAAGGCGTTTCACGACTACTTCATCCTGCAGAAGGTCGAGGCGGGTCTCGTTCTCACCGGGACCGAGGTGAAATCGCTGCGGGCGGGCAAGGCAAATTTGAAGGATGCGTACGTCATCTTCAAAGACGACGAGTCGTTTCTCTTCGGACTGCACATCTCGCCGTACGCACACGGCAACATCCAGAACCACGATCCCGAGCGCACGCGCAAGCTGCTGCTGCACCGTCGCGAGCTCGACAAACTGCGCGGACAGATCGTCGAAAAGGGCCTCAGCATCGTCCCTCTGCGCCTCTACTTTAAAGGCAGCCGCGTGAAGGCGGAGATCGCGGTCGTGCGTGGAAAGAAGCAGTTCGATAAGCGCGAGACCGAGAAGAAGCGCGAGGCTGATCGCGAGACCGCGCAGGCCATCAAAACGCATCGACATTAGGGCAGTGTGGTTCTCGTACCACACTGCTGACCTTCCCGGGCGACAGAAGTAGTGCTTCTACTGAAGAGTTTGAGACGTGCTAAGTGCAAGCAGGTCAGTAGGTTGATGGAGCGAAACGTCATAACGAGTGAGTGGCACTTCCCTCGCTCTTGTCCCGCCCGACATGTTCGTTCAGCGTAAGACCATCAACACCAACGTCAGCATCACCGGCATCGGACTGCACTCCGGCATCTACACGACCGTGGAGCTTCAGCCGGCCGCCGCGGGCAACGGCATCACCTTCGTCCGCGCCGATCTCGACGGCCTCCGCATTCCAGCGTTGCAGGCCTCGACCACCGCTCTCGATTACGCGACCACCGTCGGCAAAGATGATGTGCAGGTCGGCACCGTCGAGCACCTGCTCTCCTCGATCATGGCCTGCGGCATCACCGACGTTGACATCCTGATCGATGGCCCCGAAGTGCCGATTATCGATGGCAGCGCGCTGCCGTTCATGCACCTCATCGATGCGGCCGGCGTTCGCGAGCTTGGCAGCGAAATCCCGGTGCTTCGTCTGCGGGAACCGATCGAAGTCGTCGATGGCGACAAGAGCATTCGCCTCACGCCCGCCAATCGCCTCATCGTCAAGTACCGCATCGACTTCGATCACCCCGTCATCGGCCGCGAATCGTTCCAGTTCGACTTCGGCCACGACAACTTCCTTCGCAAGATCGCTCCGGCGCGCACGTTCGGATTCCTCCGCGACGTCGAGAAGCTTCGCGCCGCTGGTCTCGCGCGCGGCGGCTCGGTGGAGAACGCAGTCGTCCTCGATGACCGCGGCGTCGTCAACGGCCCGCTTCGCTTCAAGGACGAGTTCGTTCGCCACAAGATCCTCGACCTCGTCGGCGATCTCGCGCTGATCGGCCGTCCGATCGCGGGCGAGATCACCGCGCATCGCGCGGGCCATGCGTTGCACTCGCGCTTCGTTGAGCAGATCCTTCGCGCCGCGGCGGCACAGGAAGACGCGGTCGACAACACGGCGGATCTCGAGCAGTACGAAACCTTCGCGTGATTCAGACGCGCCGGGCGCACGAGTGTGGTAGTTAATACACACCGTGCGCTCTTTTCTTTTGGCGCTCCTTCTTTTTGCGGCGATTCCGCTCGCCGCGGAGCCGCCCGACCCCAAAATCCACAACCTCGTCGCCACATCCTCCACCGCGGGTCGCGTCACCGTTCGCTTCACGCTCGACGGTGCATTCGCCAACGACGAGATGATCGAAGCGCTGAAGAGCGGACTTCCCACCAGCTTCACCTTCTCGATCGAGATCTTTCGGGATCGCCCGAACTGGTTCGATGATGGCATTGCTACGGCGCGCGTCGAAGTCATCACCACGTACAACTCGCTGACGCGCGAGTACCTGCTCAACTACCGCCGCGATCGTCACCTCGTGCGCACCGAGACGTTCACCGATCTCAAGCAACTCGAGCGCGCCATGACGAACATCGAAGAGCTCGATCTCTTCGACATCGGCACACGCAAGCCGTACAAGTTGAAAGTCCGCGTGAAGGCGGACCTCATGCGCGGCTGGCTGATGTACGTGATTCCGTGGGAAGTCTCGACCGGCTGGCGCGAGACGCGGGTGAAAACGCAATGAGTTTTCGCGATCTCGTTCTGCGATATCGCAAAGACCCGCGATTCATCGTCTCGGTGCCGCTGATCATCCTCGCGGCCACGAGCCTCGTGTACTACGTGACGCAGCAGGCGAAAGAGCTGAGTCCCGAGGCGCTGAGCAACCGGTTGTTGTTGTTCGTTCTCTGGAACATCAACCTCCTCCTGATCATCGGCATCCTCTTTGTTTTGCTGCGCGGCCTCGTGAAACTCGTTCTCGAACGCCAGCGCGGCATCATCGGCTCGCGATTTCGCACGAAACTCGTCGTCACCTACATCGCGACTTCGCTGGTGCCGGTCATCATCCTCTTCGTCGTCGCGACCGATCTGCTTCGCGTCTCGATCGATCGCTGGTTCGCGACGCCGGTACGCACGATTCTCGAGAACAGCGAGAGCATCGCGCAGAAATCACAGGACCAGGCCGCGGAGATCGCCGCGGGTGCCGCGCGTGAAATCGCCGAGAGTCCCGACGCGCGCGACGTCGTGCGCATCGATCGCGTGCTCGAGCACGTGCGCCGCTTCCATCGCATCGACATGGCGGGTGTGTATCGCGAGGGCATTCTGCTGAAGGCTCAGGCGGATCCGCGTGCGCCGATTCAGGAAGTTGCGGATCCGTCGCTCCGCTTCTTCGAAGAAGCACAGCAGAAAAAACGCGCGGTGAAAATCGACGTCGTACCGAGTGGCAAATGGATTCGCACCGCGATTCCGATCGCCGGCAATGATGTCGCTGTTGCGGGTGTATTCATCCCCGCGGAAACGAGCCGCATGATCGATGCGTCGATCATCGCGCATCGCGATTTTCAACAACTGCAATCGCAGCGACAAACGTTGAAGGCGTCGCAGACGAGCATGTTTCTCGCGGTGACGCTGGCGATTCTCTTCGGCACGTTGTGGACATCGATCTATGCGTCGCGCCGCATCACGGTGCCGATCAAGGCACTCGCGGAAGCGACGTCGAAGCTCGCCGAAGGCGGATACGGACATCGCGTCGATGTGCCGGCGACCGATGAAGTCGGGCGTCTCATCGATTCGTTCAATGACATGTCGGTGCAGCTCGCGGAGCAGCGACGGCAGCTCACCGAGACACATCGCTTCACCACGACGGTGCTCGAAAGCGTGGCCACCGGCATCATCGCGTTCAGCGACGCGCTCGAATTGCTGTCGATCAATCGCGCCGCTCAGCAGATGCTGCAGATCGAACTGCCGCGTCCCGGCGAGCGTCTCGACGAACTGCTGCAAGGCGATCTCGAACCAGTGGTTTCCGCGATTCAGGAGTTGACGAGCGGTCGCGCGCGATCGCGCGAGGTCGCGCTCATCGTGCGCGGCGAATTGCATTACCTCGAACTGTCCGCTGCACGACTCGGCAGCGGCAGCGGCTGGGTGCTCGCGCTCGAAGACTCGACGCAGCTCGTGCAGGCGCAGAAGCTCGCGGCGTGGAACGAAGCCGCGCGCCGCATCGCGCACGAGATCAAAAATCCATTGACTCCCATACAACTTTCGGCCGAGCGCATCGCGCGCAAGTTTCGGAATGGCGATGCGGATACGGGCGATGTGATCGAGCAGGGCACGAAGACGATCGTCGGCGAAGTGAATCAGTTGAAGCGCATGGTCGATGAGTTCGCGCGTTTCGCGCGGATGCCGGCGATTCATTTGCGTCACGCGCAACTCGCGGAGATTCTCGAACAGTCGGCGGCGCTGTATCGCGAAGTGAAACCGGGCGTGACGATCGAAGTCGATGTCGCATCGGACATCGAGTTGCTGATGGATCCGGAGCAGATCTCGCGCGCCGTTGGCAATCTTCTGAAGAACGCGGTTGAAGCAACGGACACGGGAACGATTCGCGTGTCCGCGCGGCGCGCGCCGCATCGCGTCGTGATCGAAGTCGCGGATCCGGGTCGCGGTGTTCCGGACGCGGACAAGGACAAGCTTTTCCTCCCGTACTTTTCAACAAAAGGCCGCGGCACCGGCCTTGGGCTCGCGATCGTGCATCGCATCGTGCGCGATCACGACGGCCAGATTCACGTGCACGACAATCATCCGAAAGGGACGAGGTTCGAGATCGAACTGCCCGCGTAATCCAGCATGGCGAAAATTCTCATCATCGACGACGAGCCCGGCATTCGCACGGCGCTTGCCGGCATTCTCGAAGACGAAGGACATCGCACGTCGCTCGCGGAATCGGGCGAGGAAGGCATCACGCAATTCGCGCGCGACGAGTTCGATCTCGTGATGCTCGATCTCTGGCTGCCGGGCATCGACGGCCTCTCGGTGCTCGAACGATTGCAAACGGCCGCCGCGGGAACGCCGGTGATCATGATCAGCGGTCACGGCAACATCGACAACGCCGTCAAAGCCACGCGTCTCGGCGCGTATGACTTTCTCGAAAAGCCACTCTCACTCGAACGCGTATTACTGACAGTCACGCACGCGCTCAATGACCGGCGTCTGCGCGATCACGTGCGCGATCTGCATCGCCACTACCAGCTCGAAGAGATCCTCATCGGCGAAAGCGATGCGATGCAGAAGCTCGAACAACAAGTGCGCAGCGCCGCGTCGTCGCACAGTCGCGTGCTCATCACCGGCGAGAACGGCAGCGGCAAGGAGATCGTCGCGCGCACGTTGCATCGCTTGTCGCCGCGCGCGGAGACGCCGTTCATCGACGTGAACTGCGCGGCGATTCCCGAAGAGCTCATCGAATCCGAGCTGTTCGGTCATCGCAAAGGTGCATTCACCGGTGCGATCGACGATCGCAAAGGAAAGTTCGAGCTCGCGGATGGCGGCACGTTGTTTCTCGATGAAGTGGGCGACATGAGTCTGAAGACGCAGGCGAAAGTGTTGCGCGTGTTGCAGGAGCAAACGTTTCAGCGCGTCGGTGGGCAGCAGACGATCAAAGTCGACGTGCGTGTGATCGCGGCGACGAACAAGAATCTCGAGACGGAGATCGCGAACGGGAACTTTCGCAGCGATCTTTACTATCGACTGAATGTCATTCCGATCGAAGTGCCGCCGCTGCGCGCACGCGGCAACGACATCGTCCTGCTCGCGGAGCATTTCCTTCGTCGTTTCGCCGCGGAAGCCGCGAGGCCGAACAAGAAGCTTTCGTCCGGAGCAGCATCGAAGCTGAAGGCGTATCACTGGCCGGGAAACGTGCGCGAGTTGCGCAACGTGATCGAGCGTCTCGCGATCCTGGTGCCGCACGAGACGATCGAGCCTGAGGATATTCAACTCGGTGCGCGCAGCGTGGATGCGTCGACCGCAATCGCGAACGATCTTCCGTTGAAAGATGCGCGCGATGAATTCGAGAAGCAGTACATCCTCGCGCGGCTTCGCGACTACGCCGGAAACGTGAGCCGCACCGCCGACGCCCTCGGCGTCGAGCGCAGCAATCTCTACAAGAAACTGCACCTGTACGGCATTCGTGTGGAGCGTCCGTAAATTGCGGAATAGGACCTACCCATGTCGCGTTAGCTGGCCTTGCAACGACGCTGATTCGCGAGCCTTGACGGGCGCGGATTTCGCGACTTGACAGTCGCAGATTCGCTGACTAAAGTTCGCCGGCGCTGTAAGCAAGCGGGAATAACTCAGTTGGTAGAGTGCAACCTTGCCAAGGTTGATGTCGCGGGTTCGAGTCCCGTTTCCCGCTCCAACTGATCACGAACCGAAGGGCCGCGAAAGCGGCCCTTCCTGTTTTGCACGCACTGCGATGAAACGCATTCTCTTCTTTGCCGCGCTCGGCGGCGTGCTCATCGCGATTCTCAAATTCATCGAGTATAAGCATTTCGTTCACGCGTATCCCACAGAGGTTTACGGCGGGCTCGTCGCGGTGATCTTTACGATCGTCGGCGCGTACGTCGGCTTGCGACTGACGACGCCGAAAGAAAAAGAAGTCGTGGTCGTGAAGGAAGTGATCGTGCGTGAGCCCGCCGCGCCACTCGTTCGCGACGAGGCGAAGATCCGCGAGATCGGTCTCACGCCGCGCGAGCAGGAAATTCTCGCGCTCATCGCCGCCGGTCACAGCAATCGCGAGATCGCCGAGAAACTCTTCGTGTCCGAGAACACGGTCAAGACGCACTCGTCGCGCGTGTTCGAAAAGCTCGGCGTAAATCGTCGCGTGCAGGCGGTGCAGAAAGGCCGCGAGCTCGGCCTCATCCCGTAAAAAACGTCGTCAACGAAAGGGTGATGCCTGCAAAATCACCCGAAAGTAGGGCGACAGGCGCGGCGCCGGTCCCTACCTTGCGCTCAAAAACGCGAGAGGAACCACATGAAAAAAATCGTCCTGACCTTCGGTCTCATCTCCGCCACGATTCTGGTGGCGTTCCTATTCACTCTCATGCCGCTCTGCCTCAACGGCACGATCGACATGGATCACCAGGAGATCCTCGGCTACACCGCGATGTTCCTGGCGTTCCTGATGGTCTTCTTCGGCATCCGCTCGTATCGCGACAACGTCAACGGCGGCACCATCACGTTCGGCCGTGCCTTCAAAGTCGGCATGCTGATTTCGTTGTTCGCGATCGCGGCGTATGTGATCTCGTGGGAGATCTACTTCTACACGGTCGGCGGTGACTTCATGGTGAAGTACACGGCTCACGTACTTTCGAAGATGCGCCTCGATGGCGCGACGGATGCGGCGATCGCGGCGAAAGCGAAACAGCTCGCGGAGATGTCGAAGCTCTACGACAACCCGTTCGTGAACATCGCATTCACACTGCTCGAGATCCTGCCTCCGGCGCTGGTGATGACGCTGATCTCCGCGGGCATTCTGCGGCGGAAGGAAACGCCGGGCGGCACGGCGCAGACGGTGGCCGCGTAAAATCCGCGGCATGAGTGATCATCACGGCGCAGGTGGCACCGACGGCGGACTCGGTACGTTCTTCTTCGGATTCGTCATGGCCGTTGCGGGCGGATGGCTGCTCACGAATCAGGTGACGGTGACGAGCGGCTACTGGCGGCTGTGGGGATACAGCGCGTTCGGCTTGTCGCTGCTGCCGCTGGTAGTTGGAATCGCGTTCCTGTTTTTCGATGGCAGATCGATCATCGGCTGGGTGCTGACGATCGCCGGCGCGGTGATCATCTTCGTCGGGATTCTCACGAATCTCGACGTCTACTTTCGTCCGACGAGTCTGTTCAACACGCTCGTGATGCTGGTGCTGCTGCTCGGCGGAATCGGTTTGATCGCGCGTTCGCTGCGACCGCGATCGGCGAGTTGATCTCGCCGATCGCGATGCATTCGAATTCAGTGCGCGACTTCGGCAGCGCTGTCGTCGGATACCTCGCGAGCGCCGCGTCGCAGTGACTTGAGAAACCCGAGGCCGTCTTCGATCTGCGTGAGCGACAGGATTTGCTCGAGATGCGAATGCGCCTCGTTCCAGAGTTTGTGTGCGCGTCTCAATGTCTCGCGACCCTTGCGCGTCAGTGAGATCAGTCCCGGCTTCGGGCCGGACGACGGTCCGATGTCGACGAAGCCGACACGTTCGAGCAGCGCGAGATTGCGCGACAGCGTCGAACGATCGAGGCCGAGCTCGTTGGACAACAAACGGAATGTGGGTTCTTCAGCGGATGCGATGGTGGCAAGGATGGGAAGTTGTACCGCGGTGACACCGGCTTCGGAGAGATACGCGTCGTAATGGCGCGTGATCAGCCGCTCGGTTTTTCTGAGATTCGCGCTGAGGCAGAGACGATTCATGCGCAAACATTCGTCCCTCCCAGGCTCTTCTCGCTGAGATGGATGCTTCATTGACGCCCCCCGCCCCGATTGTACGCTCGTCGTACTCGGAGTCATTCTTGATAACTGCGCGATCGTTGTGGGTAATGCACGTGCGCGCAGAGCGGCGCAGTTCCGTAACCACCGCGTTGCTCTTGTGACGCGATCAGGCGTACCGTGAATGGCACTTCATGGGTGCGAAGGCGGGCTTCATTCCCGGGACATTACTCGACGGAAAGTACGAGATTCTCGGCATTCTCGGCGCCGGCGGTATGGGCGAGGTGTACAAAGCGCGCCACATCCATCTCGGTGCGTTTCGCTGCATCAAAGTCATGAAGTCCGCGCTGATGGCGGATGAGGTTTATCGCCAGCGTTTCCTTCGCGAAGCGCGACTCGCAACGCAGATTCACCATCCGAATCTCGCGGTGGTGCACGACTTTTCGCTCATGCCCGATGGCGCGAGCTACATGGTCACCGAGTTCATCGACGGCACGACCGTGCGGCAATGGGAAGCGACGAATGGTCGCTTTCCGCTCGCACTTGCAGTCGAGGTCGCGATGCAGGTGCTCGCGGGACTCGATCACATTCATCGCCGCGGACTTCTGCATCGCGATGTGTCCGCCGACAACGTGATGCTCGCGTTCGATACCGACGACAACCTGCTCGTGAAGATCATCGACCTCGGCGTCGCGAAAGATGTCACCACCGCAAGCGCATCGGATACGACGCAGGCAGGCGTGTTCATCGGCAATCCGAAGTACATGTCGCCGGAGCAACTCGGCGAGCTCGAGGAAGGGGAGATGCTCGACGGTCGCGCGGATCTCTATTCGCTCGGCGTCGTGTTGTACGAGATGCTCACCGGTGTTCCGCCGTTCGTTGCGCGCACGCCGAACGGGTACATCGTCAAACATCTCACCGAGGCGCCGCCGTCGTTTCGCGATGCGAATCCGACGCTCGACTTGCCGCCCGGCCTCGAGCCACTCGTTATGCGCGCGCTCGAAAAGCGACGCGCGAAGCGATGGAGCTCCGCGCGAGAGCTCGCCGATGCGTTGATGTCGTTCGCTGCGCCGACGCGACGCGCGATCTCGCGCACGGACGTGCCGAAAACGATCGCGGCGGAGCCGACGGAAGACATGCTCGCGAACGAAGCGTGGTCCGCGGCGCTTGCAGCGGATTCGTACAACGCGTATCGCGAGTTCCGCGCGAAGTTTCCTGCGCACCACGTCGAGGAAGCGGAGCGTGCGATCGCGGAGCGGCTCGCTTTCGATACCGCGTCGGCGATCGATACCGAGGCCGCGTGGGAGGATTACCTCGAGACGTGGCGTGATGATCGGCATGCGCTTGCGGCGATGGAGCGTCTCGAAGCCGCGCGCGTGCGCGAGGAGACCGCGTATCACGTCGCGATTGAAGCGAAGAGTCCCGCGGCGTGGCAGGCGTATCTCGATGAGTTTCCGGATGGCCGGCGCAGTGGCGCGGCGGAGAATCATCTGCGAGAAACGCTCGCGTACGAGGAAGCGCGCAGCGGCGACACGATCGCGTCGTGGGGCTTGTTCCTGCTGAATCACCCGCAAGGTTTGTTCGAGTCGTTTGCGCGAGCGCGGATCGAATGGCTCGAAGGTGCGGAAGAGCGTCGCGCGCTCGCACGTCGCGCGATCGTCGAGGGCGATTTCGATCACGCGTGGGAGATCGGAACCGTGTTCGCGTGGGACGATTACATCGCGAAATATCCCGACGCGCCGCGCATCGCTGAGGCGCGCGTGAATCGACAGGAAGCCTCGGAGTTCGATGTGGCGATGCAGGTGAACACCAGGGTGATGTGGCGCGCGTTTATGAAAGCGTGGCCACATGGACGGCATCGCCTCGATGCGGAAGTGCGGATGCGGGGTTGACGTAGTTCGCATGGAGCTCACGCTCGCCATATCCATGGACGGAACGGATCGGCGACCGGCTGAAATGCGTTTTGAAAGTGCGTGATCTGAAATCGCCAGCCGGTCCAGAACAACGACATCACGTCGTAGCGCAGTTGTGCGTTCGGATACCTCGCGGCGTAACGGTCGCCGATCCGCACGAGGCGTTCGCGTTTTTTGCGATCAACGGCTTCGTAGCCTTCGCCTGCTGAATGCGTCTGCCGCGTTTTCACTTCGGCGATGACGAGCGTCGCGCCGCGCTTCAGGACAAGATCGATTTCGCCGAGTGAACAGCGCGCGTTGCGCGCGACGATCTTGTAGCCGCGCACGAGGTAATACCACGCCGCACGAAGCTCACCACGTTTCCCGAGAAGGCGAGGGGCGATGCGTCCGAAGAAGTTCATGCGAGAAATTCTCGGAGCGACGCGTGGGAAGTCCGAGGACTTCTACTTGCGGTGGAAGTGACGCTCGATATCGATGTGGCGGATGTCAACGATGATCGGGCGTCCGTGCGGACACGCGTATGGGTTGGATGAATCGAGCAGTTGCGCGACGAGCTTCGCCATCTCGTCACCACCGAGCGGGCGATGCACTTTGATCGCGGCCTGACACGCGAGCGACGCGGCGATGCGATCGCGGACTTGTGAGACGTGACTCGATTTCTCTTCGAGCGACGCGTCAATCAGCTTGCGCAGGAAGGTATCGATGTCATGTCGCAACAACTCCGGCGGCACCGCGGAGATCGCGAATGCGTTGCCGGAGAAGCGCTCGATCTCGAACCCAACGCCGCGTAATTCTTCGACGTGCGATTCGAGCACCGCGCATTCTGTTGCGCCGGTTTTGTAGAGGATCGGCGTGAGCAATCGCTGCGAGACCGGATCGCGTGCTTCGATGCGACGCAGATACTGATCGTAGAGCACGCGTTCGTGGGCGACGTGCTGATCGACGAGACGCAAGCCGCCGGGCGTGTCGATCAGGATGTAGCTCATGCGGTATTGACCGATGACGCGGCCCTGCAAATCGCCGAGTTGCGGCGCCGGCTCTTCTTCAACCATCGCGGCGAGTGGCGCACTCTGATTTGCGAGTGGCGGCTGCACGACGGATTCTTTTTGAAAGAGCGGTGTGAACGATGGGCTCCAGCCTGGATCGCGATCGAAACGCTGCGGCGTGAACATCGGCTGCGTTGCAGGACGCTGCGCGAAGTCGGGATCGTTCAGTGGTGATGTGTTCTCGCGAATCAGCGAAGAACCTTCTTCGGCGCCGCCGAGTGCTCTCTTGATTCCCTGCTCCACCACGACGTGCATTTGCGATGAATCGCGAAAGCGCACTTCAGTTTTCGCGGGGTGCACGTTGACGTCGACTTGCTCCGGCGGGATGTCGATGAACAACACGATGCCGGGATGCCCATCCGCATCGAATGCCTCGGACGCGCGATTCGCCGCATGCGTGAGCACGCGATCTTTCACGAGACGCCCGTTGACGAAGAAGAACTGATTGCGACGGCTGCCGTATCGCAGTCCGCGCGTGACGAAGCCCGCGGATCGAACGTTGCCGATCGTGGCATCGATATCCGCGAGATGCTCACGCGCGTCATTGCCGAGAATCTGCAACACGCGCTCGCGGCCGGTCGGCACCGGCGGCAAATCGAGCACCACGCGACCGTTGTGCTCCACGCGAAATGCGCGGGACGGCAGCGGCAGCGCGTACGACGACACGATCGACACGATCGCGCGAAACTCCGCATCGGCGCTGCGTAAAAACTTGCGTCGCGCCGGAACGTTTTCGAACAACTCGCCGACGCGAATCGTCGTTCCGCGATCTCGCGCCGCGGGCCGCACGGTGCGCTGACCCGTGAGCGGATCGATCGTTAATTCGATGGCGGCGCCTGAGTCGCTGTCGGTCGTCGTCAATGTGAATCGCGAGACCGATGCGATCGACGGCAATGCTTCGCCGCGAAAGCCGAGGGTGCGGACGCGAGTGAGATCGTCGAAATCGCGAATCTTCGACGTCGCATGACGCTCGATCGCCAGCAGCGCATCCTCCTCGGACATGCCGATGCCGTTGTCGCGAATCTCGATGAGTTTCCGTCCGCCGTTCTCCAGCAGGATGTCGATCGTCGTCGCGCCGGCATCGATCGAATTTTCGACGAGCTCCTTCACGACGGACGCGGGACGCTCGACCACCTCTCCCGCCGCGATCTGGTTCACGAGATCCGACGGAAGTACCTGGATACGGGACATGGGCGGGGATTGTAGTTTGTGTCGGCAGAGGAATTGCTCCGCCCGCTGGCATCATGCGCAGAATCGCCGCAATGGCCGGACTCGTCGTTTTGATCGTGCTCGCAATTGCCTTGCTGTGGCGCGTTTACCGGCACCATCACGCCGCGGATCCGTACGATCTCGAACAGCCCGCGATGGTGCAGTTGGATGAGTCCGCAAAATCTCGCGTAAGAATTGCGCACGACTTGCGCTAAACTGTTCGCCAACCAGTACAAGTCAAAGTGGCACGAGGGGTGCTATCTCTGTGGTCAGGAGACAGCAAATAACATCATGCGAACGATCCTCAAAGCCGTAGCCATTGCAGCGATTCTCCTCGCCATTACGCCGGCTGCGATCGCCGCGACTCCGCAGGCGAAAGACCTCACCAATCAATTCCGCAACTCCGGCGTAAGCGTGGACCGCTTGCAGGTTTACGAACTGGCCGGGGTCGTCATTCTTCGCGGCCGCACGCCGGAGCGTGCGAATGCCGAGGCACTCAGCAATTACGCAAACACGCTCGGGTATACGCGCGTGGCCAACCTGATTCAGATTGTCGAGCACGATGATTCCGTCATCGCTCGCGCTGCCGAACGCGAGCTCACGATTCATCGTTCGCTCGACGGATGCCGCTTCCGCGTCAGTGCAGACAAAGGCGTCGTTCACGTCGCCGGAACCGTTGCACACGAACTGCAGAAAGACGTGGCGGCGCAGGTACTTCGTTCGATCGATGGCGTCCGCGCCGTCGAGATGAACCTCGACAAGTACTGATCACTACAACCTCCTACACAAACGAACGGTCAAAACGAAACGACCCGGCGCGTAGCCGGGTCGTTTTGTTTTTGGGAGGTGCGCGGTCGACGACGACGTGCATGGTTGCATGCTCTTTTGAATTGCGGCGCTCGGCCGCGTGTGTGTGGCCCGCGGTCGGGCACGCTTCGCGCAGCCGCGCGTCATACGTAATGAGGGAAGCCGGATGTTCGCCTGCGCGGCGCAATAGCGCAATGTGAGGCTGGCTGGCTCACACGCTTCCGCACGCGTTTTAAGAGAGCTATGTGCTGCGTGAGCCGTTAGGCCGTCGCCAATAAGGAAAAATGCGTTTGCGCTCCTTGTTGATCCTGCACGTGCTTGTCGTGGTTTGCGTGCACGAGCACTGGCAGGTTGCTGACAACGCAGCGATGGCGAATCGGGGTGAGTGCAGCTACCGCCTAACTCGGCGAATGAGGTTTTACGCGCAAAATGAACGACCCGGCGTGTAGCCGGGTCGTTTTGTTTAGCGCACGGTTCTGATCGAGAACCGGAATCCGTTGTTCTTATCCACGTCATCCGGTTTTCTAATTGGGTGCGCGTAGATCACGCTGAGGTACACATCCCAATCGCGATAGGTGATCGCGGACTCGGTGCCGATACCTGCGTCGACAACGATCCGTTTCGTGTCCGTGAGTTGATTCGTGGTGAAGCCCGCGACGCCGGCGCCGAGATAGCCGATTCCGTAGAGCGTGTTCCAGTGCACGGCGCCGATGCGGTAATCCTTGTTGCGGAACACCGGCACGAACAGTTCGTTGGTGAGATGCACTTCGTGCGTTCCAAGCGCGCCGTCGTTAGACCGGATGGACTTCAATGCTTCGCGGCCGCCGAGGCGGAATAGCTCGTATTGAGGAATCGCGTAGCACTCCCAGTTCGTGAACTGTTCTTCCTTACTGACTTCGCCGTCGCCATTGAGATCCTCAATGACCGGATCTCCGTTTTCGAACGTGTCGCAACGCGAATCGCGGTTTGCCATCTGCTCGCGCTTGAGGAACGAGCCGACGTGCAGGCGAGAAAACACGAATGACGTCGACGACACATCGAAGCGGCGCAATCCTTCGGCTTCGAATTTCGTGTACTTGTAATCCGCAGACCAGATATTCGCCGCTTGTGTAGTGGCCGCCGCGAATCCTGTTTTCTGCGGACCGATATCGCGGAACGCGGTCAATACCGGGGTAATGCGGCCGCGTTGTTCGCCGACGATCGAGTTCATGCGCTCGTCGAATTGCGTCCCGTACTGGTAGCCGACCTTCGCGTAAATGTTGCTCGTGCGATTGTCGGGACGCGTCAGATCGCCGAACGTAAGCTGATCGTCCTGCGCGAGAAAAAAGTAGCGATGGTTGTAATCCTTGGGAATCGACACCAGGAACAAGCCACCGCGGACGCGCTCGAATTCTTCATCGCTCGACGAGCCTAAATCGGGGAACTCGATCGAATCGAAGACGCCGATGCGGTAGGTGTAATTGCGCGCGTAGTACTTGTAGCGGAGAAACGTGGAGATATCGCCGTTGATGAATTCGTAATCGATCTGCGATTCGAACAACACATTGCGAATCAATTTGCGCAGACGAACGGATGCCTGTCCTTCCGGCAAATAGATATTCACGTTCGGCAGCGATTCGCGTCGCTCGTATGCGCCGCTCGCGGCATCCGACAAAACATTCGGTTGTCCTGCGCTGGTAGCGACCTGACCTTCGGGAGGTGTTGTCGTCGACGGCGCCAGCGGTGCTTGTGGCGTCTGTGTTTCGGGCGCGGGCGGTGGAGGCGGTGTTTGTGTTTCTGGTGCCGGCGCAGGAGGCGTTTGTGAATCGGAAGCGGGTGGTGCAGGAGCCGGCGGCGTATCGGTTTTTGGCGCGTCTGTCTGCGCGCTGGGATCCGTACTTTGCGTAGTCGTCGTCACCGGCGGTGGTTGTGGGGGTTGCTGTTCAGTCTGCTGAGCATTAATGTGCGGTGCAGACGTAAGAATTGCCGACACAATGAGGGTGAAAACGCTTTTCCGCATGAAGGTTCAGGTCCTCTTCCGGAGGGCGTGGAGAAAATCGCCCGCCTCAACCTATGGTAAAGTCAAGTACTTGAAGTCTTTACAACAAAGACTCTCAATCGCTCTGGCACACGTTTTGTAGCGGCGCGGGCATTGTATAGCTGCGGACCGTGACCGTGCGAAGCAGTTTAGGAGGTGTGATCTTGTTGCGTAGCAAGTATCGACTGCTGTTTCCCCTGCTGTGTTTCTTGGTCGCCGTACCCATCCTCGCCCAGGATGCGACGGTCGACATTTCGCGAGACGACCAGATTCGTTTCTTTGCGCCGACATCGTCGGGACAAACGGGTCTGTTCGAGACCGTGACGGCTGATACGCTGCGGCGAGGCCAGTGGTCGTTTGGCGTTTATTTCAACGACTACGACCTCAGCGCAGGTGAAGCCCAGGATTTTGCGCCGCCATCGGCGCGTGAGTATGACGACCTGAGCTACGACCTTTATCGGTTGAGCGGGTCGATCGGTGTCGGCATCACCGACCGTTGGGAAATCAGCGCCATGGTTCCCTGGGATCGTATCGTCAGCAATGGCGGCGATCGCGTTGGTTTCATCAACGGATTTCTGCATGAGGGTGAGTTCACCGAGACGGGATTGGGCAATGTCCGTCTCGCCACGAAACTCGGCCTCACGCCGAACGATGCGCCGACGCGTTTCGCATTGTCGGCGTTCGTCGATCTGCCGACCGGCGATGACGACAGCGGCATCGCGACCGGTTCGTCGGACTTCGGCATCGGCGCGCACCTGACGCATGGAATGGGCTCTCTCGCCCTGAAGTACGTCATGCGCGGTGATCGCGACAACGACAACGTCGTCCTCGGCACGAGCGACATCTCGATCCCGAATGAGATTCGTCTCGACGCCGGTCTGAACACGCCGATCGGCCTGTTCGGAACGACGAACTGGATCAATGAAGTCAACACGATCTGGTACACCGGTGGCGATCGCGCGCCGGATTCGCCGATCTTCCTCGTCAGCGGTCTGCGCCACTGGTTCGGCACCAGCGGCTGGGCACTGAATGCTGGCGCGCGTTGGAACGTCGCGAAATTCTTCGATGACAACGACGAGTGCCGTTTCACGGAACTCGATGACTGCGGACTCTCGGGTCTCG
>JACZCU010167573.1_pt1 | contig 20015 bp, 17 predicted proteins | sample 8641851 | NCBI WGS metagenome assembly JACZCU01 (sample SAMN15324605, study PRJNA640507) | soil metagenome | isolation source: monocropping sugarcane control | place: China: Luxin town, Laibin City, Guangxi Province | collected 2019-07-25 | depth 10cm m | reverse complement strand
TAAAACGGCGGCCGGAGCCTCAAAACGAGGTCTCCGACCCTCAAAACGGCGCTTCGGTCGGGGAGGGCCTTACCTCTGGATCCGGCATCCCGGTTACCTCGGCTCGTTGCTCTGTCTCAACGGCGTTGCCCTGGCATCGGATAACTGGGTCACGTTTCTCGCCTCGATCATCGTCACGTCGGCCGCGTACGCGTATCGCATTCACGTGGAGGATGAGATGCTCGTCGCCGCGTTCGGCGAGTCGTACGCCGACTACCGGCGCCGGCTCCCTGCACTCATTCCAGGATTTCCGAAACGCCTCAGCGCGGCCTGACTAAAGTTGCCAGGGGAACTCGCCACGCGGCGGATCGGGTGGAGGAGGTGGCGTGGTGGTCGCGGTGGCGACCGGCCTCAGAGATGTCAGCGTCAGCGAAACGAGAAATGTGATGAGCAGGATGGCGCGCATTGCGGTACCTCGACATCAACATACGTTTCGCGTCGTGATTCGATGTCAACGCGCCGTAACGCACCGGTGTCGCTTGCTAGAGCGGCCGCATGGAAGCCGATGGGATGCTCGTCATGTGTGTCGGTGGCTGAATCGGCCAGCTGAGTCGTTCGTCCGCGAACGGACGCTCACCCCGCGATGACGTCCAGCTCGTCGATGATCTCGTTGATCGAGTGGAAGCGGAGGGAGGCGGGGTCGGCGATGAGGGCGTCCAACGCGGGGGTCGTGAAGCCGGCGGCGGTGAGGTGGTCGCGGAGAGGGAGCGCATCGGCGCGGAGCTCTTCGGGGGGATGGGGAAGCGCGGATGCAGACGCGTTCTCCACGAACGTTTGGCGCTCGATGGCGCTGCGGCGGATCTTGAGCTTTGCCTGGAGGGCGCGGATGGTTGCGACGACTTCCGGGGCGAGCGCGGTCAGCTCCTTGAGCGCGATCACGTCGCGCTGCAGCATCTCGACCATCGGCAGAAGCGTCGCGGCGTCGGGCGCGGTGAGCTCTCCCACCGCGCCGACGACGTCATTGAGTGCGAATTCGATCTCGTTCACGGCGGCGGCATTGACGCCGTTCGCCGCGTTCGCGATGGCGTTCGACAGCACGTCCGACCCGAGGCGGATCTGGGAGCGAAGAAACGGATCTTCGATCCCGTCGATCGCGCCGCGGAGCTGGAACAGCGCCGCCTGCATCATCGCAGTCTCCGTCATCCGCGCTTCTCGAGCATGTTCGCGAGGCCGGCGATGATGTCGATCGGGAGCGGGAAGACGATGGTGGTGTTCTTCTCGACGCCGATCTCGGTGAGCGTCTGCAGATAGCGCAGTTGCAGCGTAGTCGGCTCGGTGGCGAGGACTTTCGCGGCGTCGGCGAGGCGCTGCGACGCGGCGAATTCGCCCTCGGCGTGGATCATCTTCGCGCGCTTCTCGCGCTCGGCCTCCGCCTGTTTCGCCATGGCGCGGAGCATCGACTCGGGGAGGTCGACCTGCTTGACCTCGACGTTGACGACCTTCACGCCCCACGGCTCGGTGTGTTGGTCGAGGATCGCCTGGACCTTGATGTTGAGCGTGTCGCGGTGCGCGAGCAGTTCGTCGAGCTCCACTTCGCCGAGGACGGAGCGAAGGGTCGTCTGCGCGAACTGCGAGGTCTGGTAGCGGTAGTCGAACACTTCGACCACGGCACGGCGCGGCTCGATGACGCGGAGGAAGACGACCGCGTTCACCTTCAGTGTGACGTTGTCGCGCGTGATGATGTCCTGCGGCGGGACCTCGAACGCTTCCTGGCGCAGCGAGACGCGCACCATGCGGTCGACCGGTGCGAAGACGAGAAAGATGCCGGGGCCTTTCGCTTCGGGCAAAAGACGGCCGAGGCGGAAGATGACGGCGCGTTCGTATTCGGGAAGGATCTTGATCGACGAGAGAATGTAGATGCCGAGGATGATGATCGCGATCAGCGCGATGCCGGACGGCATGATGAGACCTCCTTAGGACGTGCGGGCGAATTGTACTGCCCGGCTGGGCAGGCCAAGAGCCTGCCCCGACACAGACTCAGCCGGAAATTCGAGTTATTCGTACTTGTTCTGACGCGCGACAAGACGACAGCGGTCGCACGACAAAGGCAAACCTCCGGCGACGGAGGGGCGCAAAGCTCAAGGGTCTCGCGGTAAGAGACAGCCGAGCTACCGAACGTGATCGGGACCGCCAACAACCGAGGAGGTCCTGATGCGTTTGTGGAAAGTTGCGGTCGTGGTCATGTCGTTCGCGTTTCTTGCTGCCGAGGCCAATGCGGCCACGTATTACGTCTCCACCACGGGCAGCGACTCCAGCAACGGCGCGCTCAGCACCCCCTTCCTCACCATCAGCCACGCCGCAGCGGTGGCGCAGCCGGGTGACACCGTCTACGTGCGCGCCGGTGTGTACAACGGCCTCGTCCGTATCTCGTCGAAGGGAACGTCGACGGCGCACATTCGGCTCAGCAACTACCCGGGAGAAAACCCCGTCATCGACGGCACCGGCACGGCGGCGAGCACCGATCTCGTCGTTTTCTCGAACGCGCAGTACGTCGACTTCAGTGGTTTCGAAGTCCGCAACTCGACGCACATCGGCATCTGCGTCTATCCCGGCAGCTTCCTGACGATCAGCGGCAACAACGTGCACGGCTCGACGCGCAACGGCATCTGGGCCGGCTACAGCGCATTCGGATCGACGAGCGACCTCACCATCAGCGGCAACACCGTCTGGAACAACGTGCTCGAGAACCAATACCGCACGATGACCGGAGGCTGGGGACAGGCGATCGGAACGCAGTACGCCAACCGCGTCACGATCAGCGGCAACAAGATCTACCAGAACTACGGCGAGGGAATCGCGTACACGCTCTCCGACGGCGGCACGATCAAGAACAACACCGTCTACGACAACTACAGCGTCGAGATCTACCTCGACAACGCGCAGACCACGACCGTCGACAGCAACCTCGCGTACACCACCGGGAACAGCGGCTACTACCGCGGCGGCTACCCGGCGTCGGGTATCGGCACGGCGAACGAGAGCTACAGCACCTCGAACCCGCTCAACGGGCTCACGATCGTCAACAATATCGTGATGAATTCGAAGTACGGTTTTTATTACAGCAATGAGGCGAACGGCGGCGGGCTGCAGAATGTGACCGTCGCGAACAACACGTTCTACAAAGGCGCCGTCGACCTGCTCTGGATCGCCAGCGCCGCGCACTCGAACAGCTTCGTCGAGAACAACGTCTTCGAGCAGGTCGGAAACGTCATGACCAACGTCGCCGGCTCGGGCGTGACGTACCGGAACAACGACTGGTACGGCGGCACCGCCGGAAGCGCAGCCGGCTCGGGCGACGTCCTCGCCGATCCGCAGCTCGCGAATGCCGGCGGACTCACGGCGGCCGACTACAAGCTGACGGCCGGATCGCCTGTGGTGGCAGCGGGGCTCACGCTCTCGAACGTGACCCTTGACTACTTCGGAGCGCCTCGCGCGGTCGCCTACGACCTCGGCGCGCACCAGCTCGGCACCACGAATGCCGATACGACGGCTCCGTCTGTCCCCTCCTCGCTGACCGCGACCGCGGCGACGAGCAGCGTGATGAATCTCGCGTGGGTCGCTTCGACCGACAACGTCGGCGTCACCGGCTACCAGGTCTTCCGCAACGGCACGCTCCTCGGCACGACCGCACTGCTGACCTACAGCGACAGCGGTCTCGCCGCCGGCACGCAGTACAGCTACATCGTGAAGGCGTATGACGCGGCGGGGAACGTTTCCGCGGCAAGCAACACGGCGACGAGCAGCACGCTGCCGAGCGGCGTGATGACCGGCGGGGCCGACACGATCGCGCCGTCGACACCGACTTCGCTGACCGCCTCCGCGACGAGCTCGAGCGCCATCTCGCTCTCCTGGGGCGCGTCGACGGACAACGTCGCCGTCACCGGCTACCGCATTCTGCGCAACGGCGCGTACCTCACGACCGTGACGAGCACGTCGTTCAACGACTCCGGTCTCGCCGCTTCGACGACGTACACGTATTCGGTGTCGGCGCTCGATTCGGCAGGCAATCAGTCGGGCGTGGCGACGGCGAGCGTGAAGACGCTTTCGGTGAAAAAGCATCGCGCGTCAGCGCACTGAACTTTCCATTTTCGTGGCGGTCATCTTGCACTCTGTGCCGGCGGGTACAGGGATGAGAGATGACCACCTATCACTTCGATTACACGGAATCGCGTCACACGCCACTCGGCATCGTGCTGCAGAACGAAGCACATGCCGGGGCCTACTACTACGACCTTCGCACTCGTAAACCGGTCGCCGCGCGGCTGAAGCGGGCGTTCGACCTGTTGTTCGCCACCGCGCTCGTCACGCTCCTTTCGCCGCTCCTGCTCGTCATCATGGCGCTCATCAAACTGACGAGCCCGGGGCCGATCATCTTCCGGCAGCGGCGCATCGGGTTCCGCGGCAATCAGTTCGACATGTACAAGTTCCGGACGATGTTCAACGGCGCGCATCTGAAGGAGAAAGAGCTCGCCGCGAAAGCGGGCGGCTCGTTCCTGAAGCTGAAGAACGATCCGCGCATCACGCCGATCGGCGGCTTCCTCCGGAAGTACAGCCTCGACGAGCTGCCGCAGCTCTTCAATGTGCTGGAAGGAACGATGAGCATGGTCGGTCCGCGTCCGCTGCTCGTCTCCGATCTCGACAAGCTGCCGCGCCGCAGTCCGCTCAGCCGTTTCTCGATGCCCCCGGGCATTACGGGACTCTGGCAAGTGAGTGGGCGAAGCGATTGCAGTGAGCTGAAACGCATGCAGCTCGACCGGCAGTACGTCTATCGCTGGAGCCTGGCGCTCGACTTCGAGATTCTGCTGCGAACGATTGAAGTGGTGTTCACAGGACGCGGCGCGGTTTGAAAAGACGACAGACGACCCCCTCTGACTCGCAACCATTGACGCTCGCGCCAGACGTGGGACGGACCTCAGTCCGGCCCCCTGGGCGGGCGAAAGGCCGGCCTACGTCGGAAGAGCTCATCCGCATTGCGCGGACGCAGTGGAGGGCGATCGCGATCACGATTGCGATCGCGCTCGTGATCGCGGCGATCATCGCCCTTGCGCTGCCGAAGCGCTACCGCGCCACGGCGGTCGGCGTGGTCGCGCCGCTGACGAACTCGCTGTCACCGTCCGAGGCGTTCCACGGCGTCGAGGCGCTCGACAGGAGGAGCGTCGTCGCGACCGTGGCGGCGCTGCCGTCGACCTCATGGTCGCAGCGACGGGACTACGACATCTCCGCCGCCGTCCTTCCGAACACGAATCTCGTGCGGATCGACGTCGACGCGGATTCGCCGGAGATGGCGGCGAGCGTCGCGAATACGACGCTCAACGAGCTCGGCGCGCAGACGACGTCGATGTTCAAGTACTACGGCCTGACGCCGGTGACGCGCGCCCTGCCGCCCGCGGCCGCCGCCTCGCCGCACCGCGCGCGCATTCTGCTCGCCGGTCTCGTCATCGGGCTCTTCCTTGCTGTAGGAGTCGCATACGTACTTGATGCGCGATGAGCCCCACGGTCCCGCGGTCGGCGCTGAAGTACGGCTTTCCGCTCCTCATTGCGGTCGCCTACACGAACATCTCTGACGTCCTGCTGCGGGCGTTCGGCATCCCGTCGCTGCTGCAGGCGACGGTCCTGCTCGTCGCGATCGTGGTCTACCTCGCGCGCGAGGAGTTGAAGCCGCTCGAGGTCGCCCTCCATCCGGTGACGGTTCTGATGGCGGTCTACACCGCCATTCTCTTCATCAGCAGCGCGTGGGCGGACAACCTCGCCTGGGCCGACTTCCGGATCAGCGAGGCGGTCAAGGGCCTGATCATCATGATCCTCGGCGCGTCGCTCATGTCGACTTGGCCGCGCGTGCGCCTCGCGCTCGGAACGCTCGCGGTCGTCGCGGCATCGTTCGCGACGATCTCCGTCATCCAGATTGCGATGCACGCGCACTATGAGTTCGGCGGCCTGCTCCAGGTGCAGAGCGGGAACATCTACGCCGATGTGAGCCAGTTCCGCGCCGCGGGACCGGTCGGCGATCCGAACTTCTACGGCCAGATTCTTCTGATAGTGTTGCCGCTCGCGGCGTCGCTCGCCGTGACGTCGGCGCACAAGCGGATCCTCTTCGCCTGTGCCGCCGTTGCGATTCTTGCCGGCGTGCTCGTCACCTACTCGCGCGGCGCGATGTTGTCGGTGCTCGCGATGCTGGTGCTCGTGCCGTTCTTCGTGCCGATCCGGCGGCATCTCGTCGTGAAAGCAGCGCTGGCGGCGGTCGTGTTGATGGCGGTCACGCCGTCGACGGTGGTGCGCCGGTTCGACACGGTGACGAACGCCGTGAAGAAGGAGAGCGGAAGTCAGCCGGAGGAGGCGCGCGACGCGTCGGTCGACAAGCGGAAGCTCCTGCTGGCGACCGGCCTGCGGATGTTCGAAGACTCGCCGCTCTTCGGCGTCGGTGCGGGAAACTTCGGCACGCATTACGCGCGCTTTGCGAACGAGGTCGGCTCATCGGCGCCGCAGTACGACGACCCGGGCGACCGGCAATACCCGCACTCGCTCTACCTCGAGCTCGCGGCCGAGAACGGCCTCCTCGGTCTCGCCAGTTTCGCCGCTGCGATGGTTGCGGCGTTCGTCTCGCTCGCGCCGTCGCGGCAGAAGTCGTTCGTGACGGCGGCGATCGCGATCGCGCTCGCCGGTTACCTCGTCTCGTCGCTCTTCCTGCACAGCGCGTATCAGCGCTATCTCTGGCTCCTCCTCGCCTTCGTCCCGGCGATCGAGCGTCTTCGCCGCCGAGAGGAGGTGGCGTGACCGAGGTGCTCGACGAAGTCGCAGCTCCTGCCGCTGAGGGCGGCGCAGTTCCGCAGCTCCGCGTCCGGGCCGCGATCGGCGTCATCGTCACGCGCTTCCCGCAGATCGACGAGACTTCGATCCTGCGCGAGATCAACGAGCTGGAGGAGCGCGGCCAGCCGGTGATGTTGATCCCGCTGCTTCGCGGACGCGGCGGCGTCGTACACGAAGAGGCAAAGCCGTGGGTCCATCGCGCGCGATACATGCCGCTGATGTCGCCCGCCATCGCGATCGCGAACCTCGTCTGCCTCCTGACGCAGCCGCGCCGCTACCTCTCCGTCTTCTGGCACGTCCTGGCGCAGACGATCGGCAAACCGGGTGTCTTCATCCGCTCGATGGCGCTCTTCCCGAAGTCGGTCTACCTTTCGCGCCTCCTCCCGCGCCTCGGCATCAAGCACGTGCACGCACAGTGGGCGACGCATCCGGCGACGATGGCGTACATCATCGGGACTCTCAGCGGCATCACCTACAGCTTCACGGTCCACGGTCCCGACATCTTCACGCACCGGATGCTCATGTACGAGAAGGTGGCCGGCGCGAAGTTCATCCGCTGCGTCTCGACCTTCAACAAGGCGTTTCTCTGCGGTCTTTTCTCCTCGGTGACGGAGAACAAGGTGGACGTCGTGCACGTCGGCGTGAGTCCGGAGGTGTACGCGTCGGGCGCCCCGCACCAGGCGAGAACGCGCCTGCAAATTCTGACGGTCGCCGCACTCAACAAGACGAAGGGTTTCCCGTTCCTCATCGACGCGATCTCGCGTCTGGTGCAGGGAGGCATCGACGTCGACTGCAACATCGTCGGCACCGGCCCACGCCGCTCCGCGATCGAACATTGGGCGAAGGAGTTCGGCGTCGCGGACCGCGTCCACCTCCTCGGCCTGCTCCCGCAGCACGAGATCGCGCGGAAGCTGCACGAGTGCGACGTCTTCGTTCTCCCCAGCATGATCGCTCTCGATGGCTCGATGGACGGTCTGCCGGTGGCGCTGATCGAGGCGATGGCGGCAGGACGGCCGGTGATCGCATCGACGATCTCGGGCATTCCGGAGCTCGTTGAAGACGGCGTCAGCGGATTGCTCGTCGACGCCACGCACGCCGAACGGATCGCGGAGGCGATCCGGAAGCTCGCCGAAAGTCCGGAGCTGCGCGATCGGATGGGACGAGCGGGACAGGAGAAGGTCCGCCGCGATTTCGACATCCACGTGACCGGCGAAAGGTTGATGTCGCTCTTCGACCGGACGGCGCGACCGAAGCAGTCGGTGCAGCAGCAGATCGCGTCGATCGACTGGAGCGAGCTCGGCGCCGTCGCCCTCGGCGTCCGGCGCGTCTACCAACGCCGCGACTCGTTCATCGCCGACGTGACGGTCACCGACGGCGTGGCGCGCCGCGACGTCATCGTGAAGAAGTACCTCGATCGCTCGGGAGAGCCGCGCGTCGCGTCCCTCCGGGTCCAGCACGAACACGCGATGCTGCTGCGCATGCGCTCCGAGATGATGTTCAGCGTCACGCATCGGGGCACCGTCTACACCGTCCCGCGCGTGCTGCTGTTCGACGAGCGCCGCTCGACGCTCGTGCTCGCCCGCGCGCGCGGACAGTCGATTGCGTCGATGCTGCGCCGGACGCGCGGCGGCAACGGATCGGCCGGCCGTCTCGCGCCGGCTATGCGCCGCGCTGGGATGTGGCTGCAGTTCATGCACGATCAGACGCGGACGGACGGCGACGGCCGCGCGTCCTTCAACACGGTCATCCGCGAGGCGGAGCGCGATCTCGCGCTCGCCGCGGCGGTCGACTGGCCGGTCCGCCAGTTCCACGGCGTGATCCTCGCCCGGCTGCAGAGCCTCGAGGCGGCGATGGGCGATCGGCGGTGGTGTTCCGTGGCCCACCACGGCGACTACGCGCCGTCCAATATCTTCATCGGCGAGAGCAGGGTCGACGTGGTCGGCTTCGACGACTCGCGCGACGGGCTGCCGCTGGAGGACGTCGCGCACTTCCTCCTTCACCTCCGGTTCGTGTCGCGGCATCACGCCGAGCTGGCGCGTTCGTTCCTCGACGGCATCGGGACAGTAGACGCCGAGGAGCTGAAGCTCTTCACGCTGGTGCGGGCGCTCCAGCTTCTCGCGCGAGGCAGCGCGACCTCGGCCGAGCTGGCGCGCTCGCGCCGGAACCGGAACGCCCTCCGCCGCGCGATCATGGAGACGCTGACGTGACGCAGCAGCGCCACGGCATCGGCCGCGCCACCGCGCGTGCCGCTGTCTGGGCGTTTACGTCGGCCACCGGCGCAAAGGCGGTAACGCTGATCGGCCTCGCGCTGCTGGCGCGCATGCTCGCGCCGCACGAGTTCGGTCTTCTCGCGTTCGCGATGGCGTACATCACGTATGCGGAGACGATCGGCGACCTCGGCTCGGGTGTCGCGCTCATCTACTGGCCCGACCGGCGGGACGAGGCGGCGCAAGTCACGTTCATCACGAGCGTGATCACCGGGATCGTCTGGGTGGCGATCACCATCGCGCTCGCGCCGTACGTCGCCGCGTTCTTCCGGGCCCCCGCGGGAGAGCCGATCGTGCGCGCGCTGGCGTGGACGTTCCTCATCCGCTACCTCGGCCGGACCCACGATGCGCTGGCGCAGAAGGACATGCGGTTCGGCGCGCGCGCCGTGCCGGAGCTGGCGCTCGCGGCGGTGAAGGCGGTGGTCGCGATCATCCTCGCGTACTTCGGGTTCGGCGCGTGGAGCCTCGTCTGGGGGCAGCTCGCCGGGCAGACGATCTGGACGATCGCGCTTTGGTTCATCGTGCCGTGGCGTCCCTCCATGACGTTGCCGCTCGATCTCTTCCGGCCGATGCTCGCGTACGGCCGCGGCATCACGCTCGTGAACATCCTCAACGCGATCGTCGCCGACGCCGACCTCACCATCGTCGGCCGGTACCTCGGCGTGACGATGCTCGGCATCTACCAAATGGCGAGCAAGATCCCCGACACGATGGTGATCGTCGCGCTCTGGGCGGCGAGCCAGGTGCTCTTCCCGGCTTTCTCGAAGCTGCACGCCGCGGGTGACGGCCGGCTGCAGGACGCCTATCTGATGGCGAGCCGCTACGTCTCGGCGGTGACGGTGCCGGCGTCCCTCGGCATGTTCTTTCTAGCGAAGCCGATCATGCTCGCCTGCTTCGGCAAACAGTGGATCAGCGGCGCGCCGATCCTGGCGCTGCTGGCGCTTTACGTCGGCTGCGGCTCGCTCAGCAATCACGTCGGCAACGCGCTCAAGGCGACGGGCCGCGCATCGCTGCTCGCAGCGCTTGCGGTCATCAAGGCGTGTCTGATGGTGCCGTCGCTGATCGTTGCGGCGCACTACAGCGCGGCGGCGGTCGCGGGAACGCTCGCCGGCGTCAGCGCGGTGACGACGATCATGATGCTCGTCGTCGGTTCGCGGATTCTCTCGATCCCGCTCACCCGAACCGCAAAGGCGTTCGCTCCGACGTTCGCCGCAGGCGCGGTGATGTCGCTCGCCCTGGCTACCTGGCAGCCCGGCAACCTCATCCTCGCCGTGATCTACGGCGCCGCGATCTACGCGATCTCGCTCCATCTCATCGACCCGCAGCTCGTGCGCTGGGTGGTCGAGAACCTCTTCAAGCGCCGCCCGACGCCGGCGCCGGCGCAATGAAGTTCCGGCAGATCGACCGCTTCGTCGTCGACGTCGACTCGGCCGAGGCCGTTCGGTACTTCAATCGGTCGCTGCGCGTGCCGTGGTCGCAGGCGGCGCGGCTGCTGACGCGATTTCCGTCGCTGACACGATTTCTCGGGAGCGAGGCGCCGGCGCAGGACGCGCCGGTCGTGGTCACCGACTACCCCGACAGCCGGCGCCGCCGCACGGTGAAGTTCATCCTCCCGGCAAGCGTCATCAAGATCCGCGAGCTCCCGGCCGAAGGGGCGTCGCTGGCGGTCGAGGCGACGGCGTGCGACCGCGTGCACCGGCTCTTGCCGCGCTCCACGCCGCGCGTGATTCGTTTCGAGCAGACGAAGGACGCGGAGATGCTCATGCTGACGGCGCTCCCGGGGGTCTCGGCGTACGTCGCGATGCAGCAGGCGTTCATGCCGTCGCGGCTCGCCGGACGGCACTTCGCGGCGGCGGCGCACTGGCTCGAGGAGTTCCGGCGCGTCCTCCCCGGCGCCTCGCACGGCGACTTCTGGGCGCAAAACCTGCTCATTACCGAGGGGGGAGAGGCCGGCGTCGTCGACTGGGAACGGTTCGACGACGGAGGGGCACCGGACGCCGACCTCTTTCATTTTCCACTCACGTACGGGTTGAACTTTCGATGGAGACGCGGCGCGACGGACGAGGAGAAGTTCGCGAAGACTTTTCTGGAGCGGAACCCTGTCTCGCTCGCGGTGCGGAGCTACCTGTCGCGCTTCAAGACGACGTCGAGCGATTTCCTCTGGTTTCTCGAGAGCCGGCATCCGAGCCTCGCGAACGTGTTCAGCCGCGCCAGCGAGTCCGTCTTCTCTGGCTGATCGACTCGTTCAACATGGGAGGCGCCGAGTCGCTGGTGACGCCGTTCTTACGCGGCATCGATCGCGACCGCTACGAGGTATTCGTATGCTGTCTGACGACCATCGGCGACAACATCAATGCGCGCGACCTCGACGTCGTGAACCTCGGCGCACGCAACCTGCGCGACGTTCGCGCGTTTCGGCGCCTGCTGCGCTTCATCCGCGACAACCGGATCGATCTCATTCACGCGCACCTCGCCTACGCCGCGACCTGGGCCGCGCTCGCATCGCGGATCACCGGCGTGCCGTCGGTTGCAACGCTTCACGTCGCGCCGCCTGCACGAGGGTTGTCGCGGCTTCGCGACCGGCTGATGCGATTCGCGCTGCGCCGCTGGTCGTCGCGGGTGATTGCCGTGTCGGACGCCCTGCGCCGCCAGTACGGCGATGATCGCTTTCTCGTCGCGCACAACGGAATTGACGTCGACCGCTTCGCGGGCTCGCGCGAGGAGAGCCGTGAGCGGATCGCGCGAGAGTTCGGGATTCCGCGCGACGCGAAGATCGTCGTCACGGTCTCCGTGCTGCGCGAGGGAAAAGGTGTCGAGGTGCTCCTTCGCGCCTTTGAAAGCGTCGACGACGCGTGGCTCCTGATCATCGGCGACGGACCAAAACGCGAGGAGTGGCAGCGCCTCGCGAAGAGCGACCGCATCCGCTGGGCGGGGTTCCGCCGCGACGTGAACGAGCTTCTTCCCGGCTGCGATCTCTTCGTTCTCGCCAGCTTCGAAGATGCGTTCCCGACCGTGCTGCTCGAGGCGATGGCGGCGGGGCTGCCTGTGGTCGCGTCACGCGTGGGAGGCATCCCGGAAATCACGGTCGAAACGCTGGTGCCGCCCGGCGACGCGCGCGCGCTCGCGAACGCCGTCCGCGACCTCCTGGCCAACGACGAGCGGCGTCGCGCAATGGGTGAGGCCGCGCAACGACGAGCACGCGAGCGCTTCTCGACGGCTGCCTGGATCGCGCGCCTCGAGCAGATCTATGAAGATTGTCGTCATTGAATTCGCCGGCAAAGGAGGGATGATCCACTACGTCTTCCAGCTCTGCCGTGCGATGGCGGAGGCGGGAGCCGAGGTCACGCTCATCACCTCGAAGCAGTTCGAGCTCGCGTCGCTTCCGCGCAACTTCGACGTCCAGCCGACGATCGATCTGTGGGATCCGAAGGCGAACGACGCGGGCCCGATCTTGCGCAAAGTCCGCCGCGTGGGCCGCGCGATTCGCTATTACATGCAATGGCTGCGCGTCATCCGGCGCGTCGCGGCGCTGAAGCCGGACGTGGTGCAGGTTGGCGATATCCCGTTCCCGCTCGACCTCCTTCCCCTCCGCCTCCTGCGGCGAAAGGCGCCGCTTTTCGCCGACATCTGCCACAACGTGAATCCGTTCGACACCGCCGGCGGCTTCGGCCGATCGCGCTGGAAACGGTTCTTCTACAAGCGCATCTACCGGCTCTTCGACATCGTCTTCGTCCACTTCGACCGGAACGCGGCGGAGTTCGCGAAGTTCTTCGGCAGCCGGCGAACGGCCGTGATCAAGCACGGCAACGAAGCGCTCTTCGAGGAGCTCCGCGATCCGGCGATCGACGGCGCCGCGTTGCGAACGCGCCTGCGCATCGGCAATGAGCCCGTGGTCCTTTTCTTCGGGACGCTCTCGCACTACAAGGGAGTCGATGTCCTCGTCGAGGCGTTCCCGCGCATCCACCGCGAAACCGGCGCACGCCTCGTTCTTGCCGGTTATCCCCTCCCCGACTTCGTCGTACCGCCTCAACAAGACTTTTTGACGTTGGTACCGGAGTACATCCGCTCGGAAGAGGTCGCCGCATGGATGGAGCTCGCGAGCGTGATGGTCTTTCCGTATCGCGACATCTACCAGAGCGGAGCCATTCACGTCGCGCAGACGTTCGGCGTACCGACGGTCGCAAGCGCCGTCGGCGCGATGCAGGACGTCGTAGAGCACGAGGTCTCGGGTCTCCTCGTCCCTCCGGAAAATGCAGCCGCGCTCGCCGAGGCGGTCATCCGGCTGTTGAAGGAGCGCGAGCTGGCGGCGCGGCTCGGGTCGCGCTTCGCCGCCGATGCGCGCGGAGCGTTCTCATGGAGAACGAACGCGGAGACGATTCTCGCGGCGTATCGCCGTGGTCCCTCTTTTGCTCCCTGACGCCGCCGTGAACTACAGACGAATTCGCCTTGCGCTGGCCATCGCTTTCATCGGGGCGCTCGTCGCGACGGCGGCGTATGCGCAGCCGCACGGCACGAGCCAACCGGGGGAGTCACGCTCCGAGCTGAAGATTCTCGGCTACCACTTCGACAACTTCTTCCAGGTCACCAGCCCCGTACCGGAGACGAACGTCAACGCGCTCGCTGCGGAGTACCGCTTCGCATACCGGCCAACCGTAAGCCCCACAGAGCTGTTCGCGCACGTGAACGGCATCGACTACAACGCCAGCGGGTTGTCGACGAGCTATGGCGCGCGCGTCGGTTTGAACCATATCGGAAAGAATGACGACTTCAAGGTCTACCTCGACCGGCAGCAGCACCGGCCATCGTTTGAAGTCGGCAACACGTTCGGCCAGGCGAACCAGACGATGCTCAGCGCCGAATATGACCACCATTTCGGCGACTGGCAGCTCGGCGGCGAGGGGCAGCGGCAGTTGCAACGGTTCCCTTCCGACTCGCGACGCAACAACGACTACAACGAGCTGGGCCTGATGGCACGCTACAAAGGCTTCGGCTGGCAGTTCACGCCGGAAGCCGGCGTGTGGGACGGCAAGCGGTCGGTCAACGATGCGAACGAGACGTATCGCGAGACCGGGTTCTACGTGCAGGGCGCTTACATCCCGACGCCGAACGTCTACCTCAGCCTGCAGCTCTTCGACCGTGTGCGTGACTATTCGAACGTCTCCCGCCACGAGCGAAGGCCGGGGCTGTCAGGGGTGGTCGATTTCAAGACATCGCCCCGGCTTTCGTGGCTGATCTACTACACGCTCGAGCGCGTGCGGGCCTCGGTGCCGGATGACCATTTCAATGACGATCTGATCATCTTCGGCCCCGAGATCCATTTCTAAGGCTGCGTCACAAAGACCTCGTCGACGCACATCGAGCCGTCGCCGAGTTGCGGGTCGCGCGGGAACGCGAGAACGAGCTCGCTCACCGTCTCGTTCGGGTGCACGTTGTTCAGAGTCACCGGGGCCGCGTCGCCTACCGTCAGCGAGACCGTTCCGGGCGAGCTCCACGACAACTGGACCTTGGTCCACCCCGACGGCACGTTCACGAATGCGGAGCGCGCCTCGACCGAGTTGTCGGACGCCTGCTGCACGAGCCGGAGCTGCTTGCCGGAGGGCGTAACGTTCATCTCGACGACCGCAAGACGCTGGTTCGTGCCGCTCGGCATCTGGTGGTTCTGGAGCGCGATGAACGTGACGGGAAGGTTGAGCGGTCCGGTCACGCCGTCGGCATTGATGTAAGCGCTCGCCTGAACGGCGCTGAGACCGTTGTTGGTCGGCGCGAAGTTGCGTGCGATCTGCACGCCGTCGGCGCCGGACATCTCGAGTCCAGCCGGCCCTTCATGCGCACAGGCCGCCGTCAACTTCGCCTCGCCAACAGTGCCGTCCCACCCCGGCAACGGGACGTTGGTCGGTTGCGAGCAGTTGAACGTCTCCTCGGTTTTCACGTTGGTCGTCACGGGATCGTACGGTTGCGGCTGACCGCTGCTCAGACGGTCGAGCACGTTGCGTGTCATCTGGGTGACGACCGGATCGATTCCGAGCACGGAGGCCCAGTCGCGCGTGCCGGCGTTGAAAACCGTTCCGCCTGCCGCATTGGTGTATGTGCCGATTACACCATGGCCGTACTCGGACGGCGTTGTCGCGAGGATGTGGAAATTGAGCGGTGTGCCGTCGGAGCCGTCCACACTCATGTTGAGCGGATCGGTCGCCGAGCAGTTGTAGCGCGTTCCGTCGACCTCGAGGCCGGACGCGCCTGCTCCGAATGTGCTCCCCTTGGCGGCGTTGGTGTTCTGGAAGGCCCAATTGTTCGGGTCGGCGACGGTGTACCCGACGCGGTCGGCCAGCGGCTTCGTCTCGAAGACGTTCGGATCGTCGACCTTGTTCGCATAGCCGCCTGAGCGATAAGAAAGACCGAAAATCGAGTTCGCGGGGTTATAGACCGGCCACGCGTACCAATTCGTCGTCGCGAGCGAAGGGGTCGACGAGGCCACCGGGTCGATGGTCGCGTCCTTATAGACGACGAGCGTCCGGCCGGAATTCGTCAACCTCGACTGGAACCACATGTTGTTGCCGGCGAACAGAGCGATGTGGCCGCCATTCCGGCTGAACGCCTCGACGTTCTGCCGCGCCGTCGCGGTCCAATACTCGTCGTGACCGACGATCACGAGCAGCTTGTAATGCGAGAGAAACGACGGATCCTCCAGGTCGCTGTCGGTTGCGACCTCGAACCGCCGTCCTTCCGCGCTCATCCAGTTCACGAAGGGCATTTCCCATAGGCGGAACATGCCGAGCCCGTTCTGGTCGTCATAAGGACGGTCGAAGGAGAGCGTCGTGGCGCGGTCGGGTGAATCGGTCGGGTATGTCGACTTGCCGCCGTAGGCGTTATAGGCCTGATACGTATTCGTCGGCTGGACGACGACAATCGGCGACATCGAGCCGGGGTTTGCCGCTTTGACGACGAAGATGATGTGCTTCGGCCCATTGAAGGTCGTAAAGCGCGCGTCGTAATAGCCGCTCGGCCAGTTCGGCGGTATGTACAGCGTCTGCGTGGCGTGCCAGCCGCAGCCGTTCGCCCAATTTCCGGTGCAATCGGTTTGAGGCGAGACGAGGTTGGGCAGCGTCGTCATCGTGACGTCCGGATTTGCGAGATTCACGACGGTCACGGTGAACGGGTTGATCTTGTTGGAGATGTAGAACGTGATGAACCCGCCTTGCGCCACACTCGTCGCGTCGGCGTAACCCCCCTCCGCAAATGAATGCGTCTCGACTTCGGGAGCTCCGGGATCGAACGGGAGGACGGCGCGATGGCGTTGTGCGAACAGCGGGGTCGTGGCGAGCAGTGTGATGAAGAGAAGAGTGAATTTTCGCGGATGAATGGGAGTCATGTTCCTCTCGACTGACTGCCCACCGCATAGTGCAATCGGTCTGCCGGTATGTGGCGGGGCGATTGCTAAACCGAGCGGCGGGACATGAGCGCACTCGCATCCGTCGATCTCAATGAAACCACTCCGCAAACACAGCCTCAGCAGGCACCGATCGCCGTGCTGATGTCGCGCTTTCCGTCGGTCACCGAGACCTTCATCCTTCGCGAGATGATCGAGATGGAACGGCAGGGGATGCCGGTCCGCGTCGTCTCGATGATCAAAGAGACGCCGCCCGTCCTCCACGACGCCGTCAAGCCGTGGATCCCGCGGGCGCTGTTCACGCCGTTCATGTCAGCGCACGTCGTCGCGGCGAATGTCCGGATGCTTGCGCGACGACCGCTCCGTTATCTCTCGCTCCTCGTGCGGCTGATCGCCGGCACGATCGCGCGGCCGCTCACGCTGCTGAAGACGCTCGCGATTTTTCCGAAGTCGGTCGCCATCGCGGAGCAGCTCGAGCGCGAGGACGTCCGGCACGTCCACGCGCACTACGCTTCCTTTCCCGCAACCATGGCGCTGATCATCGCGACGCTCGGCCGCGGAATCACCTTCAGCATCACGGTTCACGCGCACGACATCCAGGTCGACCGGTCGCTCCTGCGGTGGAAGTTGCGGGAAGCGCGCTTCGTCCGCTCGATCTCGGACTTCAACCGGCGGTTTCTCGAGAGGCTCTATCCGTCGGAGGCGCGAGGGAAGATCTACGTGATTCACGTCGGCATCGAGCCGGAGCAGTACGCGAGCGTGCCGCCGCCGCAAGGCATTCCGAAGCTCCTCTGCGTCGCGGCGCACAAGCCGTACAAGGGGTTGCCGTACCTCATCGAGGCGTGCCGGATCCTCCGCGACGAAGGCGTTCTGTTCCATTGCGACATCGTCGGGCACGGCCCAATGCGCGACGAGCTGGCGGCCATGATCCGCGAGCGGGGGCTCGAAGAGGACGTCGTGCTCGCGGGGCCGCGGCCGCAGGAAGAAGTCGGGCGGATGATGTCGGAGGCTGCGCTCTTCGTCCTTCCGAGCATCGTGGCGCCCGACGGACAGATGGAGGGGATTCCAGTCGCGCTCATGGAAGCGCTCGCGAGCGGGCGGGCGGTCGTCAGCACGACGCTGTCGGGCATCCCGGAGCTGGTCGAGAACGGCGAGAGCGGGCTGCTCGTCGCACCTGCTGACGCGACCGCTTTCGCCGATGCGATTCGTACGCTACTTGCGGAGCGGGAGCGTGCGCGCGCGATGGGCATGCATGGGCGTGAGAAGGTTCGCGCCGAGTTCGATCTGCGAGATTGCGTCCGTCGCCTTGTCGGGCTCCTCGAGGCCGAAAACCGAGGGATGTGATGGTCTACGCCTTCTGGTCGGCCCTCGGCGTCTGTATCTATATCTACTTCGGTTACCCGGCACTGCTCTGGGTCCTCAGTCGGGTGCGCCGGCGTCCGGTCGCCGAAGCCGACGTGACGCCGTATGCGACCTTCGTCATTCCGGCGTACAACGAGGAGCGGAATATCGCAGCGAAGGTCGAGAACACGCTCGGACTCGACTACCCACCCGAGCGGATCGAAGTGCTCGTCGTCTCGAACGGTTCGACCGATCGGACGAACGACATCGTTCGCCGGTTCGACGATCCGCGCGTCCGGCTGATCGCGCTCGAACAGCCGGGGAAGATGGAGGCGCTCAACGAGGGTGCCCGCGGCGCGCGCGGCGAGATCCTCGTCTTCACCGACGCCGACTTCTTCCTCGATCGTCACTCGCTACGAACGATCGCGCGCAAGTTCGCCGACCCGGAGGTGGGCGGCGTCTGCGGAACGCGCGGCAGCGGCATGCAGCGCGACGGCGATGCGACGGGGGAAGGCGAAGGGATGTACGGCCGCTGGGATCGCTGGCAGAAAATTCGGGAGAGCGAGATCGGAAGCGTCTTCGCCGCGGACGGCCTGTTGTACGCGATCCGGAAAGAGCTGTACGTCCCGATCGCGGACCCCGCGCAAGCGGACGACATCGCGATCTCCGCGCGCGTCGTGCTCCAGGGCCGCCGCCTCCTCTTCGAGCCGGAGGCGACGGCGTGGGAGCGGTCGACGGTCCGTGCGAACGAGGAGTTCCGGCGCAAGGTGCGCGTGACGAATCACTCCGTCCGCGCGCTGCTCAACCTCCGGTCCGGGCTCGTGACGCGCGGCTTCTACTCGGTCGAGCTCCTCTCGCACAAGCTCGTGCGGCACTTCATCCCATTCTTCCTCGTCACGCTCTTTCTCGCGAGTATCGCGGTCGTACGTCGCGGGCCGATATACGTGCTCGCGCTCGCCGGACAGTTGGCCGTGTACGGATTGGCGGCCGCGGGAGCGTTGCTGCGCGACCGGACGATCGGACGCATGAAGCTCCTCGCCGTTCCGTACTATTTCTGCTTCGTGAATGCCGCGGCGCTCTTCGGGGTGCTCGCGATTCTTCGTGGACAGAAGACCAGCGCTTGGGATAATCGCGCTCGTGCCGACCGCGCGTCAGCCCCTTCACGATGAGCAGCAGATCCGCGAGCTGATCGCCGCTCACGGCCGGTGGTGGCATCAGATCGAGGTCGCGCCCGGCATCGTCACGCCCGGCGACGACTCGAATCGGATGAAGCTGCCGATCCTCGACGAGCTCGGCCTCTCTCAATCGCTGAGCGGACGTCGTGTCCTCGACATCGGCTGTTCGGACGGTTTCTTCTCCTTCGAAGCGGAGAAGCGTGGCGGCGAGGTTGTGGCGATGGACTTCGTCCCGGAGAGTTACACGGGGTTCGCCACGGCGCGCCGCATCCTCGACAGCCGGGTGATGTATCGAATGGACAATGTCTACAACCTCAACCCCGAGGACTACGGAACGTTCGATGTCGTTTTTTTCATGGGCGTCCTCTACCACCTGCGCAAACCGCTCGCGGCGCTCGATTCGATCCGCAGCGTCATGAAGGCGGGCGGCGAGCTGTACGTCGGCACGATGCTGATCGACGAGTACGTTCAGTTGCCCGACGGAAGTGTCACGACGCTGGAGGCGCTGAATCCTGTGCTGCGAAACGTCCCTCTCTGGCAGGCATACCCGGAAGACTCGCTCAACGGCGATTACACGAACTGCTTCGCGCCGAACATGGCGGCGCTACGGGCGGCGTTGACCGAGGCGGAGTTCGACGTCGCGAATACCAAGATCGTGTCGATGGGCGGCTACGTGAGGGCAATCGCAAGCAACAATCCGAAAGCGGCGAAGTACCAGCGGCTCGACGGCCGGCTGGAGAAGACTCCCTTCGATCCTGACGTCCCCTACTTCCTCGACGAAGAGGGAAGCGTCCACTCGATCACCGGGAAGAAGTAGTGCGGAGCCACTCGACCGTTTCGGCGATGCCGTCGCGGAGCTTGACGAACGCCGGCACGCCGCCTTCCGTTCGCAGCTTCGCCGCGTCGAGCACGCTGCGCATCTGTTCGCCGGGTTTGGCAGGGCCGTGTTCGGCGTCGCGATCGAAGCCGGTGGCGCGGCGCAGCTCGTCGAACAGCTTGTTG
>JACZCU010000530.1_pt1 | contig 20048 bp, 16 predicted proteins | sample 8641851 | NCBI WGS metagenome assembly JACZCU01 (sample SAMN15324605, study PRJNA640507) | soil metagenome | isolation source: monocropping sugarcane control | place: China: Luxin town, Laibin City, Guangxi Province | collected 2019-07-25 | depth 10cm m | reverse complement strand
GGGGCCGGCTCTCAGCCGGCCCTTGGTGCGGCTGAGAGCCGCACCCTACACGGCCTTCCGATCCTTCAGCTTTGCCACGATGTAGTCGCGGTTCATGCGCGCGATGAAGTCGACCGAGATGCCCTTCGGGCAGACGGCCTCGCACTCGCGGAACATGGTGCAGCTTCCGAAGTACTGCTCCATGACGTCGACCATCTTCAGCACGCGCTCGTAACGTTCCGGCTGGCCCTGCGGCAGCAGCCCGAGGTGCGAGATCTTCGCGGCGGTGAATAGCTGGCCTGCGCCGTTCGGGCACTGCGCCACGCACGCACCGCACTGAATGCACTCGGCGGCGTCCATGGCGCGTTCCTGGATCAGCTTCGGGATCGGCGTGTCGTTCGCCTCCGGCGCGCTTCCGGTGTTCACCGAGACGTACCCGCCGGCCTGGATGATCTTGTCGAGCGGGCTGCGGTCGACGATGAGGTCCTTGACGACCGGGAACGCGCGCGCGCGCCACGGCTCGACGACGACTTCGTCACCGTCTTTGAAGTGGCGCATGTGGAGCTGGCACGTCGCCGTCTTGCCGATCGGGCCGTGCGCGACGCCGTTGATCATCATGCCGCACGAGCCGCAGATGCCCTCGCGGCAGTCGTGCTCGAAGTGAATCGGCTGCTCGCCCTTCGCGATCAACTCTTCGTTGACGATGTCGAGCATCTCGAGGAAGGACGCGTCCGGCGAGATGTTCTTCGCGGCGTACGTCTGGAACGATCCCGCGGCGTCGCGTGAAGCCTGCCGCCACACATGGAGTGTCAGGTCCATTATTTATAGCTCCTCGTCGCGAGCTTCACTTCTTCGTAAGCGAGCGGCTCCTTGTGGAGGCGCGGCGCGCTTCCTTCGCCGGTGTACTCCCATGCGGCGACGTAGAGGTATTTCTCGTCGTTGCGCTCCGCCTCGCCGTCGGGCGACTGGTACTCGACGCGGAAGTGGGCGCCGGCCGACTCGTCGCGGTCCAGCGCGTCGACGCACATGAGCTCCGCGAGCTCGAAGAAGTCGGCGACACGGCCCGCCTTCTCCAGCGCCTGGTTCGGCTCCTCGTTCGTGCCGAGGACCTTCACGTCGCGCCAGTACTGGCCGCGAAGGTCGCGGACCATCTGCATCGCTTTCTGGAGTCCCTCTTTGCTGCGGGACATGCCGCAGTACTCCCACATGATCGAGCCGAGCTCGCGATGGTAGGAGTCGACGCTGCGCGTCCCCTTCGCGGCGAGCAGTTTCGCCACGCGGTCGTTCACGTCTTTTTCGGCGGCCTTGAACTCCGGCCGGTCCGCCGCCACCTTCTTGCCCAACTGCGTGGCGAGATAGTCGCCGATCGTCACGGGGAGGACGAAGTAGCCGTCGGCGAGCCCCTGCATCAGCGCGCTGGCGCCGAGGCGGTTCGCGCCGTGATCGGAGAAGTTCGCCTCCCCGATGACGTACAGGCCGGGGATGGTCGACATCAGGTTGTAGTCGACCCAGAGTCCCCCCATGGCGTAGTGAGGCGCCGGGTAGATACGCATCGGCGTCTCGTACGGATCTTCCGCCGTGATGTCGTGGTACATCTCGAAGAGGTTGCCGTAGCGCTCTTCGATGATCTTTTTGCCGAGGCGTTTGATGGCGTCCGCGAAATCGAGATAGACGCCGCGGCCGCTCGCGCCGACGCCGCGCCCGTCGTCGCACGCTTCCTTTGCGGCACGCGAGGCGATGTCACGCGGCGCGAGATTGCCGAAGCTCGGGTACTTCCGCTCCAGGTAGTAATCGCGCTCGCTCTCCGGGATCTGGCTCGGCGGACGCTTGTCGCCCTTGGTCTTCGGGACCCAGATGCGGCCGTCGTTGCGCAGCGACTCCGACATCAGCGTGAGCTTCGACTGGAAGTCGCCCGTCTGCGGGATGCACGTCGGGTGGATCTGCGTGTAACACGGGTTCGCGAAGCAGGCGCCGCGCTTGTGCGCACGCCAGATGGCCGTCGCATTCGACGCCTTCGCGTTGGTCGAGAGGTAGAAGACGTTGACGTAACCGCCGGTGCCGAGGACCACCGCATCGCCCGCGTGCGACTCGATCCGGCCATTGTTCAGGTTGCGGGTGACGATCCCCTTCGCCTGTCCGTCGACGAGCACGACATCGAGCATCTCGTAACGGTTGAACATCGTCACGTTGCCGAGGGCGATCTGACGTTCCAGCGCCTGGAAAGCGCCGAGGAGGAGCTGCTGCCCTGTTTGGCCGCGGGCGTAGAACGTACGCGACACCTGCACGCCGCCGAACGAGCGGTTCTCGAGGAGGCCGCCGTACTCGCGCGCAAAAGGCACGCCCTGCGCGACCGCCTGGTCGATGATGTCGACCGACAGCTCGGCGAGGCGATGGACGTTCGCTTCGCGCGAACGGTAGTCGCCGCCTTTGATGGTGTCGTAGAACAGGCGGAAGACCGAGTCGCCGTCGTTCTGGTAATTCTTCGCGGCGTTGATGCCGCCCTGCGCGGCGATGGAGTGCGCCCGCCGCGGCGAGTCGTGGTAGACGAAGCACTTGACGCGGTACCCGAGCTCACCGAGCGTTGCCGCCGCCGATGCGCCCGCGAGGCCCGCACCCACCACGATGATGTCGTACTTCCGCTTGTTCGCCGGGTTCACCAGCTTGCAGTGGGATTTCGAGTACTCCCACTTCTGCGCCAGCGGTCCGGGAGGAATCTTGCTGTCGAGTTCCATCAGATCGTCCTAATGAAGGATTCCGGCGAGCACCGCCACCGGCATCGAAATGTTGCCGGCCGTGATGATCACGGCGAATGCAACGGCGAAGTAGCGGCGCCAGAGGTTGAAGCGCTGATGATTCAGGCCGAGGGAGTTAAACATCGACCAGAGGCCGTGGTAGAGGTGCAGCCCCAGCGCCAGGTTCGCGATGATGTAGATCGCCGCGATCCACCACACCTGAAAGCCGGCGACGACGTTGTGGTAGACGTCGCCTTCGATGAACTGCACGTTCGCCGGCGTCACATGCACGCCGAACGTCAGGTGCAGCAGGTGGTAGATGATGAACAGCAGGATGATGACGCCGCCCCAGCGCATCGTCCGCGCCGCGTACGAGGCGGCCTCGTAGTCGCGGACGCGATACGCCGAAGGCCTCGCGGCGCGATTCATCAGCGTGAGCTGCGTCGCCGCCTGGATGTGCAGCCAGATTGCAACGAACATCACGACCCGGACGACCCACAACAGAGCGCTGTTCGGCATCGCCGGCGCCCCCATCGTTCGCAGCCACGCGGCATATGTGTTCAGATGCTCGGCGCCGAGGAAGATCTTCAGGTTGCCGAGCATGTGGCCGACGATCCAGCCGAACATCAGCACACCGGTCACGGCCATGACCGCCTTCTTGCCGATGGCAGAGCGGTAGAAACTCCCGATCCACGTCATAGACGGATCGTATCAAGCTCCGACACATGACAGAAGTCATGGTCGTCACCCAGGCATCCGGCACTGCCGTACTGACATCGCCGGGCCGATCGTGTAGGGCGCTAGGGAGAAGGGTTGGTGGTGATCCATTTCCGGACCTCGTCGCGCGCGCGCAGGCCGCTCTTCTCGACGCCCGCCGGGAAGAACTTCTTGTACGGGCTGACGTTCGCGAGGTAGTCGGTCGTCGCGACGCGGTAGGCGGATTTCGCGGCCGGGATCGGCCGCGTCACATCGAGGCTCTCCCCCTGGAACGCGAGCAGTGCGTCGAACTGCTCTTTCGTCAGCGTGGCGACGACGATCTCGTTGTCGTACGGCATCGCGGCCCGGAGCAGTTCCATCGTGATCGCACCGCGAGGCAATGGCTGGCGGAAGCTACTCGTCGTCGAGATCGCGAGGTCGGCGTGCACGGCGTCGCGCATCAGCTCCACCGTCTTGGCCCCGAGCTCTGCGAGCGTCAGCGGCTTGGCAAGCTTGCCGATTGTCTCGAACAGCGGCGCGAAGTGCGGGTCGCGCTCGAGGTCTCGCTCCATTGCCGCGACGCGGCTCGCGACGACAGGATCGGGAACGACCTTGCTGTCGACGCGCACGAGGCGGCCACTGACACCGGTCAGCTTCTTCCCGTCGAACGTCAGCGTCACGCGGCTGATGTACGTCAGGTATTGGCCCGGCGAAATGAACCACGTCTTCGTGCCGGGGATCTGCGCCAGCTCTTCTTTCAAGTGTCCGTGCGTGCCGAAGATGACGTCGATGCCGGGGACGGCGCGGGCCAGTTCGTCATCTTCGCCTTTGTATTCATGGCCGATCATGACGACGACGTCCGCCCGCTTGTGCAGTTCCTCGACCGCCTTTCGCGCTGCGGCGACGCGGTCGGTGAAGGTCATCCCTTTCGTCAGCGATGCGAAGTCGCTTCCGGCGACGGCAAAGACGCCGACGCGAATCCCCTTGCGGACGATGACGGTCGACGCGTCGAACCCATCCGTGTTCGCGCTGAGGATCGGATAGCGAATCTCTTTTCGGCAGTCGTTGAACACGTCGGTGCCGTAGTCAAAATCGTGATTGCCGAGCGCCATCGCGTCGACGACGCTGTTCAGCCACGGCCACTCGGCACAGCGGTACTTGTCCGACCACGCAGGCGATCCCTTGTTGATCATGTCGCCGCCGCTGAGGACGATCGCATCCTCCGCGCTCCGTGCACGTTTCATGTATCCGATGGCGCGAGCGATGCCTCCCTGATCCTCGCGCCCTTCGCTGTAGAACGGGAGGGCGTGGGAGTGGTAGTCGGAGAAGTGCAGCAGGACGATCTTCGTCCGCGCGAAAACCGGAACAGTGAAGGCGAACAGAACGGCAACAAAGAAGTGACGCATCCCAACACCGAAGTGTAGCGTTCCGTTTCAAGCACTGACAGGAGGAAGCTTGAAAAGACGACTCGTCATTTTCGTCTCGCTATCAGTTCTCGCTTGCGTCGCGCAGGCGCAGGCACCCCCGAGGCCCCCGGTCAGTATCAGCAGCGTTTCACCGTCGAACGGCCCGACGACCGGCGGCATCGACGTCACGATTCAGGGCGGTGGTCTTCAGCCGCACATCGAATGCCTTCTTCCGTGTCCCACCACCGTGACGTTCGGCGACACAACCGTCGAACCGTACCGCGTCAGCGACACGGAGCTGGCCGTAAAGGCGCCGGCCCATGCAGCCGGAACGGTCGACGTCACGGTCTCAGTGCCAGGCACCGGAAGCGCGACCGCGGCACAGGCTTTCACCTTCAGCGACGGCGCCTCGGCAATGTGGGAGCCGGTGTTGATTCCGGTCTACATCGACAGCGCCGCACCGGGAGCGAACGGCTCTCTCTGGCGCACCAATCTATGGATTCAGAACGGCGGCACGGGAAATCTGCAGATTGCGCCATGGCCGTGCACCCTGGCGCCCGGCGTTTGCGCGGCGATTTTTCCCTCGTCCGTGACACTCACGCCCGGACAAGCGGTACACAACCTCCCGTCCACTTACGCATCGTTTCCGGCGCCCGGCCGGATCATTTATCTCAACCGGACCACCGCGAATGACGCGGTGATGAATCTTCGGGTGGTCGACGATTCGGGAATTGCCGTCGACGCGGGAACGGAGGTACCGCTAGTGCGCGAGCGCGGCCTTCTGACGAATCCAACGACGTTCCTCAACGTTCCGCTGCTGAACACGCGCCTGCTCCTGCGCATTTACGACCTCTACACGAGCAATACCGTCTTTCAGGTGACGGTGTTCCTTCAGGGCACGGACGCCCCTGCCAATCCGCTCGCCCAGGCGACGCTCACCGCGGTGGCGCAGGACAGTGGCGACTTCCATGTCACGCCCGCCTATGCGGAATACCCGATCGCGGTGGATCTCGGGCCGGTCCTCCTGGCAAAAGATGCCGCGGTGCGGGTCCAGATCACGCCGATGACACCCGGCAGCCGCTATTGGGCCTTTGTCTCAGCGACGAACAACACCACGAACCATGTGACGCTGGTCACGCCGCAATAAAAAGAAAGGGCGCACTCGCGTGCGCCCTTTACCACGTCTGTTTGTCAGTTGATTACTTACCGAGAACGCCCTGCATCTCGCGGATTGCGGCCTCGCGTCCCTTTTCCTTGGCCGTGCGCTGATACTGGGCGCGCTTGCTGGCAGGAATCTGCCGGATCAGGCCGAGATAACGCCCCTGAAGCTGGCGCGACGCGAGCTGTTCCGGCGTAATGGCCGAGCGTCCGCGGCGGCCTGCCTTTGCTCCCCCTCCGGATGCTGCTGCTGCGGGCGGGCGTCCCGGCGGACGTCCTGGACGTCCCGGCGGACGACCCGGTCCACGGTTCGCCGATCCAGGCGGGCGGCCGCGGCGGCGCGGTGCGGCTGCAGCGGTGCTTGCTCCGCTCTGCGCCCCCCCGCCGCCGGCGGCGGCGCGGAGGCTGTCGAGGCGATTCTGGAGGTCATTGATCTCGCGCTGCATGTCATTGATGTAGCGCGCGACTTCACCCGGGGAAATGCGACGGTCGGAAATTAGACGATCCAGGACGTAGCTGGCCTGTCCATGTGAGTAGGATGTTGGCGGATTTGATCTTGGTCTTGGCACGTTCACCCCTCCTAACGCACAAATGATTGTGCAAAGGGTAGAGGAAAATCAACTGAAAAGACCAATCAATAGCGGTAATGGTCCGGTTTGTAGGGCCCTTCGGGGCTCACACCGAGGTATTTCGACTGCTCCGGAGTGAGGGCCGTCAGCTCCACGCTGAGGTGCTGCAGGTGGAGACGGGCCACTTCCTCGTCGAGTTTCTTCGGAAGGACATAGACCTGCTTTTCGTACTCCCCTTTGTTCTGCCACAGCGCGAGCTGTGCGAGCACCTGATTCGTGAACGAGGCCGACATGACAAATGACGGATGTCCCGTGGCGCAGCCGAGGTTCATGAGGCGTCCCTCGGCGAGGATCAGCACGCTGTGGCCGTCGGGGAACACCCACTCGTCATATTGCGGCTTGATGTTGACCTTCCGAATACCCGCCGTCTTCTTGAGGCCGGCCATGTCGATCTCGTTGTCGAAATGGCCGATGTTGCCGACGATGGCGTTGTGTTTCATCTGCGCCATGTGCGCGGCGGTGATGATGTCCTTGTTGCCGGTGGCGGTGATGAAAATGTCGGCTTTCCCGACGACGCTCTCGAGCGTCTTGACCTCGAACCCTTCCATCGACGCCTGCAATGCGCAGATCGGGTCGATTTCCGTGACCACGACGCGTGCGCCCTGGCCGCGAAGCGCCTGCGCGCAACCCTTGCCCACTTCGCCATAGCCGCAGACGACCGCGAGCTTGCCGGCGATCATCACATCGGTGGCGCGATTGAGGCCGTCAATGACCGAGTGGCGGCAGCCATAGATATTGTCGAATTTCGACTTCGTCACGGAGTCATTGACGTTGATCGCCGGGAAGAGAAGGTCCCCCGACTCCTGCATTTGATAGAGGCGATGCACGCCCGTAGTGGTCTCTTCGGAAACTCCGCGAATCTGTGACGCGATGCGGGTGAAGCGTTTCGGGTCGCGCGCGATCTCGCGGCGGAGCAGGTCGAGGATCACGCCCCACTCTTCGGGATCGTCCGCGGGATTGAACTCGGGAACGTGCCCCTTCCCCTCGAATTCAGCTCCCTTGTGGACCAGCAGTGTGGCGTCGCCGCCGTCGTCGACAATGAGGGTCGGGCCGCCGCCGTCGGGCCACAGGAGCGCTTCCGACGTGCACCACCAGTACTCCTCGAGCGTCTCGCCCTTCCAGGCATAGACCGGAATTCCGCGCGGATTCGCGACGGTGCCTCCGGTCTCGGGACGTCCCACGACGACCGCGGCCGCGGCGTGATCCTGGGTCGAAAAGATATTGCACGACACCCAGCGGACGTCGGCGCCGAGGAGGTGCAGCGTCTCGATGAGGACGGCGGTCTGAATCGTCATGTGCAGAGAGCCCATCACCTTCGCTCCGGCGAGCGGCTTCGATGCGGCGTATTTCTGGCGCACGGCCATGAGTCCCGGCATCTCGTGCTCGGCGAGGCGAATCTCGGCGCGTCCGAGCTCGGCGAGCGCGAGGTCACGCACCTTGAAAGGCTCGCGGCCTGCCGCACGCGCGGCATCAAACGTGTGGGTGATCTCGAGGGTTGCGGTCATGAACACTCCTTCATTCGGCATATGTAGGGTGCGGCTTTTAGCCGCACCGCGGGCCGGCTGAGAGCCGGCCCCTACACGATCTGGGTGAAAGCGCCAGATTCTACACTTTCATTCCGCGCCTATTCTGCTGCGCCGATGCGGCGATGGCGCGCCAGCGTATCGCGCTGCAGGCGGTGCGCGAGCCAGATCCGCTCGATCACCGGATACGCCGCGACGAACGGCAGAATCAGCACCGCGCCGACCGCTCCCTGCAGCACGCCGCCGGCCGTCACAGCGAGCAACACGGTCAGAGTCGAGAGCCGCATTTCGTGACCGTAAACGCGCGGAATGATCCAGTAGCTCTCCGTCAGGTGATAGGCGATGTAGACGGCGAGCACGACGATCGCCTTCCACGGCGCGGAAAGCAGCGCCAGCGAGACGGCCGGAATCGTCATCACGATCGTTCCGACGACGGGCACGAGGTCACAGAGAAACGCGAGCACCGCGAGCACGACCGCCGCCGGAATGTGCAACGCGAGGCAGGTGACCAGTGCAACGCCCCCGCAGAGACAGCAGGTGATCGCCTGGCCGCGCATGTAGGCAAACACGATCGGACAGACGTCGTCGCCGGTTTGCCGCAGTTTCTCGCGATTCGCGGGCGACGCGAAGGCGATCAGCCACTCGTACACCTTCGCTCCCTCATTGAGGAGGTAGAGTGAGAGGACCAGGATGAGCACGACGATCGTCAGACCGCTCACCGCATAACGCGCCCCGATGAGGCCGCGCACCGCGATTTTCTGCATCTGCGCCGGCGTCGGCGTGGTGACCGGCGGCACGAACTTCCCGAGCCGCGCGACGAGCGCCGGCAGTTGCCTCGTGAACTCGGCGATCTGCGTCACCATCAGCGGCACGATCCAAAAGAGGAAGGCACCGAGGATCGCGAACATCGCGAGGGCGACGAGCCCGATCGCGATGCCGCGGTGGACCCGATGCCGCTGCAGCCAGACGACGACCGGGTGCAACAGCACCGCGATCAGGACGGAGACGACGACCATCAGGATCACCGGCCAGAGCTTGATCGCAATGGCGACGAGGAGCGCGAACAGCGCCACCTTCACCAGCGTCGCAAACGGAATCCGGAGCTCGAAATCGTCGGCCACGCCGGGAACCCATGCACGTCACGTGTCAGGAACGTGACACAGCCAGCCGTCCGACCGTTTACGATTCGGCCCCACGGAAAGGAGCCTCACTTGATGAGACGCTTAGTGGTACTGGTTGCGGTCCTGTTGACGGTCACCCAGCTCTCTGCCCAGGAGCAGGAGAAGTTCAAGAACGTACAGATTCTGAAGGACCTCACGCCGGGGCAGCTCGGCGACGCGATGGATTTGATGCGCGCCTCCCTCGGCGTCGGCTGCGACTACTGTCACGAGCGGAAGGACAAAGACATCGACTTCGCCTCCGATGCAAAAGAGGAGAAGAAGACCGCGCGCGAGATGATCAAGATCGTCCTGGAGACGAACGACAAGTTCTTCAACAAGCGGCCGATCGTCACGTGCAACACCTGCCACCGCGGCTCCACGAACCCCGTCGGCCTCGTGTCGCTGCCGCAGGCGGTCTGGCCGTTCCCGACGCCGGAACGGAAGCGGCCGACCCTGCCGGCGCGCGATGAGATCGTCGCAAAGTATGCGGCGGCCGTCGGAAAGATCGACAAGGGTGCACTCGAGAACATGACGATGAAAGGTGTCCGCGAGAGCGCGAATGGCACGAAGTCGGACCTCGAGATTTCGAGGAAAGACGGAAAGGTGCGCTCCTCGTCATCTCAGGCCACCATCGTGTTGGCGCCGACGGGCTCCTGGATGTCGAGCAAACAGGCCGGAACGCGCGAGATGACCGCGGAACAGCGCGAACAGCTGGAAGAGCAGAATCACGCGCTGCAATTCGTCACGCCCGAGGACGTTCCCGAGAATGCGCGCGTGGTGCGGAAGGACAAGATCAACGACCGCGAGGTGTACGTCCTCCAGAGCACCATCGCCCCGAAGGTCCGCCAGCGGCTCTACTTCGACGCCGAAAACGGGCTGCTCGTCCGCCGTGTCCTCCTGACCTCATTGCCGATCGGCGACACGCCGACCCAGGTGGACTACTCCGACTATCGCGACGTCGGCGGATTCAAGCTTCCGCACTCCATCGATCTCGAGTCGCCCGATCCGTATCTCAGCTCGAAGCGCCATTTCACCGAGATTCATCCGAACGCGAAGGTGGACGACAAGGTGTTCGAGATGCCGAAGTCTTAGGCCGCTAACTCCTGTGCACAGTGCACTGTGCACTGTGCACAGGTACAATCAGCGCGCATCATGCGCGCGCGGACGGACCGGGTGAAGCGGCGCCTCCTCAAGCAGGCGGTCGCTGACAACCTCGACACGATTCGAGGGCTCCCGCCGCGCTCTGTCCGCCGGTCGAACCGCACGTTCCGGATCTGGTTGAAGCGGACGCCGCTGTTCGTCCTCTTTCTCCTGCTCGCCGGGTCGACGTACCTCGCCTCGAATCCGACCGCGGCCCACGACACCATCGTCCCCGCGAAGATCGTCATCACGCGGCCGCGGCGCGCCGTCGCCCAGGCCTCGGTCATCGACTCGACCGGCATGAGCGTCACTGCGCTCCCGCTGTCGGTCCATCGCGTAGTGATCGACGCCGGCCACGGCGGCAACGACCCCGGCACGACCTCCCCCGCGCTCCTGAGCGAGAAAGACGTCACGCTCGACGTCGCCCGCCGCCTCGCGGCGCTCCTCCAGAAGAACGGCTTCGAGGTCGTCACGACGCGCACCGACGACCGCCTCATCCCGCTCCGCGAGCGTGCCCGTCTCGCGAACCAGTCCGACAGCGACATCTTCGTCTCGATTCACGTGAACTCGATCGAGCAGCACACGAGCGAGCACGGAGTCGAGACGTACTACCTCGGCCCGACGAAAGATCCGTCGCTCACGAAGCTCGCCGCGGACGAGAACCGCGTCTCCGGCTATTCGATCGCCGATCTCCGCAAGCTCCTCGACGGCATCTACGCCGACGCGCGCCGCGACGAATCGCAGCGCCTCGCTTCCGCCGTCCAGCAGCAGCTCTTCACGAATCTCAAAACGAACGATCGCGGCCTCGAGAACTGGGGCGTCAAACGCGCGCCGTTCATCGTGCTCGTCGCGACCGAGATGCCCGCGATCCTCGCCGAGGTGGGCTGCATGTCGAACCGCAACGAGGTGGCGATGCTCCAACGGGCCGACTACCGGCAGGAAATCGCGGCTGCATTGTTCGCGGGTATCAACGAATACTCGAAGAAAGGGACTTGAAATGGCGGACATTCTCCACGTTGGCATTGACCTCGGAACCTCGCGCAGCGCCATCTCGGCGTCGAACGGCGAGCGCTTCGTCGTCGACTCCTTCGTCGGCTGGCCCGCGGACATGGTGGCGAAGAAGATCCTCAAGCGGTCGGTGCTCATCGGCCACGACGCCGTCACCAACCGCACCATGCTCGATCTCCACCGGCCGCTCGAGCGCGGCCTCCTCAAGGAAGGCTCGGACAAGGACGTCGAAGCCGTCCGCGAGCTGCTCAAGCACCTCCTCGGACTCGTCGGCGTCAGTGCCAACGGGAAGGTCGACGCCTCGAACGTCCGAGCCGTCGTCGGCGTCCCCGCCGCCGCGCTCCGCACGAACAAGCAGTACCTCCGCAACTCGATGAAAGGAATCGTCGACTCGCTGCTGATCGTGAGCGAGCCGTTCGCCGTCGCATACGGTCTCGACGCCCTGCTGCACACGATGATCATCGACATCGGCGCCGGCACGACCGATTTCTGCGTCATGAAGGGCCGCTACCCGACCGAAGAAGACCAGCGGACGCTCACCGTCGCCGGCGACTCGATCGACGCGCAGCTCCTCAAGCTGATCGAAGAACGCTACCCGCAGGCGAACGTCACGATTTACATGGTGCGCGACTGGAAGGAGAAGTTCTCCTTCGTCGGCGACGCGCCGCAGAAGGCGCTCGTCACGGCGCCGGTGAAGGGCGTGCCGACGGAGCTCGACATCACGAACGAGATGAAAGCGGCGTGCGAGACGATCGTTCCGCCGATCATCGAGACGATGCTCGACCTCCTCGCGCGCGTCGAGCCGGAGTTCCAGGAACGCGTGCGCAACAACATCATCCTTTCCGGTGGCGGCGGCCTCATCAAGGGCCTCTCCGAAGCGCTCGAAAAAGCGCTGGAACAGGTCGGGGGCGGCAAAGTACGCTACATGGAAGATCCGGTGTTCATCGGATCGGATGGTGGACTCGCCCTCGCGATCGATGCGCCCGAGGGCGACTGGGAAAAGCTTTCGGCGTAACGACTACCTGGAGGAGACCGATGAAGTTCTTGCTTCGCGCGAGCGCGATAGCTGCTGCGCTCTTTTGTGCTGCCTGTTCTTCTACAAACAACGCACCCCCCGCGGTCACGCCTACACCTGTCATAGCTTCCGCGCCTGCGCCGGTGAACACCACGCTCACCGTTCCCGTCGAGTACCACAAGCTCGACAACGGCCTGAAAGTGGTCCTCTCACCGGATCACACGTCGCCCATCGTCACGGTGGCGGTGTACTACGGCATCGGCTTCCGCGTGGAGCCGAAGGACCGCACCGGCTTCGCTCATCTCTTCGAGCACCTGATGTTCCAGGGCTCGCAGAACCTCGGCAAGCTGCAGTTCATCAAGCTCGTGGAAGCGAACGGCGGCGTCCTGAACGGGTCGACGCGTTTCGACTTCACGAACTACTTCGAGATCGTACCGTCGAACACGCTGCAGACGATGCTCTGGGCCGAGGCCGATCGGATGAAAGGCCTCGCCATCACGGAGGACAACCTGACGAACCAGAAGGGCGTCGTCAGCAGTGAAGTCCGCGTGAACGTCCTCAATCGTCCGTACGGCGGCTTCCCGTGGCTGCAGATGCCGCAATACGCGAACACGAACTGGTACAACGCTCACAACTTCTACGGTGACCTGACGGACATCCAGGCGGCGACGCTCCAGGACGCGAGCAGTTTCTTCAAGACCTACTACGCGCCGAACAACGCCGCCCTCGCGATCACCGGCGACATCGACCCGGCGCAGGCGATGGCGTGGGTGAAGCAGTACTTCGGCGGGATCCCATCACAGCCGCAGCCGCCGAAGGCGGACCTCACCGAGCCACGCCAGGAGAAGGAGAAGCGCGCGGACATCAAGGACGAGAAGGCGAACCGGCCGGCGCTGGCGATCGGCTATCACGCGCCGAAGGAGGGAACGACCGACTACTACGCGCTCGGCCTCATCGACATGATCCTCGCTACCGGAAAGGACAGCGTGCTGTACCAGGACCTGGTGCAGAAGCGCGGTCTCACCGGGGACGTCAGCTCGTCGATCAACGCCCTCGGCAACATGTTCGACATCAACGGCCCGACGATCTACACGATCTGGCTGTTCCACGACAAAGACAAATCGACCGACGACATCCTCAAGGCCATCGACGCCGACATCGAGCAGCTCCGGACGCAGCCGGTCGACGCCGCGACGCTCGACCGAGCAAAGCTGAAGATGCGCAGCGACCTCTATAACCAGATCGAAGGCAGCTACGGCTTTGGGAAGGCCGACCTTCTCGCGTCGTTCGCGCTGTTCGACGACCGGCCGGAGGAGATCAACTCGATCGAGCCGCGGTTCGCGCAGATCACGCCGGCGATCATCCAACAGGCCGCGCAGGAGTACCTGCGGCCGACGAACCGCACGATCCTCACCGTGATCCCGGGCAAATAAGGAGACGACGACGATGCGAACGATGAAACTCACACTCGCCGCCCTCCTCGCCATGCTTTTCATGGGGGGCGCCGCATTCGCGCAGACGCAGCAAACGACGACGGAAACCACGAAGACGACCACCACCACGGTCACCACGACGACGAAGGAGCTCCCGCCGCCCGCCGGTCCCGCCAAGCCGTTCACGCTCCCCGCGGTCACGAAGTTCGACCTGCCGAACGGGCTGGCCGTCCGTCTCGTGCAGTACGGCAGCGTCCCGAAGACGACGGTGCGCCTCGCGATTCAGACCGGAAACGTCGACGAGGGACCGAACGAGACGTGGCTCGCCGACGTGACGGGCGACATGCTGCAGCAGGGAACGACGTCGCGGTCGGCCGAGCAGATCGCCAAAGAGATCGCGTCGATGGGCGACGATCTCAACGTCAATACCGGCGTGAACCTGGTCACCCTCGGCGCTGACGTCTTCAGCGAGTCGGCCCCGCAATTCGTCGCGCTGCTCGCGGACGTCGTCGAACATCCGCTCTTCCCGGAGACGGACCTCGCCCGCATCAAGCAGGACGCGCTCCGCAGGCTCGCGATCCAACACGCGCAGCCGCAACCGCTCGCCGCGGAGAAGTTCTACGGCGCTCTCTTCCCGAACTCCGCGTACGGCCGCTACTTCCCGACGCAGGCGATGCTCCAGGGCTACACGCTCGATCAGGTGAAGTCGTTCTACGACCGCAACTACGGCGCCGCGCGCGCCCGCCTTTACGTCGTCGGCCGCTTCGACCCGGCCGCGGTCGAGACGGCCATCCAGACGAACTTCGCATCGTGGAAGCGCGGCAATCCGCCTTCCGTCCCACAGGTGACGCCGGTCGCGAAGCGCACGGTGTATCTGGTCGACCGGCCGGGCGCCGTGCAGACGACGCTGTACGTCGGTCTGCCGTCGATCGAGTCGACGAATCCCGACTACACGTCGTATCTCGTTATGGACGCGCTCCTCGGCGGCACGTTCGGCTCGCGCATCACGTCGAACATCCGCGAACAGAAGGGCTACACGTATTCGCCGACCAGCCAGATCGGGAGCCGCCTCGGTGCCGGATCGTGGGTCGAGGTCGCCGACGTCACGACGAAGGACACCGGCGCGGCAATCCACGAGATCCTCGGCGAGATCGATCGCATCCGCAATACGCCGGCGAGCCCCGAGGAGCTGCTCGCGATCCAGCGCAACGCGGCGGGCATCTTCGTCCTCCGGAACTCGGCGCGCGCGGCAATCGCGAACCAGCTCGCGTTCGTCGACCTCCACGGCCTCGGCGAGGACTACCTGCGCAACTACGTGCAGCGCCTCTACGCCGTCACGCCGGCCGACGTGCAGCGCGCCGCGCAGCAGTTCATCGATCCGTCGAAGATCACCATCGTCGCCGTCGGCGACAAGAAAGTGATCCTCGATCAGCTCAAGCAGTACGGGGACGTCGTCGAATGATCAGACGAAGGTCTCCGCAATGAAGTCTTGAACGGGCTGCTGCCTGAAGAAGTTGGTGTGCAGTACTGTTGGTTGCGACATCGTGAGTGACCCGAACGCCTTCTCCTGATCGGCGAAGACGTTCGGGTCGAACGTCGCGGCGCCGGTGAATGGCACGACGAGGTCGTTCGCCGTGCCGAAGATCGTGTCGATGTTCAAGTTGGCGATCGCACCGAGGACGCTTTCCTGAGGGTCGAAGTTCGCGTGCGCCACGGCGAGCTTGCCCTTCAGCAGCATGCGCGGGGCTCCGTTCAACGCCGTGACGAAGTCATTCGACGGGTCGCTGCTCAATGCCTCGACCGACGGGAGCGTCGTGATTCCGTGCGCCAGAACACGGAGAACGCCGACGATCACATCGAGCGCGATGCCCGGCAAGACGGAGCCGATCGCCGAGTAGACGTTCAGCAGCGTGTTCAGATGGCTGAAACTGGCGAGTTGTGATCCCTGATTCGCGCCGGCAACGAACATGGCGGAGCCGACCGACCGATCGAGGAAGCGAAGGCTGCTCTTCGTGACGAGACTCGGATGCTCGAGCGCCGCGCGCATGACGAGCGCTCCTCGGCTGTGGCAGATGAAGTCGACGTTCATCGCCGGCGCCATCTTCGTCAGCATCTCGTCCGCGTTCTCGAGGGGGGCCTTCGAGACCGTGAAGTGGTCCCAACCGATGATCCTGTCGTCGTACGTTTGGCGCAGCGTTTTCAACGCATCCGTTTTCAGAAGGTCGCTGAACGCGCCGCCAATGGAGCTGAAGATGCCGTGCGTGAGAAAGAGGACACGCTTCCCGTCCGCCGCCATGCCGGCAATCTGCTGATCGGTGAGCAGAGGGAACGTGCCCGCGTCGTCGAAGAGCTTGAATCCCTCCGTCTTTTGCCTGGCTTCGACCTTTTCGGCAAGGAACTGGACGACCCAGCGGATCGGCGCGTCGAGCAGGTCACGGACGATCGGCACGTGCACGATGCGGGTGACGATGCTGCCGATGGAAAGCGACAACGCTTTCGCGCCCGCCGCCGCCGGAGGCTGAAGGAGGGACGACGGAACGAAAAACCGCAGCGGCTGTTGCGGCGCGACGTCCGCGGTCAGCGCGCGCATCCCGGCGTGGCGCGGAATGACCCGCGGTGCGTTCACCGGGACGAACCACTGGACGATGTTCCCCTGCTGCACCATCAGCAAAGCGGTGTGATCGGGTTTGGGGTGCACCGCGATTTCGACGTGCGGCTCGCCAAGCGCGGACCGCGTCAGGATCATCGTCGGTGGCGCTACGTCCGGCCCGAACGTTACCGGGAGTTCCTCGGCTGCCGACATGTCGAGCTTGTTCGCTCGTATCGCTTTCGACCATCTACCGGCAAGTCGAGCCGGACTGGCTGCCTTCGCAGCGGCACTCGCTTGTGGCTTTGTCGCCGCCCGGCGTACCGTCAGACCGGGGGCATCGATGCTGATCCTGGTTCCACTCGGGAGTTTGATCCGCTGCTGTGCCATGACGTCCTCCATCCGTAGGAGTGGGCACTTTCGACGATTCCCCTACCCGGCGACGTCGGCGAATGGATGTAACTCGTAGGAACCGGGTTTCATCCGGGCCCGGCATTCGGGCATGTCTTCCGCTAGGCTTCAGCCCGTCATGAAGAAGTGGCTGAAGATCGCGCTCCTTGTCATCGTCGTCTTCCTCGTCGTCGCGCAGTTTTTCCGGCCGGCGTTCGTCAATCCGCCAGTCGACCCGGCGAAGACGCTCGCCGCGACCGCGGTGGTCCCGCCAAACGTCCAGAGCATCCTCGACCGCTCGTGTAGGGATTGCCACTCGAACACGACCGTCTACCCGTGGTACAGCAAGGTGGCCCCGGTCTCCTGGCTACTCGCGAGCGACATCAACGACGGGCGCCACAACGTCAACTTCTCGCAGTGGGGCGACCTCACCCAGAAGCGTAAACTCCGCAAGCTCAAGAACATCTGCGATCAGGTGAAGCAGGGAGACATGCCGCTCTGGTTCTACCTCCCGCTGCATCCGAAAGCCAAGTTGTCCGGCGACGATGTCAAGGCGATCTGCACCTGGACTGCCGCGGAAACAGCGCGGCTGAATACGTCCGCACGATAAGGACGCCTGTCCGCGCTATACGACATCCTGCCCGTGCCATATGACAATCTATCCGCGTGATACGGACAGTTGTCTGTTTCTAATAAACATATGATCTTTTCTAACGGATAAGCCTCCTCTGGATATGGATATCTAGTCTCTTTAAGTGATGACTTGTATTTGTTACAAGGATAGATAAACAGTAACAAAGGACAGTTGATCACTTTAGGATGATTGATATCCTTTCTGGACTGATCATTGTCCTTTATGTACGGACAACTTTCCGACCGCTGCGGACGCGTGAGTATCCTCGGACGCGGAAGTGAACGGGTTTCATTTCGCTCGCAACTGTGTCTCACGGACATGAGAACAGCGGGGAATGCCGGTGAAGTTGCCGGTCGCGCGACATGTCGGTCCGCTCGGCGACGTGAACCGGCAGCTGCCGATCACGGTGAAGGAAGACGGGAGCCTCTACTTCGATGCGACGGTCATCCGGCCGGAGCAGCTCGCGGAGGCGTTGCAGCAGCGGCACGCGGCGCATCCGGACCGTCCCGTCGTCGTTCGCGGCGATGAACACGTCCAGTACGGTGAGGTGGTTGCCGTACTGGACGCGTGCCGCAAGGCGGGATTCAGTGACGTCGGGCTGGTGACTAGCTCTCCACCAGTGTCCGCAGTTGCCGTGAGGCGACGGTGAGCATTGCCAGGTCGACGGCAGGAGCGGTCTTGAGGTCGTTCAGCATCTGGTCGATGCGCTCGACGACGCGGCCGCGCTGGGCGAGCCAGCTGTCGACGGCGGCGCCGTCGCGAGAACCGTTCGACTCGGCGATCACGCGTGATGCGACGACGCTCTGGAACGTGAAGAGGTCGTCGATCACACTGGCGATCGCCTGCTTCTGCCACGGCGTGTCGGCGCTGAGCGACGCGCCGGCAGCGCGGAGGCGGTCGAGGCCGAAGCGCGCGCCGAGGCCGAAGTAGACCTTCGCCGTCTCGTCGACGGGGCGTCCCGTGCGGGAGATGCGGACGATGTCGAGTGCCGCGCTCATGACGTCGAGCGACGCCACGCGGTGCGCCAGCGCGTCGGGAATCCCGTCCGCTGCCAGCTCGCCTTCACGCGCTTGCAGGCGCTGCAGCAGCGGCATCGGCAGGATTTCGTTGACGTTCTCCGAAAGTGCCGCGATGCGCGGCTTGAACTCGGAGACGTACGCCGCGATGTCGAGCTTCTCGTAGTCGCTGCGGAGGAGCCAGATGATCGCCCGCTCCAGGAGAGCGCTGACGCCGACCATCATGTCGGTCTGCACCTGCGCCGGCAGTTTGTTGTCCAGCGCCTCGATCGCCGACCAGATGGAGCGGAGGTCGAACGACTCGCGGATGATCGCGAACGCGCGCGCTACGTCGCCCGCCGGCTTGCCCATCTCCTCGCAGAGCTGGCTCACCAGCGTGGGGCGGACACGGTTCAGCAGGTCGTTCGTGACGTAGGTCGCGATGATCTCGCGGCGGAGGCGGTGTCGCTCGATCGCGGCCGGGTACGCCTCCTGGATGCGTCTCGGGAAGTAGGCGACGAGATCGTGCGCGAGCCGCGGGTCGTCGGGAAGGTCGCTCTTCAGCAGGTCTTCGTAGAGCGTCAGCTTCGCGTAGGCGAGGATCACCGCGATCTCCGGACGCGTGAGTCCCTGATGCACGGCATGCCGTTCGGCGATCGTCTCGTCGTCGGGCAGGCTCTCGATGGCGCGATCGAGCTTGCCCGCCTTCTCGAGCGTGCGCATGAAGCGCGCCTGCTCGTCGAGCACCGACTCGCCGAGGGAGCGGGTGATCGAGATGGCCTGCGTCTGCTCGTAGTTATCGCGGAGGACGAGATGCGCGACGTCGTCCGTCATCTCCGCGAGGAACTTGTTCCGCGCCTCGATGCCGGCGATCTCGCCGCGCGCGATGGCGTCGTAGAGCAGGATCTTGATGTTGACTTCGTGGTCGGACGTATCGACGCCGGCGGAGTTGTCGATGGCGTCGGTGTTGATCTTCCCGCCGTCCTGGGCGTACTCGATGCGCGCGCGCTGGGTGAACCCGAGGTTGGCCCCCTCGCCGACGACCTTGACGCGCAACTCGTTCGCATTCACGCGGAGAGGATCGTTGGCGCGGTCGCGGGCTGCCGCGTGATCTTCGTGGCTCGCCTTCACGTATGTTCCGATGCCGCCAAGCCAGAGCAGATCGGCGCGCGACCGGAGGATCGCCTTGATGATGTCGGCCGGCGGAAGCGTCTTCGCCGGCAGGTCGAGCATCTGCACCACTTCGTCGGACACGGTGATCGTTTTCGCCCTTCGCTCGAAGATGCCGCCGCCCTGCGAGAGGAGTTTCTCGTTGTAGCCGTTCCAATTCAGGCGCTGGTCGAACATCCGCTGGCGCTCGACGAGCGTGGCGGCCGGGTTCGGCGTTGGGTCGAGGAAGATGTGCGAGTGGTTGAACGCCGCGAGCAGCTTGATGTGCGGCGAGAGGAGCATGGCGTTGCCGAAGACGTCGCCCGACATGTCGCCGCAACCGACGACGGTGAAGTCCTCCGACTGGATGTCGCGCCCGAGCTCGCGGAAGTGGCGCTTGACCGCCTCCCATCC